>BNJV01002055.1_pt1 | contig 176368 bp, 271 predicted proteins | sample 8540591 | NCBI WGS metagenome assembly BNJV01 (sample SAMD00202457, study PRJDB9452) | human saliva metagenome | host: Homo sapiens
ACTCTATAACTTTCTTAGACTTCTTCTAGGAATATCTCTAGACAATCCTAGTTCTCTACTATATATATGAGATGGCTCTTTAATAATTCTATTCAAGAATACTACAGCTTCATCTATATTCTGGAACTTAAGATTATTGGTAATTTGTTCAAATAGACTAATAGCATGGTAATAGCTTGCAGCCTTGTGTAGTCCCTACAGCAACGTATAAGTTATATGATGCAGATGCTGGTGAACCAATATCATATGTGCGTACATCACGTTTAGCTAATAACTGTAATAGATTATACTTATTGAATTCATCTGAACCCTTAGGAATTCAAACATCTTCTTCTTATAAACTTTACGTTTTAGTTACATAAGACTCTAATAGTCTATAAAATGGGTGAACCCTTCTTCGTGTTGTTTAAACAAACACCCATTAAGACAAAATAAGTTTATCTGTCTCTATCTTATTAACAAATCAGTTGCTGTAAGTCAACTACAATATCTTATAGTTATTATCTATACGTACATCTGGATTAAACTTCGCTCAACAACATCTTCAATAAAGAACTGTATTTCATCTATAGTCAGTAATAAAATTGCATACGTAATAACGTAGTCATTTCCTCTTTGTATTTCTTAATCACATTCAAATCTAGTTTCATAGCTCCTTACCTCCTGGTTAGTTTGGTGTTTTTTTTAAGCTATGTATTTTGTATTTTTAAACCAGATTGCTAGCTATAGCTATAACAATCTGCAAGCATTTTAAATATCTTGAAGATATGATTCAGATCTGAATTGGTGAGAACTAAAAGATTGGTGTGCAGATTGGTGGTAAAGGTTATTAAACTCATTCGCTTTATATGATTAATATGATCTTCGGGAATATCATCGTGAAGTCGGTGATACTAATAGCTTCAGAACACTTATTCTTCGATAACTGCTTATCCCTGGTAGAGCTATCGGCTATATTAATAAACTTATCATTGTTCATTCCTATAGAAAATTATTCCATTGGGAGCTTTCGTCAGCTATTGCTGATATGATATTCAATATTATTAGTTTCGTGGACCCGAATTTACCTTCTTGTGTGGTATGAAACTTACATGACCGAAGTTATGATGCTTAAAGTGTTCCTGGTATAAATCACCTCTGTCCTAGCAGATGATGTAACTGTCACAGATCTAAGTCTTGTAGTATCGTTGATTAATGGATTCAGGACTATCAAAGAACTCTAAAATTATATTGGATATGACCATATCTATGCTAGTATTTTAGAGGCAAGAAAGAAACTATCAACCTTAAACAGTTGGGGAAGTTTGTAGGATTCATTGGTGCTTCAACCCAGTTGGTGGGGTGGTGTACACCATATTTATCTCAATAGCTTTATGGTGGTGTAATCACAATATTATATCCTATTTCCTTCGAATCTGCTGGTGGACGTATTTTCCCAAATCTTAGCTAAAGATAACGTTGGTATTACTGATTACTTTACGCATCTTCTTAGTTTTATTAAGCTCAAAGAAAGTTATCTCCATGAAGACAAGAACTTCAGGCCGATACTCAAACTTGAATTCCCTATACATTTGATAATAAAAGTCTTCTTTGATAAGTATGAATAGAAGATGGTGTCCTTAGAGCCTAATGGCTTTTGATAGCTGCTTATTAAGACAGCTGGAAGACCTCAAAGTAAAACTGTATATCTATATAGTCAGCTACACTTATTGCATCTGCTGCATGGTCATAGTGTTACTATCGTTGTTATGGTGATTTAAATATTACCTAATAATAATATCAATATCAGTAAATTCGCTGCCAGGCTTGTCGGTAGAGTTTGCTCAAGTACTAATATCAGCTAAGCATCTTCGCCGAGTTAAACTGAAACTATTGAATGTATACTAAGTTCAAAGTACTTTACTATCTTTGATGATACATTACCGAAGAGTAGATTTATCTAAAGTCAAATTCGTATCTATAAAGATAGGCATCTCTGAAGATTACTACAGATAGAAGAATGTAATTCTATCCGTGAAGAACGTGTAGAAGATACTGATTATCTTAAATGAATATATCGATAAGTTCATGATCATTGATGAAGATGGTGGTGAAGAGATTGATATAGACCATGTATCTAAGTTCTATCTTGGTGATATCTTTGTAGAATGGTTAACTCTAGTATCCTGATGATGATGATGAATACTTGATGTACGATTACATGTGGCTAAGAAGAATGCTAAGCCATTATTGAATGAAGAGACTCATTATTCTTTATGCGTATTCAAAATAATGAATTAGCTAAAACATGGAACAAGCTCAACGTATTATCAATATTGCAAGCATAACTCCTAAGTTTACATTACCTGAAATCATTACTAAGTTTAATGCTACCATCATCGAGGGTGGTCTTAATGTAATGAGTGTACATACTGAAGTTATCATTGCTAACTTAGTTAGAGGCAGCAGATGATATTATGGGTAAAACCTGATTGGTCTTATCCTGAAGCTAAGTATCAATTACTCGCATTAAGTACAGCTTTGAGAGAAAATCCATCATTGATTATCTCATTAGCATATGAACGTATTAAGGATACATTGAAGAATCCTAATACATTCTTAAAAGAAACTCCATCTTCTATAGATTACTATTACATGCTTAACCCTCAAGGTTCTTAAATCAAGAGGCTAGAGACTTGTCTATAGATGATACTAAGAAAGTAGTCAAGAGCATGTTTGTTAAAGTTCGAAGACTAAAGAAACTATACAGTATGGGAGCTATTCCTCTACTGTATTCTCTAAGGAGGGTATTATGAGGCTATAATACGAAATACCTGTATAGTAGTTACTGATTATACTCCAGGTAAAGTACCTGGATTGAAAGAAACACTTTACTATCTTCGATCCTTTGACTCATACATATAAATACGTAGGAGTTAGATTTGATGAAGAGAAACATATATATCTCCTAGAGGGTAGATACAGGATTTATAGCTAGAACTTTAGGTGTAGAAATGGAACGTGAATATAATAGTGATCCATATGAGCAGACTACTATGACCACTATTAAGTATATGCCTAGAGATGATGTACAAAAGAAGCTCTAAGATTCATTCTAGCTAAGAGGTGAATACATGGCTAATAGTAATAGGACACAATTATCAGTAAACTCAAATACTGGTGCTGGTAAAAACCTATGTAACTATAGCAGCTATGGCATATTGGAATGTAAAGATATGCGTAAATTGCCCTCAAATAAGGCATGGATTTAGAACAGTGGCAAAACTGTAGCAAGAATATACCAATACCGACATTAGGGAGGTACTGATAATCACTGGTGCAGCCGCTATACATAAGATTCTTAAAAGTTTACTGATTTATCTAAATATAAAGCATTCATGGTAACCCACTCTACACTAAAGAACTTTTGGTGAACGATTTGGATGGGATTCTATCGGTGAATTATTCAAGAAGCTTAATGTATATAGAGAAGTATTCGATGAAGCACATCTTAACTTTTGAGAATATTGCTAGTATAGACTATGCTACAAATACAAAAGAAGACTTTGATCTTACTGCTACTCCTATACGGAGTAAATAGTGATGAGAATACTATCTATAAACTATACTTTAGAATGTACCTAAGATAGACTTGTTTGATGCCGATAATGATCCACATAAGATGTCATGCTATACTGTATAATAGCAGACCTACTCCACAGATGAGAGCTAACTGTTATAATTACATGTATGGCTTAGGACCGTAATAAATATATGAACTCATTAGTCAATACTGAAGAGTTTAGAAAGATTATGCTTGTTATGATGGATAAGATTCTTCGTATAGGTGGTAAAGTCTTAGTATATATCAGGACTAACTAAGCTATAGAAGAGATTAAAGTCTGGATAGAGAACTATCCAGAGTATCGTCGGTGATGTGGGTATATTTTACATCCACATATACACAAGCAGAAGCAAGTTGCACTATCTAAGACTATCATTCTCTCTACAACTAAGTCAGCTGGTGCTGCTTTTTAGATATACAGTGGACTTACAAGCACATTTGTCTTAAATGAACCATTCAAGTCTGAAGTATTAGCTAGACAGACTCTAGAGCAGAACTAGAAATGATGATACTGATTATATTGAGTTTGTAGATAGCTGGGTTTACATCTACTAGACAGTACTATAGAGCTAAGAAACCTATATTTAGAAAGTATGCTTCAGATTGTAAAAGAAATCCAGCTAGATTTCAATACATTGAATAATAAGGCTGAAGAACTTGAGCTTATACGTGAGGAATGTAAAAGCTCAATATGAATAAAACGTATGTTTATAGATTATCAGGACACATTCGATATAAATAGCGTATATAAGAAAGATAAAGATAAATAAAGATTCCCATATAGGCAGTACCTATATGGGATTTTTCTCGTTATTAAAGAAATTTCAGTTGTATAATATAACTGTAATTCTATTGACAGTTATTAATTTACATAGGAGGTATTGTCAGTGAAAGAATTACATTTAATGGATACATACAGTGTTGATGTGGTGGCTAAAGGTATCGCTAATGGTGATACTAAAAAGAAGCGGAGCTAATGGAGGCATTCTTTATACAAACCATTAGACCACATTACTGAATCCGTAGGCTATTTAATCGATCAAGTTGTCGATGCTGAGTTTATCAACAGCTTGATCGATAAAGATCCTGTACGGATTGAGATGGACGAATTAGTCCGTCAAACAGGAGTTGTGCTCTTCCTACCACTCAATAGGTAAAAGAGTATGACTTGGTTATCGGTGGATTTGCTAGCTTCCACTGTAGCCAAATATGTATCCAATAATAAGGATTTAAAAGTTAGCAAAAACCTATGGTTGATATTCTGACCGATGCTGGTCAAATTAAACAATTAATGGTATTTAATGGTATCAGATATGCTGATAGAGTGATTAATCTCTCAGAGGCAAAAGAAAAAGAAAGAGCAAAAAGCTAAACCTAAAAGGTAAAGCTAAAGATGCCGTTAAAAGATAAAAAGCTGAAGTTGACCCAGAATTGCTCCAGTAGTCAATTATGAGTTCCATTCCTAAGAAACTTAGGGTTGCATAATCGAAAAAGGATTCAAAAAATGCTAAGATAAAAGAAAATATCTTAGCACTCGCATCTAAGGCTGCAAGCCGTTATATTATGATGCAAAAAGCATCAAAAGGTAAGCTTGTTGGTATTGAAACAGGTGGATGAACAAGCAAACACCTACACTTTGGAACTACCTTACACTAGTAAGATAGAGGTCGAAACTGATAAAAGCTTCAGCTTAATTTATAAAAGACGGGTAACCAATCCTGTCTTTATTTTTTGTCTTCTACAAGGACTTTAACTATCTTATGAAAGTTAATTTTTCTTGGAGGAAGCACTATGGAAAATTTTGAATCATATACTAAGATAAGCGAGGAAGTATTTGATTTTGGTAATAATCTGATTATGAAGATTACCGTGGCATTCAATACTACAACACTAAGAAACGGTAATACTAAGTTTAGTCCATTACTAAATGGTATGCTATAGTTAATAGTGGTAACAAGATAACTACGAATCTAAGATATAAGTATTACATGTCTTTAACACAACGTGTAATAGTAATGTATCTATAGATTTGACTTGGGAGAACTCATGATGAGTTCTGTAGAGTTAATAGATACAATTCTTGAAGTCTGTGATGTAAATGCTGAGGGTTTCACCATTTGACTATGTGGTTGGTAAAAGATGGTATCTTATGATTTAAGATGTAATTCTAATACAGTACAAGACCTATGCTTATGAAAGACTATGAGGGCATCATTATACTGTGTACCTGTGGTAATTGATAATAAGAAGACTGGGTCATTCTATGCTGGTGTAAGTTTTTGTATTTAATGAATCATCTGAAAGATTCGTTCAATGTAACTATAAACCGCATCAAAGGATTTTAAAAGATTCTTATCTACCCTACAATCCATTATTACATGCTAGTACTATGGCTAAGTATATGGGTACAACTGGTTTTACTTGGAACTAATAATATCTCATTATAAACAAAGAAATATCCACTATGAGGAATTTCCTCATAGTGGTATTTTCTCATTATACTGTGCACATAATTGGTTGATTGCCATTTGCTGGGTTGACATAGTTCTCTTGTAAGAACTGTGACAATCTCTTCACGTCTTGATGCTTGTTGTTCAAGAAGATAGTTTAAGATCGATATTAGCAAATACAGTCTCAATACCATCAAAGTGTTTTAAATATTCAAATAACCAAGTTGCTACATCAGCCGTAGCCAATCGTTCAAATGTTTCCATCTTGGTTGGCTCAATAGTCATTAGATTGAGATGGGTGTTTAACGAATACACCTAGAGTCATTTGGTCTAGGATATTAGATACTTGACCTGCCATATTCATAGTTACACGACCATATTAGGTGGAATGTATTCAACTGTACCTGCGTATTATTAAACAAAGATGCAATGTTTGAATATTGTTGAGATAGCATCATATCATCAGCTTAATGCTTTAGCTGACATAACGTATGTACCATGTTGCTGTACACCAGTTCTTGTAGTATCCAAGTCTTCCCATGGATCTTTAACACCAAGAATTTCATGGTTCTCTGGGATATGTCTATCAAGAGATAATAGTCTCACGTTGATCGTCTTTGAGTCATCAAGACTCTAATCATATGAGAAAATATCTACTAAACGTGGATATATGTATCTGGAATGATTACTTCACTAGCTCATTTATCTTTAGACTAGTTCAGGCGGTAATCCTAATGGCTTTGTACCTAGACGTCGTTCGATCTTATTAATGACGTCTGTCATTCTATTATATGCCATGCCTATTTGCCTCCTTTTATGGGTTATTTTGGTTATATATCATAATGTTGGTGATAGATATTATGCGTATTTCGTAGAAGTGGCCTCTAGATTAATGAGAAACGCTATTAAGTTTATCTTAAGCACAGCAGGTATTAATCATCCCACCCACGTTACACTACATTGCACGTTCTGGATGCTCCATTGCGAGAAGATCCAGATGCATATGCAAACACACATCAGTATTCCGGTAAAGATTGAGTGTGAGTTTACCAACCATATTCAAATGGTGAGAAATGAAGATACTATAGAACGCAATTTAACTAGAGTCACTGAGGATTACTTACATGAGGTTGTCCTGCTGTGAACGAGTCTCAGACGTTATCAATTACATTTCCGGAATAGATCGAGTTGATAAATGTGAGGCAGAGAATGAGTATAGAACTGGGTACATTTATGTATTAGATTAGATGAGTTAACTTAGACTATTAGGTTACCAAACAGATGCAGATTACATAAGAGACTTTATTATACAGACGAAGAGTATTCTGATCATAAGAACTTTGATTCTATAGAAATCCTTGCTACATACCCTATATATTTGAACTATGCAATGCTGGGTGATGTATGTACTATCCCTAGAGACTGTGATCTCTATACAGGATTGCAAAGAAATTTGGTGATTTGCCAGTAAGACGCCGTGGTATGTACATACCATCCCATAAACTCTTTGAGTACTATGGTGAAAGTCTCATGATAATTACAGCCTGTGGGTTTGAGATTTGTAACTCCAAATAAGATAGCTTTTGATAGTAAAACCCAGAATTAGAGCCATTGACTCTACCTAGACTTTCTTTTATCTTAGAAGTTCTTTTCAGCGTAGCTTTCTGATCTCTTTTAAGATGCCAATCGTCTTCAGGTTTCATAACCAATGTAGAACCATCTCGTTAAACGTTTCGGATTGTACCCTCTTTGCATCAGCCACTTGGCTATCATATGAGAGCTAATACCGATGCTTCTGCCATGACATCTAAGCATAGATTCAGTTTTAATGAAGTCTTTAACTCGTGGACAGTTAGTAATAGGGATAATAGAACCTTGGTAAGATTCTTCTACTATAACGTGCTACTATTTATAGAAGTTGTATCTACATCAGCAGATCTCAGTAATAAGTCTACATAAGCTACTTTATGGGAAGGGTAGATTACACGGTACCCAAGTGATAACTTTTAATATACATAAGACTTACCACCATTAACTTGCATAGTACCTAGAGCACGTGAAAGCTGGTGGTTTCACCATCCATAAGGTCTCTCTATTAGAGAATAATCACCCGTATTGAGTTATTAGCACCAGTAACGTGAGCTTTGAATAAGATTGCCTCATTCCAGAGTTTAAGATATTTACAGCAAACTAATACTGGATCGATAGTTTGATGACAGGATAACTCTTGGCTCATAGGGTGAGCGATCTCATCTTTTAAGATTACGAGTTCAGAAGCTCCATAGCACGACTGGCACGCAATTCTGGCACAGTCATTAGGTGAGTCAAATACGTCTATTACGGTTTTGTACACCTAAGTCTTGTAAAATAGTTTGAGCAATGATCTTACCATTATTCTCAGACACAATTTCAGAAGATGCAGTATGAGTCAGGAGCTTCGTGGATAATGTATGTGTGGACAGTTTTAATGGACATCTATATAGTACCTCCGATTCTTCTTATGGGATAAAATTAACTATATGTTTCTTATAAGTACATTCGGCAAATTAATTAGAGAACCCATATATAATCATCAATTATTCATAGAAAGTGAGGTAAAACGTAAAAATGCTAAGACGACTAAAGACAGCATGCAAAGCATGCTTGAAAGTAAGCGTAAACACTGGTGGGGTTATCATGCAGCATGCTTATGAAAAAGCCAGAGAGAATCCTACAGAGGAAAATTTGAAAATTGCAATCGAGAACCATTTTGACTTGGATGCTAATTTAGATGAATCCAGTAGCTAAGTCTCGTGTGGTTTATATCTTCGATGCGTTAGAGATCACACCCTGTACATGTAAAGATACATTTTGGCCGAGTATTAGAAGGTGTACGTCGAGTACAAGACCCTAGACGTATCCGTAGAAGCATGAAGAATATTCTTGCTAACCCGTACGGATGCAATCAATGAAAGCACTGAACTTACTAAGCATCGTGTGATGCTTATATCCATGCTGTAGAAAAGATTCTTAATGAGGCTAATGCTCTATGTACTTTATGACCGAGTTATTAAGAATCATGCAATGATTAATAAACGTTTCCAATACAGATAAAGCTTTATCTCAGAGGATGTATTCATTTGAAGTACACAGTATATGTTATATAAATTCTGCTGAGTTGAGTTGATGCCACAAACTTCTATCGAAGATAAGTATGAGATTACTCTGAGAAACTATTTTCTATCTATTGAGATAAGTATAACTGTGGATTATGATAGATATGCTGCACTAGAAGCTATTACTGAAATTTACTTCTTCGTTAGAGAGACACTGATAATGTATTACAAGAAAGCTTTTAGAAAGATTATCAAGCATTCTTCTGTAGTCACGAGTTACTGAAGAAGATACTGATCATATTGATAAAAGACTTCGATAGTACGATGGTAATATGAGTTACTACGCCGTAATATTATCCGCATTTCAGAGCATTAAAACCAGATGAGCGATGCTGGTTTCAAACATAAAGAGTTTGTTATCAACTCTCACTACGCAGAAGAGCTCGCTATGATTCTCATCCAAGAGCCTAGATTCTATCTGACTCATATCTCGTAAAGAAATCTCTGAGTTTGGCTGTAACTCAAAATCTCTTCTCTCTCCAAGAGGGTTGCGATTACAATCAATTAGTAGTTATCTTCAAAAGGCGTTATGTGAAGAATTAGAACGCTGTGATATGAAAGAACATCTCATGCATTAGGTGAACTATACTATAGCTGGAATGTGATATCAAAGGTATCTTTACTACACTTAGTAAGGCTAATCTAGATACTGCAGAAAAAGCACATATGGAAATGAGTTTCTTAGATACAGTCAAAGCTGTGTAAAACTAGATAAGAAACTTACTGAGCTATCTGATAATGAAAAGATGGCTAGATCGTACTTTTGATGCTGCTATTAAGAACTTAATGTCTGCTGTAACTAAAGATACAGAAGATAATGCTAGGGAAGAAGTTATTGCTGATAAGTTTATTCCTAAAGCATCTACTATTATTAAAGCTTTGCATCACTACTGGTGTATTATATATGGTAGCACCAACGTTATCTGTAATTGCGTTTATTCGGATGGTGGGTAACTAGACGTCAAGCTTCGCTGACGAACGTAGAAAACTTTATGGATGAACTAGATATCGAAATCAATATGTGTAATCGATATCTTAAAGATGCTGAAGAAAAAGAACCAATTAGAAAAGATTCGAATCTTATGAAGATCAAGCAAAAACTTATCGTGAGAAAAGAAAAGCTTGGATATACTATGAGTAGTGAAACATGGTGAGGCTATTAGTAAGTCTAAAGATGAGGATGATTAATAATGAGCTTGTTTAACCAGAGATAGATCATCCATTATTTTTAGTGATGATGATGATATATATGTAAACTTTGATAGATTTGACCGTGGTAAAGGATTCAATGTATGTTTTATACTAGGCTACCCAGCATCTGGTAAGACAACACTATCATTCGAATTAGCTAAAAGCATAATGCTGAATTATTGAATTTGGATGCTATAATCTATCCACAAAGTATTGATTAGCTAATCGACTATTGTCAGAAGCACTATAAAACTCTTTTTATGAGTTTATTAATAAGAACCCCTAAATACCTAAAGTTCATTTATACATGGGCAAGAGTATTTGCTGATGGGGAGAACCTCATGACTCCTGAAAAGAAACAGCTTACTATTGAACGTAGACGATGGATTATTAAAATAATAGAATTCTGTATTTCTAAATCACATAAGATAGTCATAGAAGGTGAGATTTGTATCCTATATTTACAATACATCCAGAATTATGCGAATATCCTATAATTATTAAGGGTACTAGTAAACTTACATCGATGCTCCGATATGTAAAAACGAGACCTTGAATCTGGGAGTAGGGTACGAAAATGTATTAGATCTAATAGAGATGTATGGGCAACAGTCAAATCAAGCAAATGATTTTAGAATAAATATGAGTTTTTATGAAAGGATAATATATGGGATTCCTTGACGAACTAACTAATTTATTATCCTTGAAGCAGAGGATAATAAGAAGAAAAAGATACCCTGCTGAAGATGATGATACAATGGAACCAGATGTTCCTGAAGATGGAGATGAAGTTCCAGAAGATGATGATACTCAAGAAGAACCACCAGCAGATGATACAGCTGATGACGACATTGATGATGATGTTGAGCCTGATGATGGTGACGATGAAGTTCCTACTGATGACGATGATACTGATACCGGTGATGATGGCAGATGGTGGGGATACTACAGATGATGCTACCAGAAGATGACGGAGTAGAACCTGGACGAAGGTGATGATATTCCAGCTGATGATGACGGTGGAGACACTGCTGACAGAGCTGCTGATGGTGGTGACGATACTGGTGATGAGCATCGAACCCTGATACATCAGAAGACGGTGAAGATGTACCAACTGAAGATGGAGATGATGCTCCAGATGCTGGTACTGATGATACCACTGACGATGCTGGTGATGACACAGGTGATGGCGATGATATCGAAACCAGATACTGGTGAAGATGGTGATGACATTCCATCTGAAGACGGTGAAGATGTACCTGATGCAGGAGGAGATGATGGTGGAGATACACTGATGACTCTGGAGATGGCATAGGTGATGCTGGTACTGACGATGGCAGTACTGGTGAGACCCTAAACTAGATATCTGATATCAAAGCCATTGAAGATAATCTTTTCAACAATCTAAAACCAGAACAGAAAAATATAGCAATAAAAGAACTTAAGACTAGATGGATGGATTTGTATGATCAAATCAACTCGATTTATTACTAAGATCGATTACATTGTTAAGACTCCGACAATATCAATATAGTACTACGTGTGACTAAACTTACGCAACAATTACGTGATACAGTTGAACACTATATCATTAATACGTTTGTGACCAAGTCCTATATTGAGAATAAGTCTGAACTATTTTACTGCCGCTTATATTAGATAGACTTGTCAAACTACGGCCACTTACAGTTAAAGAAGACGATACAGACTGAGTGACCAGTCTGCCCTGTTTTAGCTAATATAACAATATATTAAATGCGCTATTTGAGCATTAATGTTTAAATTAAACTATCCTGGAAAGGAGACACAAATATGCCAGTTGTGGGTAATCAATCTAGCGATGTTGTATCCAGCCGTTCTTTCCATAAAGGTGCTGAATACGATTTCGCTAATGCCATTGTAGAAATGGCGGAAAAATATCTGCAAGCGAAACACAAACAGACTTCTTTACTGAGTCTGCTCGTTTTAATGCGTAATAAGGACGCTGCTCGTTCTTAAAAACTTCTTCGTAAATGAATCTGCTGATGCAGACAATTTGCTGACAATCCAACAGGTCTTCGTGACCACGAAATGATGATGGAACAACTTTTCGAAAATGACCGTCAAGAGTATCTTTGGAATCGTACTTCCATCGGTTCTTACAACCCCGAATGGATCTCTTGTGTTACCTTTAGACAGAAAATATGATGATGAATAACGCTCGATAAAGGCGTTATTCTAAAGCTGTAGCTAAAACTCCCTAAGTTCACTTTGAGCATGGAAGTGCGCAAAATGATCAGTAGTGATGAGTACTGAAATCGATATGTTCAGAAACAAAATCGTATTTCAATTGATGGAATCTTCTGCTCGTGCATCGTCGCGTATTCGTAGAAGTTAACCCAACTAAAACCTATCATCCCTGGTGGTGCTGACGAAAAAGCTATGCGTGAATCCTTGAACTTGGCTCTTTATGGTGCTAAAGATGGTTTTCAACGAAAGCTTAGTGCATACTCATTTACTACAGCTACTCACTGGTATCGTAATCGACGGTACCAACGCTCATGATGGTGATGCTATCGTAGTTGATTCCAAAGCTGTAAATGCTGTGCTGGTGAAACTTACAAAACTGTAGAGGCGTAAAACTGCAGCTATACTGGTGACTTGGTTATCGCTATTAGCCCTCGTCGTTTCGAACCTGGCTATGATGAATTGGACCGTCAAATCACTACTAAATTCAACTTCGTAAAAACCTGGTACTACAGACGTAGTTGAGGCCTATCACTGGTTACACACTAAAAACAATCAATTCATGATTTCCTGCTGGTTCTGCTGACATCAAGGGTGTAATCATCGATTCCAAACGTGACACTCCAACTATGATCGATACTCCATCTGTGACGTTGGGATGTGCAACAAATCGTATAGAAATCCCTAATGCTAACCCTATCAACGTTCCTATTTCTCCTGAGAAGTAAAAGACGTCTCAAGCATTATACAACGTTGACCAATTGTCCAAAACTCTTGGCTTGATCAAAGACGTATTGGGTAACTACACAAAATGACAAAAATCCGTAAAGAATTGGATTTATCTTTCAAAACTATGCCTGCAGCTAACAAACTTGCAGCTACATTCGACTTCTGCCCACCAGACACTTATAACATGGATCAGTGAACTGAGACGTGCACAATGTTCATGGACCAATTAGATATGTATGTAACTACATTGCTCCAAGTATTGAACGATCCTAACGTGAACTGTTTCTGTTATCAGGTGCTCCTGCATTGAGTCGTCGTATTACTCCAGTAGAATATACTTACCAATCCCCATCCAGCATTGGTCCTGTGAATTAGATTACAAACGTACAGTTGTAACTTCCGACAAACGTGTTTACAACTCGTTTCTTCGATAAACTTCGTAACGATTCCAACTGATCATCGATTGAACCCTCGTAACACTGACCGTGTTATCGACACTATTTACGATTATCAATTGTATCCAACGAAAATCCGTAACAAACAAAACTACGCTCTCAGCTGCTTACGCTGCGTTTGAACGTTTCCACTTCTTCTCCTATCCAGCAGTACAAAGGTCAAATCTTCGTATCTTGAACGCTTCCGGTCTTCGTGATACAGTTCAAAATACCTGACCTGTAACTAAAGTACAACGAACGTTACGACATGAACGATCCTTGGTTTCTATGGAGATTTCCATCGCTCATGACGGTACTAAAGTTGTATCCCCAACCTGGTTACCCTTACCCTGCTGAAAAATGCACGACTTGGCTTCCAACCCTCATTTCCTCTGTAGAAGCTGAATTGACTCCAGCGAGCTCAAGCATTCAGCAGGGGTGGATGCTATGCGTGCGAGCGGGTGTAACTTCTAAGTTGAACCATTCGGAAATTTGGATCGTGTGGTTCGTGAGAAACTGATAATACCCACATTCGGTAATACTATGCTGATGGTGAATTAGTATAGCATTCGTGGATTTGTTGTAAAAGAGCAGGCTCATAGACTGAGAGTCTATAGAGCTCACTCTTTGTTTTCACAAGGATAAGAATGGATAAAGCAAAACGAAATTATGATTTTAATGATCTCTTAACTATAATTGATTCGTTAAAAACAAGATGCTGATCCTGATGTCCTTCGAAACTTTTGCATATGAATTAAACATGTTCTTCAGAGACGTCAAATGATGAGGTGTCTTATAACTAATAACACAGACTTAGGACTTCTTTTGGTGCGTATGTACAACCAGTCTTTCAGGATATGTATCCTTTACTTATATCTGATTATACTACCACTATTGAGAAGTACTATGTAGAACTGGACTCTAAACTATTTTAATCCATTGCTAGGGTTTTGACTAATAGAGAGATCTCGCTATTATTCTACATGATATAGGTTCAATGATTAACTCATCCTGGTCAATAGACCGTGCTGTAAAAAGAGATTGATTTATATCTTGATACTATGATGTACTACGTACTACGACAATGTAAACTACGTAGCTATACTACATTTGGATTGAAGAGACTTATTACATAAATTAACCTCAATCTTCACGGCGGACTTGACTAACAACGTTGCTATTGATGACTTTATTATGTCTTGTGGGTTCATTAACGAACTTAATAGTGCTTGTGGTAAACTCAAAAAGTTTGGCTACTTAAACATGTTCTCGAAGGTGGTTCTCCTTCTGCGATTATTGCATGGACAATCCAGGATCTGCAATATCAAGGTCAACGTATCCGTACTATACGTTTACTACGTAAAAGCTGCTTCTTGCTCAGTACGTTTAGTTAAACGTGAAAATGAATCATATGATTACTGCGTTATCTAGAATTGATGATTCTTCTATCTTAGAATCTGTATTTGACGACGTTAAAATGAAATACCAAAAAGTATGACCAAGAAATTCCACAATGTCTTCTATTAAAGACATTGAAGAAGACTATTATGATTATGCTGTCACTCTTCAAAACGTTAATGACGAGACGATGCTCTATTACTCTTGCATAGAATTAATAGTCGTATGAGCGTTATCGATGGTATTCTTAATGACGATAATCCTCAAATCTCTGACAGAGAACGTAAAAAGCATCTCGCTGATTTATATGAACGATATAACAAATTGCGTAATGACGTTGTAGCTAAGAAAGTATATAAACGTAACTATCGACGTATTTATGTAAGCTTACGAAGATGACTAATAACAAAACAGGTTTCTACCACAGAGCATTGCTCTATGGTAGCTATTTTTATCTAGGGCAGGAAATTATAACTAGTACTATACATTCGTAATCAAAAATTAAGTTAGATTTTCTATAGGAGGAAACTAAAAATGGCTCTGGGACAATCATTATTTAACACACGTAAAAGCTGGTAGTAATAGGCAACAATCGTTCTGTAAACGTATACTGTGGTACATCGTTTCCGTATGCCAGATGGCAACAGGATAAAAGCACCTACTGGTATTGATATTTCTTATTGGAATAATATGTAAACTTACTATTGCCCATTTAGATTTAAGTCTAATGGCAGCAATGGTGAGTACTATACAAATGGACCGTGACAACCGTGCTGATGCATTCTGACACTGTGCGGAGTTAAGCACAGCTAATGAACTCGTAAGTTTGATGCTGATGGTGCTATAAATCTGCTGGTGTAACTACAATAAAACACTTGTAACTGTATCCACTGGTGAAAGAATTCGAAGTAGCCAAAGCAGACTTCCATGCATTACAATTCCGTAAGTTCTCTGATGATGCATCTAGAATTGAAATGAAAATCTTCTATGAAATCAATGCTGATTACTATTTCGTGTGTACACAGCCAATCGTGATGATATGGATGGTGAACACAATACAGATGATTACAAAATACATTGAATTAGAGAAACTTAGTACTATCTTAGGGAAAAGACTTCTATAATGGTATGGCTTATGGTAGTGAACTGTATGCATCTGCTCAGTGCGATGTCTTATGTCTACTCTCCAGTTGGTAGAGGTGTTGAACTGACTTATCTCTGGTGATGTTACGTGGTTCTTCTGGTTCTATTACTGAATGAATAACTCTGGTGGGTTCTCGCTAACGGTTCTTTGGATGACTTATAATAGATGAGAAAGATATGAAATTGGTCTAAGACTATTCTATTGTCACTCTATGAGAATGACCAATGTGTCTGAAATAAAAAGCAATCTTTGAATTTGAGGATGCTATTTGATTTGGATTAGCCATTACGCAACTCTAACTCTACAAAGATATGGTGACAAGTCTAAATAACGTTACGATTACAGCAGATAGAAGAAGACCCTGTGAGTCTTAGATTGCTTGCTTCTTACTAGAACAGAGAAGAATCTCATATCTATATACTAGCTTAAAGCCAGGATATGAGAGACTCTGCTGATTCTTTATATGAAGAACTTGAAAGAAGAGTTCTCTGTGGATTATTGTATCTCAGACGTATTATATAACTTTACGAGAATTCTATAGGTTTCTCTGTATTGAGTTAAGTCTGATGTGCTGCAGCTGATAATCGTTATGGTTAATAATAAGAAAAGAAGAAGCGTATGGGGAACTATCTCCATTGATTAGTATTTGATTCAAAGAGATAGCTCGTAATGATTATGATGCTTTATATATAAAAAGAATAAAGAATACAGTTGGACTTATAACACCCTAGGGGTTGAAGGAAAGAAACTATATGGCTAATTATGGATTCAATCTACCACTATGGGTGAAGAAGAAAGTCCCTGACTTAGAATTTATGGAAGAAGTGGTAGTGACGATAATGCTATATTTGCAGTAGACATATATTCTTCAGTGGTTAAAGCCTGTATAAATTAAGGAGGAAGAAAAGATGCAAATTCTTTCTAATATCGTATCTAAAGATAGTCTACACAGAAACTAAATCTTGAAAACGTTAAAAAGATTATCCGTGATTCTATATTAACTTCTTTTGATCCTTATGGTGGTGCTACTCAGATTGTGCACAAACTGACGCTACACCCTCAGTTTACTAAAAGATGGTACTGCTATTCTTAAGAATATGCATTCTTGGGCCAGATCGCAGTGATCTGCTTGAACATTATGGTTGAATTTGACTAATAACGTTGTCAAAGAGAAGCAGGTGATGGCACCACCTCTGACAACACTTCTTGCGTGCAACATTTACAAAGCGTTTTGCTGCAAAGAAGAACCCTCACTAGCAACAAATGGGGCAGGAAATATCGAGATTTATGATGATGAAGCTTAATAATGTACTTACCACCAGTTATGATTGAACGACACATTCAAAGCTATCGTGAAAGAGATTAATAGAACTTATTGACATCTCGAGCTAAAAGCTACTCTGATGATATGTATCGTGTTACTAAAATCTCTACTGATGGTGATATGAAGACTTATCTCTTATCATCCGCTAATATCTATAAAGAGATGGGTAATGAAGTATTTATCACTGTTAAACACTCTTCTATCGATTGAAGACTATACTCGCACATATGACGGTATGACTAGTAACACACTGGTTGTGTGATAAAGAATCTAGCATATAAATAACAAAGAAGGAGTTTGCTGAAGATTAAACCATCCACACAAATCTACTTCTTTGAAGACCCTCAGAGATGCACCCAGAAATGATTGGTTATGTACAAAATATTATCGTGCGTAATATCATGGATCAATCAAAGCTAATGATATTAAGGGTATGATTCCAACAGTAATTCTATGTCCTGAGAACTACTCGTGATATTGAGCACTACTATGGATGCTGTAACTGGAAGCTGTCTATAAATATCGTTCTGCTGGTATCCAAATCCCATTCTTGTTGTACCCTAATATTACGAGATAAGGAATATGATTCGTGACTTAGCTCGTTTATGCGTACTTTGCTACGACAATCCAAAAGCATGACTTGTCTATTCAAGAAGAAGAACAGCAAGGATTCTTGCTCCAACTAATGAAACAGTACATGATTTTCTTTGAAGTTTGTGCTGATGCTGTAATCTCTGATTTCAGTAAAACTAAGATGATCAAATCGCGTGCGGAAATGTACAAACAAGGCACTACAGAATATAGTGACTTATGTCAGAGGTATGATTGATCATGCTGAACAGTAAGAAGTTGCTGAAGCTAAACGTGATGGTCAAGATGTAAATACTCTTGGTACCTTAAACGTGAGACTTAGCTTTCTCTTAAAAGCTAATACATTGAGACTTTATATATTAGGGTGTCCACTCAAGAAGAACGTGATAATCGTTTTGATGCTGCTGAAGATGCTGTATGACACTGTATGTCTGCAGCTATCCATGGCTTTGGTTATGCATCACCTTGCATGAAGGATTGTTCTGCAGCTGAAAGATGTATATATGAAATATGGTATGCTTTTGATGAGACTCCTACATTAGAAGCGAGCTATCTCTTCTGTATCTATAACTCTTGCGGATCTTGGTAGCATTGGTATATGGTGCTAGACGTTCAGAAATTCATGAAAGCTTCCTGGTGAATATGAATATCGAGGTATTGTACATCAAATGATGGTTGCAGGCTCTAGGTGGTGAAGATAAACTATTACCTAGAATGCCTATTGATATTACTGCAGGTGAACGTTACTGAGGACGTGGTTACTTCTATCCGTTCTGACATTTGCGGTATTGACTATCATCTCTAAATTGGTGACTATTCTTTATCACATGTAATCCAGTTCTTGACTCCAGAGGCTTCAGACCAATATGTATGATGCACATACGTGAAATTGAAAAGAAGAGAAATCTGAAGAAAATAAATAAACGAACAGCCTATCAAGAGTTAGAGTCACGACTCTAACCTACAGTGAATTTAGAGTGGAAATTATTATGGCTAAAAAGATAATGAGCTCTGCGTCGTATATTAATGAAACCCATCTGGCACAGGTGCATCATTTGCTGAGTAATAGGGCAGCATTTGACATCTATGTTACTCATTGAAGTTCTTTAGTAGTGATGGAGCTTCTAATAATAAGATTGAGATACTCTGCCATAAAAGATAAACAAGGCAATTTCCTGGTTGTATCATGAGAGATACCATCAGAAAATATCTAGACTATCTTTGACGTTATATATAAATTTCTCTCCAGTTAAAAGCTGGTGATGACATGATACTAAGCTAGAAGATTACAGTACAATTCTTTATGTAATGACCCAGCTTTCACATACATTCTCTTATACATATCAGAATGGTTTTAACTATTCCTGAACTGAGAGAAGTATAGTTCCAGAAGCTATTGGTGATAAACCTAAAACAACTAACCCTAATCTGGTAATTAACTGTGCTGAAAGATATTATACTTTGGGTATTTGACTATTAATAAGTATAAAGCTTACTGATAAGGGTAAATATAAAAAGATGGTACAGTAAATCTCAAAGAGATTACTGATGCTGAAACTAAAATTGCTGAACGTGTAAAAACAGCAAAAGAAATATGGTACTAAGACTAAACGTACCACTTCTAAAACAACAGAAATCCACTGTCTGGAGTCGTGGTTCATCTAGGAATAGGTAATACAAAGAGAGTTGGAATTAGTAAAGCAAGTAAGTCAATACGTAGCACAAAATCAACAAAAATCTGTCAAACGAAAGTAGATGTAATGATATATTATATCTGTGCACGTATTAGGGAGGTTAATAGTAAATGCAAGCATCTGAGAAACTAAAAAGATTACAGAATGTCGATGTTGCAAACTACCATTTTGGGGGTCCGAAAGTAAAGTACTAGACCCATAAATAAGTTACTTCTGGAGGTGATAAAAGACCGCACTTATTTGTAGGCAGTAATAATATTTCCCTTTACAACGGTGGATCGGTGGGATCCACTACCAGATAGATGTATTGTATACCTTCCGCTTTATATATATGCCTGTAGCTGAGAAGTTAAGGACAAGATCCAGAATTAAACGTGCATCTGGATATCTCTTTAACCTAAAATCTAAACGAGGCTATCGCATACCTAAGGCTAATGACATGGAGCACTTTTGTAGATATATTAATTACTTTGAAAAGTTCTATGATCCCTGAGCATGAGTCATGTGACAGCATAGCCATCCACATCAAAGCTGACTATGGTTACATATCCGCAATATAACAAAACGCAATCTAGAATGGGATATCGGACGATTAATCCTGGATTCTAATATTGGTGAAAGTTAAAGGAAATAGGCCGATGCTAACTGTGTATTAGAGCTTCGTTCGATTTCGATGGTGAAAGGACGTAATATTGTATTTGAGTTATAATAACCCACACGTCCGTGCTATGATGGAAGTAAGTCCTATTCCAAAGTAATACTTGTTGTCCATTATTAACACACTTTGCATTTTCATAGACAAGTAGCGAATATTGATGAGTTCTTAATCCTACTTCTGCGTACTTCTTCGTGAAATGCATCCAGAAATGGATTTGGTTAACAAGTCATATCAAAGCAGTAATGAATGGGTGGCAATGGTTAACTATAAACGGAATACTAAGATTATCGAGGTTTAAAGTTGGAGTGCCGACTGTTGGTGGCACATGGACAAGCAGCCAATATTTTAAAACAACGTAATCATTCGATTATTCCTAAATACACTTACATCAGAAACGTAGTTCCACTTTAACCATACTAATTATCAGAACAGACATTTGAGCTTTAAGATAGTAGATGGTAAGAGTATGATTAATGTCTTCAATAGATTTAATGATGATAAACACGTGATGATGAAAGCAGTAGTGACTTGAGATATCTTTGAAGCTCATATGAGTAAAAGGAAATGAGTCGTTACTTACTATTACGCTTAACCAAGTTAACTTATGAGACGGGTTATGGAGACTATTGATAATGAGTTTGGTCCGTGACCCTGAAGAAATAGCTTATTATCCAAAAGAGTTATCTAGAGTGCGAGTATCTCCAGTAAAATGAGCTACAGCAGGAAATTAGTTAGCTATCTATTCTTAAAGATGCTGGAGATCCCATCTGCAGGTAAAGTCTTTGACTCTAACTGGCTATATCAAACTTATTGCAGCTAGTGCAGAAAATACTATGCGAAAAGGGCCTATATACTATATGGCGAGCTATTCTGTATCTGGTAGTAAAGTGGCTAGTACGTGTAAATCGTAACTCAGCGGTTAATAAGAAAGAGTCTACTGAGTTCAATCTTCTCCTGAGTATAGAAACTTTATTACGACAGATATAAGAGCCTGCGGAAAAGCTTCGGAGTATATTGGCGCTAGCTACTATCCCTATCATCTAAGTTCACATGCAGGTGATTATCATAATCAGAGAACGCACTGGTGCACTATCATGTCTAACTCTGGTGGCAATCAGTGGTGAGTTCTTACGTTATGTATTGATGATTGGATAGATTTTAGAAGTTAATTGTTTATCGAGTGAGGAGAGTCCTATATGTATGACCAGAATTATTTGAAAGTGACGACATATATTAGCGACGTTGTTAGAAGATATGTCATGTGGTTTTGGAGTTCGTTAAAGAGCGCGAAATCTTAAAAGGTGTTGGAAGGCCACCGTAGTGCCTCTAACATGGCACACAGTGAAAACAATGAACCTATACAATACATTGGTACAAAGTAAAGTGATCAAAGGTAATGTGTTAGAGTTCATTGACAAAATGTATATGATTGACTTATCCTTATCGAGACAGTTTGATTTACTTGCGAGATGCTTATCACTGAGATACAGTCCTAAAAGTTGCTATCTAGATAATATCCCTAGTGGAAAATTTAATAGCAAAGAATGTTTCAGATTAGCAGACGAAGCAGTGAGTTTGCTGTAAAACGTGATGAAAGCGCATATAAAGATAGTGACTAATGCGGCTATGTCGCTTATCCCTAAAAGCAGGCTAAACAGCAACTAACCAACTTTATCTAATGTATTTGTGGATAGAAGAGAAATCCAGGAGTCGGTAACTGATAAACTAGAGCAGGTGGATGCTTTTCATAATTGGCAGTAGATACAATGATTACAATGATGCTAGAGACGCTCAGTGAATACTGCTGTTTCTTATATGAGATATCTTAATGAGATGATATATGATAGCGGATTTTTACCAGTCTACTGAGACTTTCACGTGTTGGCGATGTGGCATACTGTCTGCAGGTGTTAGATTATAGAACTGTTGATAGTAACTTCTATTATAAGGTAGAGTGAGAAGATAATACTAAAAGATTTGCACCACCAACTGTCAATATAAAACAAAGTGACACTTTTAGTATTCATAAAGTGCTAATGATTCTAAATGATATACCTTCTATGATAGCTTTGAAGAATTTGATTGGAGCTATGGCGAACACTATGAGCGATTGTCTTGGTAAAAGTAGATGCATCTCAAATTACTTGTGCTGCTTGAATACCGTGCACAGGATTGTAGATTCCCTAATGTAGAGTTTGATGTGTCTTCTGAGTGAATTCGAAAGAGTTATAATGACTCTTCAACGAGTTATCAATAATTTGTATAGCAATGCTAGTTAGTATTATTGATTGAAAGAAGTTGGTAATAGTCATGTATTATAGCCTATTTTGATAAACAGACAGCAGCTATTGATAAGAAAGTAAAAGACTGCTGTAAAGACACTTTATCATATGTAATGGATGAAAATCCATTTGCAGTTTGACAAGTGAAGACGATATACGTTGTAGATTCCACATCCAGAGGAACTGCAGACAATAATATCTTTCTTATTTGTGAGAAAGAGTCAGTGATAACTATGCATTGAGAGACTTGTTGTAAGGATAACTTCTGAGGAGTGAGAGTGTATCATGCCCTAATAGACTCTATTCAGATTTCTTGATTATATCAATCTATTCTATGATGATATAGATGCGTCTCAAGTGGTGCTGAGCTTACGATTTACTATGTGATCTGTTGGTAGATATGGTAGGAATAAAATTCCTATCCAAGGATAGAAAGATATTGCATTTAAAGATATCAACGACATCTTAATTAATGCTGAAAAGTTTATATTAGCGGCATATAATGTGAATATCTCTAATAAAGCTGAGAGATGCTCATAAAGCATTATTTAGAACTTGATATTATTATATACGGAGGCTAGTAAATAATGAGTTGCAGTAAAATTGGCAGAGAGTTGCACATATTGAATCTGTCTTTTGATGATTATGCTAGAAGTGATATTCTAGATCTATTGGAAGACCTATCAGGTATTACAAAAGAGATGGTGATGCTATGAGATTCCAAAACTACAGTTAATAGATTAGTTTTGACTAATTTCAAGGTCGTGAAGAAACAGTAGAATCGTATACCTAAAGTCTTTATATAGACTTTGTGAGATTTAAAACTCTTATTCGGTATAGTTTCGCCGAAGGGCATCTTCATTATGTATATTAGACGCCTATCTTTAACTGACGACTTCCCTGGTGAAGGTGTTACATTCCTGACACTATGTCAAGATGCGCTTGATGTAGTAGACCTGGATTGCTAAAGAATACGACTATCCGTGTAAACGAATCTAATGCAAAGTGTTAATTAATTTATTTGAGTGCTTTAGTAAAGCATTTGATAAATTACGTTAAGAATCAATTGAGGTAGTGGTATGAAATTCTTAGAAAGTTGAAAGATGTATAACTTAAAATAGGTAGTATCATTAATGAACTATATTGGTACTATGAAGGTAATCAGGGTAATGTATTCGAGTTTGAGTATAGATGAGATATATAGACCAATGAAAGATGATTGGTGGGTATATTCAGACAAAGGCGCTGGTATGATGCAAAAAATAGAATATACTATCACTAACGAGTCTTTATTCGTAATCGGCTTTCTATTCGAATACTTTTGTGTACTGTCAATTATACGAAGTTTTTAGTGATACAGAAGACTTTTTAGATAAAGATTATCATGTAAAAGAACTTGACCCTCAAACAGAGTGGCTGATGGTATATTGAAATGCACAAAGGTATTGAAGAGAAATTCCTGGTGCTAAATTTATCAACGATAGCCGATACTATGATTGAGGTCTTAAAAGATTCAATATATTTTAGACAATACGATTAATAAAGATACTGAAAACTGTACTAAAGTAAAATAGAAAAGGTTCAATGATATGGACATCTATAGTTTTAAAAGAGCTATTGAAGATAGCATACAGGGCTCCAATGTTTAGCAGCAAAGAAAAGAACTAGTAGCTAGATGTGTCCATATTGTGGACATACATCTAGTGCTAGTAAGAAGCATTTATATATTAGTGTCCAAGAAGAACGAACCCATAATGTATAACTGCTTTGAATGTAATGAACGTGGTATAGTTGATCAAGAGATCTTAATGAAACTTGGTATGAGAATATTAATACTATTAAGGAAAGTAATATCTATAACCAGGAAGTAGAGAGAACTCTGAGTCATTCCACGTATACTAAGAAGAAGAAACTACTCTAAGTATAAATTACAATAAGCTGTTGATAATTTCATGCAAAGTGGTAATAAGCTACCTAATGAGATTATACAGGAAGAAACTTGATTATCTTAATGGACGTTTAGGGTTGAACTATCCTATCAGAGATATATGAAGTGGTATAGTATTGACTTATCAAATGATGCTATATATTATAAGATACGCAAGTATAAAGAGAATGACTGATGATGATTTTGGTATACTCAATAATGAGTATATTGGATTCGTACAGCAGATCAATCTGGGATAGTTCTACGTCATATTTATGATAATGAACTTCCCAAGATACATTATAATCAATATGTCTGGGAACGATGCTGAAATGGTCAAAAGCTATACAATCCCATGTTGCCTTAGTATACGCATGGAGCTATTAAAATTCATCTCTCAGAGTAATTTGATATATTGTCTATATTCTTTAATGTACGTAATCAAAGAGCCTGGTATATGTTGCTACATCTGCTCTAACTATATATCAGCTGCCATCAATATCTAGTAGTAGATATGGTCTATTCAATATGGAATGGCATTTTCTACTTTGATAATGATGATGTCTGGATATGATATCCAAAAAGTACTAAGTCTTATATCAAAAGACAGTGGATTTATTTCACTGGAGATGCATATTTCCATAATAAGAAGAAGAAAAGACTTTGGTGCACATTAAGTGATGATATCGATGAAGAATGTGAATTATTCTAATCCAGTATGATAATACCTCATACGGCCTATTTTGCCCTTAACAGATAGGTAATCGTACACAAGGAGGGAATAACCATGGGTATAGCAAAGTGGGGCCTATATCAATACTGTCAACTCAATGACAAATAGTATGGTCGATAAATTGATAATAACTTCTATACATTCATAGATAAGGCTCCGGACTACAGTAATCAGTGTTATAATATCAAATACTGAAAAGCCAACTATCGATGAAAGGTACAGCTATGATGTATAGCCATACTGATAAAGATAGTAGCATTAGACGTAATAAGATCAACGATGTAGTATCATTTGCATCGATAGAATTGCACATAGACATTGATGCGAGTGATTTTGGTGCTGTACAGGTAGCTCGTAAGAAGGAGATGCTTACTTAGTACCTAATGCGTTCAAACCATTCCCTCAAGATTATTTTCATCATTAACCATATGAAAGATAAAGCTGTATTTAAGATTACAGCTGCTTGTCTTTGAGACACTCATGCCTCAATGGTGCTAATGGCGTATAAGCTTTGGCATATAAACTAGAGTCTTATGGATGCTGGATACTACCGAGCCAGATAACAGCTGAAGCAGTGATGAGCATGAAAGTGGCTGTCGGTAACCAAAGTGCTAACCTATCTATGCTTATTAGAAGCCAACAGACTACATGATTATATCACCAGATTAGAAAATATCTCGTAATAGTTTGAGAGCTATCTTGTAGCTGTACTTCTATAGTGATAGAACTCGAGCTATTATATCTTTAAGTATGATGATCGTAATCTCTATGATCCTTTTATGATACAGAGTTTATATTACATGTACTGGATTGTATGAACTCTCCAGAATCTAGCCATACTTGTTGCGGATGCACTAACTATATATGCCACAGACTTTCCCATTGGACTATAAGCGTACGTCCAGTATGCTGTAGAGAGAGGTAAAGTCGATGTAGCTATGTAATCCAAATCTTAATGTCACATGAAGCTACAGACCAAAGACTTCTATTGCTGGCTAGATGTTTGAGAAAGAATACTATTACGTACATTTGTGTATAGACCTGGTGCTTATTATCCTATCGGTGCTCTGATGATGATACAGTAAGACGTATCCAAACTAAGCAGATGCTTATGACAGAACTGAGTCGGATTCTATAAGAATATTCCTTATGAGGTAGTATTTCTTGCACGTAGAAACGATAAACGTTTCACAGAAGAGGTTCTAAGAGAACTAGAAGGAGTTCCTTCGATAGACCCTCCAAATGAACCATTCTACCATCTTACCAGAAGAGTGATTATCTATGTCTTAATGGACAAATGTAATCTCACTTAAGGTTGCAGATATATGTCTAAAAGAGGGTAAGTCCAACATATTTCGTAATTTCATAGTCCTTATGGGTAATATATATGAATAGTTTACGACCGATTCTTCCTAGAGGATCCAGAAGGTGAACTACTTTCTAAGATCGTTCTAAGTGAAAGATACTCACATTGGATCTATTAATTGACGATACTCATCGTGGTGATGTTGATGTAGATCCTGCAAGTGATGAGCTACACAGCTAATTGCTTTAGATGATGTAGATGATAACAATCTTGATCGTGTTATTGATGGTGAAGAAATCGATGATGACGACGATTACGATGATGATTATGATGATTTTTATTAAAAAGGGCTTTGTAACAATGGCTGATGTAATTAGACAAGACTTTGAACCGTGATGCTACTGCTGTAATTGATATTGTTAAAATCTGGTAGTGCTGATATTGATCATGTGAGTGATAATGTTATTGACACTGTAAACTCGAGTGCTATCTCTGATGTAGAATTAGATGACACTCATAACGATGAGTGATGACATTGTGTGATGCAGTTGAAGGTTTAGAACCTCAAAGAGACTGGAGAGCTATGCTGATGATGAAAATGATGCAGCTGAAATCGAGATTAATGAATGATGCTGGTACTGAAGATGATAGTGATACTGATGATGAAGGTGTTACTGAAGAAATCGTTGACGCTGTGTACAAGAAGCTATGTACTGAGATCTAGGAAGACTTTTAATTTTTACACTAAAACAATTATGTAGAAGAGGTCGTGAACCTCTTTCTACATATTGTTTCTATTTTGAGGCAGCTATACGTCTAACCCTTTAATAAAGGATAGACAGCCATTGTACTCTTCTATAAGAATAGTTTTTGGAGTTACCATTCTCCTTAGTTATGTGCAATGGATAAAGCAATTCTACCTTTAGAGGCAAAATTAGCTTTGGCTCCTGCATTGAGATTGTAATGTCTCATTTGGGCAATTCCGATCATGAGGCTCACCTCCTCAAAGCGGTAAGGCACCGTGTATGGATATATTTAGACACAGCTATCACTTAACCAGCTGCTTATCTACCATACCTAATTATAGTATATAACTATAAAGATTAACTGGCGAAAGAAACCCTGTATAGGCGTGCCTATACAGGGTAGCTATGTTTCTTATCGATAGTCGTATTGTTTTGAATATCATTAGAATATAAGATCTAATGTACAGATAATACCATCATAGTTAGTGTAACCTGGCTGCTGTGATTTTGTCATATCTAATGTACCAAGATTCGGTAATCATACATAACCTGGGTTAGCTAAAACTTTCTTAGATAAGTCACGAACCGCCGCTTCATATAAGCCTACTTTGAGAGTATCTAAACGTTTCTTAATTTGCAATCTACCACGTTGGATGGTAGATTCTTTAATCTCTTCTTCCTCTTCAGCATTAGCTGCTTGGATAGTGCGACTTTATCTTCTACGTTTTGTAATACATCTTTGATATATTCTTTATCTTCGATATTATTAGCAATGATGAATTGACAATACCATTAGCTACATGAGTTTTTACAGAATCACCAATATCTTAGTTTCTTCTTTGTTTTCATCAGGTTTACTTTATCAACAGATGTTTCAGTATCATCTGGAGAAACTTTAGGTTCTTCATCTAAGTCATTGGATTTTAGGCTTCTTCATTATCTTCCATGATAGCTTTATGAGTTTCTATTACATATAATTTGTACAGTGAATGCATTTGTTTTGTTTGAGTGTAGATAGGAATTTTATCAGAACCAGTTTGCTCAATGAAATTGGAAATAACTTTATTTTCGTTGTACGGTTATCTTCAGACATCATTGGATAACTAGCAGATGCTTCGAATAAAATATTCAAAGCTTCAAGAATAAACCATTACTGTGCAGAATTAGAAGTCTTGACGACGTTTAGCCATTTACTACGATTAGTTTGATCATATAGATTTAACATACTGCAGATTCATGTACTAGTTGGTACTCTAATTCTTTTAGACCTTTTACGGTTCTTCGTCTAGCGGATTGTACTGCTTCAAATAAAGAACCAGATGTAATTCCTCTAGGTTTATTTTAATATTCATTAATCATTAACCTCTAGAATAGACTGCTATTAGCACCAGCAGAATCAGGAATGCTGTCACTAATGTCATCATGTTTTAAATTTAGTTTTAGAAAGAATCTTCTTCTTTGATTTCTTTAGACATCTTAGCTGTAGCTTCTTTATCGTGATGTCGACACTGAACGGACTGATCTTGTTTAAACATTAGGATTCAATCAGTTTTTTGGATGTGAATAAAGACAATGCTTTGTAATTTTACCATTACGAGAGTTTCATTAAAGCGTTCAAGATTCTTAATAACTACGTTGTCATCTAAGACATTGAAGTGTTTAGAATCCATAGCAGAACTTTCGTTGTACCCTCGTTGTCCATAATATATTCTGTAATAGCAGATACCATCATACTAGTAGAAGCAATTATAGACAACACAGTGAAATTATATAAATAGTACAAAGAATTAATCCAAGTTGCATGAATGCACCAACAACAGCATATTTATCTTTCTCTAAGTTAGCTAATGCTTCTTTAGTAGTATTTAATGCTTTAGATTGGATGTTACAGAAACACAAAGACTAATCTAGTGTTTGTTTCACTAATATAATGGATGGATCTTGGATACGTTCTCCATAATCATTCGTTGGTCTGCTTCATTACAGCAGATACAATTGCTAATGTTTCTTTATCACCCAAATCCATATAGGAACAGGCTTCTTTAAGTATTTGGTGTGTGTCCTCTCTGGGCATTTTTAGTCAATAGGTTAACGATTTGCTTAGCATCCATATCTTTTTCTTTCTTTAAAGTTTGAATCGCATTAATTCAATATTCATCATCACCTGTATCAAAGATTAAAGCTACAGTTCTTAGTTTCATCTACAATACCAATACAGAGTAAAGTTGTAATCAGACTGCATAATCTTTCTAGCTACACTAGATTTGGAAGATCAATGTCGTTATTCTTCTTCAATTCTTCAACTTCATCTGTAGTTACCAATAAAGAAGTGATAGCTGTAGCATCATTCTTTGCGACGGAAAATTAGTTAAGTTAGATGGTAGCACGTTGCTCCTAAAGCTTTCCACATTTTAGAAGGAACCATTACGAGCATTGGAGATAGCATCAACTTTAGCCTTACTCCAATACCAAATACAAAGTCTCCAGAAACAATTTCTTGAGATGTACTTTGAATAAAGTTGAATAGGCTAATAGCAAGAAGAATTCCATAGATACGATACGTTGGATAATATCTAAACCAGCTACATCAAATAATTTACATTTGATACCTACAAGCCAGCACACTAATAGGATGCCCATTTGTTTTAGAGATGGTATTTTCATCATCATTATATGGTTGATTGATCTTGTCTAACACTTTGAGTCAAAACGGACCTTCATAACCATGACTGGTATACCTCTAGATAAGTTTTGCTTTGGCTACAGAAGTTTCTGCAGGGGTTGGTAGCTTCTTCGTGTGGTATTAGCAATGAGAACTATGTTTTTAAACTACGCTTATAGTTCCTCATATACAGCTTCTTTAGTGGCATAGTAAACATGGTCATAGCACCAGATTCATTATTCAGTTTTTCTATTGATAGTTGAAATTAATCATCTACATCATCATTCATCATTGAGTGCATATTACTATGAATATTTTTAATATAATCAATAGCATCTGTTGAATTCGTGATAGCCATAGCAGTTAAGAGCATCCCTAACCAAACCACAGCACATTTAACTTCAAGTGCTCTAGCACTAGCTCAGCTGATGCCAATTCCATATTGCGGCTAAAACATAACTCGAGATATAAGCAACCAAGTCTTGTGAGCACTATTAATAGACTTGAAAGACTTATAACCACGAGATTGGGTAGGTAATAATTTGTCTAAACTAAAATCATCAACTGTAATATTATCATATAGATTAATAATGTCTTCGAGATTGATTCTTGGATGTAAGACATTATAGCTCACTCGTAAACATACGTATTCTAAATTCAATATTGAAATTTACTCACTATGTTAAAACAGCATTTAGGCATAAAAGCCTAGCCAAATATAGTTACTTAACTAAAAATGAGACTGTGGTGCTGCATCATTATTACAATGCAACTTATCATAGTAATCAAATCTCTTTGGCATACTCACTCAGCGAGTATATTACGGTCATCATATGTTACAAATAATGGTTCAGGTCTTCTCATAGCAGTACTGGATCCACAATTATAAAATCTACCAGGACCTACTAATGATAATAATTCATCTATGATAATAGCATAGTCTAATAGGTCTTTTCTTAAGCTATCAACTATTCTACTGAGTGCAGTCTATATTACCATTCTGGTCTCTCATTGTTTCACCATTTAGCTGCATGAAATCTATAATATTCTCTACCTGATTTACAATAATATCTTCATTAAAGGTCTCTACATATTTACCCAGATATGACATATCCTTAAAGTTGAGACACGTAATCATTAACGAACTCGTTAGTGCACAATCATAGCTGCTCATAGTGGTTACCTCTCCTTTAATCGATGTCTAATAAAACAATACGGTGAGAGTTAACTCTAATGAGTTATCAGCTGAGACTCTGATCTCTTATTCATAGTTAGTAGTATACAATTAAAGATATCTTTGGAAACATCTCTATAATCCTATAAAGAAAGGGAGACTGAGAATGTCCGGTGAAAACAACTGACATCAGACAAGTGTAAAACCTTTAACCGAATAATCAAGAATATAAGAATCTTGAAGCCTCACGCTGATTCTCAAATGATGTTGCAATCATTAAAAGAATGGTATATACAATCCGGACATCTCTAGATAGATATCCCTTAGATTTGCTTAGGTTCTCACAAGATAGATCCGTATAATCGTGTGGGTATGACTCGAGAATATATATTCTTGCACACGAGATTTACAAATCGTTCTTACACTGATAAGAACTTTTCTATTGGTAGTGGTGGTAGTAATGATATGTAAACGTTCGTGACTCTGTAGCCAATAATCCGCACTGTTTGTGAAGCAGCAACTAAATATCCTGAGTATTGCATCAACTATGCTATTCTCAAAATCGTTTCTGAGCCATTCGTTAATCTTCTTTCAAACCGAAACTTCTAATGTCGATTTGCCAGCTATTATTAGTGTAGCTAATGATTATGAGACATCTAGAAATATTTAGAGTTCTTCTGTATTCTATCGAGGACTTCAATAAGTGATGAAAACCATAGATTGATTAACAGGGTTTCTAGATACTAAGTATCTAGAGTCTACATGTTTTCAAACTGTTTGAGCAGATATTCTGGATTGAGCACTTTGGTGAATCAATCAGCCTAATAAAACATGCTATGCAACGTATTATTCATGACCAAATGTCAGTATGTAAGTTCATAGTATCTGAAGATTCTGGTGGTGAAGATATCATCTGTGGGCTAAGTATGTTGGTGTACCTAAGACAATTACAGGCGTATTTAGTATTGATATGGCAGACAGTTTCTGATTTAAGATTTACAGTTAGTTTAAATCTACATTTGTTTTTCGGTGGAGTTGACACATTACATGAGTTCAATCAGTTATGCAGTCTATATTCTGGCGGTAATGCTGCTGGTGGTGATTTAATAGATGCATTGGATATAGATTTAGTCTGGTGATTGGATGCAGGCTCCATATGTGCTAGTCTTAATATGGTGATGGTGAGAATCAATATAAGTTCTATAAGCTTAAATGGAAGCTCCATCTGATTCTTATAACTTCACTGACAAAACCCTAGAGGTATGATGGGCTAGAAAGAATTTACAAGAATAGCACTAGATATCGTGAAATATAACGTTTAGGAAGGGGGGAAGTTAATGGCTAATGAACTGTGACAGACTCTAATATTTATGATCTTAATTCATATATTGATGCTGTCAAGAAAAAACATATCCAAGAAGATGATCTTACCCTATCTATGGTATATTTGGTTATCTAAGTGACATATTCTCATCTCTACAAAATAATATCATCACTTCTGAGTTTAGTAATGACTATTCCAACTAAACTAAATTCGAAAAGTCTTATTGCTCATACTTTAGGTTTAGGTAATAAGAATATTAATGCTAGACCTGCATATATGGATATAATGTTACTATCTCCTGAAGACGACCTAATAGCTAATATGCGTAATGATGTATTTACATTTGATAGAGAAGTAGCTATTAATATTAATTAGTTGAATTCCATACCGGGTGATATCTTGATTCGTCGGTATGGTATTGCAGACGGTGATTGTATATATACTGCTGCAGTATGACTTATCTGTATAATCCAATTATCAGTTCATTTAAATCATTGACCCATACTTACCACCGGTTGGTCGGATTCTTGATGAGGAATAGACAAGGTGCAGTAAGATGTCGTATACGTCAATATACGTATACGAAAAACACTACTACTATTCTTAATAGAAACCCTATTGAGGTCAAAACTATCGTTACATTTGATGATCAGTTAGCTGGTTTCGATGTAACTATTAAGAACTAGCGTCAGCCAGTTAAAATTAACTCCAATCTATGAGGTTTACATACACAGTAGTGATCAACTACTGGCTAACCATATATAGATGAGAAGACTATTAGATTATTTGAGTGATACTTCTAATATTCACGGTATGACTCTGATTTCTGTCAATCTGCTTAACCAAGGTTCCGAAGGTAACTTCAAGTATATAGACCCTATCCAATATCCTATCAGTGATAGATTTAACTACTGTTAGTTATTCATAGTTGTGCACAATAGGTGATCCATTAAGTTTACCTGCATGAAGATGGTTTTGGATAAGAAGACTATTGATGAGTTAAGTGTGGTTCCTAAAGAGCATTAGCTCGTGGTAGTGTAACTAACTCTAAAGACGTTAATAACTTCTTTAACTCCTTTAAGCTATGAAACACCCTAGAATAAACTATACTTCTTCAAGAAGATGGAATCTCCATTATACCGTCTATATTATGCTTATCATGTACTTTATTACAAATGATTCAACTAATACAGTTCCCTACTATAAATTGATTAGACGTGACTTTGATAACGTATCTGGTAAGAAACTATATCTTCAATACTATTAATACTATTCCAGTATATGATGCTGTTGGTAATTAGTAAAGTTGTTTTATGATAGATCAAAGAGATTTTAGAATCTGTAAATAAGATTAAGTTCTTATACTTCAGTCATTTATGATTGTAATCAATAAAAGAGTCCTCTGTAAGCATATTATATCAACTATATGGATACTAAGCTCTTGAATTTGAGTATATCAATGGGAAAACTTCCAAATGCAATTCATTTGTAATAATCTTAACTGGAAGAGAATACTTCCGATAAGAATACTGATGTACAGTTAAAACTAGTTCAAAACATCGATAGAAATATTGGTGTAATTTCTAAAGATGACCAAACTGAGTCTGATGAAATTACTAGTGTAGATCTTAAAGTCTTAGGTGTATTCTATAAAGATGATGAAGCTGTACGTTGGACTCAGAGTAGAAATTCAAGTACAATGAAACAGAGAGTTCTCTTTCTTATATGGTTTGATATGAAACGAACAACTCTATTGATACGCTAAACCAACTTAAGATCTTAAATCTTAAAGAAGCTGGTTCTAATGGCCAACATATAGTTATATGCCAAACAATACTCAGTTTAAATTCACTTTCATTAAGAGCCAAGAATGAAGATAGTGCTGGTACATATAAGTCTGAACAAATACTTCACTAGTGGTAGCAGATGGATATAGTCTTGCCTAATATCCACAACACTCGTGGTGGTATGGACTTTATATAACTACTCTGACATTATTGAATCTAAAGTTAGTCACTAAGTTGGATATTAATGGTACACTAAGCTATACTATGAATAAAGAGTTCTATGGTTGGATTTGGTCTTTCATTAATACTGAGATGAAATTACAAAGTTTATCTTAGATTTAGAGAAGAAACGTGTACATATAAATCCAGTGTTTGAACGTACTAGAGACTCATTCGGTATAGACTTTCATTGTTTTAATACATATGGTCATCTAAAACTATTCTATGCTTTGAGATGGTAAACCATTGAATAGAACTAACTTAAGTTTTTGATTCCGAGGATCAAGTTTATCAATGCTAGTACTAAAGAGATGATTACATTGATTAAAGATGATATTCGATTATATATCGAAGATACTTCCTCAAATCAATAGAATCTTCATATACACAATCTTATCCCATACATTACAGTAAGTATAGTGTATTAGTTTACTTTGATTCTTAGAATTCCAGTGGGTATGGTCAGGTATTCAGCATATCTATCGTAGAGATGAAATGATAGTTGGACCGTATTCTGAGTTCTTGAATATCAATACTGCTAATACTGAAAATCAATTAGATATTGAATTCGTTATTGTATAGGGATAAATCAATGATAGACGCAATTTACAAGACATTACTGATGAGTTTGCATTGGTATGTGAAAGTTTGATCCTATGATGATAATTCTGATGACTCCTACTTCCTAGAGGGTGATGGTGAAGGAATTATATCTAAGATCAAAGAGAAAATTAAGAAAGTACGTGAAACTTGTTTGCAAGTTCGTTATGAAATACTAATAAGTTAAAGAAAATTCTTATTCAGCAGCAATAAGAGAGAAAGAGTAACTAAAAGAGGCTATCAGCTAAGTGTACAATATTTACAAGCATGATGAAAGTGCATATCAACCAGTTACTGATGCTGTGAGACACAAGACCCATCTAAGGCTTCTAAAGCTGAGTATGTTTCGCTACAGGTAATCACATTTGATACTACAAGCTCGAGTCAGATGGTAAAGTTGTAGTTGCTAAAAGAAACTTCTTACGCAGCATGGTAAGAAATTTGCACGACGATATGCGTTTAGATCTCAAACGTATTTTTCAGTCTGTAACTGTAGATACAACTGTCTCCTCCTACCTAAAACATATCTGTATTGGATGAGTAGGCATGAAAAATTCTAAAGGAAATTGGTGCTGGTATGCAATCTGAGCATACATTTTATCAAACGTACTAGCTCAAAATGGTGGTGCTGGAATGTTTATTATGCCGTAATTCTGAAAAGAAGATTATGAAAATGGTTCCGAAGATGCTTGCCAGTGCTGCCGCTTACCGTAGTATCTTCACTCGATGAACGATTAGATATAGAGTACATCAAAAGTACCATTTTAAAGAAATTGGTGATGTTGTCTTTTAGGTACTACATAGCTGAAATCTGCAGTAGACAAAGTGCCAATCGGCTTTTAATGAAAGATATTATTGATGCACTCTATCCGTGAGATTAGAAAATACTAGAAACGATTTCGTTGATGCTAAGCAGATGCTCGTATAGACTTAGCAAGTTTCTCAAATGCAAAGTCAAGATCTAAAGAGATTGCTGTTATGTTAAATTTTTAGCTCCACAATCTGATCTCGTTTAGTATCATCTTTCTCTAAAGAAATCACTATGCTGCGCCCAATAGCGGCTAGTGATAGCCCTCACATATGTAAATAACTGTGCAAGAATCTATCAATCACGCTCGTATTAAAAGGAAATGGCTATGATCAGATGAATATTACAATAATTTCACAGGAGTTCTCTCAGATTAGGTATAGATTCATCTATTCTAGGAATCTAATCTAGATGATGCATTCCTTGACAGATGCTGAGTTACGCAACATGTCATCGAAGAATATTATCAGTAGATTTACGTGGAATACCGCGACACTATGATAGATTTAGACTTAGTGCAGAGAGTGCTGAGTTTTACGAGCACCCCTATCTGCTGTGAGAGATAATAAATGAAGGGGCATATTATAAACTCAGTACATGCATGGATTTAAGGGCTGCTTATAAAAAGCTTAAAGAATTCTTGTCCAAAATGTGGAATAAATGAAGTTAGCCTAATTAGATCTAAGAGTTAATGACCCAGCTACAACTAGAAACATGTCAAGATACATTAAATGACCCCATCATCTTATAGTACTGACACAGAGGTCTACATCGTCTACTGATAGATGGGACTGGTACTGAGTGGTAAAACTGCACAAGTTGGCAGCTTTAAAACTAATCACTTAATTATCAAGCGAAGAGCTGCTTTGCTTAGTATGAACATTTAAAGCAGTATTCAAATGGAGTTTATCATACGACGTATGCCGTACACCAGACGATACTTTAGATTTGTCTATTATCTATGAGGCTTTCTAGTAAAGTAACAGACAGATTCTTGATTTTACCAGTAAAATTATGGATACGGTTAGAAAAGTACAAAAATGCTAAACGTGTGCAGTGAAGTTTGACGAGTTAGAAAAATATGCTGAAGAACTGCGTGATACTAAAAATCAGAAAGATTATGATGGTAAATCCCTACTATAGAATTTAGTATGGAATGGGTGAAGATAACTTTAGATAGATAAAGGCATAACTGATATTTATAGAACGCTCTGCTGATAAAATGTTTGTTGATGCTAAGATATCTTTCAGAAGCCAGAAACGTAAGTAAACTTATAGAGGATGAATTTAAACTTAGTCAAGCATGTCATTCCGATAGGCAGAGACGGAGAGTAATAGATTTTACATAAAATCGTCACTGGATCCTGAGATGAGCTGGCGTGATGCCGAAAGAGCTGTTTAAGCTACGAGTACAGATGTAGATCGTGCCGCAATTGTACAGTCGTATCCACATCCTAACTGGAGCCTATCTAGCCGTATGGATAAGGACAAGAAACCGTGTTAAATCATTATGTAGCCATATATTGGTAACACAAAATATTTCTACAGAAATCTATAATTACGTAAAACACACACACAAAAAAAAAAAAAACAGATTTAGATGATTACCACAGCACAGGATTTGTTATTAGAATATACTGATGGGTTAGATTGTAATATATGATGATGATTATATTATGAAAATATAGGATCGTCGCAGTTGAGTAATGAACTCCCAAATATATAACTAGCATTTCTACCTAAGTGAAGTAATACGCGTATAAATGGAACTTGATCTTTATACATAGAAGCAGAATCAGATTGTAGGCTTCTAGAGAGATCTTTTGATCAGACACTGACTATGTCAGCGAAGGTGTATTGTCTAATCATCTGGGAAAAAGTTAAAAAGTTCTTTGAAGCCATTGTAAAGACTTTGTAGTTAGAGTATGTTCAATAAGTTCCTCAGACTCTATTCAGAAAGAAATCTACTAAGGTAACGCAAACGATGTTATTGTAGAAGAAAACTGCAAAAGACCCCAAAGCTCATACTGATAATAGTAAAGACGGTAAAGAAGACAGTACTCCTAATGGGTGATTACTTGATCCTGTAATGGATGATGTCGAAGAACCAGCACAACCTGCAAAAGAATGGTATTCATCAGATCTAAGTCTCACTGCAAGATTGTTCATGCAAAGCGCTAAATTATCTATCTAGAGATAAAACTTTTAAAAGTTAAAACTGTATAGTGCCACGGTGAACGTGTTAAGCCCATGATCATATTCCAAGAAGAAATACATCCAAAGGTATAGCAGAACAAAGGCGCCGAAAAGGGCCAATATGGAAAATGTCGCTTAGATCTATTAATTTAGATTATAAAAACTTCGTAGATGACAAAGCGGACGAGGCTTTAAACCGAAGTCGAAGTCGCTTATATTAAAAGAAACGTGTGTTGACAGTGAAAGTTGATGATATCACCAGACATGGATTTTGCACCAAAAACTTCAAAAATATTATTAAAATGATGGACCAAAAATATATTTCTGATCTTATCAAAAGAAATAAAAAGAGTGTTAATTGGTTTGTACTGAAAAATTGGAAGCTCGAGTAGAATCTCAAATATTCAGTAAATACAGTCGAACAGGAAGAGAAAAGACGAGGGAGCCTATTGGGTTAAAAACCACATTATAATTTTGATAAAGGTATAAAAGCCTTAAATCTTATAATGAGTAGTCTCAAAACTTATGGTTGATTTTGTAATCAAGTTAGTAACAACTCAACTTATGCATGCTAATAAAGTGGCTATAGAAATCTATAATTACGTAAAAGCGTGTACTGATTATCGTAAATATGAATCTTTACGTGAATATACTGAGCTTGATGAGTTCTATGGTTCTGATCTTATTAATGAAGACGTAGAAGGACCTGATTTGAACATTGATGATGAATATATAACAGAAATTGAGGATCGTCAATACTTTGATTCCCAATATATTCTAAGCATTATTAATAGAGGGCTTAAATATGAGGCGAAATATATTTAATTGAAGAAGAGGTTATGCTGGAATATGCGTTAGCCGACTTACAAGATATGGATAATACAGACATCATGTCCAATGAAGTGTATTGTCTAATATCTGGGAAAAAGGTTAAAAAGTTCTTTAAAAGCCATTAAAGACTTTGTAGTTAGGTACCTTAAGAAATTTGAGATCTATTTAAAAGAAGAATGATACTAAAGTAACACCTGCAGATGTTAAAGCGTGTGAAGAAAACTTTAAAAAGACCCTAAGTCTTATACTGATTCTAAAGATGCTGATAATGATGAAGAAGATACACAATCTTCTAATACGTCAACTAGCAGTACTAGTACTAGTTCTGATACATCTAGTACTACACATACAACAACATCTGAACCAGCAATGCTCCTGTAGATGATGCACCTAAGAAATCTAAATTTATGGGTGCTAAAATTAAACGCCGTAAACGTTTAGATAGAAATAAGAAATTCGAAATTGTAGTAGATAATGCTAGTTGGTTTTGATGGTAAAATCGATACTATTTTTGATATTAAATTATATAATGATATTATCAATAAAGGGTATGAGTCTATTAAGAGAGTTGAGGATAGTTATTTTGATGCTGTAAATCAATTTTCAAAAGCACCAAATAGAATGCTCTACTGTTGCGATACTTAATAATATTCAGGAAGAATTCGAAGAGAATAAACAAGCTGTAGCTAATCGCAATCCTACTACTATGACTTTAGATATGGATTATGTAACTAAACATTTTAAAAGATATTGCTGAATTTGCTAGTGGTAAATTTATAGCAGTGGTATAAATAATGCTACACATATAATAGAAACGGCTATCAAAAGAACTTGAAGCTCGTCTTAATACAACTATTAAAAACTTAGAGGGTAAATTTAAAGATAAACCAAACGCTGATCTTGCGCATCAAGCTTTAACAGTTTTATTATCAATAGTCGGTGAAGTTAACCGAGGCATGCTTAATGTATTTACAACCCAAGTTAAGAATACACATAAAAACTGCAACTGAAATTTACAACTACGTGAAATACTTTGCAGATTACCAGCCTGTGCATATGAGAGAAGCTGTTGCTGAATTAGATGAATACTATGCAGAAGAATTCATGAATGAAGAATGCACAGATCTTGATGCTAATTTGGATGATACTTGTTTTAACGAATACACTTCTGGTTTAGAAGATGTAGAAGAATTGGTTATGGAACAATACACTGCATTAGTTAATGATGAAAATAGTGTATTGAATGAAAGTGTTACACAAACATACATCCAATCTGTGACTAAAAAGCTTTATCGGGTTAATCAACCAATTCAATAAAGACTTTTGCACGATCTCCAAGATATCTTGACATCAGAAAAATATTAAGCATATCAAAGCGGTGCTGCTAGTAGCCGATATGATAAGAAATTTAAAGTGTATACTTTAAATGGTGACCCACTGTGTTAGCCATATCAACCCTATTACTACGGTTAAGGGTATGGCTAAAGGTATTGTAAATACAGTTAAGGTTGCTGTAAAATCTATTATTGGTGACCGTAAGATGTATTATCTGGATAAGATCTATAACGAAATCAGTTAAAGATAGTTCTATAGATACTATGGATATTGAGTGAGAATACATCGCTAAGAATATTGATAAAATTATCGATTTCTTAAATTGGGACTGGTCTAAATTAGCACGTTTTAAATACTGGATATAACGATGCATTGTTACAGTTTGGTCATTTAGACTATACTAAAATTGGCTTTGGTAAATACTTACCAGAACGCTGGTAAAGTATGGTTAAAATCATATGGGTGCTATTCGATGCAGCTAACCATACTGATATATAAACAATTTGAAGCTATCCGTCGTAATATGACAGTAGCTCTACAATATCTGTAAATTCTTATTATCAAAAAGTTTCTAAAACAGAAGCTTTGATATTGATGATATTATTGATATGAGGTTTATTAATGGCATTCGTTCTAGGAAACTATGAGCTGATTGATCCATTAGATCTTATCGAGGAAGTCTCTGCATTTGAATTAGAAATGCGGGACTTCTTTACTCGAACAAAGATGATCAAGTTTGGTTATGACAGAGTCTGGTGAAACAGACTCTGTTGTTACTGATAGTCTGTGATGGATACGATCAAGAATACAATTAAGCGTGTAGTAGCGGCTATTGTCAAATGGGCTAAGAAAGCATATGAGTTCTTCAAAAGGTATTTGGGAAAAGATTAAAAATCAAACTATTTGGTGAATATACTGTAGCTTTTGAGAAAATATCATGTAAGCTTTATTGAAAAACATAAGAAAAGTAGCTGAACGACTTAAGGGTATAAATTTAGTATGGTACAAAAGGTGGGTTAGAATACATAACTAAAACACTAGTACCTTTGATTAAACATGGTCCTAAAAATGATACAACTTCTAGAAGTAAAGATGAAGTATTAGATTCTTTATATAAAGAATTTGATTTTGGACCGTACTAAACCAGTTATCGAACAGCTTCGTGCTAAATACTTATTCGAAGAAGATTATGTTAAATCTGGTGAAAGTATTCAAGAAATTTTGCCTGGTGTTAAATTTTGGTCTCAGATCTTTTTAACTAAGTATTTAGAAAATGTAGCTTAGACGATGGAAGATATCTTAAATCCATAAATTCTAATCTTGATATTGTTAAAAACTTGAAATAGTCTTGGTCAAGAGTATTTGGTAAACTTGGTGAACTATACATGAAGGTGTAAATAAAACGGATATGGATGAAAAGACAAATTCAAAGCAACTGCGTTTGTCATTCGTTCTACAGAATATCGTGAGATTGTACACTCATGTATTACTTTCTTCAAGAGACTAATAAATATATCTTAACTGCAGACTACTAGTACACTTATTAAAGCTGGTAAGATTGCTATGAAGATAGAAGAAGAAAGGGGTAGGAAAATAATATGAACGATTCTTATGTTTTAATGCCCTTATGATGCTATTGTAGTAGAAGAGATGGCTGTACTTATTGTAAATGAAGTTAATAACGCTTCTACAGCATTAATGGTAATCAATAAACAACAATCCAAATCGGATGATGATACTACAGCCACTGATAATAAGAAAGACGATAAATCCTCTAATAGCGAAAAAACACACTGTGGTTAAAGAGGGTATCTTACGTAAATTCTTAGACAAACTAAAACTATCTTTAGAAAGATTAAAGAGTTTGTGTCTAAATACTTTAGAAAAATTAAAGAGTTTGTACATAAGTATTATGGTAAGTTACGTGATAAGCTTGAAAGAGAAAGAAGCTATTATGGGAGCTAAAAATTACCTGATGATATTAAGTTTAGAATTATTTGGTGGAAGTCTGCGTTCTTGGCTGATAAAATTTACTTGAAAGATACTGCTGATGTAATTGACTATCATATTCAGGACTTCGTTAAGATTGCCGAAAGGTAAGTACTACTGGTGTTGCTATAAATGGTCATAATACAGATAAAGTATTAGACGATCTTATGAATAATTTAAAACCAAGTCTGAAGATGCTCATACTAAGCTATCTACAATTATTGATGCTGGTACTGATGCTGAATACACTAAAAGCTGACGTAGTAGAGAATATTGAAAAGATTATCAAGTTCTCTAGAGTTTAAGTTATCTGATGCTGATAAGTTTGAACGTGAGATTGAACGTAAAAGCTGATAAAGCTGTAAGTGAGCTTGTTAAATTACGTGGCAAAGTTTTAGTTGACACTAAATTAGTTACTGCTATGAATATGGTAATGAATGCCAACCAAAAACTTCTATCTAAATTATTAGATGCACAAGGTAAAATTATCCGTAATCAGGTATTTGTAGCTAAGAGTATTATCAATGCTTGTCTAAATGCAGAGTCAATTAAGACTGGTAATATTACAGCTGCAATAACGCTATGCTTTAAAGTAATATAATAACAATAAAGTATAGAAGCATTGTAAAATTAACGTTAATTTTATTATTTTTCTGGAGGTATGGGTACACAGAATCTGCTATTATCGATGATAGCGTTGTTTTAGAAAATAAGTGTATACCAAACAGAATATGGTATTGATGAAAATCATGGTTGAATGTGATTGACTTTGATCATAGTATTCCAAGATCTTATCGTTCCGATTTCCGTGAACAACAACTTTTAGCTGAAGGTGCTGAACCTGAAGTTATTGAAGAAAGCATCAAAGAAACTTTGAAAAATGCTTACGACAAAAGTAGTTAATTCATCCAAAAATGGTACGCAAAAAATCAAAACTTGGGTGAACGACTTCATTACAAAAATCGTTAGCAAATTCGTTGCTGATAATAAAAAGTATACGACAAATATAAAAGATACCGTAGCTAAAACGAAAAGCTGGCGAAGCTAAAGTTGATTCTAAAAATGTTACATACCAAACTACTAGTAAAGACCTTGTTAATGAAACCAATTTGAAAAATTTAACTGGTGATAACAAAGTTGAAGCATTAAGCGTATCTAAACTTGTAGAAGAAACCACTGGTGGTGTCACTGAAACTGAATTCGCTAAAGTTAAAAATAGTGTAGAGGCTGTTGGTTAACGGTAATGCTATCAATCTTTACACAAAAATACTCTTAAAAATGCTAAAAATACTGCTGACAAATTACAAAAATGGTTCAAAGATCAAGCTAAAGATGACAAAGAATTTGCTAAAGCTAAAAGGTGCAGTTAACTACAACTATTCGTAACTACACAACTCAAACTAAAGCAGACTTAGAAGCTTTGAAAATCTGCTTGAAATGTGCGTGGTGCATGGGCTCATGACTAACCACAAATAATAAATATTCCTGGTAAATAAAATTATAAGGTATAGGGGTAATCCTCATACCTTATAATTATTTTATTTTAGGTGGTGCTATGTATACTGAAAACTTTTCTATAGACGAAGAAAGATTATACTTATGGATAGTCTACTAGAGTCCACCTATATTATGAATTCTATATTAGAAGATACAATGATACAGCATCTGTCTATAAATGAAGGCATGTTTAGTACTGTTAAGAAGATATACAATATCATATCAAAGATTATATCATTCTTTTGAGAATCATGTATATAAGTGCTAAAGTATTTATGCTTATTTTAGGAAGGCTAACCAAATAGTACGTAATCTAGTAAATGAAACTATTGGCATGCTTAAAAAGATGCCAGTTAGTGATTTTATAGATGATTTGAAGACTATGCTTACAGTTAATGAGATCTATTAACCATAATACCAATCTATATAACTTATCAGATTGGGGTAATGATATAAAAAGACTCATTAAATGATTCTATACTAAGTAATATCAAAGAGCTAATATTTACTCTATCGAAAAGAGATATCTAAAAGCAGAAAGAGATGATGATAAAATCATGGCTTTACAGAATGATATCCATAGTGAAAGAGACGTATAGTATTCTTGTTAAAGATATGAAGCGTAATGCTAATAACTTAAAATACAGATTCTAGTGCTAAGCTAATATTACAGTTACGTAATTATGAAAAAGTGCGTTCTAGAGATGGATGAATCTAGAATTTAGAGATGATATCATTAATGATATCAATGCATATAAAGTCCCAATTGGAATATATCTTCAATAATAGTGATGATCTGAAAATTCTAATATACAAAATATTATAGCTAATAATATAAGTATCTATACGTCATTACAGATGGCTAGATGTGATACTTACTGTAATATTATTAAATCTAGAGACCTAGCTATAAAATCTTTACATTCATTATTAAGTAACAAACTTGAGTGCTTAATGAGGTAACTTATGGAAAATAAACAATTCTCCTTTAGTTATATTATGGACGCTACTGATAATAAGTTAGTTACAGGGTAAATGTGATATTTCTCGTAAGCAATTTATGTACTCTTTAGTAGAAGATATCCGTAACCACGAAGCTAAGGGCTACAAGAATTTTATCGTGGTGTATTAACACTGATGGTAATGTAGTTAAATACAAAGCTGTAAGTGAGAACTTATATAACGTTTACCGTAAGAACTTAAAGACTATTGTAGAAGCATATGGTAAATCCTATAATGATGCCACGTATCTGCATTGGCTTATGTAAGTTCTAAAGATAAACGTTCTTAAAAATTTGCTAACCAAGCTGACTGTAAAGGACTTAAACTTAAAAAGTTATTCTTCGAAGAGTCTAAAGTATACTCCAGCGGTTAAAGATGCATTTCAAAATCTATTAGCAAAAATCTATGAAAACTTCTGATAATCCTAAAGAAGATCTTGATGGTGTAATTAAAACTATCAGTGAAAATTTCCAATGTATTAGAGTCTGGTATTCGTGGTTCTGTAATGGGTAAAGAAGATCATTTTGACTTATATGCAATTAATCGAAAAAGTCGAAAACCCTATTGTGAAACTCGTGAAATTACTTTAAGAAGATGCTAGCGAATTATTAAAAACACTAGATGCTAATAAGAAAGAAAACTTACTGATCTTAAAACAGGTAAAGAAAATGCTATCAAAGAATACGACTATATCTTTTGGTAAATTAGATTCCATGAAGATTGGTGAAATCAATGCTGATACTGTACGTGAAGTAGCTAGCTCGAACAAGCTTTGTTACATCAATTACAAGAAATAGCATTGACTGATTTGTATAAATACAATAATGCTATCTTCTTAGCTGAGAAAGCCATTGAATCTGATCGTGTAACTTTACTTAAAGCTATTTACTTAACAGCACCAGAAGCTATTTCTAAAAACTCTGATATCAAATTAGCTACATCTCTTGTAGCGTTAACTTCTAGCGATAAAGATGGTTTAGCTGAAATTGAACACTTGATCAAATTAAGCGAAACATCTGTAAATCTTAAAGCATGTATTCTTGAAGCATCCGTATTTTGCTAAGAATATTGATGTGAAAACAAGCTTCAATCTATTCATGAAGGCATTTCTGATAAAGTTACTGGGTTCTTAAATAAGATTAAAGAATTCATTCAAAATATCTTTAACAAATGCGTTGAGTGGTTCAAGAAGTTTGGTGGAATCTCTAAAGAGTTTATTCAAAAGAATATGGCTCTAATGGATAAAGAGTTTAAGGCTGTTAGTGACCTTAAAATGTTAACTACGATAAAGCTAAAACCTAACTTAGAAAATGCTAATTTGATTAACAATGTAGCATCTAAGATTACTGCAGACTTACAGGCTATTAATAGTGGCTCTAAATCTGTAGATGATGCTATTAAAGAATTAGAAAACTCTCTAGTTGGTAATACTGAAGGAGAATCTTTCAAAGATAAATGTAAAGTATTCTTCTTTGGTTCTAAAGAAGTTGAACCATATGCAAATTAAAAGATATGAAAGTTCTTGCTAGTATTGCTGAATGCTGATAATATGATTAAGTTATTTTGAGTCTGATAAGAATAAGCTTTAGCAGATGTAGATAACTTGATTAAATTGGTTCAATGCTGGTATGGCTAAGAATGAGCATCTTGTTTATATAATGATAGCTTATTCTTAGAGGATGATACTAATGGTGGCAATACTACTAATAGTGGTTCTACTGGTAACCAAAATACATCCAGTACCAACAATAGCAAATGCTAATAATAACCAACAGCAAAAAACTATGGGTGATACTAATAATAATCAAAGTACTTCTGGTACTATTAATGATAACCCAGATAAACCTAAAACAATGGCGAAGGACAAGCTTACGCTAAACGTGTAACTTCTACTGTTGCGACTTTGATGTCTGTACGTATTCTTCTGCTGAACGTTTTTGCTTCTGATTTCTATAAGTTAATCAAGCGACACGTTAAATATTATAGTAATGACAATAAAGATGCCAACTCTGGTGATAACCAAAACCAAAATGGTGATCAACAACAAAATCAATCTGATGAAAAGAAATAAAAAGAAACTCCCATATAGGCAATGCCTATATAGGGATTCTTTGTCTATTCTTTCTTTTTCCCAGAAGGAAGTTTATGGAATGTAAGAATTGTATTAGCTACAAGTGTAGTACCATTATTATCATATACTTCTTGTTTAGAAACTAGTATATACTCACCACTACGTGTAGTCTTTTTCTGTTTCATTACTAATCATATATTTAATATTGATATTGAATATATCATTGTCCAATTCTAGTTTATGAACGGTAATAGTGGTCTTTTGTAAATCTAATGTATGTTTAATATTCTTTAAGATATTGATATTGTCATTAGGTAAACGAATAATCTTTTGTTTAGCTAATGTCTCTACTGTATCTAAAAGCAATACTTACTAAGGATTCACCATCAGAACCTATATCACCTAAATCTTTAAAACTATCAATGAGATAACTGTGCACCTTGTTTGATTACATTAAACGTATCACGCATACTATTGAATTGCTGTCTATACATTTGCTTATTATCTATAAACATTTGCTGTATGCAGAGTCAACATGATTTAAAGTCCTTAATTACCATATTGCCACCCTCAAGCAATTTATTACTAAAGTCTGTGGGTATACCCTGGGCCTTGTCTACAAACGCCTTTATCGTTGCACCAACATTCCTATTTAGCTTGTTTTGAGGCGTCCATAGTCGCTGTATCTTTTGTAATTCCTTTACCATAAGCATCAGCACTAGTAAACATCTCTTGAAATGGAGCACTAAATTTCTTTAAGTGTTTTAAATCTACTTCTTTATATTGTCTGGAATCTACTGGGTCTTTTTGAGTTAATACAATATGTAACCGTATCTGGTAAATCCATTAGTGTTGTAGATATATTACCTATATTTTGAGACCAACCTACAAACCCTCTAGAGAATTGGGCCATACCTTTCTTATGAGTAGCATCAGTTTTTCTCCAGCATCTTTCTTAAAATCCCAGCAAGAATGTCTGTAAACTACCTAGATTATCTTGGAAGTTTATAGGTTTAATACCACCTACATAGTTTTTAGTTCCTTCGATATTATATATCTGGCCAGTATATGCTTTTTACATACTCATCAAAGTTAGGTATACACTTATTGATGTATTTACCATACTTATCGTTAGCTTCATTTATCTGAGTCAGTATATTCTTTACGTCATCTATTTGTCCTATTTGCTGTAATGCTTCCTGTGGTAAAGATGCTATAGTTGCTTTAGTTTGATTGTATAGATCTAGAGTGGTTGTTTTAAAATCATCAACCTGCTCTTTCATTTCAATCATTCTGCCCTTAATCTCATATGTAGTTCTATGGATATTCTGTACTACATTACGTACTTGTCCAGAGAAGACTTTTACATTATCCATGATATTGAGGATATTCTTATAAGCACCTAATATACCAAATCCTTTATGTTTCTTTAGAAATGATTCTTGCTTTTGTTTAGATGCATCAACTACTGCAGCGATACCTTCCATGGATTTGTCTATTAGATCATCGCTATTAAAGTTAGTATCATTCATAGAGTACAATCATATCATACACTTTATCTGTATCATTTGTTTCTATACCACGAACCATACCATCTTCACCCATCAAAGGTTTTACATCAATCTTAATAGTTGGGTATCTATCATTTTTACGTAATACAGATTTACCAGCTTTAGATACAAGATATGTATTATCAAAATCCATAAAGAATCTATAACCAGTCTCATAGAATACTTTTACATTGTTTAGTAATCTAAAGACTTTGATAGAGATTCTTTGAGGGATAATATCAACTGAGGAATAGGATCTTTGTAATCAAATGGTTCCATTAGTAATGGGATACCATTATTTAATAACTGCATAACTATATCTTGCATATTAGAATCATATACAGTTAGATTGGCTGGTTTTTGTAATGCATCAGCTAATCTCTTAGATAGTAGACCAACACGAATAAGCCTAAACTTATCTTTGTTTTCAGCTTCTTCTTTTTGTTGAGGGCTTTATTATCCCATTCTTTATTAGGTTTGTCTCCTCAATGAGATATATACATTCTTCTTTTTATATAAGCCTCTACAATGTTTGTAGTCGACTGTGTATTAGTATTCTTCTTATTAATAGTCAATATCATAGTTGATTCTTTATTGTCTTTGATCATTAAGTCAACTATATTCGTATCGACACTCATAGTTACCGTTATAATCGGCATATTAAGATCATCATATTCTTTATTGATGATAATCTGTTTTTATATTCTCTTGCTCTATGGATATGATTTCGATTCACTACCACCACGATGGTTAAAAATCTATCCTAGCAATATATTCATAAGTGAGCTGCATATGTATCACCTCAAGATAAAAGTACAAGGACCGATAGTGGCCCTTGTACTAGAATATTGAGGACTATAGTCTAGATTAGATCTAATGGATGGTTAGAGAAGTACTTATTATTAAGACTCTTTACCATATCAGGATCTATTAGATTTACATTCCATCTGATATCCTCAACTGGTTTCCAGCTAATATATACTTATTGTATTGATGTAATACATCAACTGCTTTAAAGTTACTGAATAGCTTTACATTGGGGTCTAAGTTCTTATTTAATAACTGACATAACTCAGCTATATCAGCAAAGCTACTAATGTGGTTTGTACGCTTATGTGCTAAGAACTGTGGTACTACTTTAATAATCTTATCTGTACGTATACCTGTACCACTCACACTACGTTGTTTTACCCTAATAATGCCATAATTAAACTTAAAAGCATCTCTAGGGATAGTTCAATTAGTTCTGGTTCAGATATGCTACGTTTAAGACTATCAATATACTCTAAAGATACAGTTATCAATATTGATAGCTTTACATTCTAATTCACCGTATCTATACAAATGCTTAATCTGTATAGTCTGTGTCATAGATATAGGAATCAATTGATGATTCATTACTGATCTACTTAGAATGATATTAGGATTATAGTTACCACTAGCAAACTCATCATTCATAATAGAATAGATTGATACTGATGGGTCTACTGGAGCCTCAATAAAGTATATATCAGGAAGATACTTACAAAGTATATTCAATACGTACATATTATGCTCCAAGATATTCCTTGATACCTATAGACATTTCATAATCATTTAATGAATTCTGATTATAAGTTGGTAACTCATCTACAGCTGTGGAAATATCCTGTAGTATAGATTAAGAAGAACTTTTGTATGTACACCAAGTATCTTCTATAGAAGTCTCTATAGTGACCAACTAAGTTAGTTATATAAGCCCACTAAATCATGCTTAGCTATAAAGAAGCATATTATTCTTATAGAAGTCTCTAAAGATATGATACAAGTCTATATAAATATTTAAACCTGTAGCATCACTATTAGCAAACTCTCTAATAGTTAAATCATTTTAATACACGATAAGGAATCATATTAGATATAATGATTCCTTCTACGCTAACTTTATATCTTGATTGTAATTCTTGCATTGTATATTACCTCCTATAGTTATAATATATAACTAATTAGGCATTTCCACAATACTTACAATGCACAGGTTTCTTAACTTACGTAAACATGTATTACAGATGAGGGTGAAAGTCCCCTAGGTGGAGAAGATTGTGTTTTACCACAGATGATGCAGGTAAATGGTAAACGTTCAGCTTTAGCTAATCGTTCTAGACAGCTATCACAAAACATTAGTTTCATATCACGTACATCACGTTGGTCTATCTTATGACATGCTTGACATTCGAAATCCCAATATTGTACATAACCAGGATCTTCATTATCAAACTTACATGTTTCCCAAATACATCTACCATTATTATTTAAGTATACACAAGTTTTTCTTTCACATTTCTCAAACTGTTCATAAGGGGTTGGGTATCACCCTTTAATTTGTTTTCTTCGGATTGACCGCTACCAAAACTCATTTCTTTTCACCAGATTTCTTTTTAAATTAGTACGTTTACGACGTTTCTTTTTGTACAGGTTTTTAGTATCCTTATTTGGTTTTGTAACTTCACGTATAGCTTTAGTTATACCATCAATTACTTCTTTTATTAGATACAGTGCCACTAAGTAATGGAGATATCTTCATGAGTATTTAGGGTTCTTTTGAATGTCCTTAAACTTTTCAGCCATATCTTTTTATACCATTTACCGTAGAGTTAGGTGATTTTTATACCATCTATCAATCTTAGCATCTGCTTCTTTAACTTCTTCCTTAGTTAGCTTTAGATCGTCCTCATCTAACTCTAAACGACGCATTGATTCTATACCATATATCATAGAGTCTACTTTATCACCATCAGTATCAACTTTAACTTTTTCTTTAGGTGGAGCTGGTGGTCTAATGAGTTTTCTATTCTCAGGAAGTTGAATAGAGATATTTTTACCAAACTGTGGTGGTGTGGTCCCTTTAGGTACAAAGAATCCTGGTCCGTTTGGTGTTTGATATAAATCATATTTAGGCTCTTCTACCTCTAAGCTTTTGCCATAATCTTTTTAGCTGAGGTGTTTTATAATCTGTCTCAATGTCATAGTCTCCTCCTATTTAATAATATAATCTATTTCTTTAGTTATACCTTGATTCTCTAAAGACTTAGATATACCTTTAGCTTGTTTTCTTGGTATATACTTTATCACAAAGTATATATCTATTCTCAACCCTAGGTTTTTACTGAATAGAATCTTCGTACAGAACCATCTATAACTAGAGTATCATCTAACCAGAATATTAGAATTAAACATGTCAGAATACTTCTTCCAATATTATCCCAATCTGGTTTAGATAATGGTCTTATTAAACCAACTTCAGCTAATGCAGTTTCTTTCTTATTAAAATATTGTGGTGTTTTAAGATAAGCATTAAACTCAACTATAGTTGGTGTATAAAAGCATTTGTTGTATTTGATTTAGCTCACCTGAGTCAATCATACGACGCATACTACTATTGTCTTCTAATCCTGTTGGTGAATATACCTTAACAAATGAGCCATTACTTAAGCGAGCATTTGCTAAGTTATATCTATTAACTAATTGGAACCCTAGGTCTTGGTGCACCCTCAGGTTCTTCATACAATATAACTCTAATATGACTATATTGTGTACTATCTATAGCATTATGATATGCTTCCATAATCTCAGCTTGTTGTTTTATTACTAATACCTAGTTCATTAGATATATATTGTAATCTATCGTAATGATCACTAGGTATTTCTCCATATTCTCTTCATAATGTAAGAGCTTCTCATGTCTTGTTTTTACGTTTCATGCTATAAGTGTCCTCCTTTCTGTAAAATAAAAATACCCGATAAGACACTTATGGTCTTATCAGGATGTTTTTGTTCTTATATTAAACTAATTATACATATGCATTATTCTATTCATTACAGTTTGAGTTAATGCTTGCATTGGACCATTGAGATAATAATTGTGTAGCTCTGTCCTTTGATAGACCAGTATGATAATCTAAATGCACGACCAATGTCCGTTTGGTTAATATTTACACCAGCCATATTAGCTAGGTAAGTTAAAAGCATTTACATTCTTTTAATGAACTTTCCATAGATAGATTACCAGACAAATCACCCTATTACATCCAGGAGCAATGATATTCATGCTATGATATAAATCTTTGATATCCATAGATACTTCGACTACTGTTGGTAGACCATCAATTGTCCATCCACCATCAGTGCCCTTAGTAATAGATAGTGAACCAATCATACCACTATCTATACTAAAAGAACCCTTTATAGAATGCTCTGACTAAGAATGGGGATGCATAACCATTAGCACTCCATTTGTCTTTGGAGCAGCCATACATATTAGATGAATAAGTGGTGCCCCTATATTTAGGAACCAGCTATATTTATCAAAGTCAGGTGTAGTCAATTTAAGATTAACTGTATAACTTACACTATGACTAAGAGTCTGACCATATTTCTGGAATACTAGCTTACCACCAGCAAATACAGTTTTTAGCACCAGTCTTTAAGTTATCAATGAAAAGTACCAAAGCTACCAAACATGCTATCACCAGCATTCTTACTATCTGATGCAGTATTATTGATTACATTACCGCTACTAGTATTAGCATTATCATAGAATGAGATATTAGTTAAACCAGTAATGAATTGTAGCTCTCTAACCATACCAGACATTTCATTAACTTTAGATGCTAATTGTGATTGAGTTGTATCATTACTAAAAGATTCAGAAATAGATGTTTCTGAGTTTAGATAGAATGCTACAGCACCATAATAAGATAACTGTTTTTGACAATGAAGATGTAGACGTTAAAGTAGACCAATCAAAGTACCAATCTTACCACCATAAGGTGAATCTTCATCAGATATACCTAGGTAGTTGCTAATGCATTAGTCATAGCATTTACATAAGTAAAATACTCTTTCTTAGCAAAACGTAATTGGTAATATTTAGTTTCTTTTACCTTTTACCAACTATACCATCAGCTAATGACTGTAAGGATATACCATCAGCACCACCAGATAGTTTCTGAATCAAAGCATTCTTTTTCTTTACTAGAATATCCTGCTAAGAATTCTGGTAGCCCTGGTGTCATAATTAATAATGGTATCTTAGATGCTATTTTTAGCACCAAAAGTTCTACCCTATATCAGTACCAGGAATACGTCTATCTGCTATATCCATCCATTGGTAAGGCATACCAAATACACGATATAATTGAGACGTTTCAAATTCATTGATATTGATATTATAAGCATTAAAGTTTGATGCAGCTGCCATATCAGCAGTAGATGCTAATGAATCTTCATATTCACGTTTTTGACCAGTGACTACATCTTTACCAGAGTTCTTTATAATAGCATCTCTACCAGCTTTATAACCCTGCTCTAATGTCATCCAGCATTACCTTGACCGGCTACAGCTTTAACTGGGCTTTTTATTAGCACCTTTGGTAGCACTACCATTACTATAGTCTACAGCTGTACCAGCAACACCTAATTCGGTTACAATGTTACCTTTAATCATCTTTTTGATTTTCAGCACTACCAGTACCCCAATAGTCTGCTGATACTTCGGCGACTCTTTGACGAATAGTAGCTTGCTCTTGAGGACTCATATTACTATAATTGGATATCTCTTTAGCCATACGATAGTATTGTATTTCACCATCAGACATCTTATCAGTACCAAGACGTTCAGCAGACCTCGGTAAACATTTGATAGTTAGCCAAATCTGTTTGGTTAAAAGGCTTACCTAATGCAAGTTTTTCTGTACTACTAGAATTGAGTACAGTTGACATTGTTTTTAAGTTTATCAGCGTCTCCACCAATACCATCTAAACCTTCATTACGTAAATTATTTAATGCTCTATCTGCCATATCTGTAGCAGTGGATGCCACTTTGAAGTAAATACCATGGGGCAGTGCAGCTTCCCCGTTTATTTTCCCCGGAATGGATCCTCTTCGGCTTTAGCACGTGCTTTAGCATACATACCATCAGCATTTTCATTATTGTAACGAGCATATGGGTCATATTGTTTAACCATAACCAATGTTTTAGTTGGGATCCATTGGTTAATACCGTTTTTTAACGATGACCTAACAAAGTCAAGCGACGAGAAGAATCTAGCATATAAACTACATGATAGCAGTTTGGTAAGCAAAGTTCTTTAGCAATCTTTTGTCCATATGCATTTTACAGAACCTGGTTTAATACCAACGATATCATTGTATTTCAAAGTACGAGAGTCTACTGGTGGAAATTGTGCAATATTAGAAGTATCTTCTTCTAAATAGTCAAATGTACCATATGTAGAAGAGATACGCACCCAACGTTCTGGTCTACCAGGTTCACTAACTCTACCCCATACATTCTCACGTTCTTTAGAAATTTCTGGTGGTACTGCATAAATAATACCAGGAGCAAAGCCATAAATATGTACTACTTCACCTGGACGTACAAATGCACGCATAAGACCACGATCATCAGGTGTTTCACGTACATATAAAGGTTTCTTACTTGTATTGACATAAACTTTATATTCAACCTTGTTTTCTGAGGTTGTCTTATTTTCAATGTCAGGCATATTATTTACCTCCTTAGAAAAGAAAAAAATAAAAATTTAATAAGATGTTCCACTAGGCCAATTTACAGACCTAGTGGGACTATAATACTACAATTCTGGATCCCAAGGAATACCCATAATATCTTTTTACATGTCTACTAAGCTCAATAAGAACTTTATTCATAGCAGCCCATAATAAGTACTGAGCCTACCATACGACCATTAATAGAATGTGTCGCTAGTAGTGTATGTACTTTTTCATCTTTACGATATTCACTTACAGGTTCTTTACCTTTAGGGAAGATAGACTTTACTACACCTTTCAATGCAGAGTAGTATACTAGTTTATCACCTACGCCCATAGTATCATCATACTTCACATAGAATTCAATAAGAACTTTATCTTCAGCATGTTTTGGTTTACCAGTTGCAGGTAATTTACCAGTAGAATCATATTCTTTTTGTAGATATATTCAATTTTTTTCAAGACGTTTTCTTAGTTTTATTGATACTAGATTCATAGTCTTCTACAGTCTTACGTAATGTAGGAGATAATTCTTCTAATTCATTAGTACGATAAATCTTGATACCTTGTAATACACCAGTTACTTTAGACTTAACTTTAATTTTACCTAAGTCTCCAGCTTCATCACCATCTAACTTAGCTTAGCTAAAATATCATTAGATGTTTCATCTTCTGAAGCTATTTGATAGGTGAATAAAGTGTCACCCTCTTGTACAGGTGTACCTACTTTTAGCAATGAAGTCTACTATATCTTCTTTATTAAGTCTTACGTCTATTTGTAATACTACATCAGAAGACATATCACCAGATAATTTATCAGATATGATAGCACTATCTTCAAAACCTTCATCAGTATTCATGATAGCTATCTTTGCTAATGTACCAATATTGTAGGATAGATTACCAGTACCAACGTTATCAGAATAACTGGATTTATCATATGCTACAATATCACCAGGTTTAACTTTAGAGCCGACTTTAAGATCTGTATCTAATTTAAGATTAACGAAGAAACCACCATCAGAGTTCTTTTCTATACGATTACGTAAGTCAACGTGTTCAACCATATCCTGTTCTGGATATCTAATAATCATATATTCATCAGTCAACTCTGTAATTACACCTTTATATTTAGCTTTAAAAGCAAATGTATCAGATGTCATATATGGTAACGCTTGGTCTGCACCATTAGTTACCAATAATGGGTCACTACGTCTAGTTCTCATACCATGCTTAGACGTTTGGATGAATGTCATAGCTGTACGGAATGGATCATCATGTGTAGAACCAAATGGTGTCAATGCTTCAGTAATAGATAACGTATTAACGTCATTCATCTTACCTTCTTCGTTTTTATTATTATAGATATAACCACGGGTATCATTAATAGCCATATTAATCGTAGTCTGTCTATTAATACCAACGTTACCAGCAAAGCCTGTAGACATAGCTAGTTTATTAACCATAGATTTATCATATGTACGTTTTTCTAGGTTATAAGATCTATCAGAGTTCAAACCAGATAATCCTTTAAATGTAACTGTGTTAGCAGTTTCCATTTCAAGTAATGGTGTTAAGATACTTAAGTCAGATGCAGTAGAGTCTGCTAAAGTCAGAGTCTATAACAGCAGAACGTTTCATAAACATCTTGCTATCAGTTCTACCATTCTTATATTCAGCTAAGAATAATTGATATGCTGTAGCTAAAGACTTATAAACAAAATGAGCTAAACGTTCATTAGTACGGAAACGGTTACCAGTAATATCAGTATGCTTATTGTACTGATTATCTGCTAATAGACTGCTAGCATAGCCTAATGCTGTAATGTAATCAGTTGGGAGATTATACTTCTTACATACTTCAACAGTGATAGGGTCCATCATTAAGTTATAGAATGCATCTAAACCATTAGCTTTAATTCTACCACCATATTGATCTAATACATCTAACCACATAGCTACACCATTAGTCTCAGCTATTGTATAGTCTTCTGTATTGATTTCGAATAATCCAGATACTAATAATGAAGTCTCTGGAGAATCATCATACTCTAAGAAACCATCTTTAAACTTAATATAGTTCTTTTGTACCTGTAGGTCTCTTTTCATATACATTCCATTGTACTTTTAGCTCTATTTAATGCTTCCAGATAGCCCTACAGAATATGCCATTACACAGATAACTGGAATATTCATTTTGGTTTGATAGATGCTCTAGCATGTGCTACTGTTTTACCTTGCTTATAATACTTCTTGAACTGTTCTTGATAAGCTGCATCAGTCATAAGCTTACCATTAATCATTCTAACTACATCATCATCTTCAGCAGCTAATACAGTCTTATCTTTAGTATTAATACCATATGCTAGCTATATTTTCACCTGGGTCTTTAAATTCAGGTGCATTATGTAATTCATCTTGGTTGAATAAGATCTTAGTACCATCTTTAAACTCAATATAAGAGAACTGTGATGAAATATCAATGTATTCCATAGGAAGAATGTATTTAGCAGTAATCTTTAAGTTAGAGACCTATAGCTATTTTCTTAATAGTGGTACAACCCTTGTACTTATTTTTCTAAGATCTTATATAATGATCTAATAATAGCAGCAGTAGTATTTGTGGACTTGCCCTGTTGACCGTACTTATTAATCATAATCTTATTATAGTTAGTAACCAACTGTGATGTAGTCGGACCTGTCTTAATAATAGGAAGATTGATTAATTGACCAGATATAGTCTTATCATTACCACGTAATCGCATAAAACGATTATCAATCAACTTAGGTACATCGAATGTAAGATTATGTCTAGTACCATTAGCATCTTCAAGCTGAACTCTATATGTCCATACAGAATCTTCAGATGTGGATGTATCGTCTTTATCTATTTTAATAATAGACATAGGGATTGTTTTATTTTTCAGTAAATGCATGTATAGCTCTAACTATATCGGCATCTAAATCATATTGTTTATCAAAGTTGATTTTTCTTTAAACCATCCCATTGCTCATCGATAGTCTGTACTTCTGAATGTCAGTAGATCTTAATGGTTGGTCAGCTTCATCTTCGAGTAATTGAGAGATTGGTTTATTATTTAAACTAGATTTTTAAGAACTTATCATTCAATAGGCTCATACGTTTACGTCTAGCTTGAGATATATCTATAGTTGTATGTCTTGTCTCTTGTGCTTTAAGTAAAAGCCACTTTTAAGATTAACTTCTTCTTCAGCTTTCTTAATAGCTTCTGCTTCATCTGAAGAAGCATTTACTATATCATTAAGCTGACTAGATACATCTTCTTGAGCTTTCTCTTCTTCCTTAGAAGACTGAGGGTCCAAAGGTTTAGTTTCTGGTTCTTTAGGTTTATCCATATCTAATACATCAGCTTTTTCTAACGTCTTTAACTATATTAGATTTAGAACCATCTACGTTATTGATTTGAATACCAGATTGCTTTTTCAATAGCATCAGCAACTTTGATTTTGATTTCTTCTTTGTTTTTCACGTTCAGTGTCTTCTATTGGTTCTCTCATAATAAGTTTACGGATATTTTGTTTAAACTTAGAGATAGCATAGTTATCGAAATCATCAAAGTTAACTTTGAACCAGCCTGTTTTACCTAGGAAGATAAAAATCAACCCCTTTGAAGTACTCTAGTTCATAAGAGCTAGTGGTATATAATCTAGTTATAATGGAGAAGATATTGATATCTTTAGTGATACTAAATAAACTAGATAGGTCAGCGTCTTTTAGCCCAATCATGTACTGGGACTATAACAGTTTTTCTTTGTATAAGAACCAAGACGTTTATCATTAACGAATCTAGCCATTAATGTAAATAAGATATCAGTCCCATAGTCTTTAGGGAACTTCTTATTATACTTATTAGTAAAGAATGCATCAGTATAATAAGTCAAGTCATAGAATAGGTTTCTATTCATATACTTATCTATAGATAGTTTGGTAAATACGATATTAGGGAATTTCTCTCTAATAGTATCGTAGTATGCCATGATTTCTTTTTCTATTTCTAAAACGCTCTCTATATAGCATTTTAGATAGACGTTTATTAGTCATAGGACCTTCGACAGATTCACCAAACAAGATTAAATGATCACAAGTTTGGATATAGTCATCTGTAACTATATGGTCACCCTCAAGCACAAGGTCTAAGTCTGGTTGGTAATCTAATAGCTCACCAGATTCACTTTGTACTTGTCTTAATGGTGTAACGTAATAGCTATAGTTTGGTTCCACATAGTATGAACTAAACATAGCTAAGTTCTCTACTAATGGTGAATCCATTATATCTTTTACACCATCAAATGATTTAGCCATAAGAAATATACAACTACCAAAAACGTTTATTCTTCTTATTGATAGGAGTATAAAACTTAGAGTTTATCAATCGTAAAGGTTGTATACGGTCTACTAAGATAGCCATTCTATTAACCTCCAATTTGTTAATTCTGAGTATAGTATTCGTTTAATAGCTTGTTAAGGCTATACTATATAGCTTACTCCAAAATAATCTAACACTTATATAGAGTAAATAATATAAGCTGGTTATATTATTTAATACTATACAAAATCCATGGAGTAAAGTTAAGCTTAGAATGGAAGTTTATATTATAAAGTATAATAAGATCATTTTTATTTATCTATTTCCCAATAGAAATCTGAACTGAAAAATGTTATGACATAACCAAACTTAAAATATTATATAACTTTCTTATGATCTCATTAGCTATTAATATAAATCATATTCCAAGTCAAGTAAGGGGATAAATAGTTAGTATTAAACAATTATAGGTATCTTATACGACGTTACTCATTTTCTTTATTTATTGCGGTGATAACTTCAATTTCAAAATATACTAACCCGTAATACAATATTTACAGCTAGTCACCACAATAAAAAAATGTGCAGGGTTATGATACTCAACCTTGTAGTATACTTGATCTCAAAAATAAAGATCCCCTATAGGATTATGAGTCCTATAGGGGTTCTTTCTGCTTTTAATAAATTATTACTAGATAAACAAGTTATTAATCTTATATAGCCTAAGTGAGGTACAGTTATGACTGATAAGAGCAAAAAGATATGTTAGAAAATGGAAATATGAGCTTTTATTGATTTCTTAAATCAAAGCACACCTATTGAGTTAAATGAGTTTCTCAAATCTAAAGGAAACGAAAAGTAAGATCAATGTTTATACGTCTATAAGACTTATAATATAAAACTAATTTTTCTTTATGGAGGAAACAAAACATGAGTACTGTAAAAAGAATTAATGGGACAAATCAAAGCTGAATTGAAACATGCATCTGCTTCTAATAAAGATGAAGCACGTGTAATGGCTGCTATGCTTAATGACACTAGTTTCAAAGTTGGTGTATATGATTCCACTGGTAAAGTTGGTGAAGTATGTATCGCTGATGACTATCGTAATATCTTAGCTAATGCTATCTCTTCTACAACTAAAATCTCTAAAGAAGAAGCTACTGTATTAGCTGCTGGTTATGAAGCTAAGAAAGCTGATGCTGAACGTATGTTAAACATCGTTAAAACATTCCCATTTGAATATATGCGTAATACTGGCCGTACTTTCAAACTAGGTGGTCGTGAAAAATCCAATATCACTTTATCTTTCAAAGATGTACAAGCTTCTACTCGTTCTTTCCCTAAACAAGAGGGTATTGACAAAGATGGTAAAGCTATCTACGTTAAAACCGAAGTTAAAGTACCTGGCTATGAAAGTATTAAAGTTCAAAACCCTTGCCCAGCTTGGGTTAAAAATAATACAGCTATAACAAAATAGTGAGTAGAAGTATAATGCCATCGCCAAGAATACGAGCAATTATAATTATACTCACATTGAATTTCTTCCCTAGTTAGTAAGGTGCTTTCATACCTCTAGCCAACCTTACTATCTAGGTAGGATTCTCTTATAGTTATTACATTTAACTCAATTTTCTAACTTAACTGACTCCAAACACAAATATCCCCATATAGGCACTGTCCTATATGGGTATTTGCTATATGTCAAGAACACACCATTAATCCAAGAAAGGAGGAATTACACTTGGCAAAAGTTAAAATTACTAATTATCTAAAGAACCTTGGTAAGTCTTTAGTATTTGCTACAGTAGAAGATACTATTAAAGCCGAAATGCCTTCGGCTACAGAGTTTTTGTCTACTAATGCTGATACTATGAAACAAGTATACCATGGTATAAAAGATTATAAAAGTACAGTTAAACGTGCTGGTCAAATGATCTCTAATACAGGTCTTTACCAAGCAGGGGACTTTGCTTTTAAGTCTGCTTTTAGAGGATTTAAAAACTGGTAATTTCTATAATGAGCAACGTGGTGATGACTTAATGATGAAGTCAATGGGTATGGATGATTTCGATATGGATTTCGATGATGATTTCTCTATGGAATCTGATAATACACCTAGTCTTGATCATGATACAGAAGCCACTATACAAACTATAGAAGCTAGTACTGCTGCTAGTACAAATGCTATTGCTGGTGCTACTGTAAAAAGTGCTGAGCATGTAGCTGGTACTGTACGTCAAAGCACAGCACTGATGTTTGCTCAACAAGAGAAACTATTCTCTGGTTTAAATAATAATATCTTAGGTATGCATGGCACTCTAAGCAATATTATGTCATTTAACCAAAATAACTTACAAGCTCATTTAGAGAACTCTCGTAAATACTTTGAAGAGTCTACTAAAATAAATCGTGAAAACAATGCTATCTTAAAAGAAATGCTAGATATGCAACGTCATGATTTCCAAGCTAGACAAAAAGCTAAAGAAGAAGCAGAAAAACGTGGTAAAGAAAAATTCGATATCACTAATATTATGGGCTCTAATGGTGGAGTTGATTTAGCTAGCTATTTCTCTCATATCAAGAAGAATGCACAAGATGAATTGGATGCTTCTCCTATAGGTCTTCTTGCTAGTATGGAACCAGATCATTTAAAAATGATGCTGGCTAATCCATTATCTTTCATTCCTATTGCTATTGGTCAAGGTATCATTGGGAAGAACGTTCGTGCTCAAATGAAGAAACTGGATAAGACCTTATCTGGCACATTCGCACTATATGCTTGCAGAGCTTCATAGAGCAGGACAAGAACGTGATGGTGTAGCTGGACTTATTGGTCGTATTTTTGGTGCTAAACAAGAAATGGTCACTAAACTTAAAACTGATAAGTTCGAAAAAGGACCTGTTCCGTTTGATGGTATAACTAAGAAAGCTATTATTGATGTAATCCCTGGGCATTTAGCTAGAATCGAAGCAGCTCTTACTGGTAATTCTGCACCAGTATATGACTATAATTCTGGTAAATGGACTACCATGGATAAAATCAAACAGCGTAAAGAAGAAATGGAAGAATACACCAAGAAATCTGCTGTTGCTGAGTTTAAAGCCCAAATGGAAAAAGGTGCTATTAATGGTGGTATAACTAAAGATATTGACGCTATAGGTAATAAGAAAGAGTTCTTACAAGAACTAGCCGATTATTTCTATAAGAATCAAACTATTTCTGGATATAGTGGTAAATATAAAGATGTAGCAAATAAGGCATGGGATAATGCCGATATGTCTACTGCTACAAAAGAAGTATATGACGCTATATCTAGTTTTAATAGAATGATGTCGACGATTGAAAATACTCCTCACGATACAATGCTTAAACTATTTGATGGTTCACAAAACTTTGCTGGTAAACAAGGCAAAAGGTGGTAAACTAACTGGTGGTGTAAGCTATTGACTGATGAAGATGGTAATGGTGCTATTTACTATCTAAAAATATATGGGAAGAGTTAAAAAGAAATACGTACTAATGGTAGTATTGGTGGTGGTAAACGTAAATCAAAAATCATCTAAAGCTAAATATAAACGTGGTTCTAATACTAATAAGTCCCATACAAAAACAGATTCTAAAAGTAAAACATCGTCTGAGGATGGAGAAGGTCCCATACTTGGTGATGAAAATGTTTGGGCTGAAACAGCAGATGATGTTGGATACAGCGATGATGATGAGTTAAAGCCTGATAAAGAAAATGTATTAGATGAAATCTTTGGTGATGAATCTGCAACAGTCAGCAGAGAAATTTAAAGGTGTATTAAAAGCTCTTTTATAAATCTCACGTAGTGTTGTAGCTGGTGCAATAGGTATGGTTGATAAGCATATCTATAAAATTCTTCTTTAAACAAGACACTGGTCTTAAGGATAAAGAAGGTAGACCTATAGAAGGTTTTCTTTAATCGAATGGCTTATCAGATAGATAAGACTTTTAATACGGTTGTAGATACTTTAAAGAAAAAGATTCTCGAACCATTTAAGTCTAAAAGCTAAGAAAGCATGGAATCATACTAAAAGAATTCTTTTGGTGGATTTGTTAGTGACGAAGATAAAGAGTCATTTAAAAGCTCATATCAAGATTCTAAAGATGGTTTCTTTGGCTCAGTAAAAGAACAATTTTCATCAGTAAAGAAAGATATCTTTGGTGAAGACAAAGAGATGGAAATGGCATCTCTTAGTAAAGAATCACGTGAGGCTTTCTTAAATAAACTAGAAACTGCTGCTGAAAATGCTAGAACTAAAAGGTGAGATGACCAAATTAACCGCCGTATCAAAAAGGCTAAGCGGTTATTTAAAGAAAAAGAACGTGAAGAAGATAAGGCTAAAGAAGAAGTCGCTAAACAAACAGAGCAAAATTATAATGGTACTTTAAATGTACCAGCATACTCTTCTAACCACAGTGTCTCCTGGTGAAGCTTATTATCCCAGCGGATCAAAAATCCATTCAACCCTAATATTGATAAAGCTAATCGTAATAAAGATCGATATGAAGAAGATAAATTAAAACGTAAATTTATTGGTGCCGATGGTCAAGAGATTTTTATCTCATGCTGACGGTACAGCTTCATTTGGTAAGTTTGGTAAATTTGCACGTAGACGTTTTGATTCTATGTGGAGAGATGGGTTTGGTCGTATTGGTGATATGATCAAAGAAACATTAGGATCTGATGCATTTAAAAACTGGTCTGAAAAAGATAAGCAATTATTTATGGATCCTGCTAAGCTTGCTGGTAAAGGGTTAGCTGGTGGTGGTGCAGGTGCTTTAATTGGTACTTTATTCGCTCCAGGTGTCGGTACTATTATTGGTGGTTTAGCTGGTGCTGCAGGTAATATTCTAAAAAGAATCTGAAACTATCAAAGGTTGGCTATTTGGTCAAATAGGTAAAGACGGTACTCGTCAAGGCGGTGTATTCTCTCGTAAGACACAAGCCTTAATGAAGAAATATCTTCCTGATATGGGTGCATGGGGTACCGTAGGTTCTGTAGCTGGTTTATTAACTGGTTTTTGGCCCTGTTGGCGGTGCTATGCTAGGTGTCTGCTATAGGCTTTTGCTAAGAATAACCAATCTATTTCTGATAAATTATTCGGCACACAGTTAAAAAGATAAAGATGGTCATATTATTGGTCGTTCTAATAATGGTATCTTATCCAAGAAACAACAAGCATTCTTGAAGAAATCTTATAAGACTATGCTTCCTGGTGCTTTAGCTGGATTAGTTTTTAGATCCTACAGGTGGTTTCTTAACTAATATCGCATTTGGTGCTGGTGGTAGTTTATTACTTACATCTGACAAATTCCAAAATTTCATGTTAGGTAAACGTGGATTTGATGGTAAACGTCGTGGTGGTGTAGTTGGTAAACTAGAAGTCTGCTCTTACTGCACCAATTAAACTATTTGCTAAATCAATCACCGATACCAAGGAAGGCTGGATAGGCAAATCTATCGTTAAACCAACAGCTACACTCTTCAAAGGGTTAGCTGGTGAGATTAAAATGGCTTGGCGTAAAACTAATATCATGGATGTAATTGGGACTGCTTGGAGAAAAGCTATCGAAAAAAACAGTTGGTATTCCATTCATGCATAAATTAGAAGAAAGCTTCTTAAAAACCATTAAAATCTAAAATTGGTAGCTGGGTAGGTTCTATATTCAAACCAATCAAAGCTGGTGGTAACTGGCTTAAAGGTAAAGTAGTTGCTGGATTTGGTAAACTAGGTGAAGCTGGTGACTTACTAATTGACCGTCAACAAATGCAAGGCTTAGGTGCTGCTTTAGGTATGTCTGCTAGAGAACGTCTAGAACGTGGACAACAACGTGGATTAGACGGATATAAATACCAAACTATGGATACTAAGTTAGTTGGTATGGATGCTGGTCAGTTAAATACTTATCGTAATTCTCTATATGCTATGCTTGATGGCGATCAAATTCATGACCATAAAGTTGATACTATTAAAGTCTGCTAGAGAAAGATTCTATGGTAATAAACGTGACTTAGAAAATGGTTGGACTAAGAAAGGCGCAGATGAAATTGCTGTAGCTTTTAGATAAGGGAGAACCATGGATTAAGATTAAGAAAATTATCTTAGATCATCATTTACCAAAAAGAAACTGAAGAGTTCTTATTACGTGAAGTAAGAAAGACTTATGATGAAGTCACTGCAATGACTGATATGCAAAAAGATTTCTGCAGAAGAACGTGCTAAGATTCAAGCAGAAACTGAAAAGTCTCTTGGTCTTGAAGAAGGTGCATTAAATTCTCGAAGTACAACTAATGATATATTATCTACAGTCAATAATGAACTTAGTGAACGTGATGTAGATGAAACATTAGGTTCTAAAACTGAAGTTGTAAATGAAAAGATAGTTACAGCTATGGATACATCTGTCCAATACTTGGATAAGATGAATCTACAATTAGCAAATATCGCTAGTCTTATTTATTCTGGTAAGCCTATCAATGATGATATCATGAGGGAATACAATATAAATAAGAATGGTGCAAAGCAACTCCAGAAGATGTCGCTTCTGCTGATGCATCATTACCTACAGGATACACTAAATCTGGTGATAAATATTATGATGCTCAAGGACGTGAAGTAGTTAAAAACTACTGATGGTGGTTTTAAATTAGCTGATACTGAATCTAATAGTGATATTAAGAAAGAAGCTGAAGCTAAAGAGAAACGTGAAGATGAACGTTTTGAAAAACTAGAAGAAAGTATCGATAAGAAGAATGGCAAAGACGACGATAAGAAGAAAGATAAAGACAAAGGTAGTATCTTTGGTAAACTTAAAGGTGCATTAGCTGGTCTTATAGGTCTTGGTGGATCTATGGGTGGTATATTAATGAACCTAGGTAAAGGTGTTGCTGGTGCTGGTATTGTTGGTTTATTTGCTCCTCAATTAATTAAAGCTATGCCTGCTATTATTGATGCGGTAAAACAAAATGCTAAACCTATTGCTGATTCTGTATCTTCTGTAGTCACTGAAGTCATTCCTCAAATCACTAAGAACTTATTCCATAGTATGGCTGACTTTATTACTGACCCTAAAGTTGGTGTAGTGTCTAAAACTAATCGGTACAGTTGCTGTTGGTGGTCTTATGGCTAAAGCTGTATGGCCTCTAGTTAATGTAGGTAAGACTATATTCTCTATGGGTAAAGGTCTATTCACTTGGTTTAGAGGTTCTTCTAAGAAGACTGAAACTGAGATGGCTATTGCAGCTAATGCTATGAATCGTGCAGCTGCTGCTATGGAACTTATGGCTCGCTACTGGCGGTAAAGGCGGACCCTAACTATTCTCAAATGGCTAAGAATATGGGTCTTAGTGGTGATATATCTCCTGGTGGTGGTTATGGTAAACCTGGTAAGAAAGTTCCAGGAAAGAAACCTGATGGACTTAAAGGTAAACTAGGTGGATTCTTTTGGTAAGTTTGGTGGACCTAAAACTAAACTTGCTGCATCTATAGCTGCTACTGTTGGTTTAGATTATGCTCTTGATTCTATGACAGCAAGTGCAGCTGAACCAGAAACTATGGATCCTAGTATGGCCGGTTGTGATACAACTGGGAACGGTGATATTCCTGTAGGAGCAAATTACGATGCTTCCAGTGAGGAAGTACAGCAAGCCACTCAAAACGTCGATTCTGACGATAAAGGTGGTTATGGTGTAACTGATATAGCAATGGATGCCGGACAATGGTATCTTACTGATAAAGCTGTCGGTGCTGTATGGGATAAAGCTACAGGTGGTGGTTCTACTGCAGCTGAAGCTGGTGGTGGAGCTGTTACCGATGCAGGTAAAGCTGCTGTTAAGAATGAATCCAAATTATCTCAAATTGCAAATAAGATGAGTAAAACTGCCGAATCCACTAAAGGTATCGCTGGCAAGATATTCAGCTGGGTTTCTAATGGTGTAACTTCCATGCTTAATAAGATTGGTAGTGTAATGCCTAATAAAGAAGTTGCTGGTCGTATAGCTAAGATGGCAGGTGAAGCTGGTAAACGTGTAGCTGGTACTTTGATTAAACGTGCTGCTGCTGGTATTGCTAAATTAGCTTCTAAAGCATTAGCTGTTGGTGCAGGTGTCGGTGCAGTATGGGTAGCTTATGACGTTATATCTGGTATTGTTGGTGGTGTATGGGATTGGTATAATATTGCCGATATCGCATATGATGCTAACGTAGATACTGGTGTTAAAAATCATAGCTGGTGCTTCTCGTACTATCAGTAATATTTGTCTTAACTTGATTGATGAACAAGATATCTTTTAACGTATTAGCTGGCATATTCTATGATATGACACCATTCCGTGAAGATATTAAACGTCGTATTCAAGAGTACAATGATAATCCTGATACTCATCCTAAAGGTGCTCCATCTAAAAATCTCTACAGCTAAAGAATACAATGATATCTTTGCTAAAGGATTATGGGATAAAGCTAAAAGAAACTGCTAAAGACGTTAAAGACTGGGTTAGCGATAAAATCGATAGTGCTAAAGAAACAGTTAAAAGTGTAGCTGCTAATCTAGCTGGTAAAGCATCCAATGAGGCTCAATATGTATGGAATAAAGCTAAAGATGTTGCATCTTCGGCAACTAATGCTATAGGTAATGAGCTATTATACATTGGCGGTAAAGCTATGACTGGTGTAGAATGGTTATCAGCTAAAGCTCAACCAATCTTAACCATGTTTGGTAAAAAGCTGGTGAATTAGTAGTTAATGGTATGAAAGCTGTCGGTACTACAGTAAAAGACACTGTCGGTAAAGTTACTGGTTTCTTAGGCAATTTAGTGCAAAGTGCAGACCAATGGTTAAAATCCAAAGGTATCAATGTAGGTGCTATACCTGGAGCTGTTTCACAATTTGGTTCTGATTTATGGACTGGTATCAAGAATGTCGGTTCTACTATCGGTTCTAAAATTAAAAACGAAGTAGACTACGTTGGTAATGGTATCGATAATAACTTAACTTGGGCTAAGAACGGTCTAATGTCTATCGGCCAAGGTATAGCAGACCGTGTAGGGTGGTAACCAAGCATCTAAAACTGGTCAAAAGCAAATATGGTCGTGGTGCTTTCTTTAAACAAAACGATCCAATGTTTGCTAACTTACCATATCAAAACTCTACTGAGTCTACTGGACAAACAATTGGTGATTCTGGTTGTGGCCCAATAGCTGGAGTTAATGCTATCTTAGCTGCTAAACATGGTATGGGTGGTGCTGACCCTGTATCTGCAGTTAACTATGCAGCTAAGAATGGTTATAAAGAAACTAATGATGGTACTAAACCTGGATTCTTTAAATCCTATAGCTAAAATCCCAAGGGATGGATGCGGACAACTTATCTAAATCTCATGTAGCTGATAGCTTAATGAGTGGTGGTTCTGTTGTATTATCTGGTAAGAGCCGTAATGGTAAATTATCATCCGACCATCCATTTGGACCTAACCTCACTATGTAACTGCTACAGACTATGATGCTAAGTCTAAAACTGTAACTATCCAAGACCCTGAAGAACCTGGTGATAATTATAGATATCCTATTGGTAGTGTATTGAATAATACTGATACAGCTATTGGTATTAGTAAACACGGTCGTGCTAAGAATACTCTTCGTCGTCTAGATCGTGGTAAATACGGTAGAAGCAGAACATTCATTCCTCATTGGGGTCATGGTAAGTTCGGTCGAGGTGATGGTGGTGCTGGTCCTCAAATTCTTCAAATGCTTACACAATTAGGATTTAATAAGATTGCTGCTGTGGTATTCTTGGTAACATGATGCAAGAATCTAAATTATATCCCGATATCGTTGAAGGTGGTAGCCATGCTCCAGAAATCACTGTAGATGGTTCTACAGGTTATGGGTTATGTCAGTGGACATATGTTACCCGTCAACAAGCTTTAGCTGACTTTTGCTAAAAAGCTAATGGTAAATCCTCATCTGATGCTGGGTTACAATGTTCTTTCATTGCTAAAGAATGTAATGAATTGGACAATCTTACTGGTAAATTGAATGAATGTACTAGTGCATCTGATGCGGCATTCTTATTCCATAAAAGAATACGAGCACTCTGATGATAGTAGAGAAGCAATCCAAAAACCGTCTAACTTGGGCTGAAGAAGCTTATGCTAATGATGGTGCAATGGCTGGTTCTAATGGTAACCCTCGATGCTACTGGAGTTGTCGGTGTCGGTGGTGCTGCTGGTGGTGCTGGTGGACAAAGTAATCTATTAATGAAAGCTATCTTTGGTGATGCTGGTGATAAGATTACTCAAGCTTACAATGCGTTCTTCGGCTCTCCTGGTGGCGGAGCCGGTGGAGGTATGCCTGGTGCTGCTGGTGGAGCAGGTGGTTCTTTAGGCGGAGTTGCTGGTGGTGGTGTAGCTGCTGATAGTGCTGGTGATTACGTTCTTAAGAATATGCAAGGAGCAGAAATTACCTCACCATTTGGACACCGTAATAGTGACCCCTAGCCAACCACATGGTGGTATTGATTATGGTGTCTGCTGAGGGTACTAAAATCCCAACACCTGTATCTGGTACAGTTAATGACGTTAACCATGATGAATGGGGTGGTGGATATGGTAACTATGTGCAGATAAAAAGATAAAAATGGTAATTTCCATATGTTTGCGCATATGAACTCACCAACACCATTAGCTGTTGGTCAACAAGTTAGCCAAGGCGATTATGTTGGTGCTGTAGGTAATACTGGTCACTCTGAAGGTGCCCATCTTCACTATGAAATTGACCCACCTAACAATGAAGGTGCAGAAAAACCTGAGTGAACACATGGATCCTGGTGCATATTCTATCCAAGGTATGTCTAAGTATGGTGAAAGAAATTGTCTCAAATGCTTGGGTCTGCGGTTGTGCCACAAGGCACCAAGTATAATGCTAAGACTGGTACATATAAATTCTCTAATTTCCCTAGTGATAGGCGTCTCTTAAGAAATTTGGTGAAAGTAAATATGGTGCTGGTATTTGGGATAGTGTCTTAGTTGGATTGAATGACTACGCTCAACAACGTAAAGCTCAATCTAACGGTGGTGATACTAATATCAATGTAACACAAGCATCGGCTACTGGTAGTCTAACACCAGAACAAATCATGCAGTTATTACAAGCTATCATTTCCTTGCTTGGACAAATTGCTACTAACACAGCAGGAGGTAATGCACAAGCAGCTCCTGCAGGATCTCAAGCAGCAATAAACCCAGCTGGTGATATCGGTAATATCTTACAATCCGTCCAAGGACTACTAGGGCAAAAACAACCAAAACTTATTATCTAAGATTGGTGGTATGATTTCTGCATTCGGTGGTGGTATGTCTGCTCAAGATAAACTATCATCTAATTTAAGAACTCTAGTCTGCTAAATAAGTTTTTGTTGTAAATTATTACAATACTAACAATTTCAGTAATTGTATATCTCATATATGGGTAGGGTATCTACTATTATTCTACCCATATACTACTTTTGTAACTTTTTACAAGCTACATAACAAAAAGATACAATCTTCTAAGATAATCGTTATAGAATATGGTATTCATATTCTACGATGGAGCCTGTCTCAAAGAATAACTGTCCACGTTAATCATTATTATCTTAGAGCTGGGCGAAAATATTAAAGATATTTATGTATTTTTCTCCCCACTTGTCCACTGCTCTCAAGCGTCTTATTCTCCTTTTGTCTCCTGGAAAAACACATGTTTTTCATGGGGGAGAGAGGAGGTAGGGGCTTTGGGGGTGGTGGGCAAGTGGGGAAGAAAAATACGTAAGTATTTTTCGAGCGGCCTTGAAAGTCGGGCGAGAAAAATACTTACGTATTTTCTAAAAATTTTTTTATTGAAAAAGATAAAATGTAGTATAAAATTAGTACAAAATATAGAAAAAGTATAAACCTCTATAGTATATAAAATAAGCTACTGTATATAAAATTATTACAAAAGAAACTCAGATAGAATAATATATTCTATCTGAGATAATTTTATATAGAAGATAAAATAAAACCTCTATAGAAAGAAAGTGTATATACTCTACTCAGGAGATAAACAATCTACTTCTATTTTGTAGAGTATCATAATACTTAGGAAATTATATAGGGGTGGACTTTACGTCGAGTCGCGGCTTCAAAGGCACTCCTCTCCTAGTCCACCTTATCTAATTATCTTAAGTAGTATCATGATCTATTTTTTTACTTTATGCTGACGCAGTTAAATTATATAACTATAGGGTAAACAGTTTGTCTCTGTAGCAACTAGAAATTTATACTATCCAAACAGAAGATACTATTCTCTCTATTGGAACTAGTTAGTTCGTCTCTGTAGCAACTAATTATTATATAAGCAAAAAAATTATTCTACACAAAGAAAGGATATTCTAATTATGCAATTTGATTATGAGATTCTAGATAGAATAGAATTAGATAAACCAATGATTATTGTCTTTGAAGGAGTAGATGGAAGTTTTAAGAATACTCAAAGCTAATCTACTAATGGATTATATCGAAGAGAATATTACAAGCAAAGTAGTTATGTTTCAATTCCCTAATTATGGTAGTCCATCTAGTCATAATCTAGTAGACTATTTCAAATCTAGTAAGCTATACAAATCTGAAGATAACTTCGAGTATGTAATCAGTCCATTAGCAGAGACTGCATTATTCATTACAGATATCTTCACTACGTTTAATAGTAAAACAAGAACTAGACAATATCCGTACATTCTTTAATGATAACTATATTATCATTATGGACAGATACTATTATTCTAATATCTATTACCAATTAGCTAAACGTGTAATAAGTAAGATGAAGCATATGCCTAGTGGATATTTGAGTTCAGTCAAATACAAAAGAATCCCCAAAGTATAGACTTTGCTATTATGAAAAGAAATGGTAAAAAGAAACTAGCAGATGGATTCTTATTACCTAAAGCAAAACTTAATCTTTAAGATGCATTACAAAGATACTAGTGTACTTAGAGAAACTATCGAAGCTAGGGCTAAAGAACAGACTGACCGTAATGATGAAATTAATGATGGTCAATATAAGATGCTTGATATTGCAAACGATATCTTAGCTAGGTCTTTATTAGATGAAGAGCAATGTTTAGAATCCAAAGAAACAGATGTAGTCGTAGATATCCAACGAATGGATATGGAATCATCCAAGATTGTATACAGAACCAAAGAAGATATTAACAATGAAATCGTTAAAGTATTCTTAGAAAAGAATTGGACAAGATGAAGATACTAAAGAAGATACAGAACTTAATGTCCACCAAGGAGAAGAATAGGTTAATCACAGAAGATATTGAGACTACAAGTCAGACAGTATCATTATTATTCTTTCCAGACTTACCAGAGAAATATCCAGTAGCATCAGCAGAGAACTATCACTTCTTATTCGCTGTAGATGGAGACACCATAAACAAAAGAGCAAAAGATGTACTTACAGTTATACCAAATATCGGATAACTTAATATCTTTGAATCTTAAAGAGTATATAGATATCATTACAGATATACGTATACAGAATGAAGACTCCATCTTATATAGACTAGCTACATACTTTGAGGGGTTATAGAAAGAAGATACCATCGAAGGGATATATGAGTTCATTCGTTTACGTGGTTATGTAAATACTTTAGAACCAGTAGAAGAAGATGACATCTTATATTTTTAATATACCAGACATAGAAGACATATCCAAGAACTACATGGTTGGTAGAGACGATACAGATTGGATATTAGACCCTTCGATGATATATCTGCAAGTCAGACTAATGGACATTAGATTAATTGATTTATTAATTCTATCTACATTAGCCAAGAATTGCATCTACAAGCAATTATCTACATCTTCCAGTGGGGATACACAGGAGACATCGTATATTTGCGAATTAGCAATATCATACCGTTCTATTCTTACCAATAAAGATACAATTGGGAAGACTATATTAAAAATATATACAAAAATATTGAAAATATAGACTATTTTTGAGAAGTATTTAGATAGTAAGATACGTACAGAGATTTATAATGCAAAAGCTAGCTAATGGTAGTGAAGTAGAAGAAGTATTGGAGGACTTAGACTGATGAGAAAATACGCACAGATTTATAAACAAAAAGTCGTATTCTTAACAGAAACAACTCTTACCTTAGATGAGGTAGAAGTAACTTGGTGACGAAGCTATTTGGCTAGACGTAACTGGTTTAGCTGATGTCGGTATTGGTTACATTCAAGGATTAGATGCTGATGGTAAATTTACATTAGTTCCACCAACAGTTGATGATATGAATAACGTAACCGAAAAAGAACGTAGAGCTAAGATTATGCTTATTCTTATGACTAATCTTAAAAGCTAAGTATAATAAGATAGCTATGGAAAAATGGATTCGTATCCATTGATGATGCTTTAATCGCAACTATTATTAACGATGCTATGGAAGCAGATACATCTGTAGCAAAGTAAGCTTGGAGAAGAATATTACAAACAACGTGCATTAGTACGTAATTACTTCCCACTGAGCATTACCAATATTACAAAGGAGATTACCAATTCTTCCGTTTAGGGTGATATTGATAGAATTCTTGAAGATGCTAAACCAGCTGTAGTTGAAAAAGAAAAACCTGAAGTACATGAACCCTGTAGCAGGTACACCATCCCCAGCAGACCCACCAGGATTTGATAATCATAATAATATCGTTGACGATATTCCTGAGTTACCACCATTACCCGAAGAAGGTCATCATACCGTACCTACAGTTCCTACAAATGATGATAATACTGGTGATATCCCTGAATTACCACCATTACCTTCTGATAATACTAATAATGATACCACAGGTGGAGATGTACCTGAACTTCCACCTTTACCACCTACAGATGGAAGCACAGAAACTACTCCACATGAAAATGAACCAGGTGGTGTATCTCCTGCTGAACCTCCAGCTCCTCCTAGTGAAGATGAAACTGTTCCTGAATTACCTAAAGAACCTGATGCTGGTACAGTAATTAAACCTCCTACAGTTGGTGATGATGATATTCCACCATTACCACCTGCAGAAGAACTACCTAGTTCAGAAGAACCTGGAACTACTCCAACTGAATCTAAAACCTAAAAATCCCTACAACAATGCCAGATGGATCTCCATTACCAGCTAATGCTACAGTAGATCCTAGAACTGGTGATATTGATGTAGATGATGGTGATTCTATAACTACATATCATCCAGATGGTTCCACATCTGTATCTGCCAAGGACCATTTATAGGCCTTGGAGAACATCACTATAAGCTCACACCAAAAGGAGGTGGTTTGTAGTGAGAAACCCAAATATGCTTAATCAGGTTTCTACAGTAGATAAATCCATTCTAAAAGATGGATTATGTACCTCAGTATGATTTACAAGACTGGGAATTGAATGATCCTAAGGAATTTGATAAATTTATTAAAGCAAATTGAAAAAGAATGTACGTAATAGTATTGAATATAGAGAACTCATTCAATACTTACGTCTTTCTTTCAATATGGATACTTGCTCTTTCTATAAAAACGTATCTAATAGAGACAATACAAGTATCAAGATTCATCCATCATGATCCAATTACGTTATATGATATTTGTATGGTAGTATATCGTAAACAGCAAGCTTCTGGACAAGAGTTTGATGAAGAAACTATTGCTAAAGAAGTTATAGTGGGTTCATTATAATGGAATGGTTGGTTTAATACCATTATCAGAAACAGTACATGAATTAGTACACAATAACTACTTATTTATCCCGACAACTCATGTTTTACGGGGAATATAAGAAATTCGTAGAGATGTATGAACCATACTTACAATAGACCAATTGGAAAAACTTACATGAGATTGAGAAAGCTACAGCTTCATATGACCATGCTAAGAGCCAAGAGTTATTGAAAACTAAGTATATGTATATCGATGATAGCGGTGCTTATGACTTACCCTAGAAAAGAATTCATACTTGAATTATTGAAGAAACGTAAGCAAGAGATAATTATACTTTAAATCCTAGAACACGTTATTAATTGGATATAGAATTTATATCCAAAGAAAGGATTAAACATGAAAGACTTTGACGTATTACAAGAATTATCTATGCAATATGATTTAGGTCATTTTAATACCTTGCAAGAAGACGAAATTAAAGCAAAAGCTATTACAGTAACTGAAGCCGTGGAATCTTTAGACTCTGCATTGAAATTTGATGCTACTATGATTCCTGTCGTTGAGTATACTCAAGACAATGGCGAAAAAGTTAGTTGTAATTGCAGCGAATGATTTGGCTCATTATATGGAATGCGCTAACTGTGCAGATTCTTTAGAAGCAATTGACCACATCTGTGATAAGAACTTGGTTCCAGATGATGCTACGTTCACTAAAGCCGTTCTTGTTGATGATTCAAAAGTTAAATTCATTAAGGAAGCAAACCAAACAAAATACATTCTCTAAAGAAGCAGCTGAACTAGTGGGTTTATTAGAAAACTTACAAAGCAATGGTATTAAGATTGTCACTAAACACAAATAACTATTGATTCTTATAATAACTATCCAGTAAAGGCCGTTATTGGTCTTACTGGATATTTTTATATCACACTAAAGGGGGTGTATAGAAAGTGTTTGATATTTACGACCCAAGAACTTTGAACTTATTTACTGATGCATCTGTCAATAAGAAGAGTCATACTAAACAGAATAACGATGTAGTAGCAGGATGTCTACCATTATTCTACTCTGACCAGATGCAATATCTTGATAGATGTGGGAAATTTTTGGATGTTAGAACCAACTTATCAGTATATACGTAAGACAACTAATAACTATGGTGAGTTATATGGTCTTCTTTTTAGCGTTTATGTATATAGAGCAAATGACTACTGGACGACAAGTATGTCCATTCACTACATTTAATATCTTTAGTGATAGTAAGATTAGTGTATGTGCTCTTCGTGATTGGCTACCAGGTTGGTTAAGAAACATGGATGAGAATGGTATTATGTATAACTCATCTGGAACCCCTGTAGCAAATCAGAGTCTTTATCATCATATCTTAGCAGTCATATCTAATATACCTGATTGGGTAAATATTAGAATATCCCATATCAATGGGCATATAGATACAAGAAAATTATTGCATATCAAGAAAGCTTACAATAACTTTTTGAATTCTAATAGCTATAATCAAGAATTTGTATCATTTAAAGAGTACTTTGAATTGGCTGATGATTTACATAAAAGCCAATAATTACATTGATAATTACACTAGACAGATGCTATACAATAGCAATAGTACTGGTGTATATGGTAGACGTATAGAAACAAATATGCCTATTATAACTGAAAGATACCCATACCCAGATTTCAGAAGAATATCAAAGATATTTAGTTTTAAATATAGTAATCTTTGAGAAACACTATCATAAGCACTTATACTTAGTTCATTTACTAGAATACATATAACTGAGGAGAAAGAAATATGGCTAAAAGCAAAAGTAAAGAAGATACTATTAAAAAGAAACCAGTAAGTGGTGACCGTTTTACAGTTGCCGAAGTACGTGAACAGTTATTAGCTACGATGATTAAGAATAATCAAGACATTATGCAATGTGTAGCCAATTCTGAGCAACTACTAGAAGAGCTAAATGATATTAAAACTAAAATGGCTATTCTAGAAGAAAATCAAAAGATAGTACTACTTTGATTGAAAAGCAAGCTTCTAAATTAGATGAATTTGCTGAATTCGATGGAGAGATCTCAACTAAAGTTGATACTATGGCAGACTACATTAGTTGATCATATTGATAAATATGATAGCAATGTAAAAAGCTGAATTAGAGGATAAGGCTAAACAGCTTAAAGATATCTTGAATGTAGCAGAACCTCTTGAAATGGAAGCTATTAAACCAGTATCTGTAAACTTAAAAATTGTATATGTCTTAATCGTTATTATGATCATCATGGATGCATTAATCTTATACCGCATCTAAAACAAAAAGTCCCATATAGGTCATTGACCTATATGGGTAACTTTACTTTAGATATCACATATAAGAAACAATCTTTTCTTATAGGAGGTAATGAGAGATGAAAGAATTAAACATCGAATTTATTCTAATGAACGACTACAGTGGTAAGGGTTCCACTACTGAAGAAGCTATTGAAGATTACAAAAAAAGGTAAGACAGAGTTTCTTGCTTATCATACTGAAGATGGTAAGACCAATCTAGTTATAGCTAATCAATTACAGTACTTATTTGTAACCGATCTTACTATCGAAGAAGTTAATAAGCAATTCTCTACGTTATTAAAACTATCCATCAATACTGTGTTTGATGAAGTAGTTGAAATCACTTCACCATACTTTGAAGTGACTAATGATAAACTAGTAGCATATGTATGTAAAATGGCAGATTTAGAGTATTGATTCTTGATGCTGCTAATGTAACCAATATCGTAATGGAACCATATGCTGAAAATGCTAACCCTATGGAACTAACAAATCCAAAATTTATTAAGAAAACTATGGTTGAATTAATTGTTGCTACAGATGAGTCTATGACACAAGAAGACTTAGTACAAGGTGTTATGGCTAGAGTTAGATACGGATATAATGGAATCGTATTATTCGGAGACATGTTCTTCAATAATAGATATCAGCTAGTCAGCAAAGAGCTAGTTGATTTATTCAAGAAAGCTCTTATGGATATAGTTAATCCACCAGAAGAAGAACCTATCCAGACTAACAATGATCCAGTAGAAGAGCCTACTGAAGAAAAATCATGTACATTGTAGATGGTCCTATGAGGAGCCAGAAAGTGAAACAATTAACGCAGAAGATTTAGATAATTCCGAAGACTAATACATTTAACAGCACACTGGGCACTTATGGCTCAGTGTGCTTAATAAACTCCCTCAGAAATGATAAAATGAACTTAATTTATAGATGTATATTATAGCTGTGATATTGAACAGCTATTCTTTTGGCTGATGTTTATATTTCCATTAAGAAAGGAGAAAGTCTATGGATAAGTTCAGTATTGATAGTTATTATATACCCCATGGACAGATGGGAGTACAAACTATCACAAGAGAAGAGCATGAAGCCTCACCCTAGCATGGGTGAACAGTTCATATCCATTTCAAAAGTAGAGGGGAACCCTCATGTGTTTAAAAGAAACAAAAGGAGAAAGAAAAAAATGTATTTCGATGCGTTGCGGACACGCAACAGACAACAGCAGGTACAACCTATGCCTGTTCAACAACAAGTACCTACACCAAATGTAGATACAACAAGCTTCCAATGTGAAGTAATCACCAATAAGATTGAAGCTCTCAAAGCAAAGAATAGAGAGCTAATGAAACATGGAGAGAAGTATACAAACAATCTTTGATAATGCAGACAAGATTGAAGATCTTAAGAAAGAGTTAGCTGCGCTCAAAGGTGAAGTATATAAGACTAAATCAATGTTCATCTCATTGGCAGGTGAGGCAAAGAAGAAGAGGTGGTTATCGAACCACCTAAACCTGTGGAACAACCACAACAACAGGTGCAACCTAATATTGCTAACCCAAGCAATTTTTACACCTGAAGAGCTAGCATTCATTAACGAGAATGCAGAAGCTTTCAATCAGTTGACCAATCAAATGCTTCAAATGCAAGCTCAAGGTCAACATGTTCCATCTCTAGGAGAGATGATGAATAGTGGTCATCCAGTACAACACCAACACAGTCAAAACTGTGGATGTGGACATGATCACCACCCTGTACAACAACCTATGCCACAACAACAATGGCAACAACCACAACCTGTAATGCAACAAGTTCAAACAGTTCCAGCAGGTGTCTGGTATGGTATGCAACAACAAGTGCAACAACCACAATGGCAACAGCCAGTACAACAAATGCAAAATGACTCAACCTCAAATGCAATACCAACAACCAATGCCACAACAACAAGCGCCTCAACAACAAGGAAGAATGTCTTGGGGTGATATGGCACAAAATGGTGAATCAAAGTATAGCAGATAAGCAAATGCAAGATAGAGGCGTTGACCCTAATGTGCATTTTGACTTCCAAGATGCTGTACCATTGTATAAAATCTATGAAGCCCAAGCACAACATGATGCTATGATGGCTCAACAAATGCAAATGCAATACCCACAACCTCAACCACAAGTAGCAATGTCTCAAAATATGGCTATGGGTAATGCACCAAGATTTGATTTTGAAAACAGCAGTTCCATTGGATTATGGGTTTAATAATCAACCACCGATGAGTGGTATGAATACATTTATCCCACCAACTGCTAGCAGAATGCAACCAGATGCAAGTGGTTGGCATAGACCACTAGGCAACTACAGTAAGACACAAAAACGTACATTAGCTGAAATTGCTAAAAACCGTGGTGTAACTGAAGAGTCTTTAAAGACTCCTACACAAATGACTTGGCAAGAAGCAGCTCGAGCTGAAGCTATTGATGCTACACCAATAGTTCTTAATAGACTTCAACAGATAGCACATGAGAAAGGGTACAAGGATATTCAGACTCTAATTACTGCTGGTGAAGTTGACTTTGATGCTATACTTGAACAAGTAGCACAAGAAATGACTGACAAGGTGTATAGTGAATTACAATCCACACCTAAAGATGACAGTCTACATTTAGCAGATATGCTCCCTGATGTATATGATGCTAAGAAATGGTTAGGCTTTGCTAACCGTCCAGAAGAAATTGAAAACGATATCCATATCAGAAATATGTATATCAATCGTCTTAATGATATGGTTTGTGGTGTTCCTCATAACGTACCATGGAAACCAGAAAACACATATGACGATGTATTATCATTTCTAAATGCATATCCAGATCGTGCTGATTTGGAACAAGAATTCGTATTAGAATTGTACGAAGACTTATTATTATCTCGTGGTCAAGACCCTACTGAGGGTGTGATTCCCACAACTCCCTAAAGGACAACGTATTATTAGTAGTCCACACCGTACATATTTCCATGGTGCTGGTTTACCTAATATTACATCTAATACTACATCTGCTGCTCAACAGCAACTAGGGTATGCAATACCAAGGACAGATGATAGATGCACAAATGTTGGCATATGAAGACCAACGTCGTAACTGGGAGATGATGACTACAGTTGGTGGTCATCCATTAGCAGGTTATCCTGTAAAACCCTAACTGGCAAGTTATAGTAACACCTAGAGACTCCAGTAGTCTTAATATCTTAGTGGATAAATTCTATGTTCCTGTATACGATGTAGGATATATGGAAGCCCCACCTAGTGATAAAGCCATTGCTGATATGCTTAATAACCCTAATCTTACTCCAGAGCAACGTGACTCTAAAGTTAAAGAAATAAAACGATTATAAAGCAAGATACAATGAATGGCTTAAACGTTATAACTGGGAACAAAACAAGCAAGCCTTGTTTGATAAGTTACAACTATTAGTAGATAAGAGAGGCATCTACGTTAAGCAAGTAAACAGTGCAAGATACGACCAAGATACTTATAATCTATTAATGGATAGTATCGGATCTTGTGACCGTGGTATTGCTAAGATGCAAGCAGAACTACCAACACCAAGACCAGAAGATCCTGCTTGGTGTGATGAGCAAAACTTATTGTATGCCAACTACTTGATTGAGCAATACAACCAACGTCGTGAAGAATTTGAACGTCGTGCATTGCGTAGATCTTGGCAAGCTCGAGGTAATAGATTGGGATGGACATTCCCAATGGATGAAGTTAAAGCACAAGTACAGCAAAATGATATGCTTAAGCATTTCATTCCTAATACTAATGTATTAACTCCAGCAGAAGCATATCTCTTCAACAAGGAATCTGCACGATTCGCTAAAAGAAGAGTACGAATCTAAACATGAGAATGCTCGTAAGTTCCATGAAGATAAAATGGCTTGGTGGAAAAGTATGTGGGTAGCATCCTATATGGTAACAAAACCAAGTTAGCAATGAAGAAGCTTCAAAGTATATGATGAAGAAGATCCATATGGTTTGATTCATCAATATATCTATGACCCAAGACTCCAAACAGAATCTTCAAGAAAGCTTCGTAAAAATGGAAGATTGGGAATATCCTGATTGGGATATGTTAACACAAAAACGTCGTATTGATTTTGATGAAAAAGAATTACGACTTTATAACTGGCGTATGAAGAACCAACGTTTCCGTGATGCGGTTATTCCTGTACGTCCAGCACCTGAATGGTCTGCATTCCAAGGAAGAAATGGTCAACCTATTATGATGGCTACGAACTTCTATCCATGGGCTACAGCATTCAGTAATTATAAAGCTACAGGTGATAAAGAAGTCGACAATAAGAACTTCGAAGCATGTATAGCTAGAGCAGAAATGCTAGAAAAAGCTCACCGTAGACCAACTGACTTATCTGAAGAAGCTGGGTATTATAAACGTGCCCCATTCCAAGAAGCATTAGCAGTTATAAACACAAGACTCGTATCGGTCAAGTATCTGACTTACTTGAGGAATATGAAGATGATGAGCAATTCAAAAGATATGATGAATAATTATATCTACTTAGAAGAGACTGGCAAGCTAGCTGGATATGATTATAATAAAGATAGAGTCAACTTTGAGAACTCTATTCTAGAACAATTCCTAGCTGTTGGTCAAAAACTTACCTAAAGGGTCTTGTCTAAAAGATCCTGAATTTGATACTTACAATGGTAAATCTATGGAATCTATTGCTAAGCATCAAGTCGAACTAAATATGCAAGCTAACGATGCAATCAAAGCATATCTATCTCCAGAATTAGGAGGCACATATGATAGTAGCAAGCACATTAGCTGATGATGTAAGACTCAATCTGACAAATAGTAATGTAGACGTAAGAAAAATTCATCTAAATGCCATGTATAGGTCATTAGCTTATACAGTACCATTAGAGAGAGCTTTCGATGATCTACAAGGGCCTATGGTTGAGGACTTATTCGATGCAGAGACAATTAAATCTATTAAGTTAGTAGTGACTAACCCAAAGATTAAAATTCTTCAAAGATAAGTTTAGAATCTTAGCAGGAATACTAAACCCACTCGGTTATATACTAGCACATGCTGGTACTAACCGTGTAGTGTTCCAACCACAGTTTGATGATTCTTTCGTAGTTAAGATTGGTTTAGATATTTGCTGGACGAACTAATAATCCGAATGAGATTGTTAACCAGAAATATCTAAAACCATTCGTATGTAAGTGCTTTGATACCACGGATGATGGTGTTATAGGTACTTTCGAACGTGTAGTTCCTATAGAGAATTTATACCAACTATGGTCTGTACGTGAAGATATCTTTGATATTATGCGTGCAATAACTAAAAGATTTATAATCGACGATTTCGGTACTGAGGCCTTTAAGAACTGGGGAGTTCGTAAAGGCTTTGGTCCAGTATTACTAGACTATGCTGATATGTATATTCTAGATAAAGATACAGCGTATTGCCGTAAACCTATAGACTGGCATAGCACTGCAGTATGTGGTGGAGAGCTAGGCTACACTCCTGGATATAATAAGATTATGTGTAAGAAGTGTGGTGGTATAGGTAAAGCTAAGCAATACAAAGGAAAAGAAAAATTATCTGTTTATGTTCCATCTAGGGGGATTGACATGGGAATCAAATGTACTATTAAAGTCGGTGGTAAAACAGTATTCAGTACTGAAGAAGGGTTTACCAACCAAATCAATGAAAGTAAAGAAGAATTCGTGGCTCCACATGAGGTAGTTCTTAATGATTATCGTCAAGCTATTGATGATATGAAAACTGAGACTGAAAAGACAAGAGAGCATAACGATGAATATCTAAAAGCTCTTCTTAAACAAGAAGAAGAACGTAAAGCACTTAAAGCTGAAGAAGAAAAGAAAAAGAATGATGCTAAGGTACGCATCATTGTTACAGCTAATGGTGTAAAAGTGATTCGACCAGAAGATAAGAAAAGAAGAGCCAGTTATTGAGAAACCAATCAAATTGATTACTCATGATGGTAAACCAGTAAACGTAGTTGATACTACAAAATGGTAAAATCTATGACTTTACTGAACCTGTAGAAACTAAACAGGAAGAAAACACTAAAGTAGAGTCTAAAGAGATTGAAAACAAGGAGACTGAAGAAGATATGAATGCTAAAATGCTAATGAATATGCCAGACATCAAATACTTCAAACAAGTATTACAAGATCGTATTAACGATTTCATGAGTGAAATTGAAACTTATGATGATACAGAACTTAAAGACTTAGTTAAGAAGCTAAATGAAGTCAAAGGTAAGAGTGAGCTAAACAAACCAATGTTGCTTACAGAAATCCTACCTGACTTCTTATGTATTGATCTTGAAAAGACGGATTCAAAGAATTAGATGGTCCAGTAATGTATACTGTACGTGTAAACTCTTTGAAACTATATGACACAATCAAAGAAGATATTGAACGTCTAATCAAAAGACATTGAAGATGTACGTATTGAACGTGAAGCAGAAGCTCAAGAGTCTCGTGTAGTTAGCAATAAAGCTGGTAAACACAAAAAGTAAAAATATAGTAATAAGAAGTTTGATGCAAACTTCTAGTTAGGAAGGTTTCAATGAATTATGCACCACAAGCTCCAAGTCCGTTTGTTATAACAAATTCTACTATCATGGTAGATAAACTTATTAGCTAGTGGACGTCCCTCAAGGGTTATTGCAATTACAGATGAACCTATGGATGGTGGTGGGATATTAACTATCCCAGCCTATCTTCCACCATTTGAATTGGTAGCAGAATACTTAGATGCACAAGAACGCTACAATGGTAATGTAGCAGACCAAGTATTTAGAGACCAATATATGGCATACTTGCAATCTAATAACACTGTCGTTTTTGAACAGTGCATTGCTTGTAGCCACAGGTTTACTTACAGGTAAACAAATACTACTATATTTTTCCTAAAGATGAATGGGACAGTTTCAATCTAATCCCTGAAGTCTTATTAGCATTCTTCCAAGAGAAGCTCCAAAGTAAAGTTCCGATTGAGAGCATGAATTTGGGTTACTCTGATGATGCTTATGCTATTTATCCTGATATGGGTGCTGGTTTTGATGCATTGATTTGGTTACAGCAAAGCAATAATATTTCCTATGAGAATTTTATTGCTTTATTCAGTAGAGCTCAAGCATCTCAAGCATTCATTCAAAACGTCTTGTACAGTCAACAGCCTATGCTTATGGCTAGATATGGTGATAGACTATCTTTCGAAGATGCTAACCGTATTGCTAAAGACACATATGAAGCATCTTTACGTGGTACAAGACCATCTATGTTTTGTAAGGAGTTAAGATTATGAAACTAATCTTTACAGACACAATCACTTCTAGATTATATGAAGATCTCTTTAAGTTAAAAGAAGATATCCATATAACTAGATTAGAGTCTCTTGAAGGTGTAGCTGAGATTATATATGCATTACGTAATTATGATCCAGCTACAAAAGACTATGATTTCATGTTTGGTGATAGTGTAATGAATCAATCTCAAAAAGCTTTTAAAGAGTTATTTGAAATTGCTACATGTGTCATCAATAACAATACAGCTATCATAGTCGTTGATATGTATAACGATTGGTTATACAATATTGCTGAAGTAATAGGAGACTTCTTTAAAGAAGAATGGGTATTGAACCAATCTATATCCGAGATGTAACAGACCAAAAACTGTTACAAGAATATGACTATTTTGAGTCAGCAGAAAACTTAGACTTTTCTAGTATCAATCAATCGTCTGGTCTATACGCTCAAATATTACAGCAAATAGCAGAGCATAAACCTCTAAGAGGTATGCCATCTACATATGGTGTATACAAGTAAGGAGTATGTTTACTAATGAGCTTGTATGATGAGGTATTAGCCAGACGAGACTACGTATCAGATATAAGAATGGTAATCGATAGTAATATCGTGGAGTACGATATTGAGAAAGCCAATCTTAATATACTATACAAATATGGAAAGATTGATGATAAGACATATGATATGGTTTATCATATGGATAGATATAATAGACAATACTTTATGGGGAATTTCATACGAGACAACCATCTCAGTTCTACCTTAGCTGAGGGGATTAAAGAAGGCCAAATTAGCCTTTCTCGAGAAAAATGAAGTTCCCTTAGTATCCCTACTGGAGATACGTAACGATGCGTTATTTATCATAAATCCTAGTATATTATACCAAGAACTTGATGGTGTAACTTTCAAGGCAAAGTCTATATACTATGATTACTTAGAGCTAAATAATATGAGTATCTTCTTCACTAGAGATATGCTTATGACATATTTCGAAGTTAAGGGTATGCCTAATAGGGTTGTGGATTTACACATCCCATATCTATTGAAGTCTTTTTGACAATATAATCAATATCTATAAGAGAGATAAGCGTAATGCTATTAAACAGCTCCATGGATTATACAATGATTATATTGAACGTAAATTGGATATAGGATATTATAGACCATTCAATATATTCTCTCAGTATGAGTTTAGAACTAGCTGTAGTCAATTTAATCTAAACTATGTACCTGAGCAATATAAGAATGCAATTGATATTTCATTCAATGAAAGAATCTTAAGAGAGTTTCATTCATTACTTCTTCAAGATACATTATGAGACTAAAGATATCCCCATATAGGCAATGCCTATATGGGGATATTATTTTTTTATAGTAAAAGATTAATCTTTATAGTTATATACTATAATTGTGTATGGTAGATACAGCTAGTAGCATTAGCCATATCTAAATATAACTATACACTTGTAGACTTATAGTCTACAGGCCGAAAGGAGGTGACTCCTATGAACGGTCGAGGATGCGTAGATAACTACGCTAATCAACTAGCAGAAAGATCTGCCAACTTAGATTGGCAGATCCGCACTGCTATGAGCCTTGTGGCTGATCGTTACGCTGGTATTAACAACGTAACGCATCACGAAAACTATAATGGCTTATAGATTCCTCAAATCTGTAGGAATCAAAAATGACTATAACTGAAAATCACTTATAGTCATTAATATACATGGGTAGTGTTACACACACTACCCATGTATTATTTTTGTAATAATAACACGGTTGCAGGGAGAGTAGTCTGCAACCGTGTCACTCTAAGGAGAGTAATTAGTTGACTACGTAATATCAACTAACCATGAAAGAATTTATAGGATGATTATCCTATGAGTGAATGTAATAGAAGAAGTGGATGGGTTCCGTCTTCTATTACAATCTTTGTTATATTAGTTATTAATAATAAATTTGATAAGTGATATCGATACCTTTGTTGAGTTCGATTAACTGTTCATTAGGGAAGTTCAATTTAGTCAAAGGACGGATATCTTGGTAATGCATTACACCATCGATTTCTTTTACGCCAAGCATAGCATAAGGAGATAGTATTAATACGTGCTTCATTAAGGCCTACAGTATTAACGAAGAATTCACGACATTCATCTTCAGTGATTTTAAGATGGATTTCTACTACAGTTTTCTACATCTAAGTTTTTATTAGTATTGTAGATCTTAGCATCAATAGGAGTACCATCTTCGAAACGACGAATCAATACAGGTTCAGTTTCGAATGTTTTAAAGTAATAAGCAACACGGTTACCAATTACTTTACGACCATGGTAAGTCATTTTCTTAGCATCACTGATATCTTCAGTTACTAATGGATAACGGAAAAGGAACCAATGCTTCAGGAGTAATCCATTTAGCATAGTTAACTTCACGTACTTGAGAGTTTTTCACGACCACAACCATCAGTACCAACACAGAATAGCATAACTTTTTTCTGCTTCTGCTGGAACTTCGAATACACTGTTTTCTAATCCTAGTTCAGTATTATAGGAAGGAGTGATTTCAGTAGTTGGTGCAAATCCGAAATGTGCTCGAGCTGTGAATTCAGCACCAGGTAAAAACAATTTTTATTTTTGCCACGGAATAATACTTTATTAGTACCCAAGGCTCTAATTACAATATCAGTATCACGGTATGCATGAGAACGAATAGATGCTTTCTCTTCAGTACCGTTAAACTCGTTAAAAATGAGTTCTTTAGTATTGGACATGTCGACCTCCATAAATATATTTATCGTTATTTAAGCTTAAACTTTATAACTATGTTAAACTAGGCTTTATAGAACGGGTTAAGCCACATATGGTCATGAGCCCTTGCTGTATCTTTAACTTTGAAGTGTACATTACTTCCCATAGTGTCATAAATGAATAAAGAGTTGATATGGTCATCAAGCATCAATTTAATATCTAGGTTAAGTTTATCGTGTACACCATCTAAACCATCAATCTCATCTATTAATGGTTTCAATACAATGTATTTAATGATATCCTTAGGAAGAATATCATACATATCAGCAAGAATAAGAGTCTTATACCACCAGTTACGTAAGTACATCTTATCGCAGAAATGTACAGCATCTTTAGCTAAAGATTTGATATGTGTATTTACTATACCATCAACTATATCAATACTGTCATCGTCTTTAATCTTACAGATATACCAGATATCATCTATAGCTCTAATAGTTTCAAATAATCTACTATCAAATTTATAGATAGTATTAATACCCATAACCTCGATCTTATAAGATTTAAAGAAGTTAATGACTTTAGCTACGTATTGTTTAATAAAGTCTAAACCAACACCAGGGAATGAATTGAATAAGTATTGGTATTCATTACTATTAAAGTATCGCTCTACGTACTTAGTAATGTCAATACAAGTATTGATAATACGTTTTTCTTTTTCTGTAAGATCTCCTATATTACGGATACTATCAATAAGACCAGACAAGTCTCTATCTCTATAAGTCAAGAAGTTATAGTAAGACTTATTAGGCTCTTTACCCCTATCGGCTTCAAATGGCATCTTAAAGAAGTCATTATTGTATTTGATTTGCATTAATGCTTCGTATGTTTTTCTTATAAGCATTATACTCACGATAGTTATTTGCATCTTTCATATGAGTAAGAAGACTATTACGTAAAGCTAAGTTATTATTAAAGATTTTCAATAACTGTTTAGCTGAAGTCAATGGAGTCTTATAAGATTCAAACTTATCAGCACCAGTATAATCTAAGTCTTTATAATATCTAGGACCACGAAGCATCTTTTGTAATACCCCTAGGTCTGCATCGAAGTTAAAGCCCATAATATACATAATCTTTTCAGGATCTTGCATGATATCATCTTCAAGATTATAGTATTCATACATTAGAGAGAATAGTGTACACATAATATCACTAAGTCTAAACATTTTAAACTCACGAATAGATGGTACTTGTAGCATAAGCCTATCTTCAAGTTTGACTTTATCAAATAATAGATTAAAGAAGTAAGGCATATCAAATGCAATCTTAGTCATAGACATTACAGAATCGATAGTAATGTACTTTGTACGTACATAGTTAAACTCTTTATCAAGAATCTCTATATACATCTTCTTTATCCATTTCACCAGTCCATAACCCATCACCCTCGGTCATTTTTATCGTAAGGAATATGGTTATTTTTATCTTTGATATACTTATCACCAGATTCAGTTAATGGAATCTTAACGAATTTCAAATCATAGTTCTTTTCATTATCTTCAACTAGTTTCTTATTAATCTTAGCATTGATATAGTTAAAGATAAACTTGATTTTGGACCCATGTTTTTGCTATCTTAGCTTTATCAGTTAAGAAGATTTTACCATTAATGATTTCATAGTCATTCTTAACTAATACATATCCATCATCCATAACCATCATCATACGGTTATTATTTGGAGATTCCAAATATCCATCAAATGGGAATGGAATAGTAATACCTGTAGCGTCATCAGCTATATCAGCCATTACCATTTCAGACTTGATATACTTATTATACTTCCTGAATATAGTATTATAGACGAAAGTGATATTGAATCCTCTAGTAGCATCAATAACTGTACCATCAGTAAACTCAAAGATATCACCACTGATTCTATAACGTTCTGGAGATACTAATGTGCTACCAATAGTTACAAATAACCCATTATGAGATTTCATATAGTTAAAAGAATGGGAATATGATTTGGAATTTATTAGTACCCTCAATAGGAGTGGTTATAAATTGGTCTTCTATATTGATAGAAAACTCATTCTCTGGGTAATCATAATAGTAGCATACGACATTATCAGCTATATTCAATAAGAACTTAGTATCAGTAATCTCTATACCAGTATTGGTATATCTAAATCTAGATTCTTCTAGACGTCTACCATTAACCAGTAGAATAATCTTATTCTTCTTAGGTATATATCCATCATATGGATACTCAAGAGATAGTACACTTTTGTTTATTATTGTCAACTGCAACTGTTTTTGACTTTCTTATTAGTTACAGTTTGGTCTTCTGGATATGTATATATCACTTCTATAGTAATACCCTTACGCATCAATAAGTTTTGTTTATTAATATGGAAGTATTCTTAAGAATAGTATACTCAGTAAATGCTAATGGGTCTCCATTTACATACACTTCGATGACATTGTTATTATTTATATATCCAGCAAATGGAAAATTTAGTTCATACTTAGTTTCACCCGGTGTAGTTACAGTAATAGTTTGAGTTTCTGTATGTAATGCTACTGGTCTAGTATTAGAATATATAAAGTTAGTATTGACTACACGGTCTTTAATAAACTTATCATCATTATCTATATTAGTGATATTAAGTTTACCATCAGATGTCAATGTAGAGAAGTATCTATCTTTTTGAAGATATACTGATGCAGTATCAGCAAAGTATACACCATGGTCTACATAGTCAATATCTTCTGGAACTTCGGTAATGATGGTATTAGATGTATCTTTGGCTTTAGTTTGAATGGTTTTTAAATTTAAACTTGTATTTATCAGAATAGACGAATAGAGCTATAAGTTCTCTATTAGCATTAGTATCACTAATATTCCAATCTATATCATCAGTAAAGATAATCTTAGTAAAGTCATCATTGAATCTATACCGTGTTGGGTCTATAAATGTAGAACCGACTGACAATCGTAAACCAAAACCCTTTTCAAAATAAGTGTCTTTATCTACAGGGAACTCTATAGGAACTTCTCTTGTTGAGTTATCTACTATAGTTATAAACTTAGACTCAGTCTTAATAGTATAATCATTAATATTAGCTGGAATATCTGGAGTCTTATTACTTAAGAAGTCAAACTTAAGTGTAGTCTTACCATCAAGATAATGCTCATTTTCAAATACTATCTTATGCTCAATTACATTATACTCTGATGGTGGTATTAGTAAGTCATCAGCATACAGATGTATATAATTACCCTTATCTAAGAACTCTGTATCGTTATTAGGGGTATGGTATAGGGATATTATTCTTATCAGTTATAGGCATAGTGCTTGTAGCGGTATCCATAACCTCTTCGGTATCTAAGTAAGTTTTGTATTTATAGTTAAATACATAGTCACCAGTATCAGGATCAGACTTTCTGTCTTTAAGAAGATAATATTTAAAGATTCTAATATCATCAAATCCAAATAATGAGCATATATCAACCATACAAGTTGGTGTAGATTTTGAATTTCAATAGCTTATTAGATTCTTAACCATAGCTATTTGATATTTTTAAAGGAATCTCATCATAGTATGGTACATCATGCCATTCAAAGATATAACGAATACATCTTTCATCTAATACATCTAGTTTAATAATATGCTCTCCTGTTTCAGAGATAAGATCAATCATAGTTTGTAATAGAATAAAAGATAGTAATAAAAAGTTAGTATAGTAATCACTATCAAATCTATAAGCTTCTGCATACACAGTTGCCATAGTATAAGCACGGTTTTACTATATAACGATTCTTGAATTTATCAGATAAAACTTGTTGGTCTATACGTGGTAAGTATAATAACTCAAAGTTATCAGCTTTTACGTGCAGCATATGCAGTAATACCAGATGCTATATAGTTTAGATAACATATGCTGGTCCAATATACCTAGAACGTAGATCATCCATTATGCCATGATCTTCTAGTATATTTAATTCAAACTCAGACATTTCATGCATAGGCTTACTAAAAGTCTACACCAATATTATCTTTACGTAAATCAGCATCTACATATAAGAATGGCATACCTAATGGTGGTTTACCCATAATCATACGATAATACTCATTATATTCTATATAGTGATTTACAAAAAGTATTCAGATGCAAACTTACGACAAGTTTCACGTTTATTTAATGGTATGAGTCGTGGATCTTTCTTAATGCCATCCAATATTCTCTACCTATTTCGCGACGAGATAAGATAAGATCATTATACTCATAAGCGTCATATGGTGCTTTACCTTCGATGGATTGAATATATAGGTCAGCATAATACATAGATGCTTCAGATTCTTTAGAGTCTGCTAAGTCTTTATCTTTTACTACTGCACCTAATGCTAAGATTTTACTATAGTATACAGTATTATCTACAAAAAGGCTCAGGTGAGATTGCTTTTAATAATATGAAAGTCTCATTCTTTGTAGTTCCTCCCTTCGGAATGGAATTATTCGATTACTACTATGTACTGACCGTAATAGCCTATTTGGCCCAACATCAAGTTAATCGTACCTATTTGAATAACAACAGGAGTGTTTAGAATATGAGTCAACCATTTCCGGACTTAAGCATTATTACAAGTCCAAATAATCCAGTTATAAAAATCTCCTTTTGTACCATACCAATTGGAGTTCTATCAAACTAAATATTCCCTAATGGATATTGATAGATATACAAGTTTTGTAAAGAATGCTGTATCTAGATTTAGAGCATCTAGAGCTTATAAGAACTATAAGTTCTTCTTAATGAATCTAGGTATGGATAGATGTCAAATCAATAATAATATCACTATGGATATGGCTACTATTGAGATGCATCATAATATGCTAACTATCTTTGATATTGCTTTTTATCATTACTGAGCATATCATTAATACTACAGGGTATATTACTTCATTTGACTTAGTACAGCATTTACGTAAAGTTCATCATGAGCATAAGGTAATGCTTGTAATGTTAAATTTAACAGCTCACCAACTTTTATCATAATACAAATAATTTTCTTCATTCATCCAGATATAGTGTTTTGGTAACTGGGGAGCTTTCCTGAAAAAGTATAAATACGGTATTACTATTGGAGATAGCTAATAAGGTTATACGCTACTTAGATGAAGCTATTAAAGTCGGTTCCACACAAGATAATGGATTGATGGAAGTTCGTGATCATTTAGTGAATTGGAGTCGATACAATGAGTACAACCTGGAAATCAGTCTTACGGTAATACTAACTATTAGTATTATAGCTTTCTTCTTTACAGTTAGTGTAATCATTAACCGTGTTACATGCTTCTATGAACAGCAAATGGCTTTCAAACGTTCTCGAATTAAGATCGATGTACGTGAAGTCGATAATATGATTGATAATATGATTCAAGAGGGTATCAATGAATTCTTAGTTATTAATAATTTAGCATTCAATGATGATAACTATATTAGAGAAGATATAGAAAAAGCAAATGCGTAAATATGTATCTGATTATATTATAGCTAGAACTACTCCAGTATTCTTTGGAGAAAGCTCACTATGTATATAGAAAGAGTCTTTTTACTAATATAGTGGCTAATAAGATCATCATTGGTGTAACCTTGATGTAGCAAAAACAATGCTGAAATGAAGAATAGATAGAAAAGAACCCCATATAGACAATGTCTATATGGGGATTCCTACTGCTAATTGCTTTATCGAGGTTTACCATTGAACTGTCATCGCAGACCAATGATACTATAGTGTTATATAAAATTAAATATCTAATCTATAATTCTCATTATAGTTCTGTAGTTCTTCCTCTGACATATAGTTCTTAAGTGGTTTATCTAAAGCAAGGGTCACCAACCTTGTCTTCGAATAAACCACGTACGTGATTATGGAATGTATTCAAGAAGAAGTATTTCTTATTCTTTATACATCTAATCATGAATGCTTTATATAAATCCAAGATAGCATTTGTAACACCAGTATGCTTATACGCTCGGAATAAGATACCAGTTAAACTAGAAAGCAAGTATATCAGAATCAATCTAATTCATCAATAGCAGTAAGTATTACACTAGTGATATTATAGTCATTCTTAATATTGAACCAAGCTCTGATTACAAGACTCTGAGATAGATTAAGATATTAGAAGCCTTGTGTTTAACACAAAGACCTAATACTATGCCATCTAGCATATCTAAGTATTGCTAGCATAGAACTTGTATAGTGCTAAATCATCATCAGCAATAATAGACTCTAAGATGAGGTCTAGAGAGCCCCATCTTTAGTTAAGTCATGAATATATAATATTCTTTCTCTTGCTGAAGATTTTTAGTTTAGCCGAGTATTCCATTTGATTCTCCCCTTAATGTACTTACTATCACTTCTACAACGTCAGTCAATTTTAGCAAACTCTTCTGAGAATAGTTCTGCAAATGTACCAGATATCTCCAGTATAAGATGCAACTTCTTCCCAAAGTCTTAGTTGTATAATTGTAACGTTTTGTTTTATCTTTAGTAAATAAAAGCTAAACGATAACGGCAAGCATTAGCACTAGTCACTAGAGGATTAGTTTCATCTACTAAGATATGAACGTACTTAGCATTATATTCACCCTTTTCTGGAGTAATGATATGATGCTTACCAGTACGATGTAATACAAACCACCTTGCCATGCAGATACTGCACAGTTACCATCTGAAAGATAATTTCCATAGGGTTTCTGGTACAGCAACTTCATCTGAAGTTACACCAGTAACTTTACCTTGTTTATCTTCTAAACGTAAAGGTACTATTGTAATATCTGTACCTTTGATGGTTTTGATATTACGATTGTAGAAGTATGGTACGTATTTAGTATATTTACTTGGTGCGCCATATACTGTTTCACCAATATACTATATTTTTCAATATCACCTAAAGAACCATCACGTGTTTTATGTTTAAGATAAGCACGATAATCAGATTCTAAATAATATTGAGCTAAGTTATTATCATAAGTTGTAAATGTTTTAGTATCAGCATCGTAACCACGATCTGTTTCGACTAATAGATGGACATCTGCATTTTGATTGTCAATAAGATTAGTCTTATAGAAATCTACAAGATGATACATTGATGGTGTATTGACAACATCAGGAGAGATGTTTAAACTGTAAATATTTCTACCATCGCTTGTAGTAGGTTCGCTTGGTCCATCGATGTAGTTTCGTCTGCCATCGAGATGAAATCTGTATCACAATATACTGCTTTAGTAAACATCCAGCTGTATTTCTTATTAGGAATGATCATAGTATTGGTTTTATTATGATATAAACCACTGCTATCGCCTAAATCATACACATCTTGACCATACTCAGTGTTAGCAGTTTTTCAATGCACTAGCATCCATAAGCGTAATAGTATAATCTGTAGCTGCTGGGTTATAGTTTTTAAATGTATTTTGTGATACATCATCGTTGAATTTATAATATTTATAATCTTCTTCTGTAGGTACAAGATAATCGAACCATTGTCGATACATATAATGGAACTCTTTTATCTTTATTTTTCATTCCAAGCTAGATCACAATAATCGAAGTATTTAGTGAAATCATGGGAAACTACAGATACGCTTAATTTAACTAACTTGTCGGCTTCTTTAATTAAGAACGCTGTCATTTCTTCTGTAGGATCTACAGCGATAAGAGTATAATATTGGAAAGTTGCATCTGCAATAGTAGCATAATCAGAAATTTTGCTAATATTACTTAACGTATTCATTATCAGGATTCAAAGTAGAATTGATAAAGAGTGAATTTAGATTTCCCTTTTAGGTACATAGATTTTTGAATGCTGATGTTTTATTACCACCATGAATACCAATTATACCAATAGTATTTTGTCTACCATGATTGGCCCATGCCAGCACGGTTACGTAGAATAAGTTCTTCGATCCATGATAATAGTATCAGTAACAACTGCTTTTACATTAGGATTACCTGATACAACAAATTGGTCACATTTGATTACTGCCGCATATGGAGCCTTACCAGTTGATATGAAATCAGATGTATATTCAGGTAAAGATGCTGTTCCTTTACATTCGAAAACATCACTAGTTTCTTCTAATTCAGCAGTGGTTAACATGGTTAATTCATCCGGTAAGATCCGTTTTCTTTTTCAATACGATACTATCATCATTAGATTTACTCTAGATTGTATGTAGATTCATCATTATATAAATCAGTATACTTAGGCATACGATAGCAAGTATTGCATAATTGACCAAAATGACGTTTACCAAAGTTAATAGTAATATTCACGTTTATCCGAAAGGTGTTTGTTCCATAAAAGATTTTTGTTGGCCATTGGATAAGATAATTCTTATCTTCTGGTACAGTATATGTAGTTAATCCAGGAATAGCACCAATACTATTATGGTCAATCATTTCAGAAGAAGCAGAATACATAAAGCCATTACTAATATTTACAGAGCCACCAGCTAAACCAGTAACACATCAGCAGCTTTTAATCTTTTCTTCCACTTTATTGGAGATTTTTCTTTACATCATTAGCTAAACCAGCAGTGGTATTAGCTGGTGCTACCCTAGTGTCAGAGATAGCAGCTTTTACATTTTTCAAGATCTTTTTAATTTCTTTAAACCCATTTTTCGATATTTTCTAAAATGAGTTCAGTAGTATTTTTGATTCAGGCATCTAGAATCCTCCTATTAATAATAATCAAAACTATCTCCACCCTCGATATCATACTCATTGGAGAATGTTTCATAATCTGGGTGGTTTTCTGGTTGAATCTCATGTGAGGTAAGATCAGAACTGTTTTCCCAACTCATAGTATTATGGTTCCAATATTTTGATTGATCCATATTATAGAACATCATGCCTAAACAAGCACTGAATGTCTCTACGATAGGATCGTTTTTCATTGACTAAGAAGATAACGTATTTGGCATTCTTAAATAAACGAAGATACATACGAGAAACTTTAGAACCACGATATTTATATGGACCGAATGTTTCTTCACCATCTTACACCCATCAAGTTTCCAAATCATTGGTGTTGTTGGTTCTTCAATTTCTGAATCTGTTTGAGTTTCATCTATAGAATTTGCCAAATGTTTCTTCTGCTAAGACATAGTCAAATCCTAATTTTACATTAGTAAGGTTAACTTCTTTTGATATGTCTATTATAGAATGGTGTAATACATGGACCATTCTTATCATATGCATTTTCACTTATATTGATTCGTTCAATTAATTCACCTTTGGTATTTAACCATTTAATTTCACTAAATGCTACCATAGTTTTGAAGATGCCAACGATTAAGTTTACCATTGTTATCGATAGGTAGAGTAATTTCAATCACTTTATCTCTAAACTCGTTTTGATATTTTGGATAAAATAAATCCAAACTTCTACCAGTAATAACCTTCTTGTCTAAATTAATCTTATAGATTTCTTTAGATGTAGCCTCGTCAGTATAGGTTGACATATTCATGAGCGTTCTATTTGTCATGTAACTAATAGGTTTTATCTATAGTATATGGCTTATCTTTATAGAGCAATATACACATATTTTACTAAAGCTTCATTGAAAGTTGCAGTAACGTATCTATTAGCTATAGGATAGTCGCCATAGAATATACCTGTACGATTAGCACTTTGTAGATTGAGTTCCATGCTACTACCGAATATGGAGAATTCTTTTTCTTCAAGATAGCTACGAGCGTATATCGTTGACTCATTAACATTATTGCCCCAACCGAATAATGTATTGCTAGGGGTTACACCAATACTATATTGCTCTTTTGAATATATTTCTAAAGAATATTCAGAACCAATGTTGGATGCTCATATTTGCTGTATATGGTTTCCATGTCATAGTATTATAGTCAAAAATACTCACTTCTATCATAAGTTAATACGATAGCTTGTAATAATGGAAGCACACTACTGCTCTTACGAAGAGATTTCATTGATACTTTTAGACTTATCTACAAGAATTCTAAATGTAGCATCAGTATTGCTAACCATAGTAGTTGCTTTGAAATTACCAGCCAATACAGGATCTACTGTAAAATTCTCAGATATCCAAATATCACCATCTAGATATATGTCTAGTTTATTAGGGTTAATGGTTGTGCAGTTGGTCCCATCTTTATCACAAATTAAACTAGCCAAGATAAAGATTTCTATTTAGTGATAAACTGTTACATATAACTGTCTTAATATTCTTATGCATACAAAAGACGGAATTTATTACAGCGTAATACTGATGGACTATCAATAGATTGATTATTGATACTAAAATCACTATGGTAATAAGGTAAGGATACTTCAACATCGTTATTTTTACCATATTAATGAATCTAGTGTCTGTAGTTATACCAGAGTTTTTCTAAATGATATTTATCAATCAATTCCTGAGATACTTTTACTGATAGCTAAAGCGTCATCAATCAACTCTACGGATAGTCTATAATTTACATCATTATAGTTTTTTTAGGCATCTTGTCTACAGGTGAACGAAAAGCTGTCATATATAGACTACTGATATGATATTTATTATCTTTTAAAGATAGCTTTTAATGATAGGGTTTATTACCATCTCTATCTTTATACTTAGCTGCAATTTTAGGATCAGTAGAACGTTTAGCTATATTAATAGCTGAACCGATGCTATTCATCTTCTCAATAGTAGGCCAAATAAAGCCCTAATGGTTTAGTAAATACAAATGTATCTGACATTGGTATTAGTGATGTATTATATTCAGTACAAGTTTCGGGATTTATAAAAATTGATAAATAGCATCCCGACCTCTAAATTAAACTCACCATCAACTAAACCGTCAACCGTTTTTCTTTCTTCAGTTTCTCGATAGTTTTATCTTGAATTTTGTGGACCTCTTCTGGCAAGGTATTAGTTTTACCAGAAGAAGTTACACCTGTAAGTTCAATAGCTTTTTGGTCTCATTTTAAGTCGGTAATAACTGTACTAAACTGAGTAGATATATTATTGAGAAGCTGGTCGGTTAATAATTTATTATCGTCTGCCATTATTCTCCTCCACGAAGATCTTTAACCATCTTTTTCTAATCTAGATAAAGAAGCATTTAATTCTCTCTAGTAATATAATCACTACTAGGAGTGGCTGTACCAGAGCCACCACTGACTGATGTCCAACCTGTAGCTGTTTTTAGTGTGGGATTGTATTTGTAGATGTAACCAAAGCATACAGACCCATTAGGGTGCAGTAGCATCTAAATCAGATACGTTAGCAACAGGAGCTTTCCAAGTACTAACTGTAGTTACACTAGCACCAGCAGAACCAGATTCGGATAATTCATTAGCAACGAATAAACCATTAGTACCTAATGTAGCTTTGATTGTATCGTTATATACAAGTCTAATGCACCACCAGTACCAGGTTTAATAGTCCAGTTTTTCACCAATAGTTGCTTTATTAGTAGCCGCATCGAGCTTAGCTAAGAATTTAAGATCAGCTTCAGCTTTTGGTATATGTATCATTCCAACGAGTCTTTTTCATCTGTAGTTACAAACTTATGAGTTGCATCTTCAGTGATCATAGTAGCTGGATGTGTAGCAGGATGCTCATAGTTAGTAGCACCTTCTTCGATACCATCTAATTTAAGCTTATCTTCTTTGAGACATCTTACCATCAATGGTATTAGTAGCTAATGGAATATTTACACTAGAGATAGTATCCCATGTAGTACCATTATAACGATAGATAGAGCCAGTACTAGTTGCAGGAACTACCATACCTTTCTTAGGTGTAGTATATGTAGTTGCAATATCACTATAATTAGCTACACCAGGTTTCCAATCCATAGACGAAGCAACAGCATCAAGTTTAGCAGTCAATTCTGCATTAGATGGTAAATCACTAGTTTAGATTTTTCATCTGGAGTCATGAATTTACGATTAGTATCTTCAGTGACAATAGCAGATGGAATTGCTGTTACATTAACCACAGTTTCAGTTTTACCATCAATGATAGATTCAGAAGCAGTGATGCCACTGAATTTCATTTTTGTATGGTAGCTAATGCTGCTGCTTTAGCTGCTGTACCAGTGATATTAATATCCATGCTACTAGGGTTAGCACCAGCAATAACATGACCCTCACGGTCTACTAATACTTGACTAAAACTACCTGCGGTTAGGTCAGTAGAAGTCTTAGGATGTACGTATACAGTATCTGTGAATTTAGCATTAGCTGGTACACTAGAACCAACTGTAAACCCACGTACAGTATCAGCATCAATATTACCTAAAGATGATCGATCAATTTGTAAATTAGTTACATTAAGATTGATATTACCATTAGCATCAGGCCCTGTAGATGCTGCTGTAATTTTACCAGAAGCACTTACAGTCTTTATACTATTAACTGCATTATTGTTTCTCTTAACCCAATCTTTAATACGTTCAACTTCGATATTAACGAATGATGTATTAGCAATTTTTAGAAGAGATATCTCCAGCGGCTGACTGTTGGTACAGTCGGAGTACCAATAAAGTTGAGAGAATCTTTTAATGCAATATCACCAGCATTAAGACCAGCAATAGACTCAGCAGACTTAGCTTTAGCAGTAATACCACTAATATTTATATCATAAGTACCAGCTGATAAGTTTGATGGACCAAATTTACCATTAATAGCACTAGCATCAATAGATGTGACATTTAAAGTTACATTATTAGAACCGTCGAATAAAAACAGATGGAGCCGTTACCCCACCTGTAAGTGCAAAAAGGTTACAGTACCTTTAAGTCTGTCAGCAGTCTTAGCTCTCTCTGGAGTAAGACCATATAGAGCATTGTGCACAAATCTAGTAGTAGCAATAGTATCATTCCGAGTATTCAACTCAGGAGTAGGTGCTGTTGGTCTACCAGTAAATGCTGGATCATTAATAGGTGCTTTGGAATTCCAAAACATTTTTCGATACCAGTTACATGAACCTCATTATCATTCATATGTCGATTCAAACTCTTTTGGAGATTTTTATCAGAGCTATTAATGAGTTCCCTTAAATCTGAGGGATAAATCATTATAGGTTATCAGATCGTATTTTTTCATTGAAATCTGGCATTATATAGCCTCCTTTCACCAATTTACTACTATGTTTCAACAGTACTATAATCGTTGACTATAGGAGGTTAATAATAACTATGGCAATTAGAAAAGTATTTTTAAATCCTGGCCACGACCCTAAACTTAATGGAAGTGGCTATGCTATCGACCAGGTGCTGTAGGCTCTCCTTACTAGAAGCCGAAGTTATTAAAAAAATTGGTGCATTAGTAGCCAATATCTTCAAGCTGTAGGTTATGAAACTTACATTATGCAAGATGATGACTTAGATGCAGTATGTGAAACAGCTAACCAATGGGATGCTGATATCTTTGTATCTATTCATTGTAATAGTGCAGAAAATCCAGCAGCCGAAGGTACTGAAACATTTACTCATACTAGTGCAGGTCCCTAACTCCTTATCTACTAAATTGGCTATTAATATCGACAATCAATTAGTTAATTCTTTAGACTTATATGATCGTGGTATTAAATCTGCCAACTTCTGGGTATTGCGTAAAACTGATATGCCAGCGGTATTGGTTGAAACAGCATTCATCAATAACCCAAAAGAAGAAGATAAGCTTATTAATCAAGTAGATGAGTTTGCTAAAAGCTATTGCTCGTGGCATCTCTGATACTGCAGCTCAAGTATAATCTATATCATGAATACTGCGCCGATGTAGAAAAAGCTCTCCAAATAGATACCGTACCGTCATTAAATTCAGAAGAAATTCAATATAATGGTAATATAGTAGCCTATCAAGGAGACTATTATATCTTTATCGACGGTAAATGGTCTAAGTTAGGTAAACAAGTATCAACTAATACTAGTAGCCTAACTGAAAATGAAATAGAAGATATGGAGCCTGAAGAAATGGATGATACTGGTAAACCATACTACAGACATAGACTATACTTTTACCCTCTAAATATAATTAAGATGGTAACCGTATTATTCTGTGGTATAGCTTTAATGTATTCTTTATTCATTCAATCAGAGACTGTAGCAGCTACACTTGCTGGTGGGTTATTAACCTATTTAAGCCGTGGTAGTTCTGGATCTACTACAAACAATTATCAAAAAGAATGATAAGTAAGAAAGATATAAGCCCTAATGGTTATATGCCATTAGGGGCCATCTTTCGGCTTACTTGAACATCCCAGTAATTCTAAAATAGGAGGTTAAAACTATGCCAGAGCAAATCAATTATGATTTAGATAGAGACAAGCTTGGTTTAAATGAGCTTTAGTCTTAAATTGCGTGATATGGTTACAAAATCATTCAATCATACTAAAGATGATGTAATACATATTACTGCAGAAGAGCGAGCATTATGGAATACTGTCAACTATTCCTAATGTAAGCAATAATAACAATAGCTTTATGTCTATAGCTGATAAAGTTAAATTAGATGGAATAGAAGAGCAAGCCAACCATTATGTACACCCTAAGAAACCTAATGCTGTTCCTGGTAACTATATTACAGTAGATATTGATGATGAGGGTCATGTCACTCGTGGATATAACCCAACTAGATTACCTATTACTGTAGATAATGTTGATAGATTAGGTGGGTTAGTACCAGGAGACTTTGCTCCTATAGCTAATCCAATCTTCTCAGGTAAAACCACACGCTACCTACACCTGTAATTGATGCCGACAGCACCAAGATGGAAATAGTTAATGTGAAATACCTAGAATCTCATATCTTCCCTTACGTAAGATCTCGTGTAGAACCAACTGGTGATGGAGAAAATCTATTCTGGATTGATTCTACAAACATCTTAAGCTCTTATAGTAAAGAAAAAAATGGCATTCTGTATATACAGAAGCTAGTAAGTATATGCTTGCATTAAATGAAAGATTGATGTAAATACTCCAACCATCTGACTATGCAGTATATCTAAAAAGTTCTATGGGCAAAAGAAATTATCTGCATTAAACTTAGATACAGCTATTACTGGTGCTAGAACTGAAGAGTTTGCTACTGTAATGGGTATAGGAGAGCTGTTGACCAGGATATCTCTCATGAGTTTATCTTTATTGGTAACGACTTATTTATCCGTAGTGGTGCAGATAACTGGGATAGCCTAGTTAAAATCTTTGATAGCAACGATGAAACTGTAGCAAAGACTAAAGAAAGCTATGGAATTTGATATAGATAATGGAAGCCCTAGTAGTTAATAGTGGTGTAAGAAATATAAAGTCACCCCTAACTGAGGTATAGGAGGTTTACTATGTCATATCATGATAGACAAAGTCTAAATCAAACTATTCTAGGCATATATCTAAACAAGAACTATCTCCATCATTACGTAATCAGTAGACAAGATGAGTATGATCATATATACAATCATACTCTACATATTACAGAAGAAGAACGTTATAGATGGAATCAATCAGCTAAACAGTATTGCTTAAAACCAGCTACTGTATACGCTGATGGACTAATGACTAAAAGAAGATAAAGCTAAACTAGATAGTATTGAACCAAAAAAGCCAATAAATACGTACACCCATTCTTCTAATGTAACACCAGGTAGTTATCTTGAAGTGACTACTGATGGATTAGGCATGTAATATATGGTAATAACCCAGCTAGACTTAATATAAGAGCTAGAAATGCTACTAAGTTAGGGTAATATAAACCCAGATGAATTTGTATCACCTGATAATGCATTCCTAAAGGGTAATGTATCATTTAGAAAGTATCCTAATGATATAGACCATCTTAATTACCCTATAACTAAGAAAGATCTAGTTGACCAATCATTAACTACAAGCTATTATATTAGTGATGACCCCTACACCCAATTTGAATAAGATTAGAATTAGTCCGACTACAAATGTAGCATCTTATTATGACGCTGATTCTAATAGCTGGGTTAATATAACTCTACCTAATAATATTGCTAGATTAGGTCCTGATGGTAAGGTTCCATTGAATCTTATGCCAACACAAGGTCTTCCTATAGGAGCTATTATACCAACACTAAGTGCTAGTATAGATCTTATGAAAAATAGATGGATTCTTACCATTAACTGGTATTGAAGTGGTGAAGAATGAATACTTAGATTTATATAACTTTGCTAAGTCATCTAATATACTTGTACCATATTCTGAATATAGTAAGTTTGAAATCGATTACCATCTATTGGATTCTTCTTTGATAATGGTAATACTTTCATCATTACCTAAGTTAAACGATTTCTTATGTGCTACTAGCAATATTAGTGATACTGGTAGATACACTCCATCATGTACACCTAGACAGACTAGTACGTTTAATACTATGGCTAAGAATGACTTCCCTAAAAGAGTTTGACTATAATAATAGAAATGCTGTAAATGAAAGACTATCTTGTTATACTGGTGCATTTAGAATGGTGGACCGTTTAGGTCAGGCAACTAGTGGTGGTGGTTTTGTAAGAGCTAGAAATATTAATAATAATATATTACTTACAAAGTTCAATTCCAATGAAGGAAATGATAATGACTGTACTATAAATGAACCAGCTCATTTAATACTATATACATGATTAAAAGCTAAATACTAAAGAAAGGAGGAGCTATGTCTAAAGAGCAAGATGTAATAAAGTGGTGGCTATCCTATTCTGAAGAAGAAGCTAAACGTCGTAAAGAAGAATGGCTAGATGAACACAATAAGTCTAGACTGTATAATGAAGTATTAGATAAACTAACAGAGAAAGAGTTTAATACTGTATTACATAATACTATCAGTGATATAAGATTTCATATGACTGATTCTTTTATGCATATATCTAAAGAAGAACGTGATACTTGGAATAAAGTCACATATGAGTCTTTAAACCAAGACAGTATCTACGGAATCTGATGGTCTTATGTCTAAAGAAGACAAAAAGAAGCTAGATGATATACATGAAGGTGCTAATAACTATACTCACCCCTAAATATGAGACCAGTAACGTCTTATAAATTTAAGAAAAGTTGATGAGTATGGTCATATCTATGGTTCATCTGAACCTGAAGTATTACCAGTAACTGTAGACTCTGTAGATACATTGAATGGTAAACCTATTGAGTATTTTACAAGAATAATAACTAAGTATTCAATAATATAACTGTACCAGATGTAGATATTTCTACAGCTAAAGATAATACAGCTATTAATTATAAGACAATGAAGTCTTATGTATTAGACAGTGCTATACAAGTTACTAATAGTAATACTAATCTTGATACAGAAAGCTTTTGGTATAATACTAAAGATAATAAAAGCATACTATTATCAAAGTAATATATGGAAACCATTCTCTATACCAGATAAACCTGTAACTTATAATGATAATGGGGTTATAGATAGTTCTTTATTACCATTAGTAGGATATCCTATAGGGTCTGTAGTTACTGTATACGGTAATACTATCCCTCAAGGGTGTTTATTATTAGATGGATCCATTATATCTAAGGCAGACTACCCTAAATTATGGGATAGAGTATCACGATACTATAAGATAATATCTGATAACGAGTATAACTCTTTACCATATGAGCATGCTACTACATACTTCTCACTTGTAGCATCAGATTCTGATAAATTTAGATTACCTAATTTATACAATCTACATTTAAGACCCACGAGTGAAACTAATAAGCAAGGTGCACTACAGCCTAATGCTAAACGTGCTAATATATATGGTACATTCCCAGTGACTCCATTTAATGGATATTCATTTCCGGAAGATATCGCACTCTATAATAAATATCCTATCGTTAAATGTGAACAAAGACCGATGACTACGTTTAGTTATGGGTACCATATTATAATGAATGGGGTTATATGGGTTATGAATATGCTAATAAGAATCGTGAATCATTAGACAATTACTATAAGCCTATAATAAATGAATCTAGTCAAGGTTTCTCTACTAGATCTGTAACTGTTTTGTATTGTATTAAAAGCTAAATAGGAGGTAGCTATGGGTGACTTTAATAATGAACTAGATAAAATTAATAAAAACCGAATTAGCTTCTCCGTTAGCTAAGCTAATTAATGATGGTTATGCTCATATGTATAACCAAAACATGCATACATCTGAAAACGAACGTGATGTATGGAATAAAGCGAGCCAATACTGTATTGTATAAAGCCAATATAGATTTGAATGGATTACTATCTAAAGAAGATAAAGAGAAACTAAACTCTGTTGAGTATGGTGCTAATAACTATACTCACCCTAAATATATACAATCTAATGCTGGTACGTATATATCTACAGTATCAGATGATTCTGGTCATGTAATATATGGTAGTAATCCAACGTTCTTAGATTGTACTGTGAGAATACAACTAAACTTAAAGATACAATCTTTGGTGAATTTGTAAGAGTGTCTAATCAAGTATTTGGGGATAATATAACGATAAATCCTAATAGCGATGTATATGATGGAACACCTGTTACATTTAAAAACTTTAACGATTATAGATTAGATAAAAGCATTCAATAAATCCATATCTATATCTACAGATGATGATTCATTATTTGCTCAAGATGGTACGTCTAAGTCTATACATTATGGATTAAATAATGATATCGTAATATATAAACGTACTGCATCATCATTAACAAGCTATTCATTAGTCAATACTAGTAATACTATAAAACTAGTAAATGGAAAAATACCAACTAGACACATTCAAGATGATGGTGTACCTGTTGGGACTATACTATTCTGGCTAGGCTCTAATATACCTGATGGATATTTGCCTATGAATGGTATGGCTGTACAAAAATCATTAGTACCAGAGCTTATTGAATATGCTAATACTAATGGTCTATTAGAAAACTGGAATAATATGATGGAAAATAGAGTACTACAATGCTAAGTTTGTACTAAAAAGATGATAAGTTATATATGCCGACTTTTAATAGAGCCATTACCGTATCAGTGAATAATAATAAAAACCCTATCTGGTAACGTTGCTGAATGGATTACTAAATATATCCGTGGTACATTCAAGTAGCATCTGGTGCTATACAGTGGAATCCTAGCCCTAATGAGTTTAATTCCAGGCAAGATACTGAGTGAAATTACGTAAAGAATGATGATGGTAATGATAAATTCCTAATACCAGATCCATCATCAAATTACGGGGAAACATATTTAACCATGTATGATAGTGGTGCTGTAGTATCAGCTGGTGATGATATGGCACCAGCTATGATGACTGTAAATTATATTATCAAAGCATCATCTACAGGGCTAAAACTAAATTACGTTAAACAACTAAGCTACGATTACTATAATATAGATAATGGTAACCAAGTTAGTTAGCGTATGATCAGACCATATTAGTGTAATAATCCATAGACCTATTGTTGATGTGACTATAAGTAATAGAGGTATAGCTTTTTAGTAATTCAGCAGAGATTAATGGAGTCTATGATAAATTACGTTATGAACGTTTAAATCCATATAGACAGTTGATTATTCGAGGTTTGGGTAAATCAATCTACTATCCATATAGTGTAGATTTAAACGAAAACAACTAATTACTATTACTGCAGAAAACAAGGTTCCTAATAGTACATTTACTATTCAGGTGTCAAAGGCCGATCCGTACGATAGAATGGAAAAGTTTGACAGTTTAAAAACTAGACTTGCTAGTTGTGGAGTAACGCTAGTAAAAGTATAATTTTTAATCAACCGGAGGTTAGTGTTTATGAACTATTTAATCAATCAAGTGAAAGCTCACTTGAAGATGATTATTGCTTTTATCGTGATATCTTTAATTTCTTTACTGACTATATTGTATTTTTAAGCATGAAGCTGATGTGAAGCTAATCGTTATAGAGATTCTTGATAACGTAACTAAGACTACAGAATACAATAAAGAGTTAGCTAAAGAAAATAAAATAGTAATGGCTGCTATTGATGACTTACGTAATAATAAGCCAGTAAAAGAAACCATTACTAATAATAATACAGACACTATAAGATACATCGAGAAGTCTTCACCAGAAGATCCTGATGTAGTAGTCAATAAAGAAAAACTGCCAGTATTAGATATAATGGAGAAACTTTCAGTACACCTTACAATCTTCTGCGGCATCTAGTGTAGCCAAGGAAGATGGTACAGTAGAAATTAAAACAAAAGACGAAGTTGCTATTGACGTAACTGATATAGCTAATAGACAAATTGCGCTCATGATTTAATGAGAGATAAAGTCGAACAAGAGCTACGTGATGATGTCAAGAAACTTAAACATGAAAACAGAAATTACAAGATAGCTGGTGTAGCTTTAGGTACCGCTGGTATGGAGTATGCAATCTATAAGGCAAAGAAATGAGGTCAATTAGGTGAAACATAAAAATAAGTCTTTATTTTTATTAAAAGGGTGGTGATGAAGTGGACTTTGAAGGTGCTACTGGTGTACTTTCTATGGTTAAAGATATAGGTGCTATAGAATTTATTCTAATCTTGCTAGTGGCATATGTAATCTACTCCAACCATACCAATACCCGAGCAATTCTAGCAATTATCAAGAAGAGAAGAATCAGCTAAGCTTTCTGATAAATCAGCACAATCTGAAGAAGCTAGAATGATCAATACCACTGATTGATGATATGAATCCAGCACCCATAAGTTACATTAAATAAAAACTAAATGAGACATACGCAAAACAAACTACATCTAATCAAACACACAGACTCAAAGAGGCTGCTGATACCTTAGAGCTGAACGTATTTGGTGTGTATATGTTTACCATAATGGTGAGCATTCGGTTAATAATATACCTTTCTTAAAAGACTACTTGTATTTCAGTGAATATATAGATATGGGCATTACAAAGGGGCAAACCAGATCTACTTTATGACTACACAAGGTGTACCTGATGACTTGGCTAGTGACTTATTTAAACGTATCACACCATCAGATTACAGCGTATTGTATCCTGATGAGGAAAACGTGATTGATAGAGTCATGGCAAACTTTCTTTCTATAGAGAGAATGATACAGAACTACGAGGGTGGTTACTATATATGACTCTCTAACCAACTGGATGCAGCCAGCTGTTTTCTAAAGATGCATTTTGAATTTGACCATGGGTTGCAAAGTGAAGAACTGAAGACTACTTCCACTGGAATCTTGAAGAGCTAGCAGACTACGTATCCCAGCACCTGGTGTTAATTAGCTATCTTTTCTTTCAAACTAGGAAAAAGAATAAGGAGGAAGTTCTTTCATGTCTGAAAGCCAATTACTTAATAATTGACCGAAAACAAAACTGAGTTGAGTTACCTCTGGTACCTGTTACAGTACTCTGATACTAGCAGATTAGTAGAATACTAGGTTTAAATGCCAGCAGATTAAAAGCAGCAACGCTAAACAATGCCAATAATCGTTAGTCACTTAGCTAATGATGATATCCATGCACTAGAAAGAAGACAGTTTATTAGACAAGATCTACAGATCTTAATACATTACTTTTCAGGACGCATCCTCACATATTAGCCTCTACTGACGAGGCTAGTGGGATGCTAAAGAAACCCCTGAAGGTGCTGAAAGCAGAAGTTAAGGCTGGCAGCCGCATCTAATAAGACCATAACGCCCAAATCTATTCACGTTTCTAATAGTGATGGAGATTGTCTTGGGATGATAAAGACACTAAAGCTGAGATTGATAAATAAGTTTGTACAGCTAGAATCTAATAATGCTGCGGAAAGAAGCTGTAGATACTTTTAGTGAGATCGACATGTATGCACTTCTCCTCAACGCGGTTGGACTGATATCTGTAAATGACTACGGCTATGTACATTCCGTTGGCGACGCGACACCGTGGACTCCCTCTCTAGTAATGCTGTGCCGCTATGGCTACAGCTGCAGTAGATGGTCTTATGTCTCAAAGAAGACAAAGCCAAATTAGATACAGTAGACATGGGTGCTACAACTATATCCACCCTAATAACGGCATCTACACGACATGTACTGGATAAGGAGAAAGCATTCTGGTCAGCTAAGGCTGAAGCACCGTAATGCTACTTATCAATATGCCAGGTCTTATGTTCTAAAGATAGACAACACAGATGGGGCAATATTGAAACAGGTGCACCACTTTCAGTATGCCTAGTAAGTTAGATTCAAACTATCATTGAAACCGATAATGATCATTTTATTCGTTACATTGGAAGAAAAGACTAATTGGTCCTACAAAGCTAGTAATACCCTAGTTAAGCACCAAACGTAAATGGTATTATGTCTAAAGAAGATAAGATTAAAACTTAATCTCTGTAGACATGAATGCCAACCATTATATTCATTCACGAAACACATGACCCTTCTATTATCTTAGAAGATGCGAGCTGGCAGATTTGTAACCGATGACAACAAATCTTAGCATGGGAATAATAAATTAGATGGTTCTTTCAGCTACAGCCACTTCTATTACGGTGGTATGTCTCAAAGAAGATAAAAGCTAAATTAGATTCCACCGAAGAGGTGCTAATAAACATAAGCTCCCAGCTAACAATTACCACCAACTATCATTGCTCAAGATCCTAATAACAGATTCTTTACTGATCAAGAAGGCAATCTACTTGATAAGAAAGAGCTAAAGCAATTCTATTAGTACAGCAGGTTCAATAGCAGAACTGGCACTATTATCCCACATAACTTTTGAGAATACATCATTCTTCTGGCTATTACTCCAACAACAAACCCCTAATGAAGCTGATTGGTGAAGTATGGGTTAAGAAACTAATACAGCATGTATCGTATACTGCTCTGGTGCAGGGGATGCTAAAATCCCATTCGACTATATGCTGATTTATTATAACTAATCAACAAAAATAATATAGACTTAGGATGAACACGGATCCTGAGAATATCTCTTTTACTACAATATTACTAAAACTTTTTGGATACCCATACAGGCACTGCCTCATATGGGTTATCTACTGTCTCATAGATTGAAATGTATTTTGAATATATATTATAACTGTGTAGTAATTAGTAATTTTTGTTTTTATAGTTAAGGAGGAACAATTACTATGGAAAAGCAAAAATTTAATTTAAGAGAACTAATTGGTCAATTCAGAACATTTTGACTTTGCGTCTTATGATTTGAATTGCACGTTCAAAAGAACAGCTGTTTACTCAGCTAAGAAAGGTAACACACTTGTTACTGTATGCTAATGAGTATGAAACAGAAGATGGTTTCATTACCATTAATCAAAGTTAAAGAGAAGAGAAAGTAGATGTAACTACAGAAGTCTATAAGAGTACTACATTAGAAGACATCTTAGCTGCAGCTAATACTGGTGAATTTTGCATCAGTCAAGACACAGACCACAAGACACTATTGAAAGTATCTTGCCGTGCATCTGCTAAAGTATTGGCAACGAACTCCAAAGGTAAACCTATGTTTAGATATACAGTTACTTTTGATACATTCGTTCCAGTTAATGGATACTTTAACCTAAAATCATCATTAGTAAGAATTAAACCACGTGGACCAGTCTTCTTTTAACTGGAAACATGATGACTTCTCTGATAAAAATCACATTAGAGAATGCTGGTTTTGCATTTGTAGATGAAGCAGTCAATGCATTATTAGAATCGAGGAATGGTAATATGACAGTCAGTATAAAAAGATAATAAAGCATTTGTTAGACGTATAGCTGCATCTATAATACCACAAAACCTAGTAACTAGGAAAGAATCGGTATATGTAGGTGATGATGCACTAGTAGTTAACTCATCCATATATATTAATAACAGTACGACTTCTGAATACAGTTCAACTGGTCCAAATATTATTTTGTCTAGTATGATGATAAGACCATTCGCATTATTAGAAACGTATGGTGTTGCTGTGGATGATGTTACATCATCTAAAAATTCGTATCTATGATGATAAAAATATGTGATTGCTGATGGACATAACACATCATCTTTTATAGTAGATGATGAATACAAAGATACTTTTGTTATTTAGTGATTCAGTATAACGAGTTTAGTGATATGATTCAGATTAAAAAATAAAAGAGCAGGATCTATTATAAATACCCTATGTAGCCGTAGTTACACTGGTCTATTGAATATGAAGCAATAGTAAACTATATTCTGCTACATTGAAGTCAAAAGCGAAATGTCTAGAAAGACAATTTGACACTCTATTCTATGTATATAGAAGATTCTACTAATGTATATACACATACTTCGGCTAAAGATATTATAGATGAATTATTAGCTTTACCATATGAGTTTCATGGTACATGTATAAATTATAGTGCTATAGATCATACTAGAAGCTATGGTAAATTTGTAATTGATAAAATGCGATCTGAAGCCGAAGCCAATCAAATACTATCATATGTAAATAATAATACAAGCAATATTGCTGAGACGTCTTATTTAATCAGGAGGGTACCATGTTTGATTTCAAAGAGAAATTGAGTGAAGTTAAAACTATGATTGTCAATAGTGTGAATATAGAATTTGCACCAGACATCAAAACTATAAACTATCTTTATATCAATAAAGAGAATATGTCTGTTGAAGTCAGAACAAAAAGAATCTTGTCGAGAAGATTTAATGGATTATTATGATAAGGCAGAATATGAGTTTATAAATAGAGATGACTAGCTGAAGACTACGTTAAAGGTCTAGGTGGTGTAAAATATCCTAGACGTAGTAGACGTAACTAAACATGTAATTGCTACAGATAAAGATAAACCAGTTACATTATATGATGCATTGGATAATCTTACTGCAGGGACTTTAGATATCTCGTATATGATAGAAACAATAAAGTCATTAAGTTTGAGTCTTAGTCATTGGAGTTGTATTACTGATGCCATTGGAGACTATGGTGTCAAATCAATACAGACTTACACTATAAGTTACAAGTATTTAGTGATCTAACTAATACCGAAATCTTCAGTAAATTAGAAAACTATGGTGGTGATACAGCTTTTTACTGTAATGCCATATAACGATGACGGTAATATCACATACAGATTTACTGTATATGATGTAGAAGATACTTTCGATATTATTAACGATATCGTGAATTCACTTATTTAAGGAGATACAGTAATGGTTAGAAAAAGTAAGCATAACAAGATGCAATCAATTGAGGAAATTGCAGATATTGAAACTCTAACGAGGAACCAACTTCAGTAGCAGAATCTACAGAAGAGGAAACTGTAGAAGAGGTTGCTACACAAACACCACCATTAGAAGAACTCATTAACGAAGAACCACGTGAAGTATTAACTTTGACAATATTTCAACTTATAATGATAAGTTTCTTCGTGATAAGATGCTTGATTTATTGGACGCCACTAATGAAGTTGATTTCCGAATCAATGACAATAATACACCTATCAAGTATTATATTACTAAAGATAATGCCAGAGTATGCTTCTTCTCTAAAGATATAGAAGTGACTTCATTGAGCGATACTAGAAAAGTTATTCTTGATGCTTTGCTAAGTTAAGTGATACTGATAAGTTACTTGGTGTCAATATAGATACAGATCTTAGTTATAAATACTATGATGATGAATCTATGAAACCGGCACTAAACATTTCACGTTATATTAGTATTGCAGATACTGATAATAAAGTAGTTACTATTGTATTCCAATACGTTATTGAGGCAGAACGTAAGTAGCTGACATGTTTAAAGCATTATGTCGTGAACTATCTCAACGTAAGTTGAATGATAAAGTTGTGACAATTAACTATGCTAAAGACATTGGCTTAGCTGTATTACATGATGAGTATATCAGTATTGAAGACGTGATTAATACTTTGGATGACATCTATCGAGGCTAATATGAAATCTGTGTTGCATTTTTGAGTTAGAGGGTGAATATATCACCCTCACCCGATATGATGATTTTGGGAATGTCATAGGTACTGAAGAAGCGATGACCCAGACATTTGTATGGAAGAAGAATTGATTGGTTGTATAACCGAGATATTTGACACTGTAGTTAGAGGGTATAATAGTGACGTAGTCAAACTAACTACCGTATATGATGATAAATTTATCAATGTAGAAGTATGTGCTAGAGATTGCACTATTGTATTTGATGACTACTATGACGAATATCAACTAGCAGACATAATGGATACTATTATATTATCTAATATGACTGTAGATATTTTTCCATTTAATATGAGGTAAAAATGATATGATGACAGACAGAGAAATATATGATGGTATATATAAAACCGTTGCTGATATAGTATTTGAAAAAGGAATGTCTAGAACGCAATCCACTTCAGTATATTTAGATGGTAATGGCCATGTAGGTATCACATATTCCACAGGAGCTATGCATATTACAGATAAAGAATATTGCTTTAGGCTCTAATATTGAAATTAATGTATTTGATGCTGATCTTAATAAAGATACAGTAGAATCATTAAAAGATATGCTATTGATTTTACACTCAGATGCATATGAAAAGATATGGTGATGTAGAAATCAAAAAGCCAATACATTATGTGCATTACCTGACACTATTGAGTTTGACGAAATATATGAAACCAATAATCACTATGCACCAACAGCATATCTATTTTATGATGATATAAAAATCTATAGTATAGATTTATCTGGATTTGTAACACCAGAAGATATCCTCAAAATCAAAGATAGCCTAATTGACTATTTCAAAGGTTTTGAATACGAGTTCTATTAAAATTTACTAACATATTTGTATCTTAATCATATACAAATAGAGTAAATAGAACGATGGATATTTTTATAATAGGTTTATCGTCTACAGCCTTAGTATCCCTACTGGTATATGCTAGTATTCACTTTGACTGTAGATATAAACATGATTTTTACGAATCTATATATAAGAAATCAGAAATCCAGGTATAGGAATTTCCTATACCTGGTATATTTTTAGGAGGTAATTATGCTAGATACAGATACATTATTACATGGATATAGTGATTGAAAAAGTTTAGGAAAAGCTTAAAAACTTAATAAATTCCGAAGTTGGTTGCTATGCCAAGAAACAAGTTTTTATTAATGAACGTCGTGATGACTTTAATCCCAGAAGTATTACTTACTAGAGTCGTTCTTTCAGATAAAAACTGAAGATGATGAAAGAATATAGCGTATCAATAACAGTACGTAGAAGCGCAAAAACATTTCTGCTCCCAAATTGGACACTATTAATGCATTTCGTATTATACGAAACTGATTGGGCTGAAGATGATAAAAACCCTTTGATAAAGAATGTAAATTTAGTATAGCTTTATCATATAATCATGATATTAAAAACTCTTACATATACTCAATTATATACAAATACAAAGGCAAACTTTTAGATCATACTGTATGCTTTTAGATGTAACTGAACATTTTAGACCCAGATGCTGATAATTATATAAATACATTATTCAACTCAGCTAGGAAGAATGATGGTATGCATAATACTATATATAAAATTTTATATACCGATTTAACCACTATTCATATTTTATCACCATTGATTAAATATGGTATATCTGAAAACATTAGAATTTCTATATGACACTATAGTTTTAAATAACTAGTAACAAGAAATCCCCAGTATAGTCAATGACTATACTGGGTATTATTTTTCATAGTAAAAGTTAATACTTACGATTGTATGCACTATAAATGTGTGGTAGATACAGCTATCCATAATATGGCTGTATCTAAGTTTCCATACACTTGTAGACATAAGTCTACTTGCCGAAGGAGTGACTCTATGGCGAATCCGGATGCGTGAGGTAACTACGCTAACCAGTGCGGAGCGTTCAGCCAATGTTGGTTGGATGATCTGCTATTGCCAAGATATAATCTATGATTGTATGTCTATGGTAATAACGGTGTAAGTTTAGCCGAAGCTAAAAAGCTGAAAGCTTACTTGCTCCAACACGGTATTAATCTTACTATTGATTTAGATAAGATCTAATACTGATTAATAATACATGGGTGGGTCACACCACCTGCCCGTGTATTATTTTTGTGTTATATCGTGTATTATTTTAAACCAAACGCTTCATAGGATCCATTTCACCATTCTTACTTGGCTGTCTGGAATGCTTTCATGGCAACGTTCTTAAGTTTAGATGCAATTTTGGAGAACAGCTGCGCCAATATTCTTTACTCCTAGACGATAGAAGATATTACCAGCACATGCGTACAAACACCATTCTCCGCCTCACAAAGAAGCAAATCTGAACTGTACTGTTTTACCAATATACTGATTCATATTCTCAGAAGTCAACTCTACTAGTTTATTTCCTTCTTTCATAAAGCAATAGATGTATTCTTTTATATTGTCTTTATTTGAGGTGATTGTAATAGTACGTTTTAGTACCACAGTCACTACCCTTATCTAATGTCTGAATGTGTTGACATGCAGGCAATAGTAGTTTTCCCAATAAACCACCAACTATGTATGGCTAGCACGAGGTAGGACCTTCGGCTAGAGAGTTAGCAGAAAGTCTACATAGTCTTCTTTAGATATACCTGTCATTATAGTTGAGACATGATGATATTATAACCCTTAGTTGGGTCTGGGTTTTTAGTAATACCACGAACAACAAACATGTTTTTGAAATGGTTACTCATATTAGATTTAGCTACCACTATTATAAGTATCCATAGCTGGATCATCTTTTAAGAATCTCTTCAGCTAAATCCAATAGTTCTTCCTGAATCTTCAATACTATCTTAGGATCTTTAGCATCTAATTCTTTACGGTATTTCTTAATAAGTTCTTCTTTAGCCTTATTGATCTTTGTCGTGATAGTCAATAGTTTCATGCTATAGCTAGTAGACAATATATTTTACAAAGGCATGAACTTTGACCCTTCATAACAAAGTCCTGCATAACTTTAGAGTCTTTCTATTCTCTAGAATAGCATATGAGATCTCTTGCATAATAATACCAACCATCTTCTTAGTAGATTGGTTTTATTGATATACCCAAACATATCAAACAAGTCTTTCTCAATGAATACTCTATTGAATACCCTATAAACCCTACAGTTGTAACAAAAAGCATTCTTATTCTTTTCCTTCTGGTCCATATGAACCAGCTGGAATAGTAACTACATCATATGTATTGAATCTACGTTTACATTAAATTCACCAAACATACCAATTACTGTAGAAGTCTTAGCACCCATATCTTGATCTATAGATAGGATATAATCTATATCTTTAGCGTTAGTAATTCTATTAGATGTGACGTTTCATATCGTTATTACCTCCTACGGTTTACTATTATGTAAAGTCAATACTTTATGTCACCAAAACATCTATGTAATTCTAACTATTCTACCCCAAAATGGGGTTTTTTGACGAGAAATAAATGGACTCTAATTTTAATAAAGAAAATAAAGTCTCTTATCAAGAGCTGGCACTCTAGTTTACAAGCCATGCTTGATGGTAAGGCTAATATCACAATTCTTAATAATCATATTATTGATAATGCACGTCATATCACAAATGATGAACGTGCTAAATGGAATGCTACATTACAAGATGCTAATACATGGGCTAAGAATTATGTAAATGGTCTTTTAGGTGACTTCGGTGGTCAAGGTGTAACTTTGATGGATGTAGTCAAATCTAAATTAGATAAGACTGAATTCGAAAACTTTAAACGTACATTAGCACGTATTGCTTTTACTGGTTCTTATAATGATCTTATCGATAAACCATCTGGTATCTCTTTCTCTGATACTGCAAATAAAGCTTTGAATGCTGATCGTGCAACTTTAGCAGATAGAGCTACTGTAGCTGATCGTGCAACTAATGCTGACTTAGCGAAAAATGCTAAACGTGTTGGTGGTATTCATGTAACTATTGATGGCACTGCTCCAGCTAACCCTGAAAAATAATAAAGAAATCTGGTTCAATACTACAAACTTGACAGTTTACTTCTACGTAAATAATCAATGGAGAATGACTCGTTGCGCTGTTGCATAAGTCCTTTAGAGGAGACTTCTACAATCTGAACTCAACGTGCAACTAATGATGTCAACAGGGTGTAATCTTAGTTGCAGGTACTGCTATCAGGATTATAAGAAGAATAAGAATATGTCTAAAGAAGTTATGGAATCTTTATAGACTTCTTATGTGATACTAATCCTGATGTCCCAGTTTTAATAGATTTCTTTGGTGGTGAACCATTAGTAAATCAGCTGATAATGAAATATGGTTTAGACTTAATGGATGACTTAGGTCTAACTGAAAAGAAACTATATTTTATGGTATCCACTAATGGTACACTTATTACAGATGAGATAGCTGAATACTCAGAAAGTATAATGTCCATATCAATATATCTATAGATGGTACAATTAGAGAAACACAATTACGAACGTAATAATTCTTATGATAAAACTATAGAGGGATTACATAAGTTATATGACCATGGTCTTTGTAGAGACATTACTGCTAGACTTACATTCCCAAATAATTATTTTGGTAGTATAGAAGAGCATGTAAGAAGTGTATTAAACTTAGGTATCCCTGAAGTTACATTTCCAAAATTGTCTTAGCTGGTGGTATAAACTGATGAAGAGTTAGCTACTTATGAAGAGTCTATGTATAGAACTGCTATACTTATTCTTAAGTATGTAGAATATGGATTAGCAGTTATTCCTAAGTATATGAGAAACTTCATAATGATGGAACATCATAAATCAAGATTTTAAACCTAGACAACCATGTCATTTTAAAACCAATAGAGGTATTGTAGTAGATACTGATGGTATTATTCGGATGCTCTATTGTCCCAAATTCAGATTTTAAAGAATACTCTTCTAAAGTATATCTCAGATACTGTAGTTGGTAATATCAAATACGGTATAGCTTATAATCAGATTATTGGGAGCAAATACCTTTGTACTACAGCAAATAGCTAAGAATGACTGTATCAATTGTGAAGCCAAGAGCATGTGTTTACCATGTGCTATGGAAAATATGCTATCATCGACAAGAGACTATAAATTAGTAGCTGAAGATAGATGTAAATTAATTAGAGCTAGATATAGAGTCGCTCTACGTGTCCATGAATGGATACTACGTAATAAATTGGAAGTGTTGCAAATGTCTAGGCTAAAAGAGAATCATCTTCTTGGGAAAGATAAGTATAGTATAAGTTCATTAATAATATAGAGTCAGTAACTTTAAGGGGAATTTTAGGAAAGAAATGTTTTTAGAGTTTAAAGAAATAGGGAATGATGTAAGAGAAATAGTATTCTATCTTACTAATGATAATAATATTGATTGTGACTATCTATCACCCTAAGGGTGAACAATATATGTCTACTAGGGTGATAGATGCTATGATAGAAAAAGATTACTAAGATCTTTAAGGACTATAGACGTGTATATACCATCACATTTAAAGGTGGAGAACCTTTGATGTGTTGGGATAAGATTGTCTATATTATAGATAAACTAAAACCAATAATGTAATATGCAGATATAAACTATATACGAATCTGACTTTTGATGACTTTAGCTAAAGCTAAAGTTATTAAAGCTAATGCTATAGATGTAGTAGGTTATCTTGATGGTGAAGTAGAGCATAATAGTAAAACATCGTACTGGGTATAAAGAAGCTATACGTGGACTAACTTGTTTACGTGAACTTAATATCTTAAGACACATGTAACTATCCATATGACACTAATGGAAGATACTATTAAATACTTTGAAGATAACTGATTTTATTAGTAAGCTTGGAGTAAAGAGTATCTTATTCGAACCAGCAGAGTCTATAGATATAACTGGTAAGTTTAAGACATCTCTAAAGAAAGCTACTAAGTATGCCTATGAGCAATACTCAAGTTTACTAAAAATAGATTTGATGCATTATATCTTATATCATATTTAGATTATATAGTTCCAGATTATAAAGATACATCTGCTGGATAGTAACTTCTTTACATCTGGACAACTATGTAATGCCATGTGGTAAGTTATATGCTAATAGATTGGCATTGGTTAATGGTATTAGGTATATTGGTAATGTATACAGTAACCAATTAGTATTTCCTGATACTATTGATATCCATAGCCACCCAAAAATGTCGTGGATGTGTAGCTAAGAATGTATGCCAATCCTGTAGTGATATAGCTACATCTCGATTCTAAATATCCATCAAAAATATACATCAACTAAATGAGAGCTATTGCTGAAGTCGCAAGAGAGTTTATGGAAGACTGAAATACAATACTTCTGGAATCTACACAAGAAGATTAAAAAGAATATTGTAGAGTCTACTAGTATTATGAATAGTCTTTATAATAGCTTAAAAGAACCTATACTATCACTGACGGAAATAGGGCCAACCGTAAGTCTTTTATGACAGCATATGGTAGAGACTATATTTGTGAACGCAAAGAGCCTCCTGAAAAGTTGAGAAAACTATATGAAAGATTTAGAATGATTCTCGGAGGAAACAATGGAAAACTTTACAACAGTGTACAGCAAACCACAAGCTGTAACAATGCTACTGACTAATGATTGTAACTTAGCATGTAGCTACTGCTTTGAATCTAATAATGGGTAAAGATTATATGCCAAAAGAAATGGCATTAGATATTCTTAAAGTCACATATAACCCTAGTAGACCTCAAATGGCTGGTATATTCACTTTAAACATGTTTGGTGGAGCCATTAATGAATTGGGGATACGTTTAAAGCTGTATGTGATTAAGTGTATTAGAGAATAACCTTAAGATTCGTATCACTGCAAACAACTAACTCTGACTTTACTTACTGATGAAATGATTGATTATATCGATGAGCTATCTATCCCAATCTTAGTATCTGTAGAGTGGTATCAAAGAAGTTCATGATAAGCATAGATGTACTAGTTTGATAAAGTTATCGAGAATATGAAAAAGCTATTGATAGAGACTTAGGATATCTTATTGAAGCACGTCATGACAGTTGCTCCAGATCAGCCAAGTATATGTATGAATCAGTTAAGATGCTAGTTGACTTAGGTATTAATAATATTGCTAATGTACCAGCATCTGACTTAGAATGGGACGCTCAATCTATCTCAAGATTATAAAGATAATTACGAGAAGATTCTTGATATGTACATATCAGATATCTTGAATGATGAAACTAATAAACGTAATATCTCTCTATATAAAGTAGACCAAGCATTAAACCTAGCATTAGAACCTATCAAAGAAGACACTTCTATGTGTAATATTGGTAATCCTAGATGGGTAATTGTAGACTGGAAAGGTGATATTTGGCCTTGCCCAGATTATCCGACTACAGATAATGTAGATTGATTGCTGGTAAGATTGGAAACTTCTATACTGGGGTAGATGAAACCAAGGTTGATCCTAAACCTATGGTTGCTACATATGAACTAGAACGTTGTAAGGGATGTGAAGCCATCTCTATATGTAAGTCTGGTTGCCCTTATGAGAACTATACTAAGAATGGTAAGTTTAATGAACCAACTATTGGCTACTGTACTTTACAGAAAAGCCTTTGTAGAAATTATTAAAGCTTATCAAGATAAGTTACTGAGGCAACTAATATCCGTTCTAGACAACTAAATGTCTTAATTGAAAATCTTAAAGTCAAGAAGTACTATGATGATAAAGTTAAGACTATTAGTATTACTGATAGAGAATTTGTGTAAGATTAAATCATTTCGTAGAGAAGTATGAGAATCTAAATAATAAGGGTAAGTATTACCTAGCTTTGATACATATTTTAAACATGAACTGATGACTGTTAATGCTATTATTGCAGCATTGGTTGGTAAAAGTTGAGTTTGTGGAGGATTAATTTTTACATGCCAACACAAGAAAAGAGGAATACTGTTGAATACAGTATTCCTGATAAAATAGACAGAACCAAAGATAATATAGTAGCTAAAGCTATTCATTAGTTGCTATAGCTAGTGCAATAGCTGTCAATCTTAAAGAAGCTAAAGCATTAGAACGTGTACGATCTGGTTTTGGTTCACCAGAGAATCGTATACGACGTGTAGTTGATGCTGGTGATGAAGTACAACGATTTAGTGATAGTATCGTTATAGATGAAGCACTTTAAAGCATCTAGTATGAATATGCTATTAGGTATGGCATCTGAATTGATAAACAGTACAGTTGGTATTAGTGAATCAATGGAAGGCTATACTGTAGTTAAATATACCACACCTGGTAGATTTACATGGACTGCTCCTAAGGGGACTAAGACAGTATTACTAGGATTATGCGGTGGTGGCGGATCCATGGGTGCTAGTGGTGAATCCACAAGTTTTAATGAAGCCATTGTTAATGGTGGTAATAATATCTTTATTGATAACTTGCTAGCTAGGGTAACTGGTTACCGCTATCTTTATTTGAAAGCAGATTTTGGTTACTATGGTAGACCAGAATCTTCACTGATTGGTATACTAATCGTTCTGGTATGCACTGGGGAAGACAGAACTCAGGGTTACCTGGTGATTTTATGACTACGGTTTTAAATGTTAAAGGTGGTTCAGCACAATCTATTGTAGTTGGTGGTCCTGGTGCACCAAGATGGTATGGCGATGCTAATAGAAAATCAACTCAAGGGTTTGTATATTTAGCATAAAGACTGATGGAGATGATGAACCATATGGTTTAGATAAAGTGTATACAGTACCTGGTACTTATGAATATACTGTACCAGCAGGTGTACGTAAAATATCAGTAGTCTTAATTGGTGGTGGTGCATTTACTATTAGTGGCACTGTCGAAAACAAAGTTGAAATTTATGAATATATGGGCCGTTATATCAAACAAGGAGATTTTAGAAATTTCCCAGCTCAAAGCTATAAGCATCTAGATAGAGTTCTTGATGAATTAAACTATACTGGACCATTTACTAGATATGATAATCCACGTCAAGGTAGTTGGAGACAAACTAGATATAGAGCACCACATAATTACCAAGTAGTAGGATATCCCATCACACTTACCTGGTGCTAACTGGAGAGCTCATCTAGATTTAGTGATATAGTAGCTAATGGTGGTACAGAGATAATATCATATACTACAGATACTGGTTGGAATCTTAATTTTTGATGCACAAACAGGGCCAACTGGACGTGGTATGTTTAAAGATAGCATTAACCAAAAAGTTGGTGGCCCAGGTGAATATAAACGTAGTACTAGACGTATACCCTGGTCAAAAGTTTAATGGCATCGCAGGACGTGGTGCAAAATATCGAATCCATGGTTCTTTTAAAGCTAGTGATGAGTGCTGTTGGTATAATGAACGGTGATTATCGTGAAACGTCTAGTGGGTTATTTAGAGCTATGGCACCTGGCGACCTATATACTGGGTGCAACATTGAATCTTATAGTATTAGTAACTTAGATGTTTTAAATAAAGCATTCAATGATTCTAGAAAATAAGTATTGGGAAAATGACTTATGTAAGACATCTTGTCAAAGTATCCTGTCAAGCATCTTGTCAAATTGCATGTCAAAACTGTCAGTATGATGACGCCACAATCAAAATTGTGGGGTACGTAATGAAGATATTTATGACAGATGAGCTATATGAATATATTAAAACTCGACCAGATTTTAATGAATCTAAACAGGCGATAAAACTTACTTATGGTGAAACCATTAGAGAAGAACTAGACTACGGTATAATTCTATGACTACAGGAGAATTGGCTGAATATCTAATAAATCAAATCCGAAGTATCTGATAATGACCAGATCTAGTTAGATATATAGACTATACATCTGATATATCAGTACAGACACCAATGGCTGTAATTAATGACACTAGCTTTACCTAAGAAAGATATGATGTATGCATTACTAAGACTATTCACATATAGCTATGCTGATGGTATTCATCGGAATATGTAGTTGATTTTGTCACTATGTATAATGCTATGGAGTGCTGAAGAGCTGGCTACATTACTCTAGCTATGTTCATGTAAACTATATTGAATTGACGGCTATTATCTGTATAAGACTATGCAAGATAAACCATGAGACTTTCTGATACAACTGCTATGATAAGTTAGTAGAGCATTATAAAAACAGTCAAAGAGAAAGTTAAACCATATTATAGTGATGCTGATGTATTAGATATATATGGCAAATGAAGTCCGCTACTGCTTTATTAGATTATTACATGCATGACTTAACTAATACTGCTATAGATATCATATTAGAACGTATTAACTTAGACCATTAGAGCTAACTAATAAATACAAATATGCATCTAGGGGTTATGTGGCTATATGAATATGTATATGGAAACTAGTTTTAATGCTAGTAACTTATCATGGGTTTATCTTATGGGCATTTAAACTGTTTAGATACATAGACAATGCATTAGCTGATCATGATTAGCTTATTTGATGGCTGAGATTCTATGATAAAGTTAATATTATGGCATCTCGCCATTATAGTCAGACGTCTTCTTAATATTAAAAGAAGTCTTCGTTTCAATAGTTCAATTACGTTTGTTTAACTTAGACTTTACTGATGAATTATTCTTAGCTGGGTGAGGGTGTAACTAATGTAAATCTCATCATCTAAAACCATCTCGAGATGCTGTGTCTGTCTTAAGAATTACGTAGACGTATGGTTCAATAATAATAAACCTCAGCTAATTCAACTTGGAAGATGACTCAGCTTTGTATGGAAGGCTTCCGCGCTATTATTCGTGATTACTTACATTCAGTCTAGGAGGTGACAGTTTAATTGTGGCAGATATAGAATTTAATATGATCATCCGCTATAGATGGACTGCTCCCTGATATTCACATATGTAGTGAAGAAAGATGGTAAAACTTCTGACAGAGATAATCTAATAATGTAGATATAGCTTTTGATAGCACCTTTACTGTAGACACTACAGTGCGTGGTTTAGCAGAATCTTGTCAAACTTGTGTAGCCATATACATGCTGAAATGAAGCAGTTGTCACACAACCCAACTGTAGATGCTAAGGGTAGAAACTGATCGAATCTAATGCACCAAAGTATCAACAAAATCAAGAAGCCATATAGTACAGACCACTCTAATAAGATGAACTTTTATGTCCATCTTCTGGGGATCATTTACATCCATCTCGTATTGTAGATCTAAATAATCTATTATCTTCTAGTACACAAGTGGATGGTAATACATTAGAATATATTAGACTTCTATAGTGTATATCATCCAAGTATTGGTGGTGGGTCTACTAACATAACTGAACGTATTGTTTTAAGTAATGATAATGCAGAGCCACCTAAGATGGAACTTGCAGATGCATTTAGAGATGCTAATGGTAATACTAAGTTCCCAGCAGCTAGGACTGATGGTAAGAGTTATAATCAACCGATTAAATTAGAATGGTTTGCAGGACTAAGAGAGACCTAATTAATACATCTAACTTCTTCATTAAGAATAATGGTAAGTTTTATGATGTAAATGGATATTGCGTTGTAGGTTGTCAAGTTAACTGTCAGTCTGACATGTCAATTGACTTGTCAACATAGACAATTAGGTGATGATTTCTTGAATAAAACATTCTTAGAATGGAACCAAGATTTACAAACTATTTATAAAACTTGGCTGGCAAACATATGGATCATCCCAGACCATGACCATATGTATATATCTTCTTCTATGACCCATGGGGTAGACGTTGGATGTATCGTAACACTAGATATTATGGGGATGGTTACTATCGTTACCAGATCAGAATGATATACGTTCTATTAGGACCAACCTCACCATGCTGATGATAATACCAACTTAGAGTGGTATCCTGGTGCACCATATGATAATCCTAAGCAATATCATTGGGAAATGATGTATAATAGACATACAGGAAAGGATACTTTGGTTAATAAATTAGACCCACATTGGAACGATGATGGTGCTTGTATGTATCAGATGGATATTGTCATGCTGTGATAATAGATGAGGAGATAGTTAATTATGAATAGAATTTAATATGAACGATCGCTATAAAATGGACTATCCCTGATATTCCATATATAGTAAAGAAAGATAATAAAATTACAACAGATTCCATCTGATGTAGATATAGCTTTTGATAGACACTGTGGATACTACAGTACGTGGTTTGTAGAGTCATATCAAACTCGGTAGCTATATATGCTGAGATGAGTCAGCTGGTATATAATCCACAAACCAACCGTCAAGGTAACAACTAATGGGAAGGTAATAATAGATTCCGAACAAAAACCAAGAGAATAATATAGACTTGACCATGCTAATAAAATGAACTTTGTTAATCCACATAAAGACCATATAGTTCAGGCAGATACGTATAGCAAATCTAAATTCTATACTCAATGACCCAGATGGTGTTAGAAGATAATCTAGAATCTATATTAGATTATTATAGAACTTACAAATTTGATACTAATGGTGGTATATCCGTAGACTTGTTCGAGAATATATTAAATAATGGATTAAAAGCTGAAGCACCTGTATATACACTAGATGCGTTTAGAGATGCTAATAGCAATACTAAATTCTGCTAGAACTGATGGTCAAAGCTATAATCAACCTATTAAGTTAGAATGGTTTATTAGACTAGAGAAAATCTTATAAACGTCTACTTCTTTCATTAAGAATAATGGTAAGTTTTATGATAATGCTGGGTTCTGTGTAGTTGGTTGTCAGGTAAACTGTCAATCTACATGTCAATTGACCCGCACAGCATAGACAGCTAGGTGATGATTTCTTAAACTATACTAAGCTTGAACGTTATGAGCACGCTGAGATTATTAAGAAATTAGGTTGGCTGAGACTGTGGACGTAATGGTAATGAGTCATTAAACTACATGATCCCTGGGGACGTATATGGTTGGTATGTATTTGCTAAACAGGGTATGGTGATATTATTTAGGCCGTCGAACCGCACAGACAATTATTGTATTTTGAAAATAATATCGGTTGGTATCCAGTGCTCCGTTTGATATAGACCCGTGGTGTAAACCCAGATGGTAGCATACAACACCAAAACGTGATCCTGATTGATGATCCTGTGCTGGTTGTGAAAATAGATAGAATATATGAATAACGATTATAAAGAAACATACCTAATGCTCACTGAGGCTTGTCCTAATAGATGTGAGTATTGTTATATTAAGGGTAGAGACAACCCTAAGAGTATGACATTTTGAACAGATTGAAGAAATAATACGTGTAGAAAATCCTACACGTATTATATTCTTTGGTGGTGAACCATTACTCAAGATAGATCTAATAGAGCAAGTATTAGAGAAGTATTATGGTAAGATTAAATTCCAAGTAGTCACATCTACTGTAGTTAATTTTTAAAGAGTTTATTGAATTAGATAGAAGTATCCATTTAGTGAGATACAGTTATCATGGGATGGTTTCTCTGATAAGAACCGTGTTGATACTTGTGGTAACTCTATATCTAAGACAGTATATGATAATATCCAATATGCTATCTCTCAAGGAACCAAGTTCGATGTAAAGTGTGTTAGTGGTAATGAGAATATACAAATCTTTGATGAGATACATGAGACTTTCGTAGAATGGAAGAAGAAGTATAATGTCAATGGTGAGTTTGTATAGCCTACAGACCATACTATGCACCAGAATATCTAGAATTATTCATAGAGAAGTATAAGAAGACATTTACATTAGAGAGAATGTATATGGAACACATGAATCGTATTATAGCCATCTTACAAGATGATGATAACTTTGGTTCATGTGATGTTGGTAAGTATAAGGTTATTACACCATATGGTGAAGAATCTTATTGTACTGCATTGTCTCAAGAAGAGACTGAGTTTGATAAGGATATCTACAAGCACCATGTACATCTCCAGACTGTAAGGAATGTAAATACAAATGCATTTGTGATGGTGGATGTAGATATGAACGCCATGTCTAGTTTGGTGATAAGTGGAGAGAAAACCACTTAGACGCTACATGCCAAATGTCTGAAATCATATACACTACCATTAGAGAATGGATAGACTCTTTAGATGATGATGACTATGAAAAACTATTAGCTTACGTTAGAAGCTATAAAGATCTATTTAGAACGATACCATCAGGAGGTTACTCACGAATGATTGATCTTTACCTGAGCGTATATATAACGCTATTAAAGAAGACCAAGAATATGAAAAATATCTTAATGTATAGAGAGAATGAATTCCGTAAGCTAATTACGTTCAAAAGAATTCTGTCTATATGATAAACGTCTTCATTAAGAATAAAACAAAATGGGAATACTTTACTGGGACTTTACAGAGCCCTAGTTAAAAAGTATTGTCCAGAATATATGACTGAATTAGATATTGCTATCTCCTAGGAAAACTAGAGCCGATTATCTCAATATCTATTATAATGATACTAAGATTGACTTTGAAACTAAGCTATTTGTGCTATCTAAAAATAGCTGATATGTCTAAGTATAAAGATGACTCACTTTAACTATCTTGGTATGTATTGTAACTTATATGAAAATATTGTTAAGTCTGATGCAGAGAAATACTCTGCTATCATTCACTATACATATATCCAATATGCTACACTAGTATATGCTAAGACATTACCTAAAGATTCACAATGTATCTTTAAGATTAAGAAACATCTAGATACATTACGTTTTGGATATGGTAATCTATCAGCAGATGCATTAAACGTTATCTATATCAATACATTTGTACAATGTATTACGATTAGTTCTAGAAGAACTTGAGAATGATATGCTAGTTAAAGAGATGCTAGATGATGTACAGTTACCAGAATCATTATTCGAAGTCCAATATGGTAACTATGGTATTACTAGATTAGCATTATGGTATAAACTATTTGAAATCAATTTCTCAGTACGGGACTTTGCTAAATGTAAAGAGCTATTCAATAAGATGGTAGACTTAATTGATGGTAATCTTAAAGAACCACAATTACTATTCCGTGGTTTATACGTATATAACCAAAACAATATTCCATATTTTTATGGTATTCTCAAGATTTGTATGTCGAATGCTTTGCGCATACGATCCAACCGTTACGTTAAATAATCTCTCCGAAGAAGATAAACAATTTATCTCTATATATGATTGGGACTCTAGTGACCCTATTGATTTCGATAGATTGACTTCGGAAAATATTCTATAACTATGCTTTAAGAACTAATCATGGTTCTATAATTCTGCTGAAGCACTTAAAGCTTATAAATACTTTGTATATGAACAAGTTAGTTAGAATTACCATCCGAAGACAGAATTCTTAAACCATTAGATGATTTCTAAGTTCTTTTTCTAGATGATGAACCAGCCGAAGAAGTTGTACCAAACCCTAAGGGTGATAAGTAATGTATGATCGTATAGATGCGGTTACATTTAAGATATCTGGAATACTGTAATCTAGACTGTGTATACTGTTTTTCAGAAATATGATACTAAGACTAGATATGATGGGTTTTACTGATTTTGATCAGTTAGTTAAGTTCCTAAGAAAAATGCCATTAGGTGATACTTTAGAATTTAAAAGTCACTGGTGGAGAATCTAGTCTTCATTGTGATAAGATTAGAAGTGCCTATAGAAAGCTTAAGAAACTAGAGCTGTTATAAGAACGTAAAACATAGAGTTTACGACGATTTCTAATGGCACCAATATAGATGGGTTGACAGAACTCTGAATGATGGTATACTAAACCCATGGGGTTGTAAGATATCCTGGGATGGGGTTTATAGTGCATCTAAATCACGTAAAGTATAATTTTATGATGATGAGTATTTTAAAGATATCATCTCGTAAACTAGGTAAAGTCTGACTATAGAGATAAGTCTTGTTAGAACTGCTTTAACACCTGATACGTAGACGAACTATATCAAGCATATAGATTCGCTATAGATAATGGTTGTACCAAATGGGAATATTATTTGCTTAGAATGATTGTGATGAATACAAAGATCCAGAGTTCATAGAGAGACTAAGACCACAGCCATATCATATATACAATGATAGTAAAGACTTTCCAGAATCTATTGTAGCTAATCTAGATTCTATGGCGTATGTACATACAGACTATCTGATGCTACAAAAGTTAAGATGTATGAGTTGTAGACATCTTGGGCATTTCTTGCACATAGATATACATGGTAATATATACCCTTGTGGATACTTCTCTGATGATTCCTATTATGATGACCAAACATTATCTATAGGGGACATTTACTCAGGTTTAGATAAATATAAATTAGAGAAGTTTTGTAGTGAGTATAATAATCTTCCTATGTGTAGCATACAGGATGGTTGTGAGTGTTTACATTGTTTTGAATGTCCAGCTATTAGTCACCCATACTACAACAATATGCAGTATAAGCTAGGACAACAATGCAAGATTAGACATTTAGAATTAGACCCCTATATAGAGAGATATTCTCAGACTACACATGATATGTCTCGTATACAAAAGAAACTTTAATGTATAATGAACTTGAGTACCACAAGTGTGGATTATGTGAATCCCTTCCATTCAAAAGAATAGTATATTTTATTTCGAGGGACTTATATGACCAAATTGATAGAGAACTCAGACGCAACAATTAAAGGTAAGATCCTTAGCACGACTAAAACTATCATTATGAATCCTAAGTTTTTAAGAATAATTCCTAAGATAATTTCTGTATATCTTTTAGACTACTTAAGAAAAGATTTTTGTAATAAAGAGAGTTATAATCCATGGGTACCAAACCCATGATTTTTAATTAATCTTATAATTTGAACAAATTCTTTCATTGGAGGTAATATAATGGCAAACTACATGATACCAGTGTAACTGGTAATATTAATGCCTCGGGTACTATATATGCTAATGGTAAAGCAGTTACCATTAGACCATACTCATTCAGTACAATCTATAACTGGTTTAGACAAATCAGTAAAGATATAGTAAACGCTACACCTGTAGCTAATGCAACTAATGCTACACAATTAGCAGGTAAGACAGCAGACCAATATGCACTAAAGAGTGATTTAACTGCTTTTAGGTGAACGCTTAAACCAAATTCAGTATTCTATAACTAAAGCATTTAAGTGTCCTAACTACGTATCTTTTAGTTACGATAATAACTTTGTTAAAATTACATTGAGTGATAGAATGGCTAATATCACAAATAAAGCAATTATTGTCGAAGATGATACTATGAAGTTTTGTAATCAATTTATTTAGTCAATCCAATTTTAGTCTCTATAATAAGATAATTATTAAAGATAAGGTTAATGTTGATAAATACTACGACTCACAGTGTTACTATGCCTACCATATACAGAGTTTCTGATACTACTTTTATTGTGGGTGGTATTTGTACAACTAACGGTAATTTATTAGCATCCATCACTCTACAGTAATGACCAATCACTGCTGATGAGTTTTACTATTAGTGCTAGAGATCAGCATATAATCTAAATAATGCAAGTGCCAAAAAGGTTGTATCTAGTAGAGATCTTATTCCCCACTTTGCGAAAAAGTATATAGATACACAAAATTTGGTTATCTATATACTATTAAAAACCAGGTATTTATGATGAACGTTTAGATCTTCATTTAGACTCTACAACTTCTACTGATATATTTATACTTTAAATCCTATGAGTAATATGGCTGGGGTTAATGGCAATGAGCATAGTTTCATATAATGCTGCAAATGTTAGAAATAAACCTAGCGTTGCAATTAGCGGACTAACTGTATATATTGACTTATCCACAATATCAGATGAGTTTTTGTTATTTTGGGTGATTGTACTGCTACTTATAGCACAACAGGTTTGCTCAGCTCTACTCCACCAAAAGATCTACCACAATCTATTGGTAGTGGCATTGATGAAAACCGTGCGTTATCTTTCAATAAAGTCTTAGATTTATTGGGTCGTAGTGTAACCATTAATGGTGCGATTTACGATACTAAATATGATATAAATATAAACAGGTTATTGACTTTATTTCCCTGCAACGTATATTAATGACCAATCAGTCACTATAGCAAGCATGTATAATACTATTACAGCTAGAGCTAATGGTGGTAATGCTGATACTGTCGGTGGATTATCACCTAACTCTTTTTATCACTACTGATAATTTAGCACGTAAATACTACTCTAAAGTTGCAGATACGACAATGATAACCATTTAATTCATCCGATGGTGCAGAAGAATGGATCGAATATCAAAAGACCAGTAGCGTCTGAAGATAATCTTGATCACTTATAATAGGAGACTATTATGGCTAAATTAACTGATATAAAAATATGTATTGAGTGCTGGTGGTAGAAGAAGAGATCTCTCTATATACCACAAAAAGAAGAAGCTGGAGATATATGTAAAGGATTTAAGTTACCAGATGGTACTAAAGCTGTATGCTGCTATTGGTGATACTAAATCTAGACTAGCTACAATGAAGAGATTTAAAAATCAAGGTAAAGTATATGCTGCTTTAACCGAAGCTGAAAAGAAGAAAACTAAAGTTAGAAAAAGTATATATCTTTAAAAGCTGGTAGCCATAGATTTAAAAAGTGCCATTCTGGGCTAAGAAGATACACTATACGCTTTGTGGTGGTGGTAATGGTATCATATCAACCAATGCCCCTATATTAGATACTATAGAGAAAGATGGTATTACTGATAATAAAAGCATTATGATGGCTCGTAAGGTTAATGATGTTATGTATGCTACAGTACCTTATATGGGTAGAAGTATAATGGGTACACCATCATCTATGTATGTAGAGAAGGAGTTCGAAGGCGATCCTGATTCTGGTTATGAAACGTATTGGTATGGATGAGACAAGAAGCATAAATACTGCAAGTAGAGTGTATAATAATTGGCGTGGTGATGAAAGTAGCTGGATTATGCAGACAACTGATAATAAATCTAAAAGGATTTTCTGTATATCAAGCTGATGCATCTGTCTATAATAATATGGGACAGCATATTGAGACTACACCAGTTGTAACTAGAAAGAAAGTTGTTATAGCTCCGACTATGATAAATCCTGATATTGTAGATGATACTAATTATGATAACTTAGTTGACAGTATACTTGCAGGATTACCTTTGCCACCACCAATGGGTCCAGTGGAAAACGAAGGTGAATATGTAAGATTAACAGCTATAAAAGATGATGCATCGTTTACTGTATACAATAAAGGGTTTAAAGCATTATATAACGTATACCCTAAGTCTGATATGGTAAAGATTACTGATATATCAAAAGTTCATCAATGATACAATGGCTAAATATAAAGTCAATCTTGTTGATAAAGACATATATCATGATGAAGATAACTCTCTTATGGTAAATTCATTCATCAACCAAGCATATATCTATAATACATATACACCATTTGATAAATTGTATTCTGCTGGTATAGCTATGTATAATGATGGGTCTACACCACCATCTAGAACTGATTCTTTTGATGCAGTCTACATATGATACAGCATTTAATCAATTTAAAGCTAAGTCTACAGAATATAAGCAAAGATACGATAATGTAACTTTACTATATGCGTAAACAGTTCTTAAATGGAACTATGTTTGATTATGACTATATGATGCAGCTTAAAGAAGCTGGTACATTAGATAATATGATCAATTCTTCTATGCTATCTAATATGGATTTAGTAGATGGTGCATATGATTTTGCTACAGGACATCATACATCCCCTAAATTATCAGAAACACGTCTAGGTGCTAAGGAAGTTATATTTGATATACAATGTTTAGATGGTGTGGTTAGACCATTATCTGTTAAGTATGGTGGTTCTCTTGTATTAGGATGGGATAAATACTTTGATGATGCATATTGTTATGATATCGAAGATATAGACATCTATAGAGCAGAAGAGTTTACTAAACTATTTAATCCGTTAAGTGGTAATATAGTACCAAACCCCCTAGAGGGACAAGAAATAACTGGTACATGGGATGTATCTCCTGATGAGAATATAATTATTGAAGTCGGTACTCATGGTAAGTTATATACTGAAGATATGGGATTTAAACTAAATAAGTATTTCCATGACCGTGATGCTGATGGTATCTGTATCTTAGAAGTCGAAGGATTTTGAAGATATAGATAGCATTGATACTTATATTAGAGATAATATGAATTCTTTAACACCAGAGAAGTATAACCAAGCAATTATGTTGGATCCATTGACTCGTGAATATTATAGTAAACAAGTTAAATATACAACAAATTTCTCTGGTGATATTGATATGTCATCACAAGATGTATTCTCACCAAAAGGCCTCAAAAAGGGCTATATTAATACACTTAAAGTTATGGATGGTATGAGTGATAGCACCAATATCAATATATATTTATCTAGTAGAAATCAAAAAGTTGCAAATTTACCAAGAAACAATTATACTATTAATATAATTGGCTATGATATGTGTCCACCAAATACTATATCGGCATTCCACAACTATATTGGTGTATATGATAATATTAAAATGAATATAGCCGAAGATCTAATATCAAATCTAGATGAATATATTAGTGACGGTTTAAATATATATCAAAAGCGTTATACCTGTACGGAATTACTATGCAGAGAAAGAGCATACATTTATATTTAAGAATGCTACCAAAATAAGTTATCCATTTAGATTTGGTAATATAGACGGTGGCTATGTCCCTAAGGTCAAATTGAACTATAGTAATGCTTTAGATGCAAAAAGGTGTGTTAATATTCACACAACCTCAAAAGAAGTAGATTATAGATGGTATGTATCATTAGGGTTATATATAGACCCATCTACTGCTAAGAATATCAATATCAATGAACGTATATATCTACTATCCCTAATGATGATGCTATAAAAATAAAAAGTTAAGATATTTAAAACCATGGGTTACACTATGACCAATCTAAAGCATATATGTAAAATATGTAGTCCCTAAAGATTATACTACTAAATCTATAGTTGGAATTATCCCTTTGATAGATAAGACTATAGATAATGTGTATATAGATATAACCAATATCAAAGATGAACCATATATCATTGTCACCTTTAGTTAGTAGCTCACTTAACAAAGCACAAAATATACACTTTATAGATAACTCAGGATTAACTGAACGTAAGTTTGATAGTATATTTAATTATGCAGCAAAACTATCTTTGGAAATATCACTATAGTACCATCAACTATGGATAATTTCGCCAAAGGATCTACTGCCGATTTAAGTAATGTAACTTTAAAGACATCTAATATTAAAAGTTTTTAATTACGCTTTTAGTGAGTTTTAATGGCAAGTACCCAAAGAATATAGATTTGACTAACGTAGCCAACTTTGCTTCGATGTTTTTATGGTTCAGACCCAGATATTATCAATATGGATAGTTTTGTAGATAGTACCTATATAGCTACAGCTAGAGAGATTGAGGTATTAGCTCTAAATTCAATGTTTACTACGTTTACTGGACGTGATATATCATTTGATTTATGGGGGTTCTTAGTAAAGAAAAGTAAAAACTATTAGAGAAAATCAAAAATCATATGAACATAAGTTTATATAGTATGCTGACTTATGCACGAAGCATACCATTCTTTAGTTTTTATGAAATATATATGGCACTTACTGATGAAACCTTCTTTAAATTATCATCTCGAAACAGCTTTAATATGGTTAATATAGCAAAATGCTGCTACATTTAAAAGAGCTAGAGATGCCTATACTTAATATGGACGGATTTATTTATAATAGGTTTTCGTTTAATGTTTGTGGTATAAATAGTGTTGGTAAACTAGTATTTAGACAGCCACCAAATCAAAATATAGTATCTATAGATTCTCTTAAGACATCTATAACTGATGGTAAATATTGTAGTAATTTATTAATAGCAGTAAACCAGAGTCAAATACTTATAAACTACCGACTACTATTGTAGTTAGACTTCTAGAGCCAAGACTTCAATACCAGAAACAACTGGAATCTATTGAGGCTATTAAGACTTTCTTAAACGCTACATACACTACACCAAAAAGCAAATATCTCTGTTATTTTTGAATCAGAATATACCCAGTATAGTCAATGACTATACTGGGATTTCTTTTTGTCCAAGGATATTTATAGTTATATACTATAATGATGATAGTGATAATGATGTCGCTATATAATTATTAAGCCCAAAAGGAGGTTATAACATGCAACGTTATAGAGTCATAACTGACACTTATTTATTTAATCATGAAGATGGTTTATTGGATCAGGAACCCATTTAGACAAAACTATGTGATAGATGATCTTGATGATATTGGATTATGCTATTCAATCATGAAAAAGATAAATTGATACACTTTTATGGGGATGAAGAATACCCTAATCCAGATTCCGATCTTAATGATAAGATTGATGAACTTTTAGACCGTATTAGTCTTTAGATAAACCACATAGTACGGTACATATATCGGTACAGATCGTGTGGTTCATATATTTATAGCTTTCTAGGAGGAATATTACGAGTTATTATATTTTACAACAATTGGTATGGTTTGTAAAACCTAATGAAAATACTGGTGCAGATTTTAGAAGCTTCAGTAATAAAAATATATTATGGTAAAATTGCAGATTATGCAAGAAAACGTTCATCTCTATCTGACAAAGAAATTGATAAATATCGTAAATAGCATAGATGATGAAGCATTAAAGAGCAAAGTAGAATATGCTTTAGAATCAATTAAAAAGAATAACCCTAACGCTTATAATTATAATGAAAGTTATAGAGGGCCAATGTGTAATCATATATAACTATACGATTAAAAACTAAAGTGGTTAAGACCATAGAAGAAATAGAAAGAGAATACGTTAAATAAGGAGGATACTACCATGTTCGATAAATACATAGTTGTAAAAATACATTCGAATATAATCACGAAGAACAAGTAATCACAACTGATGATTATGAAAGCAGAGATCGATAATAAGATCTATAATTTGATACAGGTAAGAAAGTCATTCAAGAAGAGTATAATGCTTTATGATGAGCAAACAGAACTCAAAAGATGAACCTGAAACTGAAGAAGATGAAATCCGTACTAAAGAAAATGGATGAATTAGAAGATATCTTGAATGATGGTGATGACTTCACCTGGGAATCTTTGTATTCCGTGGTAAAGATAAAATTTACCAATGGTATCTCTTTGAAACCTAGAAGAAGATACAGAAGACGAAGAATAATATATACATTCTTAATACTATCATCACATGGTATTAGAATGGTGTAGTATACTGGGGCTTTCCCGGCATACTGCATTTATTAGTATTAATAATTTGAGTTATATATTATAACTGTAGATAGATACATCATCTATCAAAGTATATATATTTTTTATTAAGGAGGTTTTATTATGGAATATGCGTATCGCTAAAGAAGTATATGAGTATAACCCAGACACAAAAAGAATTTGAATTAATCCTGGCAGTGTTGACACGTGGTTGCCGATGGATTAATCTATGAAAGAAGCAGTAGACTTTATTGAGCCTAATGCTAAACCTGAAGCTTTTGACTGACGGTAGATATACTTGTAATGATAGTCATGAAAGATTCTTAGGGTTTGACTTACAAAGTAAGTTAGACAGAAATGGTAATGGTAAAAAGCAGTAGCCGAAGGACATCGTGTAGTACATTGGCGTATTATTCCTTGTCTTACAAATGGATATGAATAAAGCACCAGTAGGAGAGTACTTATGAAACTACGAAATATTTGATTATAACTAAAAGAGCTACGTTAGTAATCGTATTAAAATAGGTGTAACTGAGAAGCTCTGTCAGTGTTGTTGGGTAAGGAACCATGATGTTTATCCTAGCAGGGAATATGCTATTGAAGAGCCAAATACCTCAGGACGTGAGGTGAGCTACTGATAATGAATTACTCAGTAAAGCGTTAGTCAAATACGTAAGCATCTAAAGATGTAGATAAAGATATGTTAGATATCTTTAATGCGATGCTATACGTATCTCCTAAAGACCCCAGAAAAATAAAAGAATTTAAGCTTACAAAATGTGCTATAGATAATACTAGCGGTGCGTTAGTTATTAGATGGTCTGAAATAGCTGAAGTCTTGAAAAAATGATTAGTTAATAAAAATTTTGGTTGTATAATATAACTAGGAATGTGTATTAGCTAAGCACATTCCTTAGTATATTATGCAAATTTACAGTTTAGCTAATTAAAATCCAAGTGAGGATATAAAAATCCATAATACGCTCAAAAATATTTTAAATTTAGAATTCTATTTTGTAAAAGAAAAGAGGTTTATTGTGAACAAGAAGATTATTTTGACAGTACTGGTTAGCTGGCTCTTTGAGCCTAAATGTAATGGCGATCTGATAACGCTACTGCAGTGGTAGTGGTATCGCTTATGGTGCACAGGAAGTAGTGCTAATGGTACAGCATGAGTGTATCCATCGGTGCATCTTCTAAAGCCGAAAATTACACAGGACAAAATGGTTCTGTGGCTATTGATCATAAAAGCTCATACTGAACTTATGGCTGGTGGTGTTGAAGCAGCATTTGGTTTTGGCCAAACTCATATAGTGGGAGCGAATTTTCATCTCGCACGTGTCCCAGCCGACCCATCTAAAGTTATTGGGGCAGTAGCTATTGGTAACAATACATATGCACGTACAGGTTCTACTATGGTTGGTTCTCATAACTACCATGGCGAAATCGGTGATGCTACTATTAATACTGATAAAGATGAAACAGGGTACTAGAAGCCAAGCACTAAATGTATATGCAACTAATATTGGTGCAAATAGTTTCAGTAATGGTGCTTTAACCACATCTACTGGTGCTTATAATATCATTTCTAGTTCCTATACTGGTGGTAGATTCTCTACACCATCTCAAAATTTAGGTGCTACTGTTACAGGTGCTATGAATAGTATTGAATCTAAAACAGCACAAGGTATTGGTTCTGGCTGGTTTGCTGATAGAACTGGTGTTGGTGTAGCTAATACTATTAATGGTCTAGCAAATAGAACTGCCAATACTAATGGTACTATCGTATTTGGTGCTGGTAATGAAGTCACAAATTCTATTGCAGAATTGACTGGCATTCCAAAAAATACTGGTAACTCTGCTAAAGAGTTTGCTGGTAAACCAAGAGACGGTATCTCTAAGTCTAATGGTGGTGGTGCTACTATGGTAATTGGTGGTGGTAATAAAGCTGATTATACATTACGCACTTCTATGATTGGTGTAAATAATACTGTTACTGGGTACGTCTGGAAATGAAAGCACAGATAACTTAGAAGTTGGTGTAAACAATAATGCATCTAATGTATCTAATGCAATTATTGTTGGTAATAACCACAATGTAGCTAATGCAACACATACAGTTATTATCGGTTCTAGTGATAATGCTACAAGCACAGTAGTAAATGATGCTGTAGCTATTGCCACAATACAGAAGCTATCTTACGCTGGTGGTGTAGCTCTTGGTGCACAATCTAAAGCTACTGTAAATTCGGTGTAGCTGGATATGATGTAGCAACTAAGGCACAATCTACAAACAATAGTCCTCAGTGGACTTTCACAGCTTCTGCTGTATCTGTTGGTGATGTAGATAATAATGTGACTCGTCAAATCACATCTGTATCCGCAGGTACTAATGATACTGATGTAGTTAACGTTGCACAACTTAAACAATTAGACAGCAAAATCGATACTGGTATGTCTGATGTATTAAATCGTGCAAACAGTTATACAGATACTCAAGTATCCAAAGTCGGTGCTAGAGCAGTAAGCATTATCTGGATTACATTATGTAGACTATAACCCTTAATGATAAATGGAGCTCGCTCATCTTTAGGTGGTTATAAAGGTTCTACTGTTGGAGCTATTGAGTTGCTTATCAACCAAATGAAAGCACTCTTATCCATGCAGGCGTAACTTTAACAGATAGTCCAATGTACAATATTGGTGCATCTTTCAAAGTAGGTAAACAAGATCCTACATTGAAAACTAGCCGTATTGAAATGGCACAACAAATCAAAAGATTTACAAGAGCAACTTGCTGAAATCAAAGCAGCTCTTGCAAATAAATAATTCTTGATGTATATGGCATAGTATTGACGGTACTATGCCATACTTTTTAGTATATAGTTAAAAGGAGACATCTCAAAATGAAAAAGGAAATCTTATTAACAGCAGCAATTTTAGGTACTTTAGCATCCGGTTCAGATTTTGGCAGAGGATCAATACTGGATACAATAAGTGTCTAATGGAGATTATGGAACAGTATTTGGTAGCAATAATACTACTGAAAACAGGTAGCCACAAGTTCATTAGCTTTTGGTGATGGAAATGTTGTAAAACAAAGCAAATTCTATGGCTTTTCAGCTAAGGTAATTATCCGATGGTGAAAAATAGTTTTCGTCGGCGGTGATAAAGCTGTAGCGGTCGCATACATTTGGTTCGGCTCTTCTGCAGAAGCTCTAACTGAGTATACCATTGCCATTGGTTCTCAGCTAGAACTATTGATTTATAACACTTTGGTTATTGGTAATGGTGCAGTATCTGGTCCATCCTCTATTGCTAATGGTAGAACCAACAACGTTACAGGTGAAAATTCTGCAGCTATTGGTGCTAATAATGGCACTATTAAAGGTGAACAAGCTATAGTAGGTTGCATAATAATAAAATGACTACTGCTGGATCAAGAGCAATTGATCTTTTGGCTCTAATTCTGTCACTAGTGGCCAAGGTTCTACCGTTGTAGGTACCACGGTCAAGTTACTGCTGTTGATGCTGTTGCATTAGGTAATAATACTATTGCTGACGTTCAAAAATGGCGTCGCAATCAGCACAAATTTGCTACAGAATCAGCTGTTGGTACATCCAATATTAAGGATAACACAACAGACATCCGTTTCAGCAATTCCACTTACGCAGGTTCCACACCAGATTCTGTTGTAAGCTTTGGTACTAATGGCCGTGCTGGTGCTGGCGGTGTAACTAGCTATACACGTCAGTTGCAAAATGTAGCCGCAGGTCGTGTGTCTCCACATCTACAGATGCATTAACGGTAGCCAATTGTGCGATGTTGCTCTTGAAGCACAAAAGCAATACTATGGCTAATGGATCCAATATTACAGTAGAGCTACTGATAACGCTATACGGAAGAAAAGAATTCAAAGTAAACGTTAATAAAGATTTAGTAGATATGAACTCTGCTGCATTTGGTAAGAATACAGACGACAAACACACAGTAGTCAATACTGATGGTACTATTGTATTTGATGGAGATCAAGACACTAAATATAGTGCTAATGGTTTAACTATCGAAGACCGTAACAATTTGGATACAGCATCCTCATAATATCACGGTATGACAGCTTCTGATGCTAATGGTACAGCTAAGCTTTACTACTAACTAATATTGATGCTGGCAATAACCAAATTCACAACGTTAAAGCTGGTACAGCTGGTACTGATGCAGTTAACGTTGACCAAATGAATAAAGCTATCGAAGCCAATAAAGCAGTTGAATCCGTGGTTGCTGACAATCAAGTCGACAATATCGCAGCAGTTCGCAACAAATGGCAAATCCACTGGTGATGCAAATGCACAATACGGTGTATATGTATCCCGTTCTACTGTGGATGCTATTGCCAAAGCTCTCAACCGTTTTGCAGGAGATGACGTTATCAATGTGCACTGTTGGGATGCTCCTGCTAATGTGGCAGATCTTACTACATTCAAATACAACGGCGAGCTGCAACTAAAAACCCATTGACTACAAAGCTAATGGTAAAGATGCTAAACAAGTTATGCTTGCTGATGGCTTGGACTTCACTAATGGTAAAAACACTACAGCTACTACAGATGCTAATGGTGTAGTTAAATACTCTGTGAATGATAACTTGAATGTATGAAAACTCATGCTAACTTTGATGGTGGTACTATGAACAATGATGGCTTAACTATTAGCAATGGCCCATCTGTAACTGAAAGATGGTATTGATGCTGGTAATAAAACGATTACTAATGTAGTCTCCTGGCCGTGTGAAGCAGGTTCTACTGATGCAATTAACGTGTAGCCAATTGAATGACGCAGTCAACGTATTAGCAACTGTTATGATGCAGCATACATATAACCAACGAAATCAGTAAAGTAGGTGCTCGTGCAGCAGCTATGGCTAACTTACATTATCAAGACTTCAAATCTGATGATAAATGGAGCTCGTGCAGGTTATGGTCATTACAAAGGTCAAAATGTTGGTGATTAGGTGTAGCATATCAACCAAATGAAAACACTATGATTAGCGTATCTTCACATTGGTAAAGATGCCATGATTTGGTGCTGGTGCATCCATGAAAATTTGGTAAATCTTCCAAGATGAATGCTAATAAACAAGCAGCAATGCATAAAAGAAATTCAAGAGCTTGTGCAGTGGCAGCTCAAAATGCTAAGATTGATGCATCAGTAGATCATGCGCAGACGATAACTACTGACGTAGTGTTCCTGATGTACCTGAAAAATCATTGGGCATATATGATGGTACAAGAGCCCTGCTTATAAAGGTATTGTAGTTGGTTATCCAGATAATAATCTCTGGTGACCGTACTCCTAACTCGCTATGAATTTGCTGTAGCATTAGACCGTGCAATTTCTGCCGTTAATGAATCCAGAATTGGGTCGTCTATAAAGAATTCAAACCTGAATTAGACAGCATCTATGCTAATATGCGTTTCCGTGTAGATCGTGAATCTGGTAAAGATGGTAGTGTAAATAAAGTTGAACGTGACGTGCTAATAAAGACAATACTCGTGACAACTATGGCACTATTGTAATAATCAATAAAAGAAAAGAAGTTCTACAAGGGTCAATGACCCTTGTAGACTATTTTCTCTGTAAAAATAGAAATTTTAGTTATATATTATAACTGTGACCAATGTTAGGTTTATTTATAAGGAGGTATTTTTTATGCTTATACTAACTAAGGTTAAAGCGATTATAATTATATTCGCAACCCTGTAAAAATGTAGTATTTGGATTCACATCTACAATCCAAATCTACTTTTATGAGTTTGGTAGATGCCAGTACTTCTAAGCATTGCCAACCTATTGGATGCTGGCTGAGTGGTATTAACATTGTGAGTACAGAATGCATCAGGAAACTATTTAAGAAGCAGCGTTCTATAGTTGGGCTTATCAGCATGCAGTAGTCATGCTGCAAATCGTGCGAGCTCGGTGACGATCCTACCATAAGGTTTATAGGACTCGCCATCTGTAATGCACGTTAAATACTATTTGGGAGTTGTGCTGTTGGATAGTATATCAATGCTATCCGAGGATGACTTAACTTCCTTTAATAGTTTTGAATAGTCTTTGTAATCCATTCGGTTTCCCTTATCGATCAGGTATAGGCTTTTAATTGGCAGCTCGTTGGATATAAAATATAGCTACATATCTACAAGCTATCATTGTCGGAGTTAACTCTGTATCCGAGCCATACGCATTCTATAAATTAGATAAATTGAAGAATCGTAAAACTCGACTTTATAGTTGCATACTATAAAGGTAATGATGATAATTATCATCGATTGAAGAATATAGCTATATTCAAGGACCTCTAGGAGTTAGAGTGACAGATACAATAGTATCTTGATCTTTAACTTCTAGTGGTCCTGAACACTATATCTCTTTTGCGAATTTCATGATACTGGCTAAGGTTTAGGAGGTGATATATGAAAGAAAAACCAAATAGTATTTTAGAATTCTCAGCAGTGTTATTTAATTTAGAGACCTATCGTGAAAGTATAGACGATGTCAAGAGGGACCTAAGGTTCCTCATCGAATCAAACCAAATAAAAGAAAAGGCAGTACAAACTGTCGCTAAATTATATGAGAAAGAGCGTTTAAATACAGACTCTATCTCATTATGGTACTGATCAAGTACGTAAAGATATTCCAAGTTATGTACGTCGTACTAGAAGAACCCTCAACTATGTGATATTAGCAGTCAATAGTTGGTGGCAAAACAATCAAGGGTACTATCATCACCCATGGCGGTAAAAATAAAAAGAAGAGCCACTAAAAGATGGCACACCATACTATAAAAAGGAGGTGATAGAAGATGGCACAATATCGTAGTAGGCGGCACTATGATATTAGCAAGACGGAATATTAAGTCCGCCAAAGCATCTATATAGATCATATAAGTTCATGGAACTTATAGACAATGATGAGCCTAATCCGGAAAAAGGCTATCATTGATATTGTCAATAAAGACTACAGACAAGAATATACTCTAGATAATAAGAATGATATTCTTACTAAGTTTGCTAGTGATTATTGATAATAAGGCCATGTTCCTAATCATGCCTAAGATTGGGAAAGAGCTTGTTGAGGGTCGTGAAATTGAACGAGTGGCTCGTAGGCAACGGTATTACAAAAAGAAGATATCTATGATATGGTAAAGAAGCATAGTTTTTGTATTTCTTTGTATTTCTACGAGATGCGTTAACTTTCTTGGAAGCGATGGGTGAATATGGAAAACCGATTATAATTCCAAGTAGTTATACTGTATAAGCAAATAGCAGACTTTGCTTTATATTGTTGAATCCTTAGGTGGATTTGACTTCATGGCTAGAGATAATAAATCTAAATGGAGTCTAAACCAATTATGTCCTAATAGCACACAGTTACAGGTTAAATATCGCAACTTCGAAAGCTATTTAGAAAAACCTAGGTATCACTCTAGAGAAGTTTATGAAGTTGGATGGAAACGATATTTTAACTTAAGAAAGGCTGGTGTTATGAGACATTCTAGCTATCTGGCTAATGTATTCTTTTGAGGTTCTATAATCCTAAGTTAACTGGAGAAACTATATGAGTATTATGAGACATTTCACATTAACGGATTAATCTAAACCTGGAATTAAGACATACTTCAACTATAAGGATACTCAAACCAAGGCTATAGAACGAGCTTATAGTTTTGGTAAGAATACAAAATACTTTCTAATATTGAATATGATAATGAATACGCATTTAAAAGGCATCCGCTACACATATGCTATTTACTAGATTCTCTCATATTAGAAATGAGTTCTTCCAACACGATAACTTAAATATCGAAGCATCTATTTATCTTACAGGTAAGTTAATGATGCTAGTTATCGATAGAAAAAGAAGACATGCTATATAGTGAGTTCTTGGAATCTAATGGTATTAAAGATGCTATGTCTGAAATCAGGTATAAGACTCTAATTACATTCTATAAGAGATATCGTAGTCTAATCTCACGTTACAGAGATATTGTGGATGATTTGAACGGTGATAGTGATTGGAAGCATATCTTTTATAAATATGATTTAGAGAGCTATGGACTTGAGTCTAAAGAGAAATTTATTGATTGGTTAGACAGAATGGTCCCAATCAAAGCATTAGTTAAGCCAAACAAAGGAGCAATATAGAAATGAAAGAAAGTATTTTGAAAGATCATGCTAATGGTATGATATTAGCAGACATTGCTAAGAAATATAAAATCACTGCTGAGGAATTAGTAGATATTATTATCGAAAGTGGCAGTGAAAAGTTACTACTGAAATCTCTGGTGTAGATTTTTGACACCCTCAGATAACACTGAAGTACAAGAACAAGAACCTAGTGATATCGTTCTATCAATTATACCAACAGATCAAGAATCTATACCACAGCATTATATGCCAACACACAATGATGTGTTTATGGACTTAATCATATTTGGGTCGTGTCTTGATGATGTATGTTTCTAAGTATGACATCACTAAAGGTGATGTAGGCATTATGCTTGAGGAAATCTATAAGGATTTATCTGATAGAGTTATCCCTATGGATGATATCAAAGAGGCAATTAAAAGATCTGTGCAGAGGGTTTATCTTGCACGTTTCAATTAGGAGGAGTTAAGTATGGAAGAAAGAAAATTAAACATGAATATCCGTCTTCATCATTCACCAAAATGAATCATGGAAGACAACTATGGAGATTCTAGATTTAGATAAGCTTCTGTATCGAGGGTATATCTAAAAGGTAGAGACTTTATCATTTCTGAACCACAAACTGTAAAGAAAGATTTAAAGTCAGATTCTTCCATATTCTCATCCAAATATGGAGCATCTATATCTGATGATAAAGATGCTTATAAGGATAGATATCGTTGTGAATGTGGCCACTATACTGGTAGACTATATAACAACGAAATCTGTCCTTACTGTAATACTAAGGTCAAATATGTAGACGATGACCTTAATATTACTGGTTGGGTTGTATTGCAAGAGCATGTAATCATCCACCCAAACTTATTTAAGAACCTAGAGAAACTAATCACCCAGCAGTTCTTAAAGACATCTTGACTCTAGATGTAGAGCTAGATGAAAATGGATTCGAAGTATCTAAAGTCAATGAGAAAGTCAGAAAAAGAATCTGGTGAGTATCATGGTATTGGTATGATAGAATTCTGTAAGAGAATAGATGAAATCATGGAATACTTTTGCTCGTAAGAACAAGTCCAAGAAAAGATAAGATAGCTAACTACGAGTTGTTACTAAAATATAGGGACAGATTACTTACACATTCTATTCCAGTGTACTCTCTATTCTTACGTATGGTTAATCTCAAGGAGATAAGTTCTCCTTTAAAGGAGCTAATGCTATTTACAATAATATCGCTAAATATGCAGCATTAGTAAATGGTAACCGTACAGTGATTCAGGCAAGAGACCAATTCAAAGATGAGCCTCTTGAATATTCAATATCTATATGCTGGGTCTAATGATTCTTTTATATGATTCTGTCATCGAAGAATTAGCACATAAGAAAGGCGCAATCCAATCTGCATTAGCAGGCCGGTATAACTTTACTGGTCGTAATGTAATCATTCCGGATGCTACATTACGTATTGATGAGATTAAGCTCCATATAACTCATTACTAGTTCTATTGGAACAAACTATCATCAATATCCTAGCTAGGTCTTATAATATCACTTATAGTGATGCGCATAAGAAATGGTGGAAAGCCCAAACTTATGTAGATCCAGTCATCTTAGATATAATCAAGGGTATCATTAAATCCATCCTAGAGGTATTCCATTCATCATTAATCGTAAACCCGACTATCAACTATGGTTCCGTAAGTTACAGATGTATTGTATTGATGTATTGGTAGATTCATTCACTATGAGAGTTCCATTACAGGTATTACCTGGTATGAATGCAGACTTTGATGGTGACTGTTTGAATATCACTTATCTTATCAATAAAGAATTCGTAGCTAGATGTGAAGAGTCTTTGAACCCCTAGAAATACTATGATGATTTCTAAGAACAATGGACGATTCAATTCATTCATGAACTACTTCAAGGATACTATTGTAAACTTGAATAGTTTCTGTAATCTAGGTTTCGATACCTATACTAAAGATGAGATTGACGATATCAAAGCTCTAATGGAGGGTAGATAATGTACTCTGGAAACAATTACTTCGCTGCACGTTCTGATGTATTACAGTTAGGTGAAGCAGTAGTAAAAATCTGAGTTACACGATATTGATATTCCATGTCGTGTAGCTTTAATTGAACCGAATGATCCAATGCAAGGGTATAATACGTACTATCTTGTATCTGATTATTCGGACTTAAATGACAAAATTCGATCCACGCATTGGAAACTTCCATTGTGATCATTGATAAATAGGAGGAAATTATTATGGGCGGTACTACATACGGTGGTTTCTAATAATTATTATGTATTGGGGGTAGTCTTAAGGGCTACCCCAAACATTTATATAATTTTTTTGTCATTAAGAGGTATTATGACTAAGAAACCTTTTATGAGTACCGTATAGTCACTCCAGTAGGCCCAGATAATGATGGTAATATACTCTGATTGAGCTTGATATAAAACGATGATGACCCCTGGTATTCATACTATATCTGAAATAAAGAAAGATAGAGAGCAGTTACCTAGGTCTGATAAAGATATACCATTGACTACTGATGATGTACAGTTAAAAGTAGAACCTGGTAAAGACTTTGAAGTGGTTAATAGAGATGTATTGGCTAAGATATATGCAGACCCTGATAAGTTTAAACCAATTGATTATAGTAGAACGTATGGAGAAGAAGATATATCGTAATCTCTGTGTTCCATCTCATGTACATGCCTATTCTGTATGTGTAGAGTTCTTTAAGAACTATATCTTATCACAGTTTAGTGCATCATTCTTTAAGACAGTTTACATTGAGGGTAAACATCTCTTTGATGATTGGGCTAAGCTCAATATCAATGATATGATTAAACGTGGTAAACCTGCTATTGCTATTATTCCTCAGTTAGATACAGACTTTAACCGTGATGGTATAGATGCTAATAACTATGACTTGACATACTATGCTAGAACGTTTAACTATAGAGATACATTCTTTAAAGATAGAGAACGTGATAAGTATATTGCTATAGCATTTGAGCAAAATGCTTATGAACTTCAAGTACGTATTAAAGTCAATACTAAAGCTAAGCAAATAGATATTATGAAATATCTTAAGATGGCTCTAAAGTTGGTGCTACATCTGGTAAGTATCTTGATATGGATATCCATGTACCACAAGAAATGCTACTAGCATTAGCTCAAGATGTCGGATTTTGATGTAGATCTAGAGAAGAAAAGAAATTAAAGATCCATTCAAATTCCTAGTATACTTAAATAGTAAGTCCGAAGTCCCATTTATATATAAACTAAGAGCTATTAATGGAAGAAATGAATTTTTTATTAGAGCTAAAGCTATGTATACTCATATAGCTACACCAGATATCAATATAGATGATGGTGAACGTCAAGGGCAAGTAAGTTCTAATTACTTTATTGAGTTTACTACAGAGATTAGAATGCTAGCACCTAAAAGTATATTGTTATTTTACGGCTAAGCATACTAATCTTATTGAGTTTACTGATAACGCTGGTAATATTAAGTCGTATGTGATTAACTTTGCTAATGTACCAACATTGAATGAACGTGGTTGGGAACAATTCTTTACGTTAGACTATGAAGATAAGAAAGATAAAGTGCTAGAGATTAGTATTAGCGATATCTTTGATGGTGACCCATATATAAATAAATTAATAAAGTACTGTAAGTCTAAGTTCATTAGTCCATCTGTATTTATTGACTTTAAGATTGTCAATAATAATAAGATAGTTGATATAGATGTCAACTGGACTGATATGGTTATTAATACAATCAAACCTGTAGACTTTGAGTATTCAGAGATAGTCGTTTATACTGATAAAGCATATATGAATTCTCAATTACTAGCTATGGAACAAGATACAGGCTACCGTGTAGTCTATAATAAAGATCCAGAATCTGAGAACTATCCTATACACGATAATAGAAATTAAAGAGTATACCTGGATGGGCAAATCGCTCATCCAGGGTATTTTTTAATTGTATATTATAACTATAAGTACATCCGTACATAAAGTTTGTAAAACTCGTTATACGGATATATATGGTTATTATTTATATTAAATTGTGTTAGAATAGGAGATTAAAAATGCGAGAATCAAACAAATTAACTAAAAGTGATGTCATTAGATATCGGGAATTGAAAATAAAAATACTTAGATACAAGGGCTCCAAAAGAAGCATATGCTATTCATCTATCTGGTATGACAACTAACCAAAAATTAAGCTTATATAGTTATTGGACTAGATATATGAATATGGTTAATACAGTATCTGATAAACCAACGTTCTTAGAAAGAGAACAAGATATGAAAACTTGTGGTATACAAGAATTAACCACTATGCTATATTTACAAGAAAGTCTATTTCTTTTAAGACGGTCATCTGGTAATCCATTTCTATTATTATTAAGACCAAATATAAAGAAAGAGTATGCTGATTGGTTAACGAATATAAGAGAAGAATATGGCGTTCCCTAAATCATTATTAAGACCTGTTCGTGGTAGACGTAAATCCCTCATATAGATTATACATCTATCCTGATTATAGTAAGTACTCTAATATATTTGATGTACCCAAGTCTATTAAAAATCTCATATGAATTAGCTAAAGCATATGATAATGGTGAGATAGCTAGTGGACTAAGACCTAAGACATAAACTATGTGGTTTATGTGAAAGACATGGGTCATGTACCATCATTCCAAACAGGTACAATAGTTAAGCTGTATGAGTCTATTAAAGACTATTATAAGCTATACCTTGTCTATGATAAGCTAGGAGATGATTTACTTCTAGGTGAATCTTTTGCTTACTTAAACAAAAAGATATAAACTAACTAAGATGGGTATTTATAATATAAAGAGTTTATATGCAGCTATAACGATACATGCATCTATAGTTGCATTATACCCTAGAACCAAAGGTCACTTGATCTCTAGGGTATTCAATACTTACTATACACCATTCTAGACAAAGAAATCCCAGTATAGTCAATGACTATACTGGGTATTATTTTATAAGAGTTAATACTTACAATTGTATACTATAATTGTGTATGGTAGATACAGCCAGAGTTATTAGCTGTATCTAAATATATCCATACACTTGTAGACGTATGTCTACTCTGCCGAAAGGAGGTGACTCTATGACGGCAGCACAGATGAGATATTATAATCTCACTGCAGGGTACGAGGGCTAATCTTTATTTAAAAATAAGATTGGCTTTAGACATTGTACGCAACTACGAGAATGGTAATTCTGAAAACTATTCTCGTAGTGAGTACGATGAGTGTCTTTAAAAATTCATTCAAGATCTAGAACCTTAGATCATTGAATGAATAATACTACATGGGTAGGTGTTCGCTCATCTACCCATGTATTATTTTATAAGTAAACTGTTTTATGGTTATATACTATAATTAGTGTATGGTAGATACAGCTAGTGTGAATAGCTGTATCTAAATTTACTTCCACACTTGTAGGACATTAGTCTACTTGCCGAAAGGAGGTGACCCTATGGCACAACCCTGGTTGCGTAGGAAACTACGTCAATCAGTTAGCTGAACGCAATTCCAATTTAGATTGGAAAATACGTACAGCTATGGATCTAGTAGCCGACAGATATGCTGACATTAATAATGTTAGCCATCACGAAGCTATCTGGGCCTATAGATTCCTTGTATCGCAAGTGATTCAAACCACCTATAACTGAAAATCACTTATAGGTAATAAGAGAACTATGGTGGTGTAGGTGTATGCCACCGTATTACTCCATTGTTATACCTTGTTTTATTTTTTACACAGTTTCGAAGATAACAGGGTCAACGAAACCGACATAGGCTTTAGGATTCTTAGCTTGCATAAATTCAGCTTTACGTAAGAAGTCTAATGTAACATTAAACCCTTTAAAGATATTACGCATACTAGTATTACCAGTAGCAGCTTTTACTATATTAGCTACATCGTTCTACTTCTATACCTGTAGGGTTTTGTGCTTGAACTATATTAGCGGAAGAGTATAAGTATTCATTAGACCAAGGCCCCATAACTTGATATCTACTATTAGTAAAGTATACAGCAATCTTTAAGTTATAACCAGGTTTCTTTTGGAACTCTTGTGCTAAGACTTTATTAATACGTGCTATATATGTATTAATATTTCTAAAGATGCACGTTTAATAGATACATTAGTGCTATTACGGTTATATTGTACTCTAGAATCATTATTAGCTTCGGCATAGTTATTGACTATAAATGCTACAGATTCATTTTCAGCTAGTTTACTATAGTATCTTGTAATAAAACTAGTAATAGAGTTGACATTGTTATTCAAGTCATCAATATTGTCTAAGTAAATTACATATTGTTTATGATTAGTATCAGACTTTCTATTTTACAAATAGATTCATAGGAGATTGTCCAATACTAATACTAGTTGGAATAGTAACACTATCATCTAAGAATTGATTATAGAAGTGAAGAATGCCCTCAAAAAGTGCGGTATAAGTGTAACTTGATTACAATCTGGGTATGTATATTGACCTCACGTAGAGAGTGTGCTGTATCATTAGGATTTTAAAAATTTAGTTAACCCATTACGGATACCATCTCGTAGAATCTAGCATGCATAATATCAGAACTATGCATAAAGAAATCATAGACTCACTACTCTTCTTATAAAGCTTAGTACTAAACTTAGATTTCCAATCATCAGAACCGGGTTCATTAGTATAGTTCAAGCTAGGGTTTAAAACATTTCAGGGACTGCTACATGTATTTCTACCAATACCAGCCATATCATCACCACTGCATTAAATAGTAATGGATTATTGTAATGGAAGTATGTATGTAAGATATACCAACACCAATCTCTTGGATATTCTTATACCTTTATCGTCTGTATAACGCAGAGATAGGTTATCCATTACTGGTTCAAACGTATTGATTTGGTTTACACCATAGTTTCTAGCTACACGTATACGATTATACTCATTAGCATTATTACCTAATGCTACATAATTGCTAGAACTATTTAATGCTAAAGATTCTTCAGCTAATAAACAGTTTGAGATATTGGCATTGGAATAGCATAATCACCAGTATGATACATAAATTTACTAGGACCATTCTTAGGTTCTGCTATATAACTAGCATCAGTATCTCCGGACTGTTTAAATAATACATCTGGTAATACTGCATTACTTGTAATATTATTATTTGTACCAGGAACTGTATTACTACCAATGATATAGTTTATAGATGTAGAGTTATTAGGGCTAATAAACTTTTGGTGTAACTACCATCAGATGAGAATGTGATATTATAGTTAAGTCTTTGAATATCTGTAATTGTATTTATTAATAATGCACCATAGATAGGATGTCTAATAGCTGGATCATCAGGTATAAATTTACGTATTTATATATACTGATTGGGTTAACTATATTAGATAGTAAATCACCCAGAGATATAATCATATGTAGTCTTATCTATTAATGGAATAAAGAACTTCTCATTATTAGTACCAGTATACTCTATATAACACATTCTATATCTATAGTCTGCACCAGGTCTAGGAATTATTGGTTGGTGGAATCTTATAGAACCCTACAGGATCACCTGTGACTTTAAATATACAATCTGTAGTGATAGGGATCTGTTATGGTTTTATTTAGCGAAGACTCAGGTATACTATATAAGTTTTCTGCTGGTGCAGCACCTGATTCACGGACCACAGACGAATGTAATAACATCGTCATGCTCCTAAACAAATCATCCATAGTACCAACTGGAGCAGCTTTTCCACATCTCTATACCACCAACGACTTGAGTAATGTATACAGATCTTGAGGGTATGCCATTATTTACACCAGTCCGTATACTTAGACATTCTCATACATACCTCTGTGGTACTATTATTATTTGTCATAGAGATACACTATCATCTAAATCTGTATGTCCATTAAGAATAAAACCAACGTCACTAGACCCGCAGCCATATAGTTAGACCAAAACAGCTTTTAGTTGTATTTAGTAATTTTGAGACTCATATTCAATACATTACGTATATAGTCACTATCTACAACACATAAACAAGCTAATGCTTTCTATTAGTTATATTGATGCTACGTAGCTTATGCTATAATGTCTCTTTGAAGTATTCCATATAAGACCTGACCAGCAGCATCAGACGTTCTACATACTTAAATGCTGGAGCACTAAGTTTAATAGTTACCTCAGAGCTATACTTTGTAGGTCTAGGCCTACTGAGTTTGTATATTTTACAGCATTTACGTAGTCATCTATAAGTAAGATATATCCCTCATAGCATAATATATCGATTATCGTCTGTCTACGATACAGGTATATACGTCCATATGTATTATTAATAGCACTAAATGTTATATTGTCCATCACCATATAAATCATATGGTGGTAGCGTTATGCTAGGAGATTCGCTGTTACACATTTAATAACTGGAGCAATCTTTGGACCAAGTTCAATGTTGCCTACGAGAGTTTGCTCTGTTTGAACCACCATTTTCAGTGAGATGCATCTAATATCGGTAGTGAAAATCAGAGAAGTATCTTGATTTCAAGTTTACTATCTTATTAGTAGTATCTATATCTCGTCTGCATTGATAGATTAGCCTTTTATAGAAGAACCTCATTATTATCTCTTGTAGGGTTAGTGTTAGGTAGTCGCCATCAGCTATGATTACATTACCCCTTGAGATATCTGTGACTCTCAGGTCATATTCATTAGCATTACAGCTGGCTAAGAATACATTATCGTAGATATGCGTACGACTATATTCTACTATTAGTTGTATCAACTTCAAAAGCATCTATAGTTATATTAGGACCACTCATGATATACTTTTATAAGTTACAGGTAGCTTACCATCAGTATTACCAGTATTGAGCTATAAACTCTTTTAACGTTACTAGTCTAGATACTCTACTAGAGTTGACTACTGGTGTAATTTCTACTTGTATTTGATAGCCACAACAGACAGTCCAAACGTTAGGGTCCATAGATAATATTTGGCTAGTAAAGTATAACTTATCTCACCATTAGCTTTTAATTCATCTATAGCACCACCGACTTTAGTAACGTCATATCAATCAAATAGATTAGACTCATTATTAAATGTAGACTAAGACTGACTTTTCATCTCATCACTTTTAAGAACGAGTCTCAGAATATACTTTTGGTGGTGTAATACGTGTTCGAATGGCTTTTTGTCATAGGGCATACTGATCATCTCATGTAGTATTACCACTATCAGCATTGATAGTCAGTTTCGCCATTATCAATGACTATGATATTACCATGGACAGCATTAGTTTCCTATTTCAAGGAATAAGTTTAACTGAAGCTTAAATGCTGGTACAGATATACCATCGCCAGTTATACTAATCTTTAACTGGCTCATTAGGATCGTACACGTGTATCACAGATTCCATCTTACCAAGATATGGCTTACAAATTTTTAGTTCATGCCAGTGCACAAATATCTTCCATCCAGTGCCACCAGTACTCTGCTACATTTACGTTAGTATTAATTACCACCACTTTGTGGTATACTAGATACATAATTACACCATCAGGGCACTCGTTTCATTATGTAACCGTATATGTAGTGTCTTGACTTTGATTGTAGCATCAGCTGTAGTATAGTTAGTTTACCACTATTGATGAAAACAGCAATTACAGTCTCCTACCAACTAAACCATTTAGTTTTGTAGAACTAGTAATTTCTGTCCAACTTTGCAACATTATCGTAGCAATATCATTAGTTAAATAGTATTTTACACCTCTCTATGGTAGGACCATTGAATCTTACTGTGATAATGTATCACCATCTATAATTCAGACTCTGGTACAACGTATAAGAAAATAATGATTAGGTTCAATATCTAAACAGTCTTGAACTAAACCAGTCATCTGGGATTTTGACATTAGGGAATAGAATATCACTAGTAATAGATCTAAGTCTATCTAATACCACAGATGATTCATTAGTCTATAGATGCTGAGATATTTGATTAATAGAGCCTCTTTAGTATATAGATTCTCGCTTACAGATAACGTATTCATCAGCATCATCTAAAACTGTTTTGATTGTCCTTGATATGGGACTTATTATCATTTCAGAGTCTAATGATAGAACGAGTATTTGTATTTTATATTAGCTGTCTAGTTTATTAACTATATCAGTAATATCTCTTCAGGTGTCTTATTACGAGCTAGCATATTAATAGTCTTATAATTAGAAAAGTCTAGCTCTTGTTGAGTCACATTTCTTTCCATTATAAGTCATTGGTTTAAACTATATGGCGTACCATTTACAATATTATCCATAATCTTATAGACAGATAGAAGCGTGTAATAACCATTCAGTGTATCTATCCGCTTTTAGAACTATGATTTTGTTTTACGTAATATATAAGTTCTATATCGTCCATAGTGAACGGTATATTAACTATATGGGATATCATTGATATATTTTAATGTCTATAATAGACTCACTATTTATTATTGATACTAGGTGAAAAGCAGAAACAGTTAAACTAAAGTTAAAAGTCAAATCAATTAGATACAGTTCTATCAAACCATCATTAGGTTTATTTGGTATACATAACTCAAAAGTCCTTATTGACGCTTTAGCTTATTAGTATCACTGGCTAGACCAGTAGCTTACTAATTTCTTACTATATGTAAGCATCTCCTTGCTATTCGTCCAGTTCTTACCAAATTTATCAACAACACTTCTCAACTTTACCATTAGCTAGATTGAAATTACCATGCTATCTGAAGTTATTGAATATACGATGCTGGTATAGCATATAGTCTATTCTCAATCGAATACAGATTTAGTTACATAGCTATTTGTACTGGTCTTCAAACCATTATCAAATGTCGGATAGTCTCTATATCTAGCATGTGATGCTGCACCATTGATCTTTGGTACACCAATCTCAATCACCATCAAGATATTTATCGCTCACGCTAAAGTAAACTTTTATAGTACCACCAATCAGGCTTAGCATACATCAGTACCTGTAGTATTCTATTGATATTGCAAATAAAGTCTCTACTGTAATGTAGTTTTTATCTGCATCTAATAATGGAATGACTCTATCATTATACTTTAACCATAGCAAAAGTATTTACGTTCAGTAAACGACCATCTATATCTGTTTTAGCTATACGGAAAAGTATACTGTGTATTATTAACCAACTATTAGACTGTGATCTTTTGTTAACCGTTGCATGCTTTATCTCAAATTGAGTGAATAAAACAAGGGTACCAGTTATTGTTGCACTCCCGTTCAACTCATGGTTAACGTTTTCTTTGTGACATCTACAGCTTCTTCTTAACAAATTCACCAGCATAGATTTCTAACCCCTTTAGAAGTCCATTCACCAACGTATTTGTTACCGACAGTAAACTGATTGTAGTCTACAGGTAAAACTCGAATCCATTTCTAAACTTAGTTAGAAGAGGTACAGTATTACCATTTATTCTAATAGTATTCCACCATCAACCCTTGTTTGAATATAAGATTGATATGGTCTCCAAGTTAAAACTTAGGTACTTTTTCTTTCAAATACTATTACAAATTTTCCCATAGTTTATCTCTTTCTAATTAACTGAGAATGTACCAGTTAATTTGTATCATAAGATATACCTTGTCTTAGTGTAATAATTTATCAGTTTCTAATAGCAGGGCATATATTATATTCAAACGAGTTACCAGATAGATCAATATTGCATATTGCTCTCACATGTATATTTAGCAAAGTCTGCATAATCTGATACATTACATAACCTAAAATGAAATAGCATCACCAGCACCAGTATTATATAGCTTTTACCATTTCTAGACAATGTAATGGATATCTATTAGGTCCTTGAGGGAATGCTAATGTTGCATATAGATGCTTATCTTCATCCGTCGTAGGTAATAGTACTATCATACGTTTTTCTGGGATTATAGCATTTATATTAGCATAATCAATATTAAAGGTGTAGCCATTAATGGTTCATCTATTGCTGGAGGTTTTAGCATATTAGGCCAAGTATCATTATAGTTATAATCATCTCACAGAATGCTATCTCCAAGATCTATTAGCAGTCATAGTATAGTTATTCGTATCTGAAATAGTTGATTGTATCATATAGAGCAAACCACTCTATGAGAGAATACTGTAGATATCATCATCTAGTATCATATAATAACCAAAAATCAACTGTAGCAGTTTACAACCTGTCTAAATCTTAGTTTAAGAGTTTTACCAACTAATGATCTATATGATACATAGCTAAAGTTAGAATCAATCTATAGGATGTGTCCATGTATTATTTACATTGGAAGCAAGAGATGGCACAAAACATCGCAGGACGTTCACTATCTCTAGAGATATTTGCTACATTATCTCTTATCTAAGAATGTAAACTCGTGACTATAGTCATCATCGTTTACATTACTTAGTTTACGTAAACATTGGAACCCATTAACAAAACGTGCTGACATTCCAAACAGTGGTATACAGATCGCTATGGTGTAACGTCTTTCAAGGTTTTTTGTGCTTGGTGTAATATCATCGTTAAGAATATTATAACGACTATCAAAAGAACTCTAGTCTTATGTAGCATTTACAGTATACACTTTTCTAAGTTCTTTATACTTGGCTTTCAAAAGTTACTAAAAATCATCTAACCCAATAATACAGCCTCAACTGTAGTTGTATTAGATTCATTTAAGACTTTATCATAAGCAATCTGACCAGATAGTTTAGCATGTAACACATTCCAGAGTATTACTCAACCAATACTTTTCACATGAAGATCTGTCAGCGATTATCCCAAGGGAATACTGTAATCTTATCTGTATTTGAATTAGATTTGAATACAGATATTTGGTTGAATCAGTTCAGTAGTATATCTAGACTTTAAGTTAGACCTACGTCCACCATCAATAAGATTAATCTTAAGATGTCCAGCTGTACTATTATTAATGTTGTCTCGAATGATATTGATTACAGAGTCATCTGGTGTATAGCACAATAGATAGTAATACCATCTCAATGTATTGATATCTACATCGTAGAAGACTTATACTTATAATTGGACGTGCTATGTAATCCAGATTCAGTCGGTCCAATAAGCTCAGTATTATTGACTAAGTGGATTAGATATCGATAAGAGAATCTAAGTCTGGTAATAACCAGTAATTTCATTTATGACCAATAGCATGAGTCTTCATCACTAGCCAGATCGATATCATGAATTCTAGCAATCTTATAAGACCTAATAGGCTACGAGCTATATTGATATCAGTCTTTAGTATTGTCTTGAGGTTAATGATTTCACATCATTAGTAGATTTATATAAAACCTTAGCTACATGAATCTTAGATCCATTGCTATGAGCCATATCATTATACCCATTATCTTTATCTGTAGACGATGCTTTGACTATATGAATACTAGTTGGCATCTTACGATCGCAGAATCCAGATAATGTATAGATTGTATTATCTTCATCATAACTAGCTGTACCATGACCCATATAATCACGAGTAACTGTGATGATGATATCTGTGTTACAGCACTACCATAAGTCATGCTTTTCAGTACCAGCTAAGTTCTTAGCATAGTTAAATACTAACTTAGTATTGACCGTCGGTTCTTTAGCATGAGCACCACTAGCTACAAATGCTGCTACCATGAAATTATCCTGCTTTAACGTATTCAGTATACCTACTGATATATTATTAGTACCACATTATAAGTCATTGTTTCGATAACGTCATTGATAGTTAAACACTTACGATCAGTATCCACTAATGGAACTATACGTCTAATACCATTATTACGTACATCGTCAAATACAATAGCAGCTATCTTCTTTCTAGCACTTTCATCAATATTATTTAAAGAATCATTACGAAAGAGATTGTATATGTACCATTAGATTAACTATATTATCGTCTTGTGACATATATGGTTTAAGATAGATATACTGGATAGATAGATGGATAGTCTATCATGGTATTTCTATATAACCACATACTTTCGTTTTACTGATGGATCCACAGGACCATCACCTGATGACGAAAGTCAGATGCGTATAATATGATTTTTATTACCTTTAAACTGTCCTACAACAGTTTGGCCATTTACTTTCCCCAGCATCTAAGTATCTTAATACGAACTTATATATGCTACATACATAGGATAATCATGATTATTGATAGCAGCAGTATCACCAGCTGCTATCAGTATTAAAAATAGTCATTATAATCATCAAAACGCAACACAATTCTCTATGTTATTGTATGTCTTGCCATATTGGTCCACCTTACTGTATTGTAGTAGCTATTGATATAGCTTTTTCTTGTATTAAATATCTGTATTCACCATATGTTTCAGGGTTGGCAAAATCAATAGTATATGTATCGGTGTCTTAGTCGAATACATAACAATGAATCGTAACGTTTCTTAAGAATTTACCAATAATATTATCCGAATTAAATAAAATCAATTAACTTAACGTAAGTTAATTGCTTATTTGAAGTATCGCCAATAAGTCTTGTATATTCCCTATAGGAGCATTACTATTATTAAGGTAATAAGAAAAACCATAAGTTTTACCATTTATCGTTGGTTTAATATTACTAAATAATAACAATACATTTTCTTTATTTAAGATATATAGTTGGTAATTTATCATAATAAGTGCTGCACACTCATACCAGCACTTACATTATCATTGAAAATATGTTATAGGTATATAGTTATTTATTCTATTAAACAATATATCACCATCTGCATATATGTATTTTTATGCATAATACCGTCGACCATATATAGTAGTAAATGATAACTGCCATTTATGAGATCAATTGGTTTTAACGTAATATATTCTTTATTACGAAATCCTTCATACATGTCTTTTAATGTGTGTAAAGGTGTAAGATTTTTATCTACAAGAGTCCCATTTTTGAATAACTATTGACTCTTTAATAATATCTTGGGCTTGAGGGCTGCATCAACGCACAATCCGAGAAATTAGTTTGTGAGAGCTTACCGTTATCTGTATTATTAACAATTTCATATTCTTTTGTCAAAATCATTTCTAACAAAGATACCATTGCGGGTAATATTACAAATGTACCAGTCTCGCTCATACATATATTTTGAAGAATTTTCATTTGGCTTTATATGCAATCGCATAAGAATCTCTATTAAGTGTACATATAAACCATATTTTCATATATGTGATATTCTCTTCACCAGAGTATTCACCATAAATGGACTATCTGGGACATCAATATAGTTACCATCATGAACGGTTTCATCACGATTTTACTGTAGCGACCTGCATCCATGAATACGTGGATGACTATCAACAGCAAACCGCAGCTTTAAACTGTTTATTATTCTTATCGAAGATAGGGAATGGCATGATATCTGCTGAGCAATAGCATCTACGAGTTTGTTCACCATTCTTATCACTGAAATATTGTATACGAAGCTTGACTGAACTCAGTATAAAGAATCCACAAAATAGCACCATCGATAAAATCTAATATTTGAAGATTCACCATGTTTTAGATCGTGCGGAGAATCCATATCCTCATGCAGGGATTAAACGTACTCTTAAGATCTGTGAAAGCTCATCGATGAACAGCACCAAAGATTCTACTAGAGAAATCTCCAGGGTTTTACATCTGACATTGGTGCATCTGGTGCAGTGTCGTTAGCATCTGATTATAAGAGTTAGCTCACGAGTACGTACAACACGTCTAGATACCAATTCTCTAATACTTTGACCAGTTCCCATTGCTAAAGTCTATAAGATGAATAGCTTTGGCATTTTCATCGAATAGGTGTATAAGTTGCATCTTGTGACAGACTGCAGCCCCTTCGAGTATATGTTTCCATATAATCTGCACGGTAGATAAGATGCATCACTAAAAGAGATTATACTAATATTGTACTGCAGTTGGTGCTGAGTACTATAGACTTTATTTGTAGTATCCATACAATTTGAGCAGCATACGACTAGTAGTGATATATAGAAACGATTGTGAAAGCGCATCATATTGTCAGAACGATTCATCGTTTTGAGTAATATCACCAAGCTTCACGCTTAATAGAGCAGATTTTGTATACTGGGATAGTACGATCATTGACTACGAGATCGCCATTAGCTGGCATATTAGCACGGAAACGTACAGCAATGATATACTACCATCACTAAAAGTAACCCTCAGGGACTTGAGAATAATGCTGATGTGGTGTAGCACATAGGTTTTGTATAACATAGCACGAGAGATGATATTTTTCATCACATAATGCAACTAGTAAATCAAATAATGTTTTAACTGATGCACTTGTTGCTACAGAGCTAGAGCTATTTAAGAATGGAATCAATCTTTACATTAGCCATTCTATCAGTTGAATGTGAACCACGGTTAATAAGAGACCCATCAATATATTAATCATACCAGCTACAGTAGGTGCTTTAGTGTTGTAAATGAATGGTGTATAGTTGATAGAACGATTCATTTCAACTGGTTCATTAAATACAATATCATTACCATCAATACTGTAACGATTAGGGTAAATATAGTTAGTACCAATATGAACTAAGAATGCATTAGGCATATCAAAGTAGTTATCAAATGGTACTGGAATAGGAAACGTTTCTTAGTTTCAGTAACTCAGTGTGTACGGAGAGATGTAGCAATTACACCCATTTGTTTTAACTTAGCTTCAACAGTCTCACCAGATTCTAGATAAGTATTATTAGCAGTAGTCAATGGTGCAATACGTTTACCATCTTTCATGATAGTTGCTTTTAGTGATATCTGTAATAGGACCTACATATTTACTAGCTTCTTTTACAGATAAGAGTTGTTGCCAACCATCATTTGCATCATACGCATAGAATGTACGAGCATCACGTACACAGTAAATACGTGCTTCAAGAACTGTATTATTATTTACAATCTGAGTACGTTCATTATCATTATTAAGCATAAGAATGAAGTCTGTCAATAGACGCATATCATCAGAAGCATCATAGAAGACTTCTCAGTATCGGTACAGTAAATCAACATTACCAGCAGAACAGGGTAACCTCATGGAGGTTATTCCGTAGGCTTTCTGTATATTTTAAAGCTCCCATTTATATACCTCCTGAAGTTAAACTGTGCCTTGATCGGCAAATACCCATTTCATATTCATAGTTATAGAACCAGCTAATACCAGAATCATAAGACATCATCTTTAAATGAATCTTCTTATTAGTTGGTGGGATATATACATATAGATTATTATTGTCTGGCTTTAGTAAACTTAAGAATCTTTCTTGTAGTATTACTAGAGTTTGTAAAGTCAATAAATCAGTCAATCCATAATGTAGTATCACGAGTACCACTACGTTGAATCTTGAACTCTACATTAGAGTCTGGCTATCAAAGCTATGAATAGTATAAGGATAAATCTTATTAGCTTCAGGGTCACCAGATGGTAAATGTACCTTTTCTGCAGGCATAGTTACGTTCTTAGTAGTAACTTTTTCACGTTCCAATGCAGATACACGTGAGTCAAGTCTTCTGCTAACATTAAACCACTGACTTGTGTTTTTAAGTATATTAACTGAGTTAGTTAATACAGAGTTTTGAGATTCTAAGTTAGTGATATTAGAAGTGAAATTAGGGTACAGCTTCTAGTGTAGCAATACATGTATCATAATCAGCTTTTAAACTTAGCAATGTTTAAGCCTTCTAATGTATTCAATCTACCAGAGATAGCAGATACTTCAGATGTAGTACGATTGGTATTACACTCGATAGCTGATAATTTAGATTCTGTATTACTTTTTTAAAAGTTTCAAAAGATGAACTAATAGTATTAACCTTATTAGTCAACTCAGTGACTTTAGGTTCCAAATCAGGTTTAGCTAATAAAGTTTGTACTTTAACTTGAAGATCAGTAATCTTAGTAAAAGCAGACAGACTGTGCTTCAATAGCAGTAATACGTCTATTCAAAAGCAGTAAACTTAGGTTCAGTATCTTCTTTGGATTCTAATGTAGTCAATCTATTATTCATAGCTTGTGTATCAGATTTAAGTCCAGAGATATCTGTTTTAATAGGATCAATTTTCTGCTGTTTTTAAGAATCTTAGTATCTAATACATCTAAACGGTTACGGTTAGAATCAGATAAAGTTTTGATTGCTGGTAAGTCTGCATATAAATCAGCAGTAACTTGGATATCAGCAATTTGTTTACGAAGACGTTTAAACTCTTCAGCATCAGGTGGAGCTAATGTTTTCCAATCTAGTAACACGTCTAACTACATCTTCATCAATACGTGGTACCCATTTGATTACGTTATTATCTTTTAACTGGGTAAAGTATTATTACCCTGCAACCTTAAAGTTAGAGATACCTACTTCAGTATCTTGTACTGTAATAGAACGGTTATCAAATCTTAATGTCGAGAAAGATAATGTGCTTCATCATTCTCTTTTAGTGTAATATTATTCTTATAGATTCTATTGATAGCTTTAGTAAGATTAATCTCACCAACACCTTCAATATTAACGATGAAGTTATCAGCAATAGAACCAGAGTTTGTAAACTCGTTAATGATATTAGCGGTAATATCTATAATAACTGATTTGTCATCTGCAGATACTACATATAAAGCTTACCTTTTTTATAGTCAACCAAAAGCTCTTTCTTCTGAGCTATAAACCTGGGAGTCATAATCTAAGGCTATAACCGGAGCTCTACCACTGTTGTATCTAGTAGTATTAGGCATATAGTAACCTCCTTTTTAAAAAGTCGTCAAATTATATAAATGTTAAAGTACACTGAAAATTGAGGTAGGAGCTTAAAGGCTCACTCAGTATTTTTAGTATTTAAGTTCCTACCAATTGTTTTCTTTATAAACTTTAGCTTCGGAACCATCATGAGTAAATGTAGTTTGTACTTCTTTAATATTAGTATATTCATCAGCAGAAGCTTCTGGCTTACTACCAATGAATGTAGGACTATTAAAGGAGTTTAATTTATCTTCTTCACTTACAGGAGTAAGTTGTCTATTACGTAAATCATCTAAAACTAATTCATCATTAGTAGCATAGTCTAAGTCAGGATGTGTCATAACTTCACGACTAGCATTAAATGTATCCATAATATACAAATTAGATTCTCTAGCTGGTACTAAGTTATCATAAGTGATACTTAATGCACCATTAGACGTTGCACCTTTACCTACAACTACCATGAATCTTTCACCAGGTTCTACACGCATATCCAAGTAGTTAGATACGCCTTCGACACCACAGGATACAGATATAACTACACCTTCGTTTGTTAAACGTGTAAATGCTTTAGCATATTCATCATTGTTCATATTAGTTGGTGAGTAGTTAGCTAATGTATCTTGGTCAAATGTATTATATGGTGCTTCAGTATAAAAGTACTCTTACCAAATTTAGTAAAGTCAGATTGCTTATCTAATTCGATACCAGCACTTACTGTATTCTTAGACGCAGTACCATAACGTGAAGTAGAAGCATTATAGTATCTATAGATATCAATACGTTCTCACTGTAGCACTATCAGGTAATTCTGGTACACTAAATTTATTAATACCATACCCTACAATTTGGATAGTGCCATCTTAGATACATAGAGTGACACTATCATTTAATGCAGGAATACCTTCAAAGCCACTACATAATGCAACTGTCATATTAGTTACACCTTCTGGTACTTCAAAGATAGACTCACCTTCGTCCCATGTAAATACATTATCATAGGAGATTGTTTTATCTTCACCAGCAGGGATTTCTTCATACATATTCGTATCAGTATTAAGACGTTTAGGGAACCAACCAGCATTAGCAAACGATTTATAATCAACTATATACTTAGGTCGTCACCATCATTCTTATTGAAACCAATACATACAAAAACCACCCTTAGGTGCTGTAACTTTGTATTTAATCTTAGAGCATAGTCTTAATAGTTTGAATTACTAAGTTACCAGCTAAGATATTAGGGTCAGCTAGAAATACCATATGTACCCTCTTTAGGATTTAGACCAACAGCCCATCCCTTTGAGCTACACCATTATTAGATCTGGGTTGACTAATAGAGAAGATACATTTAATCAACTTATTAAAGTCATCAGCTTTTTCTTGAGGAATCAAGTAAGAAGCCTCACCTACTTTAGCATTAGATAATGGATTTGTAGTTCTATTACTGAATACATCAACTTTACTAGAACCAGAGATAGATTGAATGCTTAACTTAGTAATACCCTCAGGTACAGTAAAAGCTATAGCTACCTGGTGCAGTAAATCTATGAGTGATTTCTTTAACTTCATTGATTTGTTTTATTCTTCAATGTAGATGTATCATATGTATAGATGAATGGTAATCCTTTGCTTACACCACTAGCAATGTAGTGTTCACGGATAATGTGGTTAACGATAGCTTCTTGACTAAGATATTAGGAACTTTTATGTCCTTTCGATATCGGAAACTTTAGTATAGATATCCCACATCTTATACATCTTCTAGGTCTACAGAATTAATGATAGTATCATAATCAGATCTGATATTCTTATAAGGTTCTAGTCAGCTATTCTTGGTGTATAATCCATAATAACTGCATTGATCTTGTTTGAGGATCTTCTGTAAGTCTAATAATATTATTAGCTGGAGTTACAATAGTATCAAAGCAACTACTTTCTTACCATTTACATATAAGAAGAATAGTTTAGAATTCATATTGTGTTTAATCTTCTTCTTTATCTAGATAGATATATCCATATTCTGTAAGCTTAGGATGTTGAACTTTCTTCTGAATTATAAGATTTATTAGTATTATTAGCTACGTATAGTACATGAATACTACATTCTTATCCTTAGGGAGAGCATCATCAAAATCAACTATGATAATCTATTACGTTTCTCATCAATAGTGTATCTAGATGGATCTAGGTATACATTATCGACAAACACTAAGCACTTGTTCCCTTGTTCGAAGTAGTTATCGAATGGTAATACGATATCAAAAGTCCATTTGGTTTTCCATAGTAGACTTAGTAATACCGATATCCTTTTCAACTACAGCATATTTGGAATCAATCAATGTAAATAGACTTCTCTACCTGCTACGGTTTTTGATATTATCATTGATAAATTTGATATAACCAGTAGCATTATTGATAGTATAGTTAGAAGAGTCTATGAATGTACTACCAATAGTAACAAAGAAGTTATGATCATATAATAGAGTTTCTTCGAATGGAATCTTAATATCTCTTTGACCATCAGTAGTAATAGTAGTAGCCTTGCTAGTAAAGATACCATACTTAGAAGTGTCTACCATATCACCAATAGATCCAGTTACATCATCGATTGGTTGACAGTATACAAAGATAAAAGTCAATTTCACGACCATAAGGAATCTTATCATCATCACCTAAGAATCGTAAATCATCACCATCGATTACATAACGACGTTTATCTCACAAGAGTATCACCAATAACTAAGAAGAACTTATTGTCTCGTTTATTATAGTCATGGAATACTTCAGGTAACTTGAAGACTTGTTGGTCATCTTTAGTTGCTCTAATAGTGATAGTATGGTTCTTCACACTGACTTTATTACCAACCATAAAGTTGAATACTAATTCTTGACCAATATCTAAAACCATATGGAGAAGTCAATGTCATAGTATTAGTATCAGGGTCTACAATATAGTCATCTGTATCTAAGAAGATACCATTACGAATAACGAAGAACTCATTACCATCTTTAAAGTAATCACTGTAAGGTACTGGTAGCAGTAAACTTAGTTTGGTTTTCGATATTAGCAGTTACACGTACAGCACTAGCATCTAGAGTATACTTGTTTTGTAGGATATACGAATACGAATACCATAGCCGTATTAGGGTCTAGATGTAAGTCATTATTACGGAATCTAATAGTACGACCACCATCTTCGATAGTGTATCGAGATGGGTTTACATACAAGCCTCTATAAGATACGAAGAAGAAACCATTATAACCCTCATATGGATAAGGGATATCATAGTAGATATCATCTACAGATTCAGCATAAGCGAATCTAGCATCTACAGTTAAGATGTCTTCTTCTTTAACACCACCAAATGTATCTACATCTAATGCTTTATTAAAAGATGAATACGAATGTCAATTCACGTCCTAATGGTAAATAATCACTAGGGTCTTTCATGATAATCTTATCACCAATTACATCGTATCTAGATTGCTCTAAGATTACACTACCACGCATTACAAAGAAACTATTCTTATCATTCAAGAAGCTCTTTGTAGGGAATGGGATACTAAAGATAGGTTGATTATCAATAGTGGCTTTAACATGGGTAACTTGTGCTGTATTGTTTGTACCAATATCCACATAGTTCAAAGCATCTGGAACATAGAAGATTTCCACTCTATCACCAGGGTCTGCCATAATACGTGTATGGATTACAGGTCTAACTACAGAGTTATCTGGTTCTTCGAATAAGAAACGATACATGTCTTTAGATAGCATACGTCCATTATGGAACACCAAATATCTATCTGGGTCTTTACAAGCTACAAAGTCCTTAGTTAGATAGAAAGTACAACGTTTAAAGTTTACTGCTGGATAGTATGCATATCTAAATTGCCGTTTAGATGCCATATAGATATCTTTACCATACCAGTTAGCATCAGTAAAGCTAATAGTCTTAGCTTCTTTATCGATAGTAAATGGTGCATCGAATAAAGAATTTTTAGTGAACTCAAGACAGTCATAGTAGATATGATTGTCTGTATAGTTAGCAAATACAATTAAGTCTTCATATGGGATAGTAGTATTCTCAATAGTGTCAGTATTAGGTACTTGAACCTTGAGGAAGTTATTATTGACTCTAGAGAATCTTACAATCTCAAAAGTATCATACTCTTGAATATCATCATACTCTTCTTGAGTTAATTGTAATTGGAACTCACTACCAATGTATTTGATGCGGTTATATAAATCCTATAACTCACCATTACGATGAATCATAACAAATGTTTCTGTACGGTCATGTAGACCACGTGGCATTCTAAAAGATTAAGTCAGTACCAATATAAGATTTGAATTCATTACCAGTATAAGAATCACTATAGATATTAGATAGCTTTATATAGCTCATCAAAGAATGCTCCATTATACTGAGAGATATATCTAATACCATGCAAGAGTTATCATTATACTCAGTATCATTACGATATTCGTAATCAAAGTCTTTCTGCATAGTATGTAAGTCTAACCCTTTGATAGTATTATCTACTAAAGCAGATTTCATAATATCATCATTAGGGTGGTCTAACTATATTAGATTGGTTATCATTAACCACTGCTCTATAGAAGTACTTCATAACCAAGTCTTTATCTATAGGATTACCATCATTAATTGATACCAGTTAAGATTCTTGACATCAGGTTTAATTGTAGGGTTTAGCTTTTACTGCAGTGAAACAGATGAGTTCTTATCAGTAGACTTATGACGTTTATCTACTAAGATATCTAAGTTATCAATAGTAGCACCAGCTAAGTTAGCCATTGCTAGTTATAAGATTAATACGTTCAGTATTAGTGGATACTACAATAGCACCATAGTCTCAACGCCAAACCATTATCACCAAATCTGAAGATAACTGTTTCTTTGTAAGGGATATTACGTTTTTCAGAATAGCTATATTGAATGATATTGATGATTTGTACGTCATCAATATGAATAGGGTCAATACCCACTTTATTATTTATATAGAGATATGTATATCGTTGATCTCTAACTAGTGTAATATCAGACCATTTGGATAAATAAGCCATTGACAAATACTAAAGATGGATTAACCAATCTTTCATCAACAGCGTCTTTAAAGTTCTTGATATATACTAGTTTCTTTTTGGATGGTCTATCTGTAATAAATCTTAGACCGTTGACTTTAAGTACGTATTTGTCTTTACCAAATACATATCATGACGTCCTTCTTCGAGATAGTACTGAGATACAGACCAAGAGATATCTAATAACTCAGGAATCATACCAGCTTGAATAGATTCAATATTCTTTACTGTATAATTCTGAGTAAATCTACATGCTCTACAATATTAATCTCATTGTGATTATGTCGCATGTATTATCCTCCGATTAGATTACTTTTTCAAAAATATCATTACAGTATGTACCATTGCATTACCAGCTACTTTTTCGATAGTGGATTGGTTATTCAAGAAGCAACCAAACGTATGCATCAGTAAGCATAGCACTGAATGCTGGGAAGTATTCTAATGCAAACATAGTTCCTGGTGTATATAGCTTAATCCATGTAGCTCAAGAATGATTGTAATTCTAATTCTTTAAGCTTAAGAATATCATTACAAGTTTTCATAAAGAAGTCAATATTAGCAAAGATTCTACTTCAAGATAAGCTACAAGAAGTTCTTTCTCACGTTCAGTAATATTAGCAATCTTCTTAGCCAAGTTTACGTTAACACTAAATCTAGATTTCTTATACACCGTATTAAGGAAGTATAATGCAGATAAGAATAAGCAACGGTTACGTAGACCATTGATATTATTGATCTTGAATAGGTAGTTGATGATATTAGTGAATAAGTTAGCAAATGCATATGCAGCATCTTCGATAGTACTAGTACCAGTAATCTTATCTAGATGATAAGCATGGATAGTAGCAGCATAGATAAGATTAGCAATCAATACACTAATATTATGACAAAACGTATTTACCGTTATCATCCAACTCAATAAGACCATATACGTCAATATAGATTGCATATTTATTACGATCACCTTTAAGATCTCTAGCCATGAATACTTTCATCATTCTAGGCATAGGTTTCTTACCAATAACTAATTTAAGTCCTTTGAAGTTTAAGAACTCAACTAAGTTACTAGATAACTTTTTGTTGCTTACGAACTTCATAAGCAATATCTTCAAACTCTTTAGAAGATATATCGATCACTTTAATCAGCATTGATGAATTCGACCATTTCTTTTCGAATTTTGTTTGTGTTGTTGGAAAAAGGAAAGTAGTATTCAATGTTTTTAATTTCTTGTGCCATGAATAGTAGCTCCTCCGTTGAAAAATAAGAGATTTTACTAATATGTTTCCCTAGGCTATTTATATCGAGTCAGGGGTTATATGCCCCTATGCCACAGTGTGACATAAAGGCATATAGGAATTGGTAGTATATATTTATTATAGGAGAAATTTTTAAACGCATTAAACTAAACAAGATTTATTAGTCGCTTCGCATTTACTAATAAGTTATGATTGTAAAAGTTTAATTTAACTATATTGTCAACTATATATTATAGAAATGGAGGTGTTTAAATAATGCTAGTAGATTTGTCTTTAGACCATGTAACTCATGTATCTAAATACACAGAAGAAAGTGAGGCTAAAAGAGTAACAGAAATACTTTTCCTATATCGGTGAAGAATCTCTAATGTACTGGGCTAATAGTTTAGGCTTTTAAAGGTATAAGCTATAAGAAAGAACTATCGAGATATGCTGTTATAGGAACCAAAAGTCCACTCTGAAATAGAGCGATTCTTATCCGGAGATAGAGACTTAAACACTATTAATCCTGATGACTATACTCAAGCCGGATTCTATGCTTTCATATCTTGGTATGATGAGCAAGTGAATAAGTTTGGTAAGACTATAGAGATATTAGGATTAGAGCAATCCTTTGAAGGAAATACTTCAGAGGAACTATTGATTGTATCATGAGAGTTGATGGGTTATTATACCTAGTTGATTTCAAGACATCTAGCCATATAGGGTATAAATACTATGCAGTTAGCTGCTTATGAATATTTATGGTCTAAAGCTGGTAATGAACCAGTGTTTGGATTCATGATTATTCAGTTAAACAGAGATAACCCTCTAAGTATGCTACTTATACACTAGATGCTATTGATGGTGGTAATACCTCATCTATATAATCTTCTTCAAGATACATTCTTTTAAAACCTAACACAGGTTGCTTTTAATGTAGATGAATTGAAGGGAGTTTACAAATAATGGCAAACAACAACACTATCTTTTTAGATCTGATGATTAAACGTGCTGATTTAGAAGATAGATTTGAAGAAAACACAAATTTCCTTAAGTTACCATTATTATGGTGGAAACTTAAGAGAATGATTCAAAATTTACAAGTTCTTGTAGATGCATTAATGATAGATGTATTAGATAATGTAGCAGAAGTTTGTAAAGTTATTGGTAACGGAACTAAGCTGTATAATAATATGAATATAGATATAAAATTAGAAGGAACTCGTCTAGCTATCACTAGATACTACATAGGAAGACGTATGTTTGGTTCCATCACTACATCTAAAGTTGAATATAATACAGCTAATGCAGACAGCATCAAATACATCATTTCTAGAGAATCTATAAATGAAACAACTGAAAATACAGAAATCAAATATGAATATGACGATGATGATGATTTTTACTAATCATGGTATTCGTACTCTCATTAATGAATTCTGTACTAAGTTAATTTCTCCAGATGAAAATTAATTAAGGGTGAATCATGGAAGACAACTACAAAGCATTATTTTGACCTCACCGTAGCTCTTACATCATTGAGACTTAATTAAAACAGAGTATGATAAATTACCATGAGTATATATATTCCGTGGAAAAGAAATACGACAAAGAAGTATCCAATCTACATGATAAGATATGGGATTGTGTAAATAAGTTATACAATCAACCATTCGTATCTGCTACATTGATACTATATCTTGAATGACATACATCATACCACTAAATATAGTGTAGTATAGTTAGACGATCTAAGCATAAGAAAGACTTTGATATGTTTTACATAAATAGAGTCAAGTTAGAGTCTGCTATTGAGATATACTGCTGCCAAAGACTATGTCTCAATATATAGAGCTGTAACGTTAGTATTACATTTGGACCACTCACTTATCATTCTAAACAATTGACAGTTGGGGAAGTCAATATACTGTACGTTCATTAACATCATTAGATTATACTGAAACAGAGTACTTCTCTTGTGATTTATTAGACTTGAGAATACATTTGAAGACGATATAAAAGAGCTTTGAGAAATTTATTTTAGATGACTATTAATTTAGCACTTACGGATACCGTAGAACTATTACTAAAGCATGGTCTATCTGGTGAACCGTTATTATATTAAAATACGAGGTAATCAAAAATGGAAAACAAAGGCGCATTACAGAAGAAGATCTTTTGAAAGATTTAGATTTAAACATAGATCGATTTTATTTGCAGTTAATGATGTCTTTAAAAGAAATTGACATCAACACGGTATGGGTTCTATCAGTCAGCAACCATACTATGTGCTGGTATTCATGGTTTTATTAACCATCATACATTATGTAAAGGAACTAGAAGCATTCACTTTGGATTCTTATCGCAATATGAAATATCATTTCGAAGATGATGATGGTACTTTCGGCTGTGCTATGGCAGTAAATGCTAAGACAGGCGAAGAAGTAGACTTTTGCGTTAGGATTTCTTAATGTAGATGACTATGATATTAAAGAGTTCTTGCTTAAAGAAGACTTAGAAGAATATCTTGAACGTAAAGAGTCTACTGGTTGTTCTTTAGGCGAAGCTATTGGTACTGATGTACTATTAATAAACATTCGCTTTTGCCCATAAACGTATTGTGAGTTATGTTTGATAGCCGTAATGAACGTCTAATCTTATTAGGTGAGAAAGAGAACCATGAATTGAGACATGTTAAACCCCTAAAGATGAACATGCTATACTATGCTATCATGTCATCTATTCTATCTATCTTTGTTTATATGGATATGGAAGATTCTAAGCACAGAGTCTATGATAAAGATAGTGCATTAAACGTCTTGATGAACTTATCACTACATGCGATGATGATGAAGTAAAAAGCACTATTTGGTAAGTTCTTCTTAGAAGAAGTTACTAGAAAAGATAGTGCATCTAACTATGCACAAGTATTAATGGCTTTACGTGAAGCCGCTATGGAAAGGTAGTAACACACCTGAGTTCCCAGACCCAGCTGATAAAGATAAACTAAACTAACTTAGTAGTAATTAACTTAAGGAGGTAATAATATGGAAAGACAATTGTTATATCCTGTAACTGAAGATATCTAAACAATTGGCATTGAGATATCTTACATAAGATGAAACTCACTCAATTGTATGAAGCTAATGCTTTATTCGTTCGATACACCTTATGGTGTATTTAATGCCACAGTACAAGAAGATGATGGATACTTGTACGTACGTACTTCATGTGAACGTGTTGATCATGTAGTATCCTGGTATAGTGCTGAACGGAACGTTATACTCAAGAAGACTTAGAAATCTTATTCATTGCTATGGGTAGAGATTTATGAGAAAGGATTCTAGTATGAATATAGATCAATTCTAATAGACTCCGAAGAACTAATTAGAAGTCTATATAAAACCACAAAAAGATCTGAGACGTTCTAATCAAACAAGAAGAACCTAAAGCCATCGTAAATGGAGAACCCTGTATACGATGGAGACGGTTATTTCTATAGTATCAGTGGTGATACTAAGGGCTTTGCTCAATTGTATGCTATGCTAACAAATGTAGACCCTCAGTGACATTGTTTTCTATATGATTAGGAACCAACATTTGTCAGATAGATTCTTAGATTTTGATATGAATGATAAATTCAAAGTTAGAGTGTATGCTGATACATTAGTGGAACGTTTGACTATTAGATTTACTGATAAAAGCTGGTCAAACACAAACAATGGCATTCAATACTAAGTACGTAATAGACTTATATACAGAAGAGCTTAAACAGCTCTTCTATTCTGCTATTACATGTGCTCTATTGATATATTACTCTAATCAATATGTAGAGGTGACCGAAGATGGATTACAATAAATTGCTTCTGATGCTGCAAAACAAATTACTTCTGTTACCAAGAAGTCTTCTAATGAGATTGCTAACTCTTTTGAAAGATTCATCAATGAGAATATTCCAGAAGAACTAATCTTTGAATCACCAAAGATTTGTCTAGCATATATTGATAGATTGAATTTTTAAGAATAAAGACACTTATCAAGCATTCAGACATTCTGTATGCTACAAAGATGTCTTTATCTGCTGTCAATGGTATTCATATACCTATCAGTACAAAAACTATCACATCATATGAAGTTGACTATATCTTACGTAATCCTTACGTATACAAGGATGATCAAGATATTATTGATTACATGGTACAATACTTAGAGACTATTAATATGGAACTTGACGAACATCTTAGATTCATTAAGTTCTTAATTATAGCTAATCTAGGATTCTTTAGATGTAAGCTAGATGTAATGGCTGAGCTGAGCCAGCTACCGATAGTGAGTCAATTACCATTATACACAGCTTTAGGTATCTTAGTATCTGACTCAGCATATACATGAGAAATTCTTATTCAATAACCCAATGGAGATGAAACAAGCTTTCGATAAAGTTGTTGAATTAGGTATAGCTGGTCAGTACATCATAGATACCATAATTAAGTGAGATGAACAAATATGACCAACGATAACAAAGATATGTGTATCAATGTATTGGAGATTATGTTTGACTATGTCTCCGATTATACTCATAAAGTTCCAGATATGGATAAGAAAGATGAGAATGGTAACAATGTCCATCTTTTAAATATTATGGAACTCATGGGAGTAGAATTATAGTGTGTACTTTTAAAGAAAGGATATCTGTATGGTAAGAAAGAGATATTCTAATGTAAAAGTATCAGACAACTCAAAAGCTATCTCTGAAGATAACGAATATGGTAATCTCATACTTCATAAGAAGTATGGGATTATCCCATATTTTAAGTTTACAAGATACTTAAGTAAACTAAGAAAACATTCACCATCGTATATAGGAACTTAGAGCTATAGCTTGTTTCATTAGAATAGCCAAACTAATCTTTTTATACACCTGGTGATAGATTAGATAAATCTGATATGGGTCTCATCTGAATATAGATTAGATGCTCAATCAAAGATGATGATGTAATCATTTCTTACTTCCTAAGCCACATATTAAGATTACTATCACTCTATCATATCTTGAAGATATCAATATTAGAATCTGCAACTATGATGAAGAGAAAGAGCAGACTAATGTATCATCTCTCTGATGGTAATGCTAGTATAGAATGCTTAGAAGATGAGCAAATGTTTATTAACATCATTCGTCCATTAATGGGTGGATTCTGTAATATCTTAGAATACTATTACAACGCAAAAACAGAATAGGGCCAATGGCTCTATTCTGATTATTTTTGTCTAAATAGGCTTATAATGAAGAATCTTCACGTAGAAAATTATTACACACACAACGTACTAATACAAGAGAAATTAAGCTTTGGTAGAGGTAGAAAGACCGATGAAAGACAGTAATTTATTCATAGAAGCACTATATATCAGATATACACTTTGGGGTAATAGATCCAAAGATAACTTATAAGATTCTTAGTGAGCAATTCACTCAATGTAATAGCAAATATAAACGATTTTAGACTTGGTATCCATAAACGGAGACTTATTTCATCATAAGTTTATGGGTAATTCAGATGCTATCTTTTATGCATTGAAATTTGTAGATGAATTAGTAGCAGTATGTCGTAATAAAGGGATGTACTTTGTTCATCTTACTACTTTGGTACACCATCTCATGATGCTAATCAAACTAAGCTATTTATCAATATATGAACGATAATACTGTAGATGTTAGAGCTGA
>BNJV01002472.1_pt1 | contig 176253 bp, 260 predicted proteins | sample 8540591 | NCBI WGS metagenome assembly BNJV01 (sample SAMD00202457, study PRJDB9452) | human saliva metagenome | host: Homo sapiens
TCAGTTACGTATTATGCGTACATGGTCATCAGATATTCATAAGCATCGCCAAAGGTATCAATATCATGTCTTCACATCCCCAAGATTCATATTTGCTACACCATGTAGTTTTGGTAAGTCGTTCATTTCTTTTGCAACAGTAGAGCCAAGCTTGTTGCTGTTCACATCAAAATCATCAAACAATCCGGCAAACTGTTTTCAGAAGATGATCCTATTGCAGAGCTTTCTGGATATGGCTAAATACACGCTCCAAGTTGTTTCATTCAGATTTTCGTCATTGTCGGATTCCTATTATACTACAGAAAGTCTGAAGGAAGAATAAAACCTTTTCTTCTACCTTCAACTCTCGCGAGCTTCTTCTGCATCGACGTTTGACATTTTGGTGTTAATCAAATCAATGTTTCCTGGCTTCCTGTTCACTGAATTGATATAGTTTGTTGATTTCCTCAGAAATAGCGAAAACATGGTTCCAAGGGATAGTTCTTAAACCCAACCCATCCACAGCACCACGGAGCTCATCAGCGATTGCCCATATCGCACGATGCAGTTTCACGCTCCTTTCCTTCTTTGTATCAATCATGCTTTTCCTCTCCTCGTTCTCTGAATAGTTTGTCATGAAAAAAGTAAAAACCAAATGATAACTCATCTTTCTTAAATTTATATAAAAAGACGACAGTTCGCCAATTCATCGCCTTTTTCACCATTTATATGAAATTTTCAGAATCTTTTCTTTCTTCCTCCATCAGCATCTTCCATTGTCAAATATTTGTAAAACCGTTTAAACGAAGTATTTCTACGATTCCTCCTTCGCCAGCAGCGCCACCACTACAATTCATTGTCACGCAGTATAGAAACACAAAGTTTCAAGCTCGTTGCTTGATTGAGGATTACAATTTATTCTCATCTTTATTTTCTTTAGTTTTTCAACGATTCCGGATCTAATAAGAAATATTCATGTAAATCTTACGTTCATCAATCATCTCGTGCCTTTATATTTGTAAATTATTGCGGCAATACGCATTTTATAACGAGTTAACTGTACTCCACTCAGATCAAATCAATATACTTCGTAAAATTTTTTTGGTGTATTGCCGATGAGAGTATGAAAAACCATACCAACGCACAAAACCTCCATCATTTATCTTGTATCATCGTTAAATTCTCTTAATAAGATCCTTAATATCACTCTTAATACTTGCGTATCAACAATTGAATTTTCACCAGCTGATGAAATTTTTTATCTTTAATTGTATAATCTTGATTATCATCATATTTTAGTAATCAATCGTACTATTTTACGTCTTAAAAATTTCTCGCCTTTTATATATTTGATTTTCTTTATCCATGCAACAGTTAATATCGCAAGCATCACAAAGCTTCAATATATCCTAAAATTGATGCTACATAATAGACACTCAATTTCTTTAAAAGCCCATAAAGGATAACGCATATCCGCCATTACTACAGTACCAATCAAAATGGATAGAACGCTTAGATTGTCGAAGAGAAGCGTTTTGCCATCGCATAGAATAAGCTGAAAGCTGTATTAAAAATTAGCCCATAGATGACAAAAAGCATATATTAATGAAAAAATGGGTGAATCTGTTCAAAGGATTGCTAACATGTAAGGCATATCAACTGTAGAAGCTAGTTTAACATTTGCATATATAAGACACAAAGTCATAAATAGTAATAATAATGCTAACACCAAGACCGCTCCAAAATACCGCTTTTCTGCCACACCAATCCTCATAATGGATCCGCCTAGTACAAAGCTATGGGGACTGCTGCTGGCTACTGCAAGTGCAAAATAATTTAGTAAAGAAATCTATATAAGATTTGGTATTGGACTAGGGATTGTGGCTGAAATTGCTTCACCATCGAAATCAAAGCCTGATTTGTAAAAGTGTGGACTGTACAATTATAATCATGATAAAAAACTATGGGTGTAAATATTCCAAGTACCAGTAATTTTTCTGAAATCAAGAAAGTTGACAATGATTATTAGTGCAGCACACAACAATCCTCCCGCCCAAAATGGGAGACCGAACTGTTGATTAAGGTTTAACTGGCCTGCAATCATAACAAAACCGACTACAAAGGAAACGATTAAAGTTATATCAAGGATTTTATTCGTAATCGGTCCGGCTATTTGTGAAAGAATTTCAGAGTGACTGGTTAGGATCGGAAATAACTGCCCAGCGTAATGATAATTTCCACTAAAACTACACTTATGATTGGGGCTCAAGAACAATGGTTCCTATAATCCCCCACTTACCAAAACTGACAAAGTATTGCATCAAGTCCCGACCGAGGATAATCCGGCACCGATAATAACTCCAACATACAATGAAATATTTAAAATTCTTTTACCTTCCTTTTCTCTCCTCATTATATATACAACCATGATTCCTCTTCTCTCCAACAACGCTAATTAATTTCTGCAATTATTGGTTCTTGGGAAACATATCTACAGCATACAATCCTTGTACCTTATATCCGTCATTTTGTAAAGCTTCCAAGTCTCTTGTCGTGCCTTGGCTTATAAGCCACATAGACCAGTCGCTTCACCTGTAGGAAATGATTTTTTCCAAGGCCTTCTTATGCATTCCGTCTCTTGGAGGATCCACAATAATAAAGTCCGACAGGGAAGCTCATTTCATGCCCTGCCCAGCACCTTCAGCACATCTCCGGCATAGATACAGTTCTCCACCTGATTTTCCTTGGCATTTTCCTTATGGGCTTCCACTGCTCCTCCACGATTTCCACCCCGATTGCTCGCTTTGCCACCTCATCATCAGCTGGGTAATGGTGCCGGTTCCTGGAACAAAGGCCTAAATCATGGTTTCTCCTCTGCATTTTCGGAAAAGCTGGAGTACTCCTGTACCTTGGCATAGAGCTTTTCTGCACCTAGAGTATTGGTTTTAAGAAGGAAACGAAGATTTTAAAGTTTAAACCAAGCAGCTCCTCGTAAAAATAGTCTTTCCGTAGAGCGCCTCTGTTCCGTCGTGTTAATGATCAGATCCGCCGTAGTTGTCATTTTCGTATGCAAAATGCCCGTATAGCTTCCTTCCAACTTCCCTTCCTTTCCAAGAAAGAAGTCTAATCTCTCCAGCTTAAAATCTTTCTTCTTCCCAGGAAGCTGGGTACTATGCACCAGAGAGAGTAAAATCTCTCCCGTCTTCTCCTGCCTCTTCTGATTAAGAGATGCTGAAGGTATCCCCTCAGGCGCTTTTTTGTGATATTGTAGCCAAGTCCCTGCTCTTGAAAAATACAGTCTTGTAGCCAATAAAAATCTCCATAATCCGGATGGGGTAGGCGGCAGTCTTCCGTATTTAAAATGTTGAAAAGCTTTTTGGTGCAATCCAAGCAGTAAAGGGGGTCATCCTTTCCTGATCCCCCAAAGGAAAATTCCATCTTATTACGGTAGGCTTTTCTTTGAGAAGAAGGATGCCTCAAAAGAGTTAGTTTCCTGAATCACTGGATCAAATAAGTTCGAATCTCCCGCCTCTTTTCGCCACTTCCTCTTCATAGGAATTTCCTGATAAAGCAGCCGCCGCAACGATCCTGATTTTGCACCAGTGTTTTTCCTGTTGCTGTACAGCCTCCTCTATTTACATTGTATTTTCGCCATATCTCCTGACCTCTTTCTTTGGTCTTTTTTGTGAAAATTCCTCTACTTTTCTCCCATAAAAAAAGAGGTTACTGCTCTTTTTTTCTTTCGCTCAAAGCACTATGCAATAAGATTATTCTCTTCCAGATAATCTTCATCCTCTAAATCATCGTAGTCTTCGTAATCCTCCAGATAATCCGGAGTAAGCAAACGATATACGCTGTAAGCCATCCGCAAAAAGCGATGATTCCACCTGATGATGGGCCAGTACGGTACAAATCTTTTTTCTTCATATCTTCCTTCTTTCTGCTTCTCTCTCTTGGCCAATGGCATATTGAAAAATCATTGTTTAATGTTTCTGTAAATCTTCTGTGAACTTCTTAGCTCTATCTCTGAGTTTCTACATTCCACTGTTCCATATTTTATCCTTTCCCAAAAATCTTCTCTAAGTATAGATTCTTGCAAAAGCAAGTCTTCTAAGGATACCGTGCTTTTTTCTTCAACTGTACATAATTATTTCTTTTTAGGATATTGTGCACTCTTTCTTTAGGACAGCACTTTTCTTTACGGGCACAGGCTTTTTCCGCCTTACTCAGTACCCAGTTCCATCCGCCATAACGAAGTCTCCTCTCCACACCCAGCTTATTCATCCAGAATTAGTCAAAGCTACGGTATAGCTTTCCCGGGTCTTCAGTGAAGGCATCCTTACGTTTGTTCCAAAGTTCCTGAGAGCTGGGCCACAGCATATCTGGGATGTACCGCACTATAGAAGGCGGTGCTGATCCGCCATGCTGTCCGTGATGAGCCATCTGCACGATATCCGCCTTGCTTATCGGCACCTTCTTCTTCCACTGCTCTGCCGCTTCATAGGAAGGTCTCCGGTAATCAGAAGCTTCTTTCCGTTACCACATCATATAGCAACGGAGCTGTTGTTTCCTGAGTCGATAGGAATGGAATAAGTGGGTATTCAAACCTACCGCCACATTGCCATAGGTAGTTGGTGCCTGCAGGGGAGCTTGCTTATGCTTTCACCGTCGTTGCACAGTCTTCCATAATTTCATCATGGGACATGGTGAGCCGGCTCATACTGCTCATAGAAGGCCAAGGGCGCAAAGCCGTAGTAAATCTGTCCCAACAATGTTGTAATAATCCGATGACCTTCTTCTGCTGCTCAAGGATTACCGCAAGGGCACCTTACATGGTCTTCATGATGGTAAGAGCTGCCGCTACCTTTCCCCTGTCCTTGTCGTATTTCGCAAGGAGCATTGGTCTTTAAACCACCGTCCACTACGATTAAGCTGCCGTCATTGTTTCCCACTCATAATGGAAATTGTCCGCTTTGTTTCCCTTAATCATGGTACTGGCGCGCCCAACCGATGGTACTGTCGGTTGGGTTGGGGTAGTGCTACCGTTTTCGGTACATTTAAAGGAGCATTGCTTTGTGTAGCGCCCGCACTGCTTCCGAGGAACTAACTGCATTGGAAGAGCTGGACACTGAAGCACATTTCCTGTGCTGTTATATTTCCGTTACCGCTATTTCCCGTGTTACCGGTATTTGCTGCCTGAGCTACCGGGTTGCTTCCTCGCATCCCGTCAGGTGCCTTGGGCCCGGAAGCCTGCTGGATTTACGCCATGAACCACGTTGTAGCGCTTTCCCGAATGGTTCCGTTATCACTCATCCGCAAAGCCTGTCCGTGGAAAGCCAAAGTTCCACTTAATAATAACGCTAGTCACAAAGCTTTTTCTTCATTTTAACCTTTGTCATGCAAAACTTCTGGGAATTCCTTTGCCAATGTCTAGCTATACTCTTGCAATATGGCCGCAAACATATCGAAAATAGTCTCTTTACAAAGACAGACTAGTTTCCTCCCAAAGGCAAATCCTTCCTCTTAGAAAGCAAAGAATTTCCCTATCTGTCTCGCAACAGCATACTTCTGAAACTGCTTTGCTTTACCGCCGAACACCTTCCGCATTGATGGTGAAGCCATCCTGCACGGTATCCCCAGCATAGCACCTTGCAGGAACACCTTCCGCTTCGCGCATCTACAGGAAGTACCACTATTCCTGATATTCGCCATCCGCCGAGCATTGCACCGTTCTCCGGCTGGAAATAGTACCACCGTCCGTTGATTTCGCCAGCCGGTGAGCATCTTCCCTCGTCCCCGCCTTTGGTCATTCCGGTGTACCACTGATTTAAAAATGCCCATCCACTCAGCATCGCACCGGCGCTTGCTGCATTTTGATCCAATAATACCACTGCTCACCAATCTTTCTCCAGCGCTGGTAAGCATTTTTCTCATCCTCATCGAAGAAATGCTCACTGGTCTTAATTCGCTTCCAGCCCTTGAAAGCTGACCGTTTTCTTTCAAAATACCAGTCTTCTTCCGTTCTGTTCCAGCCTAAAACTGCACTGAGGGACTGCTGGAAGCATTGCTATCCTCGGTATTTCCATAGTAGTCATTGAAGGTCTCTTCTTATTATCCTCTTAGCCTCTCTGCTGCAGTCTTTCTTTTCTTTGCACTGTATCTTTAAAGCTCCTTGCTGATTCCCTTTGCCTTCAAGGTAATTAGGTTGAAAAATGTAGCCGTCATCGAATACTCTCCGTCCACATCACCGGAGTGGGCTCCACATACAGTGAATCCGCACATACTGCGCCAAATCGTCCTTGTCACTACTGGCTCTTTACGGCGATATGGTCAAATTCCTCTCCGTCTCGGAGTAGGACTTCACGTCACGCTAGTACCGTTTACGGATCTCTTTCACACCTTTGTCGTCTCCTGCTGGTGGTGTAGTAAATCACTACATCATAGCCGGAAAGCGTAATCCACCTTTCCCCAACGAATCAAAAGTTCCAGTCCCGGGTAAAGTTTGTGTGCTCCTTCAAAATGGTGAAGGGATAGCATTTGCCTTGCTTTCATGCTTGTCTTGACTTTTCGGTTACCGCCACTCATTAAGCGACCTCGGAACTCATCACTCACGGTATTGTCATCAAAGACATTTCCCCTCCGCCTTCACGGAAATGGTATAGGTATAGGGGCTTCTTGGGAGAGCCCTTGATCTTTCTTTCCGTCACCGGAGAAAACATCCGGAAACCTCGTGGTTGCAAGGTCCATAGCCACAGCCCTCATAGGCTTGGCATAGGTCCTACCGGATCGTGCTCCAAATTCACTGGGCTGATGTCGATCTGCACACGTGCTTGCGGCTTATCCTCCGCAAATGCAGAATGCTCCATGAGAGCACACATTGTCACAGCCCCAAAAGCAGAGCCTCCTTTCCCACGTGCTGAAAATGCTTATCTCTTCTTTAGCATAGTATCTCTCTTTCTTATTTTTCATTCTCTTTCGGATTTTACAGGTCTTTCAGCATCTTAATGCTTTCTCGGATGATACAGCACCTTTCTCCAAGCGTCTTATTTCAAGAGAAGCTTCCTACTTTCCCTCATCTTCATCGGCGAAGGCATTGTAAATATCTTTAGAAACCCACACACACCAACCCACCAAAACCAAGGAAGCCAGCACCGGCGTGCCCAAAACGATAGTCCACTCCGTTAATGTTTCTCGTGGCATCCGCTACCATCGCGCCGGAATCCTCCATATAGTCACCATACATCATTGAGATTTCTCCAGCCTCGTTCTGCATCGCGCCGTCCTCGAGCCAATAGCGTAATCCTTTTCCGGAGACCTTCTGCCAGTTCTTGGCCACGTGCGCTGTCCTTCAGGGAAGTACCAGTTTCCGTTATTCGATCCAGCTGGCTTCTGCATTGCTGGTTATGCCCAAGAACATACCAGCCGCTTTCGATCCTTCACCCAGCCGGTCTGCACATTGCCGTCGGAATTCATAGCACCACTTACTCCGATACCTTTTCCAGCCGTGGTGACAGCCTTCCATTTTCTCCTTATACTGCCACTTTCCGGGAGTGCTTTATGCACCCAGCGTTTTCCACGCAGCGTGCAGACTCTGCTGTAGGTCCGCGGTGCTGATGGTACTGTTTTCCTTCTATTCAGGCTTCAGTGTTGCCTCCATTGGAAGAGAGAGCTTCGTGTCCGGAAGCGCTTTCGGAATTGTTGCCGCCTTTATTGCCGCCATTCTTTTCCGGAATTTCCAAGTTATTGGGAATTGTTGCTGTTCTCTTCCTGCACGTTGGAGGAATCATTAGAAGAATTTCCGCCATTGTTGGAGCTGTTCCCGGAAGCACCGCGTGACTTTCCGGTATCTCGGAGGGGTTGCTCTCCGCCGTAAGCCTTTCCAGGAAAATTCCGTGGTAACCAGTCCTTGATTCCCGCAACCACACCCTCTCACTGGACTGCCAAATGGTGGTGCACTTCCCTCTACCGGACGATACACCTGATCCAAGGGATAGGCTGCAAACCACACGTCATAGGGTAAATCCGATAAATCATGTGCTTGGTCAGCCAGTGTTTTATTGGCATAGACCATAGGAATAAATCCTGCATCCTTCACCCTCCTCTCACACACAGGCGTCGGTCATGGCGGTAAGCTCCTTCCCTCGTAAGGCCGTCGGAGTTACGCATGGAGCCGACCTCCAGTGCTGCAGGGGCCACCGGATGATCTTTCAAACTTATAGGGCTTTAATCTCTTTATCGCTTTCCGCTATCGACATGTCGTGCATATTTTTCGCGGTGGAGCAGCGTAGGCTCCCACCTTTCATTACCGGCCTTCTGCAACTCCTTTACGTTCTCATCGAAATAGACGTCTTCCTTGGTGCGTAGGCGATACTGAATCATGACAAAAGTCCAGTCCGTCCTTCTTCGCCGCATCCCCAGTCAATGGGGCTGTTCTCATTCTGAAACTCGAAACCCGGTTCCTCTCCAGATACTTTAAATCGGAGCTGTCCGCGTTGGTATAACTGAACCAGCTGAGTAATCCAAAGTCCCCGAAGAGGAGCTGTTACCTGGCTCGAATTGTTGGTACTGCTTGACGTACTGCTTTCCCTGTGCTGTTCCCTGCATTTTTCTCAGACTGTCTCGCGGCCTGCGGCGGATAGCTTACGCTTTGTCCAAAAAGCAGGCTTTAACGACAGATTGGTCAGGACGGCGACTCTTCGCCCTTCTTCTGAAATTCCATACTCCTCCATCATCTTTAACTGCTAGCTTTATCAGCTTTTTCAGAGGCAAAATGCACACCGTCCAGAGAACTGTAAGAGTTTTCAGAATTCAGTAAGAGCTTCCGAAAATAGTCTGATCATAAAGCCCTCGACGCTGATAAGCTCAGCATCCCGGGGCTGCGCATTTTGCCACTTTCGTGGACTTTATCACACACATTCTACTAAGAGAACTTGATAACCATTTGAGGGATAATTCTTAGAATTTTTATCCTGTGGTAGGTAGTAATATCGGCGGTATGATATAGAGTATAAGCGATTTTCTTATTTTTGTAAAGAAAAATATTTTTATACGAATCTTCTAATGGATTTTATAGGTCAGGTTGCAGATTCAATGGTTACACCGGAGCGGGAATTCAGTGAAAGCATTCTTCCGTTTCTAAATAGATTCTCACATGGCCTGCATAAGCAAAACATCACCCTGGGAATCGCATTTGCCAAAGTGCCCACATTGGTTCCCAAGGTTCCAATCTCCGCAGAGGAATGGGGAAGACCGATGCCGAAGTGTCCGAAGATCTCATCAAGAAGCCGGAACAGTCCGATCCGTGAAGAAGGCTTTCTCCGCTCGATAACGATAAGTCTGCCGATATACTGCTGCATAATCTACAATCTGCTGACTCCTGCTGACAGCATCTCCCACCAAAACATCGTCGGAAAAATAAAGTAGCGGGATCTGATCCTCCTGAGAAATGATAGCTCCCTTCCTCGGAAAATACTAAAGTCTCCTCTTCCTGTGGACTTGCAGAAGCTGTAAAGCAGTACTCATGCTCAAAACTCATCAGAGCAAGGGCAAGGGCTAAGCTTTCTTTCCAAATTTAAGAGCGCTTTCTTCTCATTCCTTTCGATTCGCTTTTTCCTAAATTCCTCTTTACGGAATTTCTCTCGTTCTTATTGATTTCTTTTACTGTAAAATTCAGTGTCCTGCATAAACTCTCCTTTTGGTTTGTGTTACAGTTTGCCATTTTAGGGAGAAAATATGTATGAAAATAAAAACACAAGATGAAGATTCACTAACGCATTCTGCTAAAACTGCTTAGTGTTTTTACATTTTCATCCCGTGTTTTTACGAAATTCTGACATTCTTTATTTTGGAAGCATTTTACGCTTCTTTTGGTAAAAATAGTTCTATAGTCATAAGAAAATTCTCTTCTTAACATTTTTCTTTTCTTTGATTCCAAGCTTTTTCTTTTTAGTCCTGACTTTTTATCTCTCTTAAACTTTACTTTTCTTCTCTTTATTCTTTGCTTTCCTCTCTAAATCCCTGCTCTCTTCTTCCGCCTTTCACCGCTTTGGGAGTATAGCCAATCCACTTCTCGAAAAATGCACGTCGAAGAAATGAATAATCGGTCCTGTGAAAAGGGCGGAAACCAAGGTTCCGATTCCTACCAGTCCTCCGGTAAGAAAAGTGCCAAGAGCCGCCAAACCGTCTGTTAACATTCTGCATCCGTATAAATGCTCTGGTCTTATCTCTAAGCTTCCAAGGAAAGAGTAATCGTAGGGTGCAACCCCCAGATCCGCTGTCTGGTATAGAGAAACGCCGAAGGAAGTCACCACCACCGCAAGGCTTACCCAAATCAACTGTACTACTAAAGCCGTGCTCCTCCGCATAGCCGAAGTGCTTTGTAAATATTTCATAGAAGAAAGTCACGATATAGCCTACCAAGATGCCGTTGGCAAAGGTTCCCGCACCGATATACTTTCGTCCTGAAAGCGTTGAACCATGAAAAACAGCACATTGGCTATCATATTCTGCTGTCCCAATGAACTCCCGAAGATTTCTGCCAAACGCATATTTAAGGCGGAATCGGGTCATTTCCAAATGCGACTCTTTAAACAAAGCGATACCGATGGAAATCACCAGTACACTCAAAAAGCATCCCTGATATATCTTCTCACCATAATATTCTTTGTTTGTATAGCTACCCCCTTTTTCTATACTACTTTTATGCTCCACTTACTACAAAGCCTTGTCTACTCCTAAGTTCTGTACTTTCTTTCCAAGGCTTAGGTCTTTTCATTTTTCTATATTCTGTATTTTCTACTACGCCGAATTTTCTTGTAAGGACATTATCTTAACGAATTTTCCTTTTATCCAGACTTTTTATTATTATTTTCTTTTGATCTTAAGCCCAACAAACACAAAGTGCAATGCAGGCTTACTAGCAGGAGTGCTTTTCTTCTTTTTAACAGCTTTACTTTACAGATGAAAAGTGTAGTTAGCGAAAGCTCTAAGCCTCCGATAACTACACTCTACTTTACTTCCTTATTTAACTTCATACTTTCTTACTTTCTTTCTTACTTTCTTCTCTTATGGATGAACCACTATCGGCATCCCTTCTGATTTTTGGCAAAAGCTCTGCCGCCTTGTTCTTCGGCAGATTGATGCAGCCGTGGAACCATTCTTCACATAAATGTTTCCACCGAACTTGGAACGCCAAGTCGCATCATGTAAACCGATGTTTCCAAGGAGGCATCCAATAGGACACAGGAGCCTCATATTCCGGGCTTTCCGTCCACCATCTTTTCCCTTCAGGGTTCTGTTGGTTTTCCTTCTTTCAGGAAGAATACACCACTCAGTAGCACGATCCTCGGTAAGCATCCCGTTACTGTAGGGACTCTCCCGAGTCAATGCGCCATTTTCATAGTAATACACATGCTGCAATCCCAGATCAATCTCCGTGAGTATTTCCAAACTGGGGCTGGGCATACTGTGCAGGCCTATGCACAAACCGGCTCTCTCCTGCTTTTGCAGGGAAGAAATGGCAGCTCGTAACGCATCCCTTTCCGCCGCCACGTTGATGTGTAAGCCGTAGTATTCTATGGCAATGTCTTTCCATGGCAGAATGGAAGGACACGGTGTTTCCAAGATTTCCGTACTTATTTTCCAAAGATCAAGCATAAGCTGTAGCTTCTCTTCATCGAAGCTTTTAGTCCCGGAAGCATTCACGCCGGTAACCATCTCCTGTAGCTGCTCTCCCGTCAAGCTTTTCCTTATTTCCTAAAATGTTGGTAACAATCGTCACAGAGGAAAGCTTATTCATGGCATCAACCTTGCCCTCTAAATCCGCCTTTCTCTGGGTGATGGCATCATAGATTCCGTCATCGGACAGCTGATATTGTCTCTCCTCTTTGCAGAGCTCTTTCCACCCTTGCCCAAAGTCTGTCCCAATTCAGAGAATTTCCTCCTGCTCCGGAATAATGGTGTAGACTCTGTTTTCCTCTCACCACGCTGGCAGTTCTGGTCTCTCTGGATCCTTAACCATGGAAAGCGCTTCCAGCTTTTCCTTCCACTTTCACGGTGTCATAGCTTGCGGTACTGCCTTCCAAGGAATAATCGATTCTTTGGTCCGGACTCTCGGCTCCACTCTTCCGCTTCCTTCTGTAAAATTTCCGGAAGATTGGTAGCTGCTCAAATGATAGTCGATATCCTTTCCGGAAATCTCTCCTGCTCTCTTCCATAAGATAGAGGACATAATTCTGACTATATGCTCCTTCCAGATAGGCTCCTGGCCTCTATGGTCTTTCCTCCGATGGGAATACGTTGCTCATAGGTTCCGCCAGAAAGCGATCCAGCGTAAAGCCTTTTCCCTGCCTGAGAAAAATGTCAGAATATCGGAGAGCTCAAGGGCAATTTTGAAAAATAATTGCTTTTTAAGCTTCTTTCCTTCTTCCTGTCTGCTTTGTTGCTGTCGGTATTTTCTTCTTGTGCATCATCGCCATGTCCTCATTTTCCTCTCTTTTCATGTTAGTGCTTCCTCATTGTACGCCTTAGAGCCCTCCCTTTGGCTCAGTAAAAGTAGAAAGGAATAAGTCTTAAGAAAAAGAAACTCCATAAATAAAAAGCAATAGGGGCGACAAAAATTCCAACACTTCTTCCCTAAGTTTAAAAGAGCAATTAGGGACTATAAAATCTGAATAAATAGATTAATTGATGCAATATAGGTCTAAAGTAGGGGCAGTCTGAGCCCGTCTGGTACTATGAAAAACAAAAGGTACTGCAGTTTTTCGCTTAGTATCCGCTGCAGGGCGAGGCTACAGTAACGTGCCCCAATTCTTAGACCCATATCGTAGCAAAAACTATTCTGATTTTTATAGCCCCTATTGCTTATTCTCCGAAGACTTCTTTCTTAAGCGAATTCTGTTGGGTTTATGCTCAGATGCCCATGGCGGTTTCCTTCAAGGCGCTGGACATGTTGTCTCCTACCGACTTCATCGCCGCAATACATTCATCTACGGGAATCTTCAGCTCTACTCCTGCCAAAGCCATATCCGCAGAGGAGTAATCACTATCCGGATACATTTCTTTTACAGGAATTTCCACAAGGCCTGCCACGATCACAAACCAGACCCATCTGGTTCACTGTGGACATCTTCACACGCATCTCCGCAAGCCTGGGCTTCCCCATAAGCTCCACCAAAGATGCTGCTGCCATACCGAAGCGGAACCGCACTCCGCCTGACATCCTCCCTCAGCGCCGGCAAATGGAGGCCTGCTTTGGCAATGACCATACCGAAAGCTGCTGCAGTAAAGATAGACATCACGATGTCTTTCTTGTTATATCCCTCGTCCTGATACATGGAAACCAGACAGCCCGCAAGATTCCGCAGGATCCGGCAGTAGGCTGCCAATTCTACCCATGGCTGCATTACAGTTGGATACGCACACGCCCCTGCCGATAGCCTTGGTCATAAACTCCTCCCATCAAACCGCCTTGAGCTTTCGAGAATACCCAGCATGGTTGCTCCTCTCCTCCTGTAAGACGGAAGTGGAACGAAGAGTTCTATCCCCTCCCTTTCCAACGGAATCCACCATCACATCGAAATTCTTCCATCATTTCTGTAGATTTCTTCTTTAGAAGCCCCATCTGCTCTGGACTGATCTCTCCAGTGCAAAGTTCGCTGATTTTGATTCCCCGCGCCTCTGCCTTATCACATATTCTCTTTAATTGTATCGTATTTAATCATTTTTCCTCCTGCCCTAGACCTTTCTTTTGGTAGTCTAATGTACCACCAAATAGTCTCGCAGCTTATCCTAATCGATACTCTGTCTATGCAATAACATCTATTCAATAGCTGTATCTAATCAATGCTTTATCCTAATCCAATGCTTTATCTAATCAATGCTTTGGCTCCAATCAATGCTTTATCTAATCAATGCTTTCTATCTAATCAATTCTCTATAATAAATGCTCTATAATAAATGCGCTCGAATGAACACTAAAATTGTACTTTGAATCAGTAAGGCATTCTCCACATTAGGGAAGCTTATTGATTTCGTCCATCAGTTCTTCCGGCGGCATCTGGTCTTTTCGATGGTCACCAGACGATTCCAATGCCTTTTCCGGACGGCTTAAACGGAAGTTGCCGATATTCAAATCCTTATATTTATCGTGTACACAATCTGGTTACTCACGCATCATGCCCGGCTTTATCCTGATGCAGTACTAGAATGGTATTACTTTCTCCGGTAAAGTCCACCTCAAAACCGTTAATCACATCTACCCGGATGTTTCCTCCACCGATACTTGCGCACCTTCACCGTTCTCCTGTCCATTCTGAAGGACATAGTGAATGCGGGCGGTATTCGGGTGAGCCCTCGGAATATCATTTTCACGAGACGATAATCAATTCCTATCCTTGGCAGTCTGCAACGCATCCCGAATCTCCGAATAGCTGTGATAGCCCTATAATACCGCAAGCAAAGCTCTGTCCGTACCATGGCCTCTGTAGGTTCTGGCAAAGGACGGACAGCTCGATGTCCAACTCCTAATTCATCCGATCCTCGCTACCTTGTTTTACTACTCTTCCCAAACGAACCGCTCCTGCGGTATAATCCGCTTGGCCCGATCATAATCGGACCGATAATGTTAAAAACGTTCATAAGCTCCTCCTTTTGTGTTTTATGATAGCTTCAACTTACCACTGGGTATTTCTTCCATCCGAACAAGGGCAACACTTGCATTTCCCCCGCTTATTCCTAAAACGACAAAATCTATCTAAAAATCGCTTTTAATTTCTAGTAAAATATAATATATAACATAAAGTAGGAAAAAGGGAGTATAACAAAGCACACCCCCTTTTTCTTCAATTTCTCATGATTTGTTTATAATTTCTTTTGTAAATATTTCCAAATCGAGCACAATATTCAGTTCTTGTCTTTTACTGACGGTTTATCCTTTTAAGCCTTCTTTTGCAAAAGAGTCTTTCGTTAATTTCATTGACCACAACACCGATGGCATTGTCTCCGGATACGTTACAAAGCGGTTCCGAAAGGAGTCCTGGGTGATGTATAAAGCCACCATGATGGCACAGATGGGGCCGTTGGGATCTCCTGCTTCCTTACCGAAAAATCATGTAGAGGAAAAGGGAAGTGCTGTCATGATGGATCCGCCGGGAGCACCGGGGCTTGCCACCATAGCGATACCCAGAGTCATAATGAAGGGTACAACGGTTCCGATAGAAATCGGAAGGTTGTTCATAAGACATACCGCGGTAGCGCAAGCTGTGATGGTAATCATGGATCCGCACATATGAATGTTGGCGCAAAGAGGTACTACGAAGTTACGAATCTGCTCAGATACACCGTCCTTCTTTGCGCATTCCAGGTTTACCGGAATGGTTGCTGCAGAGGACTGGGTTCCTAAAGCAGTTGTGTAACCCGGAACCTGATTCTTAATCAAAGTAATCGGGTTCTTCTTGGCAACGGTTCCTGCAATAAAGAACTGGATAGTGATGTAGATCAAGTGCATGCAGATTACGGTTAAGAATACCTTCCACAGAGATGCTTAAAATCGCAAAGGTCTTTCCGGAGTAGGTCATATCCACAAAGGTTCCCATGATGTATAAAGGAAGCAGAGGGATAATGGCGGTATGCAATACCTTATCAATAATGCCGGAGAAAATCCTTCATGGTATTGTAAAGGTCAGATCCGATTTCCTTTCCCTTCATATTGGACAGGCAGAGTCCCAAAATAAATGCCAAAACCACTGCAGAAAGAGTATCCAACAATGGGGGAAGAGCAATGCTGAAGTATCCGGAAACGGAATTATCCGCAGTCTTTGCAATCTGATCCAGAGCGTCCGGAGACATAAAAGCTGGGGAACAGGTTGCTGGATACCACATAGGATGCTGTTCCGGCAACCAAAGGTGGAGCCGTAGGCCAGACAAACGGTAATCAGGAGGAGCTTTCCTGCTCCTTGAGACAGATCCGCAATTCCCATGGTAACGTAAGCAAGAATCATCAAAGGAATAACGAACTTTAAAAAGCTGCTGAAAATGCCTGAAAGGGTAACAATCCCTCTACAGAACCACAACGGGAAATACTGACCAACCAAAATACCCAAGATGATGGCAATGATTAGTCTTGGCACTAAGCCAATTTTTGATTTTCATATAAATCCTCCTCTTCTGTTTTGCTAAAAACCTCCTCCTGCATCCAAAGTCACTTTTAAAACAAAAGCCATCTATCCGAATTCGGACAAATGGCTTTTTCTAATCTGACAATTTTTGAATTTTTCAAAGACTCTGTTCCTCATCTTCTCCAAAGAGGATACACAGATTGCTTTTATTTTTTACAAAAGTTTATTTAAATGTCGGAGTTTTTTAGCCATTTTGACTGCTCTTTATAAAAAACTTATAAAGAATACTCCTCATAGTATAACACTTTTATAAAATTCCGCCAAGAGTCATAATGAGCGGAGCAAATACTAATGCGATTACGGTCATCAGCTTAATCAAAATATTGATGGAAGGTCCGGAGGTATCCTTGAAAGGATCTCCCACTGTATCTCCTACAACCGCTGCCTTATGGGTCTCAGAACCCTTTCCGCCGTTGTGTCCTTCTTCGATATACTTCTTAGCATTGTCCCAAGCTCCACCGGAGTTGGACATGAAGATTGCCATCATAACACCGGAAACCAAAGATCCTGCCAAAAGTCCGCCAAGAGCCTCTGCACCGAGAAGTAATCCGATAGCCAGCGGTGCAATAACAGCCAGTACACCGGGAACAATCATTTCCCTTAAAGCCGCACGGGTAGAAATACTTACGCAGGTCTTATAGTCAGGCTTATCTGTTCCCGCCATAATGCCCGGCTTCTCTTTAAACTGTCTTCTTACTTCGGAAATCATGGCAAAGGCTGCCTTACTTACAGAGCTCATAGTAAATGCGGAGAAAAGGAAGGGAAGCATAGCGCCGATAAAGAGTCCGATACATACCCTACTGTCCAAAACATTGATGCTCTTTAACTGTACAGCCTCCGCATAGGATGCAAATAATGCAAGAGCTGTTAATGCTGCAGAACCGATAGCAAATCCCTTACCCATAGCTGCAGTTGTATTTCCTACAGCATCCAACTGGTCGGTAATCTTACGAACACCCTCTTCCAGACCTGCCATTTCCGCAATACCGCCCGCATTATCGGCGATAGGTCCGTAAGCATCTACCGCTACGGTGATTGCTGTTGTGGAAAGCATACCTACAGCGGATAAAGCAATACCGTAAAGTCCCAAAAGACTAAAGGATACAAAAATTGCTACGGAAATCAATAAAATAGGAATAGCTGTAGAGCGCATTCCGATAGCCATACCGGAAATGATATTGGTAGCGGATCCGGTTTCAGACTGCTTCGCAATTTCTTTTACAGGAGCATAGCTGGAGGATGTGTAATACTCGGTAATGGCACCGATACATAATCCTGCAATCAAGCCTGCCGTAACGGCCAAAGCCGCATGGAAATCTCCGAAGAAATAGTTAGAAAGTCCAAAAGCAAAAACAATAACTGCCACTGCAGCAGAGTAGCTGGCAGTCTTTAATACCTTACTGGGATCCTCTCCACCAATCATAACTACGGAAAAGCTTTCCTAAGATACAAGCCAGTAAGGATAATCCTGCAAGAAGCAGAGGAAAGGCAATTCCCTTTATCCTGAAAAAGCCAGTGCACCTAAAGTCATAGCAGAAACCAAAGCACCTACATAGGACTCCGAAAAGGTCAGCGCCCATTCCGGCAAACATCGCCTACGTTATCTCCCTACATTGTCCGCAATAACCGCAGGGTTTCTAGGGTCATCCTCAGGGATTCCCGCCTCAACCTTACCTACAAGGTCTGCTCCAACGTCGGCTGCCTTGGTATAGATTCCTCCACCTACACGGGCGAAAAGGGCAATGCTGGAAGCTCCCAGGGAGAATCCGGAAAGCACACCTACGTCCTTAGTGAAGTAGTAGAAAAGTCCCAAACCGAAAATACCGAAGCCTGCCACGGACATTCCATTACGGAACCGCCGGAAAAGGCAATGGATAAAGCCTTCTTCATTCCGGACTGTCTTGCCGCCTCTGCAGTACGAACATTGGCTGCGGTTGCGGAACGCATTCCGAAATATCCTGCCAATGTGGAAAGCAAAGCACCGAAGACAAAAGCCGCTCCGCTAAGCCAGCTTCTTGTTCCTAAACCGATGCAAAGGAAAAGGCTGCAAACAAAAAAAAGAAGAATCTTGTATTCCGCGAAGAGAAAGGCCTGCGCACCCTCAGCAATCGCATGGGCAATTTCCTTCATCCTCTCGTTACCGGAATCTTCCTTCTGAATCTTCTGTGCCTGAAAAAAAGCGAACAAAAGACCCAATACGCCCAATACGGGCACCAGCATAAACATAGTATTCATATCTTCCTCCCTCGTGAAACCATAAATTTTGTCAAAAATTCATGGATTTTCTCCTGCTGTTTTCCCATTTTTAACAAAATGATTAGGTTTTTCTACTATTATTTTTAAAAAAAGAAAATTTATTCCACTATTATTTATGCTTTTTCTTTTTCGTACAATTTGATTTCATATTTTTAAATAAATAAGCTTCGCTAAAAATCTCTCCTTACTTATTCTTCAGTAAATCCAACAATCACACCTATCCCGTAGAGCATTCCTCCCAAGTAAATGGCAATATCTCCTATGTTAATGATGGCATTTTTCAAAAAGGGAACACGAACATTGATATAGTCTGTCACCTTTCCTTTAATCAGGCGGTCATAGGTATTGGAGGAGGCCCCGCCGATGACCATGGCGGTACCCTCATTTTTGCAAAAAGAAACCGTCTCCCAGAAGAATACTCATATAAGGCAAGGCAAAAATCAGGAAGAGGGTAGCCAGTAAGGGACAAGGTCTTCACCAGCTTCGGATACTTCTCCAGTCTTCCCATGGAAAATCCCGGATTATGGGCTCTTCGTATCTGTACAAGACCCTTTGAGCCAGTAAATCTCTGGGAAAATTTTCCTTTGGCTCTCGTCTATGGCATGTTTAAAAAGCTGGTCAATGGCAAAAATGCCTGCCGCAAAAAGATTAAATAACGCATTTCCTTACTGAGATACCAAATCCATTCGATATGATACTGCTTTAAATATCCGTAACAAAAACTCCGTGTTTTCCCATTTTTCACCCTAAACCTTTTCTATTATGTCTTCTTACTCTCTATACCTTCGTCGTTCTGACTTTTGCAGTATTCTTGATACCTTCGTCGTTCTGACTTTGCAGTATTCTTGATACCTTCGTCATTTTTATTTTTGCAATATTCTTGATTGCTTCTTTATTCTTCTTCCCTACTCTTTTTCTTATCCTTCTGCTTCTTCTTACCCTATTGATATGCTGTTCAAACTCTCCGCTTTCCAAAAGCTCCGTAAGGATGCACTGCTCCAGCACCGGTACGGAACAGGAGTAAAAAGGAGATTTTCTCCAGATTTTTCTTTCAAGTTTTTCTTTGGGCAGTAAAGATACGCCATACGAAAGGCCGGGACTATGGTTTTTGGAAAAAGCTGTTCATGTAAAAGACATTTTCCCCGAGCTTCCATGGAAAAGAGATAATCCTCCGGCTTGCCCAGGAGAAAACTCGGAGTCATAATCATCCTCAATGATAACCGCCCCGTTTCTATGGGCAAAGTCCAGATATTCCTGTCTTTTGAGGCATCCGCCGTGATCCCCTGTAGGGTGCTGTGGAAGGGCGTCACATGAAGTACCTTAGCTTTGCCTTTTTGCAAAGCGGCGCTTTCAATGCCGTTCTTTCCCATGGGGAGGAGCTCCAGCTGAATGCCATGGCTTTTCATAAATCCTTTGCATCTTATCATAAGAAGGAGATTCCACGGCAAAGCGCTTTTCTTCCCCGGGATTTGTGCCAGAAGGGCATAGAGATTCTCTGCTCCGGCCCCCAGAATCATTTGCTCTTCCTCCACAAAGATTCCCCGTCCTCTTCGCAAATATTCCTTCAGCGCTCTTCTTAAAAATACTTCCTGCATTTCGGAGGCTTCAGAATCTCCTCCTGATACTTACTCATGGCTCTCCGCACCGCTTTCGCAATGGTGGGGTAAGACATTTGCTCCTTTGGAAACAGCGGTTTTCTTTTTAAAAATCTATAAAACCGGCTTCCTCTTCCTTATTGCTGACAGGAAAAACGTCTCCCTCCTGATAGGAAACAAAGTAACCGCTTCGTTCCTTCCCTCAATATACCCTTCTTCCTCAAAAGTGCCAGTGCATGTTCCACCGTAATCAGGGAAATGCCCCGTTCCTCGGAAAGATAGCGCTTGGAGGGCAGGCGTTCGAAAAACCGTAGCGACCTTCCACAATGTCCTGCCGCATTTCCGGTAAAAGCTCCATGTACTTTTTCACCTTCCCTCCTTTCTTTGGCTGTAAGCTTCTAAATCATTTTTGAACTAAATTTTTACTCTGCCAAATTTATAAAAACTGCTTATAGTAGGCAAATGCAGAGGAATGCTGAGTTCTCCGTGGATTTCTTCCTTACTATAGAAGCGATAACCCTGCTTTTTCCCAAGTCTTCTTAGCTTTGCTGCTCTCCTCCTGAAAGTCTCCGCACTGCAGACCTCATAGCCTATCATTTCCCACTCCTTGTGGGTGAAAATGTGTTTTGCCTCACCTAAAGCTTTTGATTCGCAAGGAACGTAAGCCTAAGTTTTCCACCGCTTCCAAGGCTTCCTTCTCCGAGCAATGCCCTTCCAGCTTATAAAACTCGTAAAGCCCGCCCAAAAGGCCTTTATTTTTCCCGTTTCTTCAGCATAAGCTCCTCCTGATGCCGTATCAGGAAAAATGCTGTACTGCTCCACTTTTCTTTTTCTTTTTCTCCGGAAGCTTGGGATAGTCCATAGGGTTTTCCGCACTTGGCACTACTGCAAAAATTTACTTCCAAAGGACAGGACTTACAGCCAATCTCCCCTTGGGAAGGCAGACTCTGAGCTAGATCCATAGAGCCTGATTAAATCCGGGTCTATCCCCCTGCATTCTCCTGAAAATAAGAAAAATGCAGCTTCTTTTCCCTCGGCTCCAGCACCACCTTGGGATAGCTTGTTAAACGAGCAAAAATCCGAAGCAGGTTTCCATCCAGCGCCGGAATTTCTTCCTTATAAACAATGGAGGCAATGGCTGCGGCGGTATATTCTCCGATGCCGGGAAGCTTCTTTAATTCCTGAAAGCTATTCGGCATTTCCCCGGCGTATTCCGTCATAATCTTCTTCGCCGCCTTTGCAGATTTCGCCCGAATAATAGCCCAGTCCCTCCCAGAGCTTTTAAAACCTCCTCCTGCATTCGCAAGGTCCGAAATTTCGGAGTGCGATAAAAAGCGGGCATAATAGCCCTTCACCGCCTCCACTCTGGTCTGCTGCAACATAATTTTCGGACAACCGGGTGTGATAAGGTCCCGGTTCTTCTCGCCAAGGAAGAATCCTCCTATTTTCGTTATACCGGAAAGAAGCGCTTTCGCAAAGGGATCCCTCCCCTCCGCTAAACTGTCTTTTATCTTTCATCTTCGCCTCTTTCATTTGCTAAACCTCTTTAAAAAGAAAAATATTTCAGACCAATCAATATCAATATAACGCCACCCGAGATTTCCGCCTTATTGGAAAGTATCGTTCCGCATTTTTTCCCGATACCGATGGCAAAGTAGCAAAGGATGAGGGTTTCCTCCGATAATCAGAGAAGCCAAAACTGCCTCTCGTCAGAGTATAGCTTGCGATAGTAAAGCCACAGAAAGGGCGTCGATAGAGGTGGCGATTCCCTGAAGCAGTAAATCTTTCTTTGTCAGAATGGATTCCGCTTCTTCCTCATTTTTCTGAATACCGGCAAGCAGCATTTTCCCACCGATATAGGTAGAAGTCCTAAAGAAATCCAAGGAATCAGAGTTTCCAGCTTCTGAAAATACTGCAACAAACAATGTACCATAATCCCAGCCCAGAAAGGGCATCAAAAACTGAAAGAAGCCGTATACTCCTGCAATCGACCACCTCTTCTTTTCCTGCATTCCTTTTTCCGTTGAGCCGTTGGCCATGAAACCGTAACCGCATCCATAGCCAACCCTGCTCCTAATAAAAACTGTTGATGATAAACTTCATAACACTCCTGACTTTTTGATTTCTGATTCTAAGCCCAAGTCGAATCCTGTTCCTGTGATTCTTCTACACTACTCCTACACTACTCCTATGCAACGAGTTTTCCTGTACTTCACCGACGATACTCGTTAAAATCTACATACTGCACTTCACCGGTAACACTCATTAAAAATGAGAACCCCCGTGATACATTAGCGGTACTCAATAAAAAATAAAAAGGTATAACGATTGCTCGCTATACCTTAAAAATCCTATGACAGACTCCATGTATAGCTTGCGTTATACATGAGTCTCGCATTTTAAAACAAGCCAGGCTTCCCGCCAGTATGTTGACTTGTTGCGCTTTTCGCGTATGTTATTTCTCCCTCACTGCTCTTAAGGAGTTTCCCATAAGAGCAGGGGGTTAGTCAATTCTAACAGCGTTTCAGACTGTTTTTCTTCTCATACAGAAGCTCTGGTAACGGAAAAAGCTTTTAAAAATCTCTATGCTTCCCGAAAGCTATATAGAAATAACAAAATTCAAAGCTTTTAAAGATTTATTCGAAGGCAAAAACATTCAGTCCGGTCTGGCCCTTTAAATCCTCCTGTCTTCCCACCTTGCCGGGCAGGGTGTGAAGGAAGATTTCTCCCGTTCCGGAAATTCTGCATTTTTTCAAATGTCCTCCTATGCCTCTAAGCTCTTCGTCACAGGCATTGGCATGGATGTGCAAATAGGGCTTTCCGTCCTTTTTCCGTTACAGAGCCAACTAAAGAGGTAACTTCCATTTCCCCTGTAAACTCCTTTGGGATAGTATTTCTTCTCGGAAACATTATAGAGCCCCACTTCCATACAATCGGAAGCACCGATTCCGGAAATGCTGGCTAAGGCAATGCCCTCCTTCTCACAAAGGTTTGTAAGACATTCCATCACTTCCTCCCCCTGTCTAAACGTACTACATAATCCTCTCCGATTTTTCCGAAACTCCATAGAATCTCCTTTCCCTTCTCTCTCAAACTTAAGTTTTTAGCGTAACGCCGTGAACAGTTTTTCTTTACAGTGTAACTCTGTGAAAAGTTTTTCTTTTTACAGTATATCACTGTGATTAGTTTTTCTTTTTACAGTATATCACTGTGATTAGATTCCTTTACAGTATAACGCTGTGAACAGTTTTTCTATCGCACTCAGGAAAAATGCGTATGGTTCCTCAGGAAAATACGTATGATTGCTCGGAAAAATACCTATAATCGATTTATTCCGCGTGCCTTTTTTCTGCTTCGGGAAAATCTCAGCGATTCTCTTCGACAAAGCTATTGTATACCTAGGCAGAATTTTTGAACTAGTTTTTGGAATAGAATAACGCCATTTCTTCCTATGCAGAAGGTTGGAACCGGCAATGAAATGGCAAAGCCTATCAGACTGGATAGGAATTGTACAGAAAATGGCAGGTCTATCTGTAGGAAGAAATCGAAAAAGGAGAAGAGCAAAAATGGATATTATTCAGAAAATCAGCGAGGATTTGTCCTTAAAGAAAAAACAGGTAGAGGCAGCGGTACAGCTTTTGGATGAAGGAAACACCGTCCCTTTTGATTGCCCGCTATCGTAAGGAGCTGACCTCCGGTTTAAATGATGAAGAGCTACGAAATCTGGAGGAAAAACTGCAATATCTTCGGAAGCTGGAGGAGCGAAGAGAAAGTATTCTCCATAGTATTTTGGAGCAGGGAAAATTAACGGAGGAATTGAAAAAGGAAATTCTGGCCGCAGATACCGCAGTTCGTCTGGAGGACCTGTACCTTCCTATAAGCCCAAGCGAAGAACCAGAGGCATGATTGCCAGAGAAAGAGGGCTGGAAGAACTGGCGAAGGCTCTTCTTTCCCTGTGCTAATCCGGAAGCAGAGGCGGAAAAAGTATATTTCTCCGGAAAAGAAGTGCTGACTGCTACCGATGCCTTAAACTACGCCAAGGATATTTTGGCGGAGGACTTCTCCGAGGATGCCCGCTTAAGAGAATGGATTCGAAACAAGAGCCTGAAGGAGGGCTTCATTTGCTCCTCTCTAAAGGAAAAGGAGGAAACGCCGGAAAGTAAGACCTATGAAAATTACTTCTCGACGAGGAAAAGTGCAATCCATTCCAGACACCGTATTTTGCCTTGAATCGTGGGGAAAAGGAAAATTCTCAGCGTAAAGCTCCGTTTTCCTGAAGAAGAAATCCTTCATTATATGAGGAGAGCAAGTCATGCAAGAAAGGAAAATGCAGACTCACCGAGGAAGCCATTGCCGACTCCTACAAGCGTCTGATTGCCTCCATTGAGAGACGTGAAATCTGAAATATTTTGACCGAGGCGGAGGACGTGCAAATATCCGGTTTTCTCTCCGATAACTTAAAGCAGCTTTTGATGCAGGCACCCATTACCGGAAAGGTAGTGCTGGGCTGGGATCCGGCTTTCGTACCGGCTGTAAAATCGCCGTGGTGGATGCCACTGAAAGGTACTGGATACCACCGTCATTTATCCCATTCTCCCAAAAATCAGGTGAAGGAGTCTCATCACCAATCCACCAGCTGATCTCAAAAGCACCATGGGATATTATCGCTTTGGGAAATGGAAACTGCCTCCAGAGAGAATCGGAAAAGGTGATTTCCGACTATTTAAAGGAGCAAAAGAGTTCCTGCAAATATGTGATTGTCACTGTACAGGGGTCTGCGTATATTCTGCAAGCAAAAGCTTGCCACAGGTAGAAGAATTTCTCACCTTTGATGTGAGAGAGAAGCCCACCCTCCATGGTGCGCGTTTGCAAGGACCCTCTTGGCGGGAGCTTTGTGAAAATTGATCCCAAGTCCATCGGCGTGGGACAGTATCAGCACGATAGGAACCCAGCAAGCGTGCATGAGCAGTTAAACAAGGTGGTGGAGGACTGTCAAATACAGGTAGCAGACTCACAACACCCGCCTCCGCGCTCTCTCTCCTCAATCCTACATTTCCGGAATCAGCAAGACTCATTGCCAAAAATATTGTGGCTTTCCGGGAAGAAAACGGTAAAGCCTAAGCCCCGAAAAGAGCTTTAGTGGTGGCCAAGGCCTGCAAAGCCTTTCGAGTAGAGTGCGGATTCCTGGGGAATCCGTGGGAAAAGAGCTTTTTGGATATGACCTCCAGCACATCCTGAGTCCTACAGCGAAGCGAAGGAAATGCTGGCATTTAGCGGGAATTGCGGGAGAATGAACTCCTTTCGAAAAGGCAAGGAAATGGGAAAAATCCTTTCTTCTCCTCGTGGATCAGGGGCATGTAGAGCAGAAACTTTCTCGTAGGAGAATATACCTCAGCGACATTATTGAAGCTTGGGCAAAGTTTCTGGGAAGAGACCCAAGAGAAGATGATGCCCTGCTCCCATCCTTCGAGAGGATGCTGGAACTGGAAGATTTGGGTAAGAAGGCATGGTTCTCCAGAACCGTGAGAAATGTCATCGACTTCTTGGTGCCTTTGTGGATATCGGGTGCATCAGGACGGCAGTAGCATATTTCCGCCCTGTCCAAGAATACCTTTGTGAACATCCTTTGATGTGGTAAAGCTTCATGATATAGTGAAGGTGAAGGTCTTGTCTGTGGATGTAGCCGTGAAGAAGATTCCTTAAGCATGAAGGAGATGTAGAGCAGTTATTATAAAGGTACATCTGCGAGAAACAGATGCACCCTCATCTCCCAAACAAATCGGAGTGCGTTCCCGTCCTTGCGCTGTAAGATCAGCTGCGATCATTTACTGCATAACATGCAGCCAATCCGGCAGGATATAACATTCTCGAAAACCCGATATAATTTCCGTGAAAGCATGCGTCGATAACGCTGATCCAAGGTCTTCGTAAAGAGTATTTAGTACCGTTTCAAGCAAAGATAGATCATAGCCTCGTTTCTTTTCTTTACATAAGTTCTCAAATCCTTGCGAAAGGCACCTGTGGTTGCAAGCTCCAACGATTATTCACCGTCCGTCTCCGGCTCATCCAATAATTCGTGTACCGAGGCATAATCGCTTGGCGGGAATCCTGCCATAATGAGCTTTGCTTCTCCATCGCCATTTCCGTTTCAGTTGAAACGAGGCTGTTTGCATACTCTAGGAAGTCCTCCTCCATCAGTGACGTGTGAAGAAAATATCGATGGCATCGGTTACGGTAATCCCAAAGCTTGAAAATAACTGTTCCGCACTCGCTTTTGTCGCTTTCCGGATCAACACGGACATTGATATTCGCCATGTTTTTGCCATGGTTTTCACCTCCCTGCTTTCTTTATATGATGCTATCACTTTCGTCAAACAAATACAAACTACAATGTAGAAACTCTTTTACACGCCACGAGCATGCTTTGTCGTCATTAGTCTTACCCGTTGCAAGCTGATGAGCGTGCCTGATTTTAGTCCGATACTGCCAAAACTAGTTGACTCTTTATTACAGTCCCTTATTTATCCCTCTTCCAGCTCTCTTCCATAACGCGTAGGGAACTTTCTCCCAGATGGTACACATTGCCCTCGTAGGAGGCTTGCAGGCTTCCCGCTCTTTATGGGAGAGTTCCATCAGTGCGTTCATGCATCACCTCCCACCCTCTGCATAGCTGTGAAAGTTCTGTGATCTTCCAAGCGGGCAATTTCTTCCTGCCTCATGCTGGTCTCCCATTTTCTTTCTCTTGCGGCAATTCCTTTGAGACGCCCAACCTAGCTTGGCTGCCTCTCTTTCTCCTGTGCTTTTACTCTCAGGGTCTACCCAAGGTTTTGCACTGTATCCCTTTGAAGGCTGTCCCTGTAGCTTCTTGACGTCTCTCTTTCCAGATCACAGCCGTAATTTCTGACACCAGCATCAAACGATTGGAAAGTTTTCTCCATGATCTCTGTAGGCTGTTTGATTTGATAAACATCGGTCATGGAAACACATATAAAACCGTTCCTCATAGTTACGGATAGCTTTCTTCCAGAACTTCTTCCTGAATATCCAAGTGGCTGGTAGGCTCATCCAAAACTGTGGAAATTGGCATCGGAAAAGCATAAGCTTTGCCAGGCTTCACTCTCATCTCTTTCTCCACCGGAAAGGGTCCCCACTTTTTATACACATCATCTCCGGTAAAAAGAAAGGCCGCCACGTACACATGAAACCCTGTTGTTTCATATCCGGTAGGTATCTTGAATTTCATCAAAAGCGTCTCTTCCTATGTGAAGAACGGCACATGCTCCCGCCATAATAAGCAATCTTCACTTGGAACCCAAACGAAACTCTCCTTTCGTCCGCCTGAATCAAACCATGAAATCTCCATGGTAGGGTGGTTTCCAGGTCGTTGTCTCCGGATTACCGCTACATGCCCCCTTTTGAAATGGAAAAGTCCCATGAGAATAGTCTCTTGCCATCAAAGCTTTTCCCAAGTTCTTCGCAACCAAGATCGTCAGCTTTCCGGAAGCTTCTCTGCATAAACAAAAGTCTCATCCTCATTCTGCAGTAACCCTCCGGTTGCTCCAGAGTCGCTCCACCTTGATGACAGAAGCTTTTCTCGAGACTCCGCCCTCTTAATGCTCCTCGTTGAACCGCTTTTAGCTTTTCTGACAACCGCTTTCCTGATGTTTGATTTCCGCCTGTTGATTCGTCAAGCCTTTCTTTTCCGCCTCCCGAATCATTTTCTTCTTCATGCATAGGCGGTGTCATTTCCAGATACATCCGAAGCCTTTCTCAAACCTGTGTCCAGTCACCTTCGTTACGATTTTATCTAAAAGCATCGGTCATGGGACACCAAAAGAACAGCCCTGTCATATCGTTTTAGGACCTTTTCCAGCCACTGAATAGAGCTGATATCCAAGTGGTTGGTAGGTCATGCCTAGTAATTAAGAGATCGGGCTTCTCCATCAGGATTTCTTCCCAATCTCTTCTTGGTCTTCTGCCTCCGAAAGACGCGTACTGTCTTTCGGTCCTCCTGCTCCATATCCGCACGCTGTTGCGCAAGGTGTTTACTTCTTATCTTTGAAAATGCAATCCCCCATCTGCCTCCTCAATTCCTCGTGTAGAATACAGCGAGAGTAACGAAGTTCCTTTCCGGAACCATTGATTCCCATCAATGGCGTTTGCTCTCCTTTTCCTCAAGATGAAAAGATACTCCTTTAATACTGATTGTCCTCACACGGACTTACTAGGATTAGAGATATTTAAATCATAGGCTTTAGTATATCTGATTCCTGACTTTCTGGCTATGGTCCCCAGTGGATGGAGTAAAACTCACTGTCAGTCCCCACCTTGGTCTATTCAGTTGTCAAAGATCAATTCTTCAGCTTGCCATGGTAGGATCTTTGCTAATAACGAAAATAGATTTTCTTCATTGTCAGCAAAAGGATAAATTCTCCCTACACCTTAATAGAAAATGTCCTTCTGGTCAAACTGATTTATGAAATAAAAATGTACCCATAAATTTTATAGTGCAAAATTTAAAAGTTATTTATAAATGACTTTGTATATTTTCAATCGTCTGATAACCATTTAGACTGAATTGACTAATATCAACTTCTTTTGTTATTCGTAGACTCAGCTTCTTGCAACCCTTCTGCAAACCTCTGTGCTCGCGAGAATCTTCGTCCAATAGTCTCAGGTGTCATAATTTATGTACAAATCGGACTAGGTGATGCTCTGTTCAGTCTGAAAGTATCAATATTATGAATCGTAATTGAGTAGATTTTTCCAAGAATATAATGATTTCTAAACTATTGCATCGAACTAAGTAACTGCTTACAGTCATCTTTGAAATTAATTCTGTTGTCGTTCTATTCTTACATTCACTAATTACATAATTCAGAATTTGAAAAATGCTAGTAGTTATCAGGAGCTCTCCTCCAAACGAAACTTCAAGTGAGAGGATGCAATACCCATAACTGATGCTACATCAGTGCTTTTTCAAATCGTTTCGCAGGATCATCTGGAAAAGTTTAAATCTTCAACATAGACGATACATGTAGAATATATTCATTGGCATTTAATTCATTTTCATCATTATATTTTATAACAGAGCTTAGATTGTCCATTATTTGTACTAGTTAATTTTGAAAATTGATTCCCTTAATTGGTTTTTAAAACCATAGAATTGGTTTCTTCTCGAAAGTAATATTTCCTGTGCCACAGCTGGATTGGTGAAGTTCTATATTCAGCCATATTGCATCAATAACCCTTTAGTTTTGTTATCATTTGTTTTATTCTTTTCTTGCTCTATAATCGAAAACTTTCCTCATAATTATTCTAAGCATTCTTTTCAAAAGCTCTTCGTCGCAAGAATCAAAGAATCTACATTACCAGATTTATTGTACACACATTAGATAAATTAGATTTACTAGCAGAAATCCACCTGGGTCCTAGCTCAAACATATAATTAGTCAAATCAAAATATATTTTTATAGTAGGACTTTGTGTAGATTCCATTAGTTGTTCCTCTAGTTGAGAAAGATTCCATTGCTCTAGTGTTGCTGAACTAAAAATTCCTTTTACCATGTTGATTTACAATTATATCCGCTAGCTCTCCCATACTGCCTATTGAGCAAATCATTATTTGATCTAACCCCTCTACCCATTCCTGTTCAATTTTCTGAATTTGTTCTGCACAATCTGTTGTCGTTGATTCATCCCTTGTATTGTTAAATCATACTCGCTCCGTATACTCTGGTAATCCATCAACAACAAGCATTCTCGGCAGCTACTATCTGGTAAAGTCAATTCCATCATACTGTTTACTAGAATTGTAATTCTGAATCCTCCACTTTTATTCTATCAACACCACTTGTATATTATCTGCATTTGATGAAAGAATTTGACTAGGACTTTATATCTTCCAAAAATCAGTCTCATCAAAAGATGGTACAATAACTACAACATTGTTGCTTTAGCTATATTATAAATTTCATTTATCTCTTCATCTGTTATCTTAGCATTTAATCGTTTAGGAAAAATTATGAGCCTTTCACCAATATCATTTGCCTTTTCCAGGTGTAATGATATTTGAAAGCTCTTTTCTTTAATCCAATACTAGATACAAACACTATCATCCGCTAGTGTCGCACTCATAAAATATCCTCGTAGCTTCTTCAAAACTAGTTATTTTATTTATAGGAGACTAATGTTGTTTCTGACCCCTACGACAGAAAGTAACACAATTACCATTGTCTTCCAATTATCACGCATTAATGGAAGATTAAACACTACGAATGGTTCATCTATAATCTTCATCAGAAATATCATTATATATATTTTAGTTCTTTTGCCAAATCCAAAATGGAACCAAGTAACTATATCTCGGATCATTTCTATCTTTTATATCACAAAAATTTTGACTTTCCTTGACTTCTGTATAGTTAGATACATAGAATTATATATATAAATCATGATTAGATTCAATAGTTATTGTGTGTTGCGCTTTTCTATCGTATCTAAACAAGCGTGCACATCATCGATTATGATACCACCATTTTCACATTATTACCGAGCGTAACCCAAACACGCTTTTGCCATTAATTAATTTGTGTATATTTGTTACTAAAATTGCTTTTATTATGCTTGAAAATAATAATCTTCTTCACCTTTCGCACCTTTTCATTATCATAAGCAACCCTAATTCCTAGCTTTATTGCTTCGTCTGCTAAACTTGCTTTTATTGATTATCTGGAACAATATACACTGCAGGATCCTTTTCCTTCGTTTAACAACTCCATAAAATTGTTAACGCAACAGTTTTTCCACTCCAGTGTTCATTTTATTATTGTGTCATTGCGGTTATCAAACCACTGTTTCCAAACTTCGTTTGAACATCACGAGGATACCCATAGCTTTTTATCCTTTGCTAGGCAATGCCATAAAATATCTCTTGGTTCTATAGATGCTTGGTTAGAAGAAGACTTCAATTTGAAAAATTAATAGCCATATTATCCCTCTTTTATAAATACTACAAATTAAAACTCTTTATTTTCTGAATATACGATAAATTATACCATTTTTAACATATTTTTCCTCCTGTCACAGGCAAAAAGATGCGAAGATTTTACTCTCCTCCACGCTTTGCACCATAAATATTGCATCATGGTGCATTATTTTACTTGTCAGAATCCAGTTCACAGTAACGAATTCATCAGTTTCTTCAAAACCTCGATACCGCCAAAGAACATCTCAGTCATATTTTATAATCTTCTTTAATATCCCTTAGGCGATACCTTCATCAGCATAAGTCTGATTGTTTCGTTATTGTGGCTTCTTCCACATTTTTGCCCATTTTCTCGGATAAAATTTCTGTTTAAACTGAACAACTTTTTCAAGGAACCTCATGGCTCTTAAAAGCTCTGCATTTTATCTCTCGAATTTGCAACACAAACTAAATCATATTAGTGTCTTGCATATCTTTCGGTATACGTAAGCTCTTGCAGGTCATGTCACTGTCTCATGATGAAGGATACGTCAAGCTTTCTCCCAGAATGTTCTTCAGGAAGAACGGTTCTTTACTTCTAAGGAAACTCTAAAGAGTAAGTAGATATATATGTATATCAGGCACAATATGAACCACCTCGATGGTGTCCAGTAAGCCAGTGTTCCAATCTCAAGTCTCATTTCTTGTGTTACATGATGACTTAATACTTTCGGATATTCAACAATACTGTCTGCAGACTGCTTTCATCTATTCTGCATATGAAATTCTCATGCTACATATCTCTATCACTTTCTAACTGAGGAAGAAATTCAATTCTTAGAAAGTCTTCTGTCTTTTTGATTGGAGTTCTTTATTAAATTTATCTTGATTTGTGTTGGAGTTGCTCTTGCCACGGTAAGGTTCATCAAAAGCTACAGCACCGATTACTCCAATCAAGTATTAAGTCAATATCTTCAGAAAAATCTGTGAATTATATATAAAGCACTTTGAAAGGCTTTGTGCCACTAAAAGTAAAGCTCTTTCCTTCCACCTCACATCTCTAGAGGAAGAGATGATCCAAAACAAAGCATACCCACTAATCTTTTCAAGAATTACCCCATTTACACCTATTTTCATGGAAGCATTTTTGATGGTTCTGTCTCACTCATTTTTGACATCTGTATTCAAACATTTTCACAATCTTTTGAAATTTCTAATCAACGCCGTGTATACTCGTGCACTTGTGGTTTTACTATCCGCAAGTAGTTCCGACTTTCTTTTTCGGACAATTTCTTCTCTGAGAACCAATCTGCTTTTGAAGCGATTTTATCTTTCCGCATTGCCTTAATAGATTGTGGTATATAACCATTGCAGTAAGTGTTGACATTTTGAAACATCTCCATTATTTCTACGCTTAAATTCGATTGCTGCATTACCGAAACTGAAACTGACATAGATTCTTCCGTCGAGAGGTATGTCCACTTTTGCTACGTGACTTTGCGTAGATGTTTCATTGCACAAATTTGTGTTGCTGCATTGCCCGATGGAGCAATCGTCCAATTATATTTTCTGGCACCGTATCTGCAACTTCATTCACGGACGGTGCTTTCATACTCTAACTCAGTTTGTATATATTTTCGGCTTATGTAGATGCCTCTCATAATACGGATAACTTCTTCATCTTGTACTAGGACGATTTAATGTACCGCGAACTGTTTCATATCCTGCAATATCATCATTGGCGATGAAAACCTGATTGGAGCCAAAATTTTCTATCCTATCACTATGTGCTTATAACTCACTCTGATATTCCACTCTTCTTTGCACCAAACTATTGTATAATATTTGGTGCAAATGGTCAATGGTAGTAAATCCTCCCTGATACATGTTCTAAAAATGGCTGCTTTTTGCATGTTTCACCCTCATGAATTGTGCATACACTGTGTCGCATTTTATATATCTTGCGATAGTGATTCCTCAAATGTACAAAAACTTCTTTCTTTGTAGCTTACTTATGTCTTTTTATTACTCAGTTTCAACAATTTCATCACATCATATGTCTCCTATGGACTATGCAACCCTGATGCATCTGATCCATCCATATCTCCTGAACTGCACATCCACAAATGGTTCGATAAGCAGAGCTACCTTTAGAATCAAACGCCGCATGGTGTCGCCAGGCTTTGCGCAGATCATCATCATTCAGGAGATAGCTCCAATCCAACAAGAACGAGGGAACCGAATAGGCAGAGTTCTATCACCTCTCCAAGAAATATGAGATCTCTTTCAGCTTTTATAGATACTATTGAATCCTCTTAGCTATATTTCTAGAATATACAAATAGCGAGGGAGATACTCAAGGAAATTGCTGCAAGCTAACACAGACACTTTTCCGCTGGTATCTTGGACAGGGAATTCCTGAGAAATTTCTTGTCACTATTCCGCAAACGCTTTAGATATATAGAGGACTTTACTGGGAGGTGAAGCTACACTCTATTCATTTATTATTAGGAGGAACCATTGTGGCAATACTGTAGTTAGTGATGGAGTGCAGCCAGGAGCAGCACATGCAGCAGTATGTCCAGTAGAGGCACTCTGTGGGCCCACAGTATGTTGTAGATCCAGATACTTTCAGCATCGATTGTGGCGCTTAGGAGAGCCATTGCCCAACCGGAGCAACTCACAGCTGAATATCTCAAGATTGTTCTATGCGTATCGCAAGGCAGTCATTATGAATAGAGAGTTCAGTTGCGCTTGCCAACTCTTAATGGATTTTAGTCGCATCGAGCTGACATTCTGATGTTAGCCCGATATAAAAACCACCCGCGTGCGGGTGGGAACACTGTTATACATCACTCCTTTCCTATCATGCCAACAGTTGTTGAACGCGTATATTGCAGAAAAAGGATAGGTGATTTTTATGGCGAAGAAATGTACATGCATTAGCACACACGAAATGGATGTGTAAACTATCATATTGTCTTCACACTCGAAGCATAGGTGAGAAAATAATATATTATCAATATAAGCCGAGATCTGGGATATTATCAAGCAACTCTGCGCCTTTAAAGGGAGTGGAGATTATAGAAGGGCATTTAATGCCGGACCAAGGTACACATTCTGAGTTTAGTATTCCACCCTAAGATAAGTTTCTCTTTTAGGGCTATTTAAAGGAAAAAGTGTCTTTGATGCTATTTGATAAACACGCAAATCTTAAATACAGATTTTGGGAACAGACATTTCATGGGCCGAAGGCTATTATGTCAGCACAGTAGGTCTAAATGAAGCCACAATGAGTATATCATCCAAGATCATGAAAACACGATATAGCTTGTGGATGTGCCATGTTAAAGAATATGAAGACCCTTTATGCGTTAGCGCAGTAGTACCAATACTTTATGGGGTAGCGACGAGTCAAACGCAATATGGCTTGAATGAGCTGGGGAAGGTGCAGCAAACTCCCATAGCTCAGGTCGAAAGCCAGCGCCTTGTAGACGCTGGTCGCAGCAGGGGCTTATAGTCTCGGAGTGCAAACCACCCGTTTGACGGGTGGTAGTGGATTTTCTCAGACCTTCCAAGAGCTTTTCTCTGCTTTATCTCTATATACATTTCGATATTTCTGCTGCTTATTTATCAGCAAAGTATCACACATTATTCAAAGGCTGCTTTATATCTGCTCCCCCATCTAGGCACTCTTCATGGAGCTCCACGAGCACTACTCTTTCCCATCTTCTTATAGAACTGCATCTTTTCTTCTTCTTTTCTTCTCAATCTGCTGGCAAAAAGAACAGAGAAGCTATTACAACGGCAAATACACGTCCGATCTTGTCATCTCACCTGGAGGAAGGATAGACAACATCTCGCACCAGACCAGAATCCCAGCATAGCTAGGCAACAGATCTCAAAAGTTTTAACGTAATCTCATCATTTTCTCTCCCAAGCTTCCTTTCGATTAGCTCATCTTTCCATTATTACAAAATACCACGTACATTTGTTTTGTGCGTAGATATTCTCGAATAAATGTTTGTTTTTATCTTTGTTCTTATTTTATTCTTTTATCTATTACCGCTTTATGGCGCGTTAACAGAGAGAGTCGAGTAGACGCTCAGATTGGCTTTTCTTCTATCTCTGATGTGCATTCTGTTTGACTGATAACTCCCATATTGCTGGTGAATGAACCCTACATTACAGAACGCTTTATATTCAAGAATACTTTTATTCAAGAATACTTTATTCAAGAATACTTTTATATCTGCTTCTCCCTCTATCTTCTACTTCTGCATATAGGATCTTTTCCCGCTTATAACACGAAGGGTCTTCCAAGAAAGGGCATCTCTATCCTTTACAGCGTCTTCCGCCTTCTTATTCTGATAAGACATTATCGCCAGAGGCGTATTTCCGTCTAAAATCTCTTCCCAATATGGAAATATTGGAGAAGTCATTGAATACCGCCTGACATGACTCAACGATGCAAACATTGTTCCTCATTATTTTGACGAGCTCCCACCACGTCAGCGGCTGCAACATTCTGGCTCATCCGCATATACTCTGCCAGAGCCTCTCCACTCCTTGCGTCTCCCACCGGTCGGAAAACCTAATAGCATCGGAAACCTGCACGCATCCCTGTCCCATCAGTAATGCGCTTGATTCGATGGGAAGCACTTACGATAAACTGACGCCACAGAATAAAAGTTTTCTGTATTCATATTAATCACAAAGCCGGAGATTCTGATCCCCCAGCCAGTGTTTTCGCGACCGGGTGTGAAGCTTAAAACGGCATGGGTTTCCAGTGCTTAGTCCAATGCTTTGCCTTTTCTTGTGAAGTAAACAAAACTGATAAAATGATTGTGGTCCTCATCCTCTACTACGGCAAAGGCAGGCTTTTCTTTCCTGACCTTTCTCCCACAGTTCGCATATAGGCACTATACAAATTCTTGTATGATGATTCAACGCATCCATCGGGACGGTGTCTTCCACTGCTGATTAGGGCTCAGCCTTGTAACCGTATACGCCACGTAGTCAGTGCGGGCATTCTTCTTCTCTATAATCACTCATGGAAATAGACCTCCCTTCCTTTGCCATTTTAACATAGAGGCCTGTAACTGCACAAGTTTTGTATCCCACACTCGGATTATGGCAAAAATCACATTCTCGACATTCATGGCAAAAATGCATCACTCGGGTGTGTGCAAAAATCGTATCACTCACAATGGAATTTCTTTAAGAGAGAACCATGGTAACGAAGTTCTCATTCTATCGTCGGAAGAAATTGTTTGTAAAAATATTCTTCTTTAAGGCTTCCTTACACCGTTCTTATCGCCCTCCTCTTCCAGCTATAGAAATCTAGGTCTCATGGTGATTTTAGAGCTCTAGGGTTTCCTGTCATCCCCTTTACCCCTAGTAGATAGAGGGGTGCTCAAACCACCTCGCCTTTAGAGCTTCCACATCCTCCAAAGGACTTATCCTATCCTTCATAAAACCGTAAATGCCATGAAGACTCCGGAAAGCAGGCTGCACAGAAAAAGTAGTTCACAGAGGTATCCGTATTCTTTTTGCTGTCAAACTCATTTCCTTAGTAGCGTCTATACAATGGTTTTGCATATAAATCCTGAACACGACCATCCCGCCTCACAACTCCTCTATAGCGTAGTCTTGAGATGGTGCATTTGCATGACATCTATGGCTCTGCTGCTTCCTCCTAATATCCGTAAAATTCCTGGAGCCTTTGTACTCCCTTTAGTTTCGCCTCACTAGGGAAATTCATTGACAGGACGATTGGCAAATGTAGCAGTGTCGCAGTCCGGATTCAACCATACTCTTTCCTTTGGCAGATATTGCAGCCTCTTCCTCTGCCCGTTGTACTATAGCTTTCCCGATTCTACCAGCTCAATTCGTTCTGGATTTATCACATCTAATCCTCAAAAATACAATTCTCTACTAATTACTCCATTTTCCAGAGAGATAAGTCTCCGCCCTCTGTGAGTATTCCAGAGCCAGAACCGAAGTAGCACTTTCACAAACAGAGGAACCAGCGGCGTGTAGAGCTGGCTTAAAAGGATCCCCTCGTTCTTACTCCAGCTGCCTGCAAACATGAAGAACGCCGCAAAGCTCCTTTTCTTTCTTCATAAAACTCCACCACCTCTTTCAATACAGCAAGTGTCAAACCCAACCCTCTTGTAGGGTCCTTTTCTCCCGATAAGCAAGGGCACATATAAAGGATCTGGTCCCTTGCTAAAGACTCACTCTCCGTAAGGCACCGGCTCATCCAACTGGAATGACCGATCATCCATTTTGCCTAAGCTCTTCTTCATTTCTTCTTTAAAAGAGCCACTCACATTCTTTCCCCAGCTCCTCTTTGCTGTCATAGCTCGGAAAGAGAGTCGGAAGCCACATGGAACGGGTCATCAGGTAAGGCTTTGGGAAGAGTCGCCTTAAGTCTCTGCTCTATCGGAAAAACTGCCGGATTCTCCTAAGGATCTCTTCCTCTAAAAGGCTTCCTTCCTTGATTTTCCGGTGCAAATGGCATTTTTGATACTGACTGCGGGTGCTATCCAAGTGGTATCCAGAATTTCTTCTAAAGCCTCCCTGCTTATCTTCCATGTAGGGTGCATATCCGCCATGCTCATCATGGTAGCACCCTTCCAGCTTTTCCGCCACAAAGGAAACGTAGTGTGTCCACGCTGGCTCTCAGTAAGAATATTCATCTGCGTTTCTTCCTGCAGACGAACAACTTCTTCCGTTTCTCTTAAGAAGCATGCTCATCAGCTCCTCCGTGAAAGCTCGTCCGTTTTGCAGGTATGACGTTTTCCGGAAAGCAAGTACTTGTTCTGGGCATACTGCCTCATAAGAGCTGCAGTAAAGGAGAAATGCTTACTGCCATGCATTCTACCTTCCCAAAGAGTTTGCAGGCACTCATTAGCCTCTTTAATCTGCTCAAAATTCTTGGTTCCTTCCGCACCCGCAAGCTTTCAAACCTTCCATGCTGTCCATCATTTCCTTATGGGCAGGATTCTTATAATCCATCCTATGTAGTACCTCTGTAAAATGAGCAAAGGCCTTTGACTCCGCTCTTCCGGGTAAAATGCAATGGTCAAAGAAATCTGTCTCGGACAAAATCTGCACCTGCGCTTCTGTCCAAAGTTCCGCTGTCTGGCAAATCCAAGCCTCTAGTAGTTTGAACTCCAGCATCCAGCTTCCGTCTACTCTTCACCGAAAGCATGGCTCTCGCCGCATCCAGCTCCCTCCCTACGTATGATCTCTCCGTGGAGGCCAAGTCCAATATCGTGCCGTTTTTCCGTGTATAGTCCTTTTCAAACTCCAATCCATTCTCGTGCAAATGACATGGGAATTCAAACGTGCCTGAGGAGAATCATAGGCCCGAAGCCAATGGTCTTTCCTTGACATCCGAAATAGCCCGACATCCCTTGTCCTTTTCTTACTACAAGATAACTCTTACGATCCTTAGATCCGTATCACGTATGGAGCCGTTTAAGCATTCTCCTTGTCCGTCAAAATAACTGTCCAAGCCAAGCCAGAGGAGAGTTCTGTGCAATATCGATTTCCCGCCCATCTGTCCGTCCACCTGACTTTATAGTCCTTGTCGAAACTGGCCTGCCTGACAATTCTTCCTCTTCTCGGCAAAACCTCCTGAATGACTCCCAAATAACGGTTACCTTGGCAGCGTAAACTACTGTCAGTCCTAATCCTTTATCTTATCCATTTTATCTTCTTTCTTTTATATCATCCTGCAATAATCAAAGAAAGGAAGAGTTGTGCTCTCTCTCCCTTTCTTACAGTCTTAAAACTCCATACTAAAAGGCAAGCCTGTACACAGCTTTTCCGAGCCAAACGGTAAGCACGTCTGCACTGGGGAGCCATACATCTGTCCGGCGTAGGCATCTCAAGAGCCCTTTCCACACTGCCGGACCTTGTTATGTGCTCTTCCAACTCCAACTCTCATGCGTGCCCAGTCTTCCAAGGCTTCCACAACCACTTCTTGGCCATGCTAATCACATCGAGCGGACAAAATTCTAGCTAAAGTACATCCTCTTCTCCTAGGTGCAGCACTTGGTCGCTTCCTTGCTGTGCAAACGGAGGTGAATTGTTGACCAGATTGTACATCTTCGCAAAGATGAATCTGAGTCGGTTTCTGGATTTCTGCCAAAGCCAGTTCCGGAAGTGTATTTTCTTTGCTTTGGGCTACGATGCTCCCCAACATGCGTTCCCTAAGTCCGGAATAGACTCCTGCAAGTCCTGCAATAAAGTAAGGTGCTACAACGTTAAACACATGTCTCGTCCGGCACCCTCCTCGCCGATTCTCTGCTTTACGGAAACAGTCTGCCCGAGTTTATGTGCATCTGGCAGGAAACATTTCCTCTCATCCCAAGACACTCCCATGCCATGTGTGTTTTGTTCAAACTTTAATCCCGGAGTCTCCAGAGGAAATCCAACCAGTTATCAATAGCTCCCTCCACGTCTGGATGGAGCTAAAACCAGTAATAAGAGAAGCCTCGCCCGCGGAGGTAACTATCATGCTCTTGCACATCATCGCTTAAGAGTTTTCTTGTTCCATCATTTCTCCGCCTTAGACTCGGAAAATATAGGAAATGGTCCCTGTTCCCAGCTCACTGTATGCCAGAGCAAGAAGCTTTCTCTTCACCACTCTTTTGACAATTCTCTTCATCTCCCCACTTCGCGAGACAAAACCACACTGTCAGCTTCACATTATGCATCATATAGCATAGTCCGGTATTGCCCGCACTCCTGCGCAAAAGCGCGACAAACTTCCACATGCTCCTGAATCTCGTCAAGCCTGCTCCCCTGTTCTTAGAATGAGCAGAGTTATCCGATTTTAATCTCTGCAAACGCTTCGAGGAAATTCCTTCTTCATCTACCTCCTTTTGCCATATGATCAACAATGAATTTCTCTGCAAAACTGTCTAGCCTCACAATAAATTGACATCATTGTACCCAGATCCGCACGACTCGTGTTTACAAGGAGAGGTCGCACTAGTTTTGTTAATGCTTGACACTCGTTTAGCATCATACTACTCTGGCCAGTGTTGTACATATCTATGGGCTCAAATATTTTTGTTTACTTTATGCGGCATTTGAAATAAATAATATTTTTAACCATATCCAAATCTAAGATGTAAAAGCTACTCCTATACTAGAACAAGGTTTCTATGCTATTATTCCTATTGTTTTACTAGGAATTAAAAACTTAGTTTAATTTTTAGAATATTTATTTATCGGTTTTCGATATAAAAGTGACGAAAAACATGAAAATTTTAAAAAGGAGTCAATATGTGGTTTATTTTGTATCATTAATTTCATATTTTTCTGGTTCCGTTCGGATTTCTTTTCCAAGTTGGGATCCTGCCACAGATAAGGATAGTCATTTGAAAATGCTTATATGGTGGGATCATATGCAAGTTCCATGCCACCAGTCAGGTTTTGTTTCAAGGTGTAAGCTTCACCAAGGAAATCTCATTGCTTTATTTGCTGGTTTCCTTTCCTTTTTACATTTTCTCCATGCTTTTGGGATATATCGGATTGCGCTTATATTGAGCTTTCCGTGTCCTCTCGTGTGCAATACCTCCGGCGGTGGGCGGCTCTGGCTTTCCTTTATCTCTTCTAAAACAGGTCTTGGCATTACCGCTGCCATATCTTTGATTCTTTTTCGCCATCTACGCTTCTCCCATCTGCAAAAAGCGTGAGCTGAACGAATCAAAGATGCAGGAAAAGGTGGAGGATAAATATGTAAACAGCTTTATCGCCATTTTCTTCCCATCTTTTACTGCATCATTGACGGATTCTGGGCACATTTTAGACGGTGGTTCTTGGAAAATCTGCAGCCTCTGCAAACGTGAGCCTACGAGGTACACCTTCTGCACTCCGCCGTCCGCCTTCCTCTCCATCTGGTTTTGTCACTGCGCCACCAGTTCAGACTTCCCACGGAAGGACTGAAACTGTAGCTGCCGTCTGCGATGGCAATAGGCCAGTTCACACTCATATCTCATGCCATTGGAGCAAATGCTGTTGCCCTCCGCAACCTTGATTTCCAGCCACTGCCTCTCTCCGTAATCTGGGCCAGAATCTCTAAAAAGAAAAGCTCAGCAAAGCCTGTCAGCACCTGCCGCTGGACTCATGGTTTTAGCATCTTAATTTTAGGTTTCTTTTGAAGAGGGGTTGTCCAGACTTCATCGAAGCCACATACAGTACCGCCTCTTCCTTCCCCCGCGATTCTCTGATCCATAATGGCGGAGCTTCACAATCACGCCGCTGTCCGCATATGCCTTTGGCCACCTTTGCCTGCCCCTTGCGGAGATACCGAAAACCGACGGCGCAAGGAACTGTCCGTGTGGCTCTCTCACCATTTTCAAAAAGAGAAGACAGGTCCGTGGTAATTTCCTTCGCTCTCGCAACAAGGGATGAGACGATATATAAAAATCCTTCCGCATCTTTCGCACCTTTGCACTACGATCCGGAGGTGCTACCATGGAAATGGAGTAAAATGCCGAAATCTGCAATCCTGCAAAACTCTCTTCCCAGCCTCTCGTATGGCACATGCGATCCGGAAGAACTCAGTCCGGAAACCCTGCGCTTCCTATGGCTTTTCCATAAACTTCTCTGCCGCTGCAGGAGAAAACCACATTGGCATGTCGCGTACACACAGGGCACACCCACCTCCCGTCGAAGCTCTTGGTCATTTGAAAAACCTCTGTGGTGCATCCTCCCTGTAAGGCCCGAAGGTGCAGCTTTCCCACCGTCGCTCGGTCCCTCTTGCGGTGCTGGAGAAGGGAACTCTACCTCAACGATGGTCTGCTCCATTTTCCACCATGCTGTACCAGCTTCTTGGTACTGTCCAAATCCGGATCTCAGCAGGTGATAAAGTGAATCAAATGCCTTCCTCGCAAATGCTTCTCTTTATGCTTCTCATTCTGTACCAAGTCCTCCCTCTGAAACTGTTGGCTGAAACGCAGTCCTTATCCCTCCTTCCGGAGATGCAGACAATGCTTTCCTCTCATACTCTCCTTCGCCACCTTCATGCCAGTAGGAAAATGGCATGGCGACTCAAATGGCTTGGACGACTCTCCATTTTCGAAAGATACTCAAAAGGCCTCAACTCGCCTCCAAATCCGCCAAGGTTACTCGGCACATGCTTTTGCCCAGTCCGCTGCTGTCATCATGGAGTGCTGCGTGCTCCGGTCCGATCTCCTTGGGATAATCCAGCCCTGCGGGAAATGGAGTACACCGGTGGGCACTCGAAATTCATCCTGACAGAAGTAGGACTTCATGCCGTGGAAAATGCCCAGCTTTCCTACCGCAATGGTGGCCGCAGTTTCCTCCGCATCCACCCTCTTCCTGCCGCCCCGCAGCCAACGCAGGCCTGGCACCTCATCCGGAATAAAATGGTAGAAGGTTCCGATAGCATTGGAGCCCTCCTCACGCACGGTCAATACTGCTGCAGGAAGCTTTCCTTCTTCCAGAATCTCCTTCTCGAATCTCCTTGGAAATCACCGCCTGGCACCCCTGAGCTATGGTAGGGAAGGGGTGAGGTCCCATGCACTGGAACCGAGGCAGTAGTGGGTATCGGAAATTCTTCGTCCACCTCTCTCATGGCCCCTCAGACACCGCAATCCTTTAAGGTGGCGGTTCCGGTCTTTACGTGAAAACCACCTCGTGCCCTAAAAGATTTAGCATCTGTAAAGACGACTTAAGGCCTGACGCCCACTGTCCTCCTGCCCCATGAAAACCACATACATTCCATGCCGAGGCTGCATGCTGCTGCCACGCCATGCTGTCCTGCTCCGGTTTCCTGCAATCAGTCTGGTCTTCCTATACGCTTTGCCAGAAGGGCGCCTGCAAAACATTGTTAATTTTGTGGGTCTTATGCATGGCTTTAAGTCCTCTCTTTAAGTATCTTGGCACTCTCCAAGATCCTTCGTCATCTTTTTCCGGCATAATACGTGAGGGCTGCTGCATAGTCATTTACGTAACGGCTTAAACTCTTCTGAAATGCAGGATTCGCCTGTAGCCTCTGTATAGGCCTTTATCCAATTTCTATTGCTCGCATCGTATACGGTACTGTCCATGCGAACCTGTAAAACGTCCGATTTTCTCTGCTATACTACTTCCTTTCCGGATGTATCTTCATTCCATCTTCTATTATTACTACTTTTTGTATCTTTATTATTGCATCTATATTGCATCTTTATTGTATCTTCTTTGCTGTCTTTCTTCAATACAAAGTCTGCTTCTCATATTCTCCTCACCAAACGAATAAATAAACTTCTCCATCTTTCTCCGAAGCTTTTCCAAACACCATCTTCCCCTGCTCCTCGATTCCTGGAGCTCGACATCCAGACCATAGGGGAAAATTGCTTTGATTTTCTACTGGCATTTTCCGGGAGCGTCCTGCTAAGATATAGGGAGGATGAATCCTTTTGTAAAAGTCCTGCCTCCACCTCTTGCCTGTCCTCTCCTTCCCTCCATCCAGAAGAATCGGTGTCCGCGTGAGGCATTTGCCCGTTCTATATATCCTTTTCTTCTTTAAGATGAAAGGCCTGCCAGAGAAAGTGAACCCCTCGAAGTTTCTTCTTTTCATTTTCCTTAAGCGTAAGAACATAGACTCCTCTCTTTCTTCCCATGGAGCTGAACGGATAATCCCCCTCCTGCAACAGCTGCCCAAAATCTTCGGAATCTTCTTACAAAGACCCCACGTAGAATGGAAGGACTCAATTTCTTTCCCTAAGACGCCTTGCCTGCTCCTTGTTCACAAAGCGTTTGCTTTTCTTATAGAAGACAAATCCCACGACAATCTATGTGTGGAAGCATTTTGCATGCTGAATTTCCTCCTTCCTCTGTGATACCGCAGTGTACTTTGACGACCATACCAACTCCTTTCAGTACTTGACCTCATGCGCAACCCTTTCAGCCCCTCGATGCTTTATGATGCTCACAGGCTATAGCACTTTGTTCCGGCTTTGCATTTCTGGGAAGCTTTTCTCTGTACTCTTCCATGCCAGTTCAATGCCTGCGTTGATGGCCTCCTCCGCCAGATGAATGCTGCCTTCCTTCTATGCTTTCTCTCTCCTGGCCTTCCGGCGATAGCAGGGCTGCTCTCGCATTTAACAAAAAGAGCCGCTCTTTCTTGCTGCCTGTGAATCTCATTGGCCAAAAGTCCCTTTGCACCTGCAGCACGCTCCGCCTCGCACTCACAAGCTCCTCTCTCTCCTCTTCCAAATGGAAGTCCCGCGCAGCAACTCAAAGATTCGGCTTTGTCCATCCCTCATTCACAAACCAAGGTCTTGATCGGAAACGGAAATTTCATCCATACCGTCCTCTCCGTAAACCACTCAACGCCCGCTTGACGCCTAAATGATGCAGCACTGCCGCCACATAGGCTCCAAAGTTTTCCTGATAGACCCTAGAAGCACTGGCATCCGGCCTTTGCAGGATTGGTTAAGCGGCCCAAGGATGTTAGAAAATGGTTCGAAAAACCCAGTTCCTTACGGATAGCGCCTCACACTCATGGCGGTCTGGTAGTGTTGGGCAAAAGAGGAAGCAAAGACCGGTGTCCCCAGCATTTGCCCTCCGCTCTTTTCCTTGTCCTGCACAACGCTAATCCCTCAAGGCTTCCTGCACTCTGCGTAGCCGGACTTGGAAGAGGCTGCCTGATTCCCACACACATGTCTGCTGGCTACACTTTACTAAAGAAGCTATCACCAAGGCGGAGGTGGTAGAAACTATTAGTAGCTGCTGCTGTGATCACCACCGGTTCCGCTGATTTCCAAAACCTCCATGCCTCTCATGTCTTTACCTCTGAGGGAGGCTCCCGCATCGCTTTGGCAAACTGCGGTAATCTCCGTGATGTCTTCCTCCCGCTTTCTGCAAGCCAGAGCCGCAAGAGAGGCGGGTATTTTGCACCTGGAGAGCTCTTTCCATCCAGAATTATATCATTCATGCTTTCGTAGCTTCCTGGAAAGCTTAAGTCCCTCCCAATACCAGTTTTGATACATTCTTGCAGCATACTTGTCTCCTTTCTTCCCTTACCCTCTGTTCCTTTGAAATCTTTCTTTATGACAAAAACCGTCTTTTAAACAAATCCGTGCTTTTTCTACTTTTCTACGTGCATCTCTTTTGCAGGATTACTCTCATTTCAATAGGTCTGTAATTCGTAGTTTTTCCTTCGTGCTCCCTGCCCGCATCAGGCTTTCTCTCCAATCAAACCCATCTACCCCGGCGTTTCTAAAAGCCTTAGTTCTTCCGGCTTGGACATTCCACTTTCCCGCCACGAAGAGCTGTCCCTTTGGCACCAAATTTTAGGATAGGCTGTTTTCCATGTTTACGGAAAAAGGTCTTTAGATTTCTGTTGTTGACCGATAACTTGCTCACCACAGGAGAGGGCACAGCGGATTTCTTCCTCATCACGCATTCCACCAAGGCATCCTTGTCCCAGCTTTTCGGCTATGCTTTAGAAATTCCTTCAGTCTCTCTTTCTCTCCGCAAGAAGAGAAACAATCAGGAGACAGCTTTTCAGCCAGAAGTCATAATGGCCTGATAGATTTGGTAGCTGGATTGCAGAAAATCCTTCCGAAAGCACCCGGCACCGAAACAGCTTGCAGTGATTTCGTAAATATTGGTCCTTCCCAGAAAATACTTAGGCTCTCTTGGTCAAAACAGGGAAATGGCGTCAATGCCGATAGTTTCGTAGTCCTTGCAATCTGCAAAATAGGGAAAGTCCTCTCATGATAATGCCTTTGGAGGGGGAAGCTCTTTACCTCCGATAATAGATAAATCCTTCTGGCTACAGGCCTGTGAGCTTTTACCTTCGGTTTCTGAAGATTTTAGGCTTGATGTATCATTTTCCTGAACTCCATTCTTTTGTAAAGCCAGCTCTCCTAAGGCTTCCTACCCTCCAAAAAGCCTTCCAGCTCCCAGAGAAAGCAGCTTTTTTCCTTCCACAGCCTTTCTTTTCCCTCTGCGATTTCTTCTAAAATGCCTCATTTGCTTCTACCCTTATGCTCCTTACAAATCCTTGCAAAATTTTCCAAAATCTTCGCTCCGTCTGGTCATGATACTTTCTCCTGGATGGAACTGTACGCCAAACTCCGTCCCTGTCTTCCACCGCCATCACTTCCTCCTGCTTGGTTTTTTCCTGATAATCCAGCTCTGTGCCTCCAGACTCTCCTCCTCGGCAATGAGGCTGTGAGAAGCGAGCCACCTTCACTTTTTCCGGCCAAGACCTTTAAAAAGTCTGAATCTTCCACAATATCCACCTCGGACTGTCTGCCATGGCGGCTTTATAGGCGTGGCTTACAGTGCCTCCATAGACCTGACAGATGGCCTGTTCTCCAAGATAAACCCTCAAGGATAGATTTTCCCCCGAAGGGAACGAATCACCTAGCAAATGCCGGAATTTTCCGGTCTGCGCCGTCCGGAGAGAAAGAACAATTTCTGCTGGATTCATGGCCTCGATTTCTTCCGTGGTTTTCCTGTCATTTCGAATCACTTCCACCGTCTCATATTGGGACAGCATCTGCGTGTAGTTAAAGCTGTCGTAGCTATCAATTAAAAGAATCATTCTTCCTCCTCCCCTTCGAATGGCTTCACCATGGCTCTTGCCTTATTTCTGACACCTCAAATTCCTTTTCCTCGAGGAATCCACCACGATGCTGGCCGGAGCGAATGGCCACCTTTTCCGTTTTTCTTATAGGCAAAGCGGATGGCAATACAGAGGTCCAGATCCGTTGAAATCACATATCCGATTCCTCCGCCATAGATGCCCGCGCGATTTTGCTCTATATCGTCAATCAGCTCCATGGCCCTGAATCTTCGGTGCTCCGCTTAGGGTTCCTGCGGGAAGCACGGCGGAAACGCAGTCCAGCGCATCATAGCTCTCCTAAGCTCTCCCATTACGGTGGAGCCGATATGCATCAGCATGGAATAGCGCTGAATCTCGTGGTACTCTTTTTCCACCTTCACGGTGCCTACCTCAGCGATTTCTCCTGATATCGTTTCTGCCCAACCACCATGCATATCGTGCCTGAAACTTCCTTTTTCATCCTGTAAAGCTCCATGGCGATGCGCTTATCCTCTTCCTCTGTGGCGCCCCCTCTCTGGTGCCTGCCAGAGGGAAGGTCTGTAAAACGCCGTCCTCAAGCTTCACCAGAGTTTCCTGACTGGCTCCTGCCAGCTCCAAGTCCTTACTGGAAAAGTAGAAAAGGTAGGGGAAGGATTTAAGCAACGAAGGTGCTGATAACTTTCCAACAGGCTTCCCTCATAGTCCGCTTCTCCAGCCTGTTGGAAAGGACGATTTGAAAAATGTCTCCATCCTTCAAATGTCTCTTGGCCTTCTTCACCATTTGCATATATTCTTCCTTGCTGTGGAGGAGGCGGAAGTCACTTAGGCATCTGCTTAGCTCTTCCTTCTTTTGCTCTCCGCTCTTTAAGAGCCTCAGCATATTTTCCAGCCCAGACTGCTCTCTTATAGCCCGCCTCACCCTCGGAAAGGGACATATTCACAATCAGGAAAAATCTTTTGCAGGAAGTGGTCAAAACATATTACCTTGTCAAAGAGCATCAGGTCCAAACTCGAAGTCCTCCCTCATCCTTTCCGGAAAATGAAGGCTGTTCTCCCTCATACTGGATAAAGTCATAGGCGAAGTATCCAACCAGTCCTCCGGTAAAGGAAGGGCCCCTGGGTACCTTTGGGAGCTTTGTGCTCTTTGAAGGATTTGCTTGATTAGAGTCTTAGGGTCCTTGGTGGGAAGCTTTTGCCGGAGCTTACGATCTCCGTTTTTACAGGGAAATGCTTTGCTTCGGATCATAGCCCAGAAAGGTATATCTTTCCCATTTTTCTCTGTCCTCCATGGATTCCAGTAAAAGACATTTTGAGAAATATTTTTCAAAATGGACAAGGCGGTAATGGGGTAATGAGTCCGAAAGAATTTCCTTGTATTACGGGAAGTGCGAAGGCTTTTCATCCTTCCGGTAGGCTTCCATTTCCATAAGACTTGGTCTAATCATCATTTTCTTCCTTTCTCTAACTAGTCATATCTGCATGGAAGTTATTTTTGCTCTTATCAAAAAGGACTTTTGAATGCGTTTTCCCTTTTATCACTATCTTGAAAAATTTCCAAAATCCATTTTTGAAAAATAAAACCCCCAGCAGAATAAAAATTCTGCTAGGGACGAAAATTAAAGTTCGTGCAAAGCACCCTAGTTCACGATTCACTGTGCTCTTAGCAAGGTACTAACATACCTCCGAAACTAACGCATTCCTACGCGTCATGGAATACTCGGATTGCTCCTTTGACCATGCCCTCAGTGGTCCATTTGCTAAGCTGTGTTCTGCCCGGCTCTCACCTTCCCGGACTCTCTGTGAGCTCATACTTAACGTTATCTCCACTCAACGGTTTTATAGTTCTAATATTTAACACTAACTTGACTTTTTCTCGTCAAGGTCTTTTTATAAATTTATTTAAGCGACGTTTTTATAAATTTATTGAACTAATATCTTTCTAAATGTATTTAACTGACATCTTTAGGAATCTTTTAACCGACTGCTCTGTTATAGGTTTCGTCATCTGGGAAGGGCCTCACTGATTTTCTGGAAGCTTCCATCGGTAGCCCATAAAATTTGTAAGTCATTCGGAAAATCCCTTTCCGCTTTCTTTCCGGTCAATCATCTCCCTGAAGCTGCTTCTTGAAATCTCCGGCAGCATCTGCAAAGGTAGTAACATAATAGTTGTTGTCAAAGCCTTCCTTCTCCGCAGCATCTTTATCCTGAAAGGGGCACAAATTCCAAAAGCAGGGTAGCCAGCTCGTCATACGCAGGACGTATCTTTGTCAAATCAAGGTCGGCAATATTGGCCTCACACATTGGGCTGCTCTGAAAAAGCATCAATAATTTGATTTTTCAGATCCATGATTCTAGCATATCATAGCGGATCGTAAGGCCGTTAGTCCTTCATTCTCTGCATTTCTTCCTGCTGTCTTTCCACAGAAAGGCTATGAATGGCTGCGGTATAAGCATCTGCCGGATCGATATAGCTTTGTACCAAAAGGGAAAAGTCTGCTATGAATTTCCCGGCCTTGCATACTGATCATCCTTATAGGCCTGCAATCTCATAACTGGCCGCCCTGTTATAAACCTTCATGGTTTCCAGTACGATAGAGCCAAAGTTTTACCTGCTCATCTAAATCGATAAACTTGTTCCGGCATTGGCCTGATCCAGATAGTTCTGTACCTGCTCCATGTCATAATCGCTAAAGCTGACCGTAGTATAATGCCCGCCTTCTATTACCTTGAACTCTGTCTCCGGCTCTACTCCCCTCAAAAATATTCTGCTGATATTATCTTCAAAATTACCGGTTAGGAAATTACTGAAATCCACGTAATTGTTGTATTGTGTCAGCTCATCGTCGCTTTCCCGAACTGCGGAAAGGTTCTTTTTTCAAAGCATCCATAGGGTTTTTCCCAGAATCACTGCTGTCCCCGCCGCCTCTCCGCTCCTGCTTTTATAGCATTCTGCGCCATCTTTAAGTCTTCACAGGCGGAAAGACTGAGGGCTAAGGCAATTGTGCCAAGTCCTAAAACGATCATACATTTTCTCCTCATAGAAAAATTCTGCATCTTTTCTTTATTTTTAAGAAAAAGATACAGAACTAATTATACAAAAATTTAAATTTTTACAAGAAACAGAAAGAATTTCGCAAAAACAAAAGCTTTTATTTTAGCTTATGACTTCGCTGTAGCTTTTGAACCATATTTATAGATGCCCAATCTATCTAAAAAGCTGCATCTACATTTGTCTGCCCATAATCCTTCTCTGTAAATGGCTCATTTTCGTCTATCCGACGAATCATTTCCTGAATCTGTTTTGCAAACTCTTTGGAATCATTGACAAATTCCCTGACAAATCTTCAAAAATGCTGGGGTCAGTAAACAATTCCGCATCAATTGCTTTCCGGTTTCCTATCATTTTTTTCGAAACTGATAGAGTAGCCAGAAATTCCTCATAGGCAGGACGAATGTTAGATAAATCCAGCTTCATCATCTCTTCTCGGACAAGATTCTGATTTATTATTTCATGCATAATTTGATCTCGTAGAGAGAATAGCTTTAACATGTTATAACGGATAATGTAGCCCCGTTCTTTCATTGTCTGGATTTCCTTCCATGAAGAAAGCTCATCAATAGCCCGCTTATATTCCGACAATGGAGCTTTTAGAACTCTCATCAAAGGGAAAAGACGGCTGTGAATTTCCTTTGCCCCTTCATAGTGATCATTTTTATAGATCTCCGCCTGTCCATAAGCTGCTGCCTCGTTATAAAGTTCCATAGTCTTTAAGATTAAAGGAGTAAGAGTTTTTACCGGCTTTATCCACCTCAGGGAAATGCGTCCCCCTATTCGCCATTTGCATAACATTTCGGATAAAATCAAAGTCTTCCGGGTAAAGCCTTCCTTAAGATACTCCTCCCTCCACCAAATGAAACTTCGGTTCATTACGAACTCCCTGAAAATAAAATACTGAAATGTAGTGATAACGAGCAGCCAGAAAATTACTGAAGTACACATAGGTATTGTACTCTCCATATTCCATTTTTTAAGATCTCCTTTTAAATACATCCATAGGTTGGTCTCCTAACTGCTCTGTGTTTCTTGTCTTCTCTTTCTGAAAAGAATTTTGTACCATCTCAATATCATCGCAGGCAGAAAGGCTGAAAATTATAGTCAAGATACTGATACAAAACATAGCTTTTTCATATATATTCCCCCAAAAAGGCATCCTCTACAGCGGCGTAGCACTCTCCCTAAGCTTCCCTTTGGGAAATATTGAAAAATCACATGCTCTGCAAGAGATATTCAACGAGATATCGCATGCTCTGCGAGGGATACTCGTTATGAACAAGACGTCTCAGGCTTCGCCTGCGCCACTTGTTAAGACTAAAAAGTTCTGTATTCTTCTATTTTTAAGAATGAATACAGAACTCATTATATAAGAAAAATGCTGTTTTTACAAGTTTTACAAGAAGACTTTTTGACTACTCTTTGCTTCCTCCAGAGCTTTTCTGCACCGCATGGCAAATGCCCTCGCAACTGGTGGTGGCTCCCTGCAACAGTATCCACATCGGTGCTTTGCTTTTCCAGAATTTCCGGAATCACCCTTTTCTGTGCGTCAAAGAAATATTCTTCATCGTCCTTGGTTTTCACAATGTCAATGGCCGTAATCTTTCCGCCGGAAATGGTGACCTTCACCTCCACATTGCCATTGTATGCGGAAGCCTTTCCAAGGTATTCTCCGTCTTTATAAGCTCCGGATGCGCTCCCAGCAGCTTCAGAATCGGAAGAAGCATCCGAAGTATCTGCAGAGTCTTTATCTCCGCCAGCTTCTAATGCTTTTTCAGAAGAATTACTTTTTCCTCCGTCTTTTCATTAGTTTCCGTACTCCTTGCTTTCCACTAGGGTTTCCTGCATTCTGATTTTTTCCACATTGGCTTCTAATGCTACTCGATATTTTCCGGCACTGTAAAGACGCTGAGACAAAGACAAACAAGGGTAAAAATCCCTGCAATACGAAGCAGGGGGAATGTCTTTTTCTCCTTGCTTTCCTTTTGTATTCTATACTGTCTGATCCGTAAGAATCCGTAGAATCCAAAATGAAGCTGTAAAATCATCAGGGTAAAGAAATACTCTCCTTTCCACGAATCAGCGCTCCTTGATAAATAAAGAAAAATGTGCAGGTACAAAAAGCAGGTAAAAAGATAAGACCAGTTTTGCAACTTCTTCCAGTTCTTTGCCTGCATTTTCCGCCGAACGGTCTGAAAGGAAGTAATAGTTAGCGGAATTAACAAAAGAATCATGAGGCAAGACACGATAGCCGCATGAAGCTCCATCAAACTGATATGCCCCTGTCCAAAGAATAAGGCGCCAAAATATTTTCCGCCAAAGGCCAGGTTATGGGCCAAAGTAATCAAAGAGGCGCAAACTAGCCATTTCCCTCGAAGAAGATAGATAGTCTTTCTTCCGGAAAAGCTCTTGGGAAGCACCGGTGCCAGCATCACCCAGATAAAGAGAGAGCCTGCCAGCACACCCTTTGCATGATTTTTCTTTAAAAAGAAGTCCGAAGGGAAGTCCTCCCTCCCTTGGATAAAAATGCTACTAAGGAAAGGAGGATACAACCCATACAACACTGCCGGCTTTCTTTCTTTAATGCTTTTCCAAAGAAATGGAAAAAGGCTAAACTGCATATTAAAAGTAAGAATCACAATCATTGTACGACTCACCTCGAATTTTACTTCAGGATATCCGTCAGCCTTGATGGTTACAGGATAGGTTCCGGGGCCGTCAAAGCACTTTTACTTCCGCATCATCCTTCTTATAGGTAGCCTCGGTATTTACGCTGCCGTCATCATTGAAAATGTTCTTTCCGAATCGTCTTCCGGCACCGCCCTTAAACTCCTGCTCTCCAATCGTTGCGGAGCTTGTAGAAGCAATGTAGTTTGCAATAGTCAGCTGATCTGCGTTTTCCGCAAGGCTTAACTTGTTGTTTTCAAAATGGAAATCCTCCGCCTTTAAGCTTGATTCCACCAAAACAGTGAAGGATACGTCGGAAAGCTTTGTCGTTAGAGAATACCAGCTGATACTTTCCTGGGAGTCATCTCTTTAGGAAGTACCAAAACGCCGGCGGTGTCTGTATTCACATCCCCCTTTACCTCACTCTTCTTGCTGAGAACCTTGCCAAGGCTGTAGCTGTCTTCACCGGTGAAAAGCTGATAATTTACCTTAGTACCTTCCGGACTGTAGCTACCTTCTCATCTCCGCTAACCTTGTACTCAGCAGGAGCAATCTTCTTCACATGAAGGTTTACGGAACCTCCACATCATCCTCATCCATTAAGAAGTAGGTAATCTTTACAATGTCCTTGTCCTGAATATCTTCAAAACGCTTAAACTCTTTCTGAGCCTTATGGTTGGTGTCCTCGAAAGCCACAGCGGAAAATGCCAGTTCCTCCGGCTTTAACCAGATATTGTCCTCATGCTTTAAGCCGTACTTTGCGCCGTCCTTGGTTTCCAGAATTGCAGCCTGTACGATTTCAGAGTCAATGTCCAAACCGCTGACTTCGATTTCATAATTTCCGTAGGAGGAAGTGGTGGTAATATCCGCTTCGGTGTCCTTCGCTTCATTCGTAGGTCTCTGTGTCTTGGAAAGGGTTCCGTCGGAGTTTAATACCTTATACTCCTTAGGCTCAGTGCTGACTTCACTTTCAATAGCCCCCCATCAAAGTAAGAAGAGCATTCTTGCTTTCCTTCTTCTCCTCCAATGCCTTCTTGGCATCCTCGTACAAAGACTTGGGAATTGCCACATTTACATTCTTGATTCCCCTTTATAAACGGAGCCTTCTCCTCTACAGCGGTGTCCGCCATAACGAACTTCTCCGCCTTGTCCTTGGTAGGAGAGCTGGCACTGTCATACATTCCTGTCTCCCGGAAAACCGTCCTTGTTACCTTATCCTCCGCATCCAGCTGCGCCTTTAAATCCTTCCCCTCTTCCGGAGCAATATCCTTTAATTCTCCGTAATAAAAGTCCGCATAGGGAACGGTCATCTTTACAAAGACATAATCAGACTTCTCTGCCTGAGCTGCAGTGCTTTCCGCAGCCTTCTCCGATCCTGCAGCTGTGGTGGCAGTATCCTGCTTCTTTCCGCAAGCCATTACGGAGGATGCTAAAATGATGGCGGAAGCGCCAAGAATCCAATGTTTTCTCATAATACCCCTTTTCTGTCTACGCATTACTGCTTCGCTTTGTAGTATTCCTCACAGGAGAACAACAGTACCGTAAGGTATCTTAGCCCTTATCCAAGGGAGAGTTGTTTAACACGCAAAAAGCACCCTCCTATCGAGAATAGGCTGATGCTTACGCTAACATCACAACCCTTTAGATAGATAATACAAAGCTTTTAGTTAGTTGTATCTATCTTTCAAGGCAGTATTATGACAGAGGAGAGAAACTTGTCAACTCTCTTATATTAAACACTTATCATTCTTTATTTAATCTATTTTTCCCCAGCTGTCACAAAAATCCGATTCTGTGGATTCCTGATAAAGGGTGCTAAAAAGCTCTTCAATCTTGGCTTTTCTCTTTGGAAAAATGAGAGAAGAGTACTCCTCTTTACTTAATTTATTTTCTAGCTCCACCCGCATCTACGTAAGCTCTTTTCCTGTAAAGCCATGGAAAAAGACACATCCCTAAGCAAAGCCAGATCTTCTTCCGACAGATTCTCTCTTGCTCTGGAAGAAAGAATTTGCAAATCTAAAACGGGGCTGTGATCATCCTCTAAAAAATACTTGACGGAAAGATTGTGTTCCTGCCGGGCAAATTCCTCTATGGTATTTTTCACTGCCCTCCACAATTCCGCTTTGTAACGCCTTATAGATTTTATCTTGCGGAAGCTCTCTGGTTTTTCCGAAAAGAAGCTGCAAGGCTCTTCCTATGCAGACTCATCCTCCACTCCTAAAATCAATCCGTCAAAATCCGCTGCAGAGGTCAGTGGCTTTTCCACGGTATAAAAATCCCGAAAGCCAAGACAATGCCACACCAAAAGCTCCATTCCCTTGCTTTGAAAATCCTCTTGAAAAATAGCTCCCTTGTCTCCATCTAAAACATTCCACATTTCCTCTTCGCTGTCAAAAAGATAGGGAAGCTCCATAATGGAGAGCTTTCCGGAAAGCTTCTTTGCAGAAGGTAGAGGCAGTCTTACCATATCCAGATTGCCCGAGCGAAACCGTTCCAACAAAGCCAGGTCGTTATCCTTGTCCTTGGGGCTAAGAATCTTAATCTCTATCCTCCCACGGCTTTTTTCCTTCACTTCTTTAGCAAAACGCTTGGTCATCTGCAAAAGTGTAATCATCATTGTTCGCCAATAAGCCGTAAGTTAATACAATCTTATTACTCTTGCTTTTTAATAATGGCGGGATGTCCTGTACCGGAACATGCCGTCAAAAAGAAAAAGGAAAAATCAGGAGCAAAGCCCAAAACGTTCGGCGAAAAAAGGGGGCAGGATCGCTGCCGGCTCCCCAGTCCTCTCTTTCCAAGCTGCTCTTTTTCTATTTTTCTATTTCTGTCCTATCCTTCTGAAAAAGAACAGTTCCTATCCCATTTCATTCTTTACCCTCATTTCTCTCTACTATCCAAATTCTTAAATCTAAAGAGTATTTCGTCAATGAGTGGATAAAAATAAGTAGATGAGGAAGATAGAATTGAGTTACTTAAAACTATTTATGCAGTATAGGTCGAAAATTGGGGCACGCTCGCTAGTCTTTCTGACTGAGCAGTAGACTATGTTGGTTCATTGCTCACTTTGCTTTCGCAAAGCAAATTCCTTCGAAGTTGGTTCACACAGGAGGTACTTTCTCCGAAGAAAAGTACCTCCTTAGGGGTTCTAAGCTTTTACAAAACAAAAAGCTATGGGCTCAGACTGCCCTTATTTCAGACCCTATACTGCATAAATTTATCTCGCAAAAATCGATTCCTATCGCCCACATCTACTTATTGATTTAGAGGGAGTCCGAAATACGTCTCTTCATGTCTTCTACTTGGAGGGCAAATTCTTTTGGAAGAATACACAATGGCGCCTTTTCCGGAAAAGCCTTGAATCTGCACGGCCTCGGTCGGAGCTGACTCACCACTACCGGGGTAGCCGGATTGGGAAAAATCATTGGCCATTTTACTTAGGGCAAAGTCTGCCGATTCTCCTTCCTTTGTGAAGATCACCTGCATTCGGGGATCCAGCTGCAAAGTTTTTCCCGGATTGCTTTTCACCCGATAGGCATCAAAAATCAAATATAAATCCACGTCATGGTATGCTGCATATTCCGAAAGCAGGGGAAGAATCTGCCTCTTCCCGCCATCAAATCCGTTTGTGCCAGTGCCTTCCATTCTTCCTTTTGGCAAAAAGAAAGTTATAACCGTCCACCAAAAATCTTTTTCGCTTATTTTTTTCTTACCCTTCTTGGCATACTGGGCTCTGGCCTCCTCCAGACGAGCTTCCTTCTCCTTGGATAAAAACAATTTTTGCTCGGTGCGAATAGCTTCCTGTCCCCGATTTTTAAGGGACCGAAGGTTCTTTCAAAAATCGCATCTCAGCTCCTCCCTCTAAGGAAATGCCTTCTTCGCCCTTTTTCTTTTTCTCCGAGTGCTCCCCTATGTTCTTAAGCTGTAAAGGCGGAAGCATTAAGCTTTGAAGAGGAGTCTCCCGGTTTTTCCTCCGGAAGCTATTTTTCCTCCCATCCGTCCTGCCCTAAAGCTGCCTCGGAAACAAGCTCTTCCCATAGTAAAGTTTTCCCTAGTAGTAAGGGAAGCTCCTCCGACGGAATCCCGAAACGTTCCTCCAATACTGCCAAGGCTTTGTTCCTCTTCCATTTCCTGATAAGAGGAAAATGAGAAAGAAAACTTTCTCCCTCTCCCTGCACAAAACTTTGCAGCTCCGAAAGGTTTATCCCGGAATCTTTCCCAGTAGCTGATAGTTTTCTCCTCGGAAAGCAGCTCCTCCTGCTTTTCCCTTTTGTCTTTCAATCTCCTGCAAAATCTTTCCAAGCTTCTCCTGAGAGGCTGAGATTTCATAGGAAAAATACGGCATTAACAGCCGAACCCCTGCTGTAGCTTGCGCCATGCGAAAGGCCTGATACACCGCCTCCCTGAAAGTCCACATAATAGGCGGAGCCTCGAGAAAAGCTTTAGTTGGAAATTTCTAAAGCATAGTTCTCATAGGGTCCGGAAAGGAGCGGTCCCGGAAAAATGCTCCTCTGCCCACTCGGTTTCCAAGGGAAATCCATTCCTCCGGTAGCTCTCCTTTTCTCTATGGAAAAATGCTTTTCTTTTCCGGATTTCTGCCATTCACAATCCCTTTCGCCCTTTCCCACCTCCTGCTGCTCCCCAAAGAATTCTACTTCCTTGGGAATTGCTGAAGAAGGAGAGAAATCCTGTGACCCCAGTTCCAGCACAGCTCCCTTCCATAGGCTTCTACAGGGGACTTTCCCTCATAACGAAGCTTCGGCTTGGAAAAATGCAGTTTCTTCCCCAGCCTCTTGGCAATCAAATCCGTCAGGAGTTCTTTTTGCAGATTTCCGGACAGCTGAGCAGTGACCTGCTTTTTCTGCCAAAGAAATAGAAATCCCCCACTCCGGAAATTCCTTTTGCAGCTCCTCCAAATCCTTTTCGATAGGAAAGAATCTCCTCTCCTTCAAGAGATAAAGGGTAGGGAAAATAACCTCCTTCTCTTTCTCACTATGCTCATCCACCGGAAATAGCCAAGACCCGCATTTTTCCGAAATCGGCATGGTAAAAAGCATTCCCCGCTCTACGCTCTCTACAGCCTCCTCTTCTACCCCTTCCAAATGTAACTCCAAAGCCTTTTTCGGAAGGCCGCCATTCCTGCCGTAAGGAAAGGCTTCCCCAAAAGCTTCACTCTTCCGATTCTTCTTCCTTCCGGACTTTTGCTAATCTTATAAAAATCCCCTGCAATTCCCTCGCTATAGGTCGGCATTTGACAAAGAGCAAAAATCCAGGAAAAAGTTCGGTGATTCCCTCCTGCTTTTAAGGCAGAGGTGAAAAAAGAGGAAAAAGCCTTCTCTCCTGTATGTTTTCCTGCAAAAAGCTAAGGGAAGCCGCCCATTTTCCAGATACTCCGCGGTTCCCTCTTCGATAATAAGGCAAGATTTTCCAGAAAATCCTGACAATCCTCTGAAGGAACTGCCTTCTGTCCTATAGCCTCCTTCTTCTCTGAGCCCTTTTGTTCTAAAAGCTGCATTCTCCTTGGAAGCTACTGTCCGGTAAAAATCCTCTTCCTGTAAAAATCTTGCCAAGTCGGAAAAAGTATAGGGAGAAAAATCTATAATCCCTCACAGGAAAAAGGCCTCTTGGATTTCTCTTAACAAAGCTTCCCTATCCCCTCGAAAAGGTCCATTTTTGTTCACCACCAGAGGAATGCCCTTCTCTCGCGCTCTTTCAAAGAGATGCAGCTCTCGCTTTTGGATACCGTCATTTCCGTCAATCAGCAGAATGCCGTGATCTCATGACCGCAAGACAACGCTCCATCTCCGAGGAAAACTCCTGATGCCCGGGAGTATCCAAAAGAAAAAAACGCTTATTTTCTTTGGTAAAATAAACGCTTTTGGCATAAATCGTAATTCCCTTTTTTTCGTTCCAAACTATCCTTGTCTAAAACACTATCTCCATGGTCCACCCTGCCCTTTTCCGAAATTCTTCCGCTTTCATAGAGAAGAGCCTCCGAAAGACTGGTCTTTCCTCTGTCCACATGGGCCAGTAAACCAAGTACGATATTTTCCATACGAACCTCTGTTTCCGCCATTTCTTTTATATTCTTAGGCTTTTGGGTAAAAAAGCATTCTGAGATTTTTGTTAAAGACTCTTCCTATGCTTTTTAACAAAGAAGCTTTCTGACCTTCTCCCAAAAACCTGTTTTATGAGGAATCTACTGTTTGTGTTTCTCCGCAATGCAACCAAAGCCTCTACACATTCCTCCGGGTTTAAGCCCTCTTCATTCAGAATTTCATGGGCATACTGGAGGTAGAGAGCCTTTCTTTCGTTATAAAGGTCTTTCAGGGTAAAGCCATCGAATCGCCACCCCTCTTTTTTACCGGGTCTCCGATTCTTTTTTCCACCTCGGAAAAGGGCACATCCAGAAAAATCACCAAAAGAAATCTCCCGCAAATGCTCCATCGCTCTCTTGCCATAGCAAATGGAGCCTCCGAGGGGCTAGAACGGTATTGTCCATAGACAACTCCTCCCCACTTCCTCTTCCAAAAAGGAGGAAGCCCTCTCTTCCACGCTCTGCAATGATTTCCCGAAGCAGCTGTCCGGTCTTTTCCTGAATCACCAAGTCCATATCCAGAAAGGACATGCCTAATTTTTTCGCCAGCAACACCCCTAAAACGCTTTTTCCGCTGGAGGGCATTCCGATTAAACAAATATTCATAAGACTATCCTTTCCGCTTTCTGGTGTTCCTACTTTAAGTCCACTTTTTCTACTCCGGTCTTCTTCCATAAAGTCCGGCTTTTTCTCTCGTCTATTTTTCGTTCTGAAGATTCTACTTTTTCTTTTCAGATGTTCGTTCTGAAAGTCCGGATTTTCTCTTACATTTGCTCCCCATAGAGGCTAAGGGGCGGAATGAGCTGTTTCTTTCTGAAACCACATTTTCCAGTACAGCGGTATAGCCCTCCACCTCTTCTCCGGAAAAATCAAAGCTTTCCTTTTTCGGCTCCAGCAAAAGGCATTTTTGAATCAGGGTTTCTGCCCCTGTGCCCAACAGCCAGAAGCAGAGTATCCTGTTTTAAAATGTTGGTGAGCATCACAAAGGCCATATCCAGATTTTCTTCTCCTAAAGCCTCCTTCGCAAAATGGAAGAGTCTGGGCTTTAAGGAAAGAAGCTCTTCTTCATTTAAGGAGCTTACCTGACTGACGCCAAAATGAATATCCCCTGCGGTAAAAGTCTTAAAGTCCTGATAGAAAATCTCCCGATCCGTCTTCTGCTTTAAATCGGAAGCGGCGGAAAACATTTCCATAGCATACTTTTCAATATCCACTCCGGCAATCTCCGCCAACGCTCTGGCAGCCATCTCATCGGTCTTGGTGCAGGGTAGGAGAACGGAAAAGGAGGGTATCGGAAATGATGGCAGACATCATCAGTCCCGCCGTCTGAGGATCTATTTCTACCTTATTTTTCCTGATACATCAGGTACACAATCGTGCTGGTACAGCCCAGTGGGCTGGTTTCTAAAATACACCGGTCCAAGTGTCTGAATGGTTCCCAGTCTGTGATGATCAATGATTTCCAGAATCTCCGCATTTTCCATGCCATCCAATGCCTGTCCCAGCTCATTATGATCCACCATAATGACCTGTTTTCCGCTGGCTCTAAGAGATTTCTACGAGAAAGCATACCCAGATATCGGCCGTCCTTACTGATGACCGAGAAATCTCTGTGCCGCTTCTTCGCCATCACATCCTTAATTTCATCCACCGTATCCTCTTCTTCGAAGCTTAAAAATGCCTTCCTTCGTCATCAAAAGAAGCTGATGGGGATGGACTGGTTAATCAGTCTTGCCGCCGTATAAGCATCGTAGGAGGTCACCATGATAATCATGCCGTTTTGCTCCGCCAGAGCTTTAATCGTAGGGGGAGGCATTGGCGCCCTCGCAAATGATGATACAGTCCGCTCCATTGTCCAAGGCGGAAAGCTGGCTCTCTGCTCTATTTCCCAAAAATAACGATATCATGAGGTTCAATATAGTAGTTCATCATCTCCGGATTCGCTGCCGCAATCAACACCTTTCCGTCCTTACAATTTCGGTTGGTATCTCCGGTAATGAGGGTTGCTTCCGTGGGTTTCAGGATATTTTTAAAGGGAGTCTCTGCTGTGGAAATGATGGCAGAATCATAAACATTCATATAGGACTTGGCAATATCGGACATAGTAATGAGACCTTCCAAAATACCGTTTTGATTTACCGCGGAAGGGTAACCACATGACCGTCTCTCATCATCTGATAGGCCTGCTTTTAAGGACATATTTTTAGAAACTCCGGGAGTCTTCCGATAAGCAATATCGGAAACCTGAGTCTTCACATTGTCCAATAAAAAGAGGAGCATCCACCTTAAAAATAATCTAAAACAAAGCTGGTTTCCGCATTGGGACTTCCGGCTCTGCAAGGAATGTACCGGTCTGTATTATTTATCTTATTCTTCAAGCGGGAATAAGAAATCGCTGCACAAATGGAATCCGTATCCGGATTCTTGTGGCCTGTAATCAGAACCGGTCTTTCTGTATTGTGTGGAATCTTCGATTTTTCTCTGCCATTTTCTTTCCTCTTTCTTCTAACAACATAGGAAAATCTTAGTGCAATAGGCAGGCGCTGTCAAGAAGGGGATGAAGTGAAGGACTGTATTCAATGAATAGATGCGCTCTGTGGTATAGGGGATAACCGGGGCACGCTCCCGCTAACTTCCCCCTGCAGAAGTGAAGGACTGGGAAAATGATCAGAATTCGCGACCATGCAGTATAGGCATGTAATCGGGCACGCTCTCGCTAACCTCGTCTTTCGTAGCAGTACTAACTTCAAGCTTCGCTTTGCTTGCTTTCAGTAAGTACTGACGGGCTCAGATTGTCCCTCTTACATGCCTATACTGCATCTGTCGCTTCCATTTAATATTTTCACAGTCCTTCACTTCGCCGGATTTCGGTAAGTACCGGCGGGCCCAGATTACCCCCGTTATCCCCCCTATACCGCAATCGCTTCTTCCTATTGAATTTTACAGCCCTTCGCTTCGCTGAGCTCTATAGTTCTTGCAAACTCAGATTGTCCCTCTTTCATGCCTATACTGCATCTATCGCTTCTGCTTATTAGTTTTTACAGTCCTTCTCTTCGCCGAGCTTGCTTACTCCGACAGGCTCAAAGCAGCTCTTTTTCATGCCTATACTGCGTCTGTCTCTTTCATTTACTATTTTCACAGTCCTTCACTTCTACTGAAAAAGAAAGTCTGATTTAAATTAGAAAATAAACCGTTGCAGAACTGTTTATTTTTCATGTTCTACAACGGTTTGAGTTTACAGTAATGGTGTCCCTGGTTTTCTGTTTCGACAGTGAATTGTACAAAATACAGAAAAAGGAAATTACTGATGAATTAATTTTCTTTTTCTTCTGGAGAACTACAAAGCTCATGCTAAAAGATGCTAGGAGATTCCGAATAGGGATGCCCAAAGTCCTGTGAAATTGTAATCTCCGGTTGCTACGGATGCTCGGTCGGATACGCCTTTTTACACTTGGACGGGATTCTCCCAATACAGTTCCCTGCTTTTTCTCAACGGTTTCCAGCTACGGGAGCCACACGGTTCTCTCCTAAAACTTCACCGCTTGGTGTAGAAGCTGTTGGACGGCTTTTCTCCCAGTACGATTCCGGATTGGAAGGTGCATTGCTGACAGTGCTTACAGTTACTCTTGAACTGCTTCTTCCACCGCCACCATTGCTTGATCCGCCAATACTAGAATTTGCAGGAGTAGCGGATACAGCAGGGGTTTCGGGAGTAGCGGGAATTACCGGTTGTGAGGGGCTGCTCCGGATTAACGGGATTTACCGGTTGTACAGGATTTACAGGCTGCACCGGATTGCTCTTCGGCTCTACAGTGTTCATTTTTACGGTAAGAAGAACCTTGTCATTTCCCTGACCGACCACCTTGTCTCTGCTGGCATCATTTTTGCACAGCACCCCAGACATAAGAGGTATTTCCGGTAGCATAAAACATACTTTTAAATCAGACTTCATATATCCAACTAAAGTTCCTGCAATACTTCCCTCTGTACTAATGTTCTTTTCTGTCTCCGTTTCCTGTTTCTACTCTATTGGAAGAGGTGGAATTTATTTTTTTAATCCTTTCATTACCAGCTGAATCTTTTGAGCAGAATTTTTAATAAGCTCCTGCAAATTTCCAAAAACGCTGGTACTTGCATGTCCTCCCGTAGCAGGAGAGAGATTAAAGTTTTCAATAGGGTATGCTTTTGCCGGTAACAGGATCTTTGCCGTAGATTCTTTCGTTAGCCGCATTTTCATCGGAGCCCTTGCTTCGCCAATGGCTTCATCTGAGTTAAATCTAAATCCATGACAAGGCTTACCTTCTTCTTGAAAAGGAAGATTTTCCATAATTAATGCGATAAATCATGGGATTTCCATCCGCAGAGCTTAGCTCATAGTGCTTCTTAGCATCTTCCAAGTCTGTAGGAAGATGAAAACTTCCCTTCTACGTCATTTCCCAAAGTAAAGGCGGAACGAAGACCTGTCTCTAAATTTCTTACGAACATATCATTTGATCCCGCATAATTCCGGCTGATGCATTAATGATATTTGTCACAGGAGAAACATCCAAATCCGCCTTCAGAGAATAGCTATCCTCCTTATTCACCTGATGTGCTGCGATATTTGTACTATCATAGGCTTCTGTACTCTCATCCTTTTTAATGGAAAGATCCCCTTGGAGAACTACATCTTTGTTTTTAAGCTCGGCAATTACATTCTCTTCTACTCCGGTATGACTTTCCGCAATGGTCTTCTCTCCCTTGGCATCTTCTGCCGTCACAGTGGCATCCACATGAATCACAGGTCCGGTTTCCTCCACTGGTTTTATCTGCATGCGTAGAAATGTCCGTACCTTGTTTTTGATCATCCGACACCACGGTATTCACATTGTTCGGTGCAGTAGTACGGGATCCACTGCCGCTTCCTCTACTGTAACAACCGACTCTTCTCCCCCGGTGTCTGTTCCCGCTCCCTACAGCTACTCCTGTCGCTGTTGCTACTGTCGCTCCTGTTGCAGTTTCTGCCGCTGCTCCTGATGTCGCTCCTGTTACAGCTTCTGTTACTACTCCCTACTGTCGCTCCTGCCGATGCCGCCGGTACTTCTGATGCTACCCCTGACACTGCTTCCGTGGTTCCTGTCGTTGCTGCTGAAGCAGCTGTGGCAGAATTTGTTTCCTCCGCTCTGGCATTCATAGGAATCGCAACCATTGCTCCTGTCATAGCCAACGCAGCTACCTGTACTTTTAAGTTTTTCTTCTTCATTTTCATTCTCCCTGTGTTTCAGAAAAGCTTTTTAAACTTTCCATCTGTCTTTTTAAAGCATTGATATGAAAAACAGAAGAAATTTGTACAAAGCTACTGATCCTGTTGTTCTAATTCTTCTGTTTTTACTTTAAAAATTAAAATAACTATAAGCACTATACTAAGAAAAACGTTAATAAGTCAAATCTTAATTACTAAAAATAAACCGTTGCAGAACGGTTAATTTTTCATGTTCTACAACGGTTTACTATTCCTTTGATAATATTCATGGTTTTTCCGTATTAACAGTAATATGCACTAAATACAGAAAAAATGATTATCGGCATATTAATTTTCTTTTTTCTTCTGAAGAACCACAAAGCCTGCTAGGGATGCTAAGGAGATTCCGAAAAAGGAAGCCCAAAGTCCTGTAAAGTTGTAGTCTCCTGTCGCTACGGAAGCACGGTTAGAAACGCCCTTTACACTTGGACGAGATTCTCCGAGAACCACACCCTTCTTCTCCTCAACAGCTACCGCTTCAGGAGTTTCCCTGATTCTCTCCTAAAACTTCTCCAGCAGGAGCAGTTGGAGTAGAAGCGGTGGGACGATTCTCTCCCAAAACATTTCCCGGTGTAGCAGTTCTACTTGGTGTAGCAGGTGCAATTCCCGGATCTTCCGCCGCCATCATTACTTGGTGCACAGGATTACTTGGTCTAGCCGGATTGCTTGGTTCCTCTGGACTTATTGGAGTCGTTGGGTTTGTAGGCTCAACAGGTTGTACCGGTTCAACGGGCTTTATCTTGTTCTCTACTAGGCCATCTTTACGGTTAAATCCACCTTATTATTTCCGTTATCATTTCCGGCGATTCTGTCACGACCGGCTACAAAATCTCGGCCTTCCTCATTCTGGATAGCTCCCCAATTATAGGCAGCCTTACGGTGCACTTTAAACCTTTCGGAAAAAGATAAACTTACATCCGCCTTCATATAACCTACCAAGGTTCCCTCGAATGGTTCCCTCTGCAGTTGTGGTTTTTCTGTGGCAGTCTCAGTTTCTTCTACATTGCCATGTGCCGCTTTAAACTTAACACCCTTCATGATTAACTGAATCTTCTTTGCAGACTTGTTAATCAAATCATTTTAAAGCTCCAAAGGTACTGATCTCCGCCTTTTGGATTCTGATATTTGCTCAAATCCAAATCCATGGCAATACTAACCTTATCCTTAGCAAAGGAAGAGTTGCCATAATTGATGCGATACATCATGGGGCTTCCGTCTGCAGAACTTAGTTCATAGTGCTTCTTAGCATCTTCAAGGCTTGTGGGCAGGTGGAAGCTTCCCTCTAAGTCCCTTCCCATCTCAAAGGTGGAACGAAGACCGGTTTCCATTTTATCAATGTTAACCTCCTTCATAAGACTGTTTAACCGTGCTGAAGCATTGATGGCATTGTTTACGGCATTAACATCCGGGTCAGCCTTTAAGCTATAGCTATCCTCTTTATTGACTTCATGTGCTGCATCACTGGTACTGTCAAAGTCTGTACTGCCATCCTTTACAATAGAAAGGTCTCCCTGCATAACCACATCTTTATTTTTTACATTGCCCAGTACAGACGGTAAACCTTTAACTTTATCTCCAATAGTTCCTTCTCCCTTAGCCTCTTCCGGTGTAATCGTGGTATCAACGTTAAGGATAAGGGGGGCCTTCGCAACAATATCCGTTCCCTGCTTATTATCATCCGGTACTACAGTATCCACATTGTTGGGAACTGTGGTGGCAGGATCTGCCGAGTGCCTCTGCTACCGTAACCGGGGCGGTTGCGGCTGTCGGAGCTGATGCTTCCATAGTCGCTGTTGCTGCTGTTCCGGTGCTTGCAGTTGCACCTGTTCCGGCGGTAGCTGCTGTACTGGTTCCGGTGCTTGCTCCGCTTCCGGCACCGGTTGCCGTTGCACCTGTTCCGGCGGTCGCCGCTGTGCCTGTTGCAGGAGTACTTGCTGTTGCTGTACTTGCTCCGCCAGTTGTCCCACTTACCGCAGGCGTTGTCGCTGTACTTGCTGCCGGAGCTGCGGCAGTGGCAGATGCTTCTGTACTGCTTGTGCTCGCAGTCGCCGGTGCTGCTGTACTGGCTTCTTCCGCTCTTACGGTCAATGGTGCAGCTGCAATGGCTCCTGTCATGGCGAGTGCAGCTACTTGTACTTTCAGTTTCTTTTTCTTCATTTTTCATTCTCCCTTACTAGGTAATTTTTTGTCCCATAGTAGCTACAACTCTCTTCCCTGATTTCTGCTATGGTACCAGTAGACCGGACTCAAATACAGGGAATCGTCTTCTCCCTCGATTCCCATCCTGCCTACAGATGATTATTAAAAATCCAAAATAAATATACTCCATATCCTAAGAGAAAATCAATAAATACTTAATTTTTAATTTTATAAAAATTAGATAAAAAGATTGACTGCCTCTTCCGAAGCAATCAATCTTTCAATTCATCCTTAAAACAATCTTTTACAGGCAAAGTTCACCTAATCAACCATGCCTTTTCAAAAGGACTTGCCTATTTCAAATGCGAAACATTTTTCAGCCATCACCCATTACTTTTACTGTAGGCTCAGGAGTGGTGCCGCCCTTCTTCCCTCTAATGATTACAAAACAAGGTAAATAGCAGCCACAATTACACCGCCCACATAAGCGATTGGCCAGCTTAAACCAAAGCCCAGCTTTGCATTTAAGATATAGCTTGCGCAGATGAAGGTGTAGAAGGTACTGGAAAGCAGTGGCATCCATGCCCATTTTGCTTTTCCGTTAATCATGAGATAAATACCTGCCGCAGCCAAGGGAATAATGCCATAGTCTGGTTAGACCATGCGAAGTATCTCCAAAGAATCTGGAAGCCCTTAGGATCTACCTTTTGCCCAAAACTAAGATTCCTGCTACCGGGATAAAGATTGGAATGGCAAGGCTTAATCTTCTGAAATTGTTGTCCTGCTTAATGTGGAAGGTATCTGCACTGGTAAGACGTAATGCACGAAGTGCAGTATCTCCGGATGTAATCGGAAGAATGATAATACCGATAAGTGCTATTGCTCCGCCAATAGGTCCCTAAAAAGCTCTTCTACAAACTACACCGACTACAGAGGTTGGAGAAATAGCAACCAGCTCTCCCGCCTTCTGAATCATGTACTGGAAGGTTCCCTGCCTTCTCATTAAATACCATGCTGATTCCGCCCCCGGTCTGCAGTGAACTGAATCAATGCCATTGTTCCTGCCGCCCATACCATGGCGATGAAGCTTCTACAGCCATCATGATATAGAAAGTCATTCTTCCGTCCTTCTCACTCTTAATGGTTCTTGCCACAAGAGCAGTCTGGGAAGAGTGGAATCGGAAAGAATTCCGCAGGCTACGGTTACGAAGAAAAATCGGGAAAAAGTTCTGTGTCCAGAAATAACTCCATAGTTAAAGGAAGGAGTATTCCAGTTTCCGAAAATCTCTACTAACGGGTAGCGGAAAATTACCATTACAGCAAATACACCTACTGCGGAGAATACCGTGATTGCACCGAAGATAGGATAGATTCTTCCGATAATCTTATCGATGGGGAATACAGTAGCAATTAAATAGTATGCGAAAATAATACCGTAGATAATCCGTGTGGAAGCTCTGTAGGCGCACCGCTGAAGCCGAATACCGGGTTGCGGTAATGTTCCTAGGGGTGTAAATAGAAAACGGTTCCTACCAAGAGTAAAAAGCACGCATACAAACACATCATAAATCCAGAACACTGCCTTGTTGGTATAGCGTCTTACCATTTTCGGCATCTGGGCTCCGCCGTCACGAGTACAAATCATTCCCGCAAAAGTAGTCATGTACCGCTCCACAATAACATTTCCGATAGGAATGGTAAGCAGTGCAATCGGTCCGAACAAAAATACCCTGAATCTGGTCCAAGAATAGGTCCTGTTCCGGCAATGTTCAGTGTTAATTAAAGCATTTTTCCAAGTAGGCATCGGAACATAATCCACACCATCCTGCTTGGCGTAAGCGGTGTCTCTCTGTCGTCCGGCTGGAATACATGATCGCAAAGGCGACCCATAGCCATTCCGCCGACGATGAGAATCACAAGGCCGATCATAAAGGTAAACCATAAGTAATCCTCCCTTCTTTCCTCAATTTTGTGCAAAACTAAAAATACACCTTGTTCACAGAAATTTCAATATTTTTATCCATTTATTTCAAAAATCAATAAGTACTTAATTATAGTTTATTTGCCTAAATTTCCTTTCTATTGACGATAATCTGTTAAATAAATAGCAATTTTGTATTTTGTACACTACATTATCCTCTAAAATCAAAGGATGGTTTTTCATTTTTGTGCTATTCAAATAAAAAGATTAGGAATTTTTAAGATTTCTGTACTAAACTGCGGTAAAATAGCCGTCAGAAAGAATAATAAAAAGTAGATAGGGGATAGAAAATGAAGGATATTTTGACATTTTTAGAAGAAGAAGGTATTTCGAGAAGCTTTTTAGAGGAGCTGCGCTCCTTCCGTTCCTTTTTACAAGCTGGAAGAAGAGGACGAGAAGCGTTTGCCGAAAATGGAGTATGTTTGTACTACGGAAAAGGAAATCTGGGAAGCCGCCATTGCCGCCCCTGCTTTCCGGAGCGAACCTGCTTTTGGACGGTCCTGAGGCCACAGGGCAAAAACGTTTTAGCCTGAGGACTGGCTCTGGCATTTTTCCCGTCCGAATGGGATATTTCCCTTTATGTCAATTCAGACGCCTCCCCGGTGGGTAGCGATACCTTTTCCCAAGGAGAAGTGAAGCTTCGTAAGGGACCGATTCTGGAGTGTGCCCTTCGTGGGGGCTTCGGCATCTTAGACGAAATCACTATGGCGAAAAATGAATCCTTGGCGGTACTCACTGCCACCCTGGACTTCCCGTCACAGCATCGACCTGCCTCGGCTACGGCCAGTTCCCCTGCATGAAGCTACCTGCTCATCGGCACCATGAATTACGGTTATGCAGGAACCAGAGAGTCAATGAGGCCTTAGCTTCCCGTTTTCTGGTGCTCCACATGCCGGTGATCAGCGCGGAGAATCTGGATAAGCTTTTTGTAGCAGCAATTTCCGAACTTATCGGAGGAATACAGAAAAGCAGTTTGCCCTCCTCTTTTCTGAAATTCAGGAAAAGGTTTCTGGGGTGAAATTTCCAGCAGGAGCTTAGACCTTAGAGGTTTAATTTCTTCTATTAAAGCAATGCAGAAGGGCTTATCCGTATCCAAGGCTTTGGAAATGGGACTGGTAACAAGTCCTTGACCTTTTACGAAAAGACAGTTGGTACAGGATTTACTGGATGCCAGAATTCCTAAAGAGCTTTTCCGAGAGCGTATTTTCCTATGATGCTGACAGAATTTGAAAAACAGGGCTGCCAATATGATTTGGAACGGTGCCCATAACTATAAGGTCTCTCCCGCTACTGTATGTATGACTACGAAGGCAAGGCGGATCTGTATTGGAATACCATCATTGGTTCCAGCTATACTCATTTTGACTGGAAGAAATTAACGGCATTCTACAGCACCTTTCACGAAACTCTGGGGCAGGAAACCCACGAAACCCTCTTTTTGGCTGGCTTTGGAAAAATGCCACCTTCGAAAAGGAAAGTCCTCTAAGAGAAAGTCTGGCTCTCCTTCGTAGAGAATATTGCAAACGGAAGCTTCAGGAATTTATTCCCAGTATTGCGGGAAAGCCGAGAAGGCTGGATCTTAGAAGGACATTATAAGACAGCCTTGGGAGAGGACTGCGGTCTGCCGGATCTGGTGGATCGAAAGCTTCTAAAAGAAGTGGAAATTTCCGGGGAGCTGAATACCGAAGAATGGATTCAAAGTCTTTCCAAGACCTTACAAAAATATTTTACCTATCTCCCGGTCTTCCGGTTGCCATGCAGAAGAAAAAGCGGGAATTCAAGATTCCCCACCTTTTCTTTTTAGCTAAAAGGATGAAAATGGAAGTTCCTCCGAAGTCCAAAAAGCTGGTTTTAGGACTTTTAGAGCGAAGCAAGGGAGGGGCGGACAGCCGGGATATGGAAACTGCCTCCGGAAAATACCAAAAAATCACCGAGGAGGGTCTTCGAAAATACATTCAAAGCTATTTCGGACAGCCACTTCGATAAGAAAAACTCGAAGTTATGGAAAAAGCTCTGCTGCACCGGAAATCATCAGGGGCAAGGCTGTATTTTTACCAACGGCAAGGAGGAAGAAAATCTGAAGGGCTTTCGCAGCGAAGATGCGAAAGGAAATGGAAGCCCAGCGAAAGAAAAATGAACAGGCCTATGAAAAAGAAGAAAGCTATAACCAGACGCAGATTTTTCAGACTAAGTCAGATGTTGAAAAATGCGCTTTTAGCAGCTTGGAGCCAAGTCCTGTCCTTTCCAATCAGGGCAAATTGATTCCTTCTTTTGTGGAAACTCTATATCTAAAGGGCCACAATAAAATTTTCCAAAAGGAAATTGCAGACAGTCAAGGCTCTCTCACGGTGGATTTACTGCTGGATGCCTCTTCCTCCCAGATTCATCGGATGGAAACCGTATCCCAACAGGGCTATATTCTGGCAAAGGCTTTTTGGACAACTGCCGAATTCCGGTTCGGGTTTTTCGGCTACTCCTCCATGAGCGGCTATACGGTTTTGAATCGTTATCGGGATTATACGGAACGGAATAAGAACAGGAAATTTTTCCGTTACTTTCACCACCGAAGTGCGAACCGGACGGACTGGCACTTTTCCGCTGTTTTGGAGCAGTTAAAGGAAAATACTGCCTCCCATCGCCTGCTAATCTGGCTTACGGATTTAACTCCCAACGATCTTTTGGAGGTAAGGAACAAAGCCAGAAACTATTCCGGAGATCTGGCCATTTCCGACATTCAGGAAATGGTGCATAAAGCCCACATGGAGAACATCTATGTACTACTGGCTACACCGGAAAGGACAAGGATGTTCCCAATGCCCAGAAGATTTTCGGCAGAAATTTTTGTGAAGGTTCAGTCCTTAGAGCATTTTTCCGAGCTGATGGGAAAAATGATTCAGGCGGAAATTCAAAGAATGTAAATAAAGCAAAGATTTTGTCAGTGGATAAAAAGTAAAGATTTTGTCAGTGAATAAAAACAAAAAGAGAGTAATCAAGGCCGGAATCCGGCTATACCTTGACAGTACTCCGCATTGTCCTATAATGGATGTAGTATTGAAAACTACTTAGAAAGGGAAAACCCTATGAAATATCAGATTATTTGTGACAGCTGTGGAGATTTCACACCGGAAATGAAGGCGGATCCTCATTTTCGTCATGGTTCCCCTAAAGCTTGGAAATCGGGGAATATAGAATCATGGATGATGAAACTTTTTGATCAGGCAGATTTTATCAAAAGAATGGCTGCATCTTCCATCGGAGCGAAGACCGCCTGTCCTTTCTCCGGAGGCCTTTTCAGAAGGCCATTGAGGAATCCGATGCGGATGAGGTATATATTGTAACCTCTTTCCGACCAGCTTTCCGGAACCTATCAGGCAGCCAAAAATCGGCATTGATCTCTATACGGAGTCCCATGAAGATTCTCCCAAGAAGATTCATTTGTTTAACTCAAGTCCGCTTCTGCCGGTGAGTGCAAGCTTTGCCCTGGATATTCGAGAATGTAAAGGAAAGCCGGTCTCGGTTTTGTGGAAGTGGTAGATATTATCGAGAAAAATGTAACGACATCGTAACGGTTTTTCGTACTGGAGTCCTGGAGAACCTTACGGAAAGAACGGTAGGCTTTCCGCCGTAAAATCCTTCTTGGCTTCCGCCCTAAACATTAAGCCTGTTATGGGTGCGGTAAACGGTACCATTGTAAAGTTGGACCAGCAAAGAGGTATACAGAAGGCCTTAAAGAGAATGGTGCAGTTAGCTGTTGAGCGTGCCGGGGGCGCGGAAGCGGTAAAAGACAAACGACTGGTAATCACCCATGTCAATGCTCCTGAGCGGGCAGAACAGGTAAAAGAAGACTTCCTGAAGGAAGGAAGCTATAAAGAAATTGTGGTGACCAATGCCGCCGGTGTAGCCACCATTTATGCTAACGATCAGGGAATTGTTGCTGCACTATAAGTAAAAGCTTTGGAAAACACAACGATTATTTAACATTCATAGTATAGGTACAAACAATATAGTTCTCATGGAGTATGATTAAATCGCTCCATGAGAACATTTTCCCTTTTATATTGTTTCATAATGAGACCACATCGATAGTATTTTAACCACGTTGTTTTCATTATCAACATTATAGACAATTCTATGTTTTATATTTACTCTCTTTGAAAATGTAGGAATTGATATCCCAGTAATTTTTCAGTAGGTAGCTGATAAGGATTTTGCTCCAACTCGTCTAAAAATTTTTCAAAAATATCCTTTTAAATTTGACTGGAGTGCTTTTTATAGTCCTTTGATGCTTTGTTTAGTAAACTCTTAACTCATACATTGTTTTCTAAGCTCCTCACGGGACAAACATTCGTCGATTGGCTCATTGATTCCTTCAATATTTTTTCTTTTAAAATTGGGAATGCTCTCGATATAAAGAGATTCCTTTTAAGCTATTCAGGTAACTCTCCGAAACCACAAAGAAATTCTCTCCCTCATCTCTTGTTACTGCAATCTCATCGATTTGTATCTATGACCTAATATAGTCATCAGAAAATTATTTTTGAAATTTTTTTCACTTGTAGATAACTCATATTTTTCTCCTCTATTTATTTAATTATTTTTCGTCTCCTTAAGGCTATCACTATTCTTATCCCTTGAAAAAGTCGCAAAAACTATATTTTTCATATCTATAAGTCTCAAATATTTTTATTTGAGTAAGTAACCCATCCATTACTTCGCCTCCGCCACCTTCTCCTGATAATAGGAAAAGAAGTAATCCGCAGTGCTTCCCTCATGACTATGAAGGTCGATTTCCTTCCAGAAGGGTTCCCGGAAGCGACAATATGCTCTTTTGATAGGCCTCGTAGCTTTTCCTGAAAATGCAGGGAGCGAATAGCGGTTTCCAACCTCTCCTTTCGTTCCTTGGTCGCTTCCTCATCATAGGAGCTTAGACATTTTAAAAATGTAGTACTTTTCCATCCTGAGAAAATACCGAGGAAATCTCATTGTCCTCTAAGGAAAAGGCCACCTTCGCGTATTCATCCTCCCTTTCTCCAAAGGCCAAGTTCTTCTGTAATTCCGGATCCTCGGAATACTGTCTGGCATAATAGGAGAAATTGGCTCCGGCAAGCTTTACCTTTTCTTCCAGCTCCTTCGCCAGGTCTTCATCCTGTACCACAATCTGTTCCACAGAAATCACCTTGGCTTCCGCCGCACTTAATTCTGTATCCACGTTGGCCAAAAGGGACTTTGCTGTCTTTTTCCGCCACAAAAATAGGCTACATACATATCCACCACGTCCTTCAGACTGCAGTTTCCAAAGAAGGCCTTGTCCTCTTTCATGAGACTTTGGTAAAGGCATTGGCTGCAGTTCTAATGCTTTTCCATCTCCGTGCCGTTGGCACATCCCTTTTCCTCCGCCATTAGATTCAAAGTACGGATATCCTGCAGAAACTCTTGGTTTTTAGCCAGAAATATTCTCCATAGTCCACCTGTCCGGCTACAGGGAGATCCCAAACTTCCTTCCCCATCACATTTTGAACTGGTTTCGCCTCAGAGCCCACCACAATCATGGCCTGTGCCTCAGTATAACCTGGGAGATATTCTCCGTCTTTTCCCTGATGGCAATTCCCTTTACAGGAGCTTAGAAGAAAGCAGGGAAAGGATGAGCAGAAAAACCGCCTTATCCTTTTCTTTCTTATCCAAAATAGCCATAGACATACCCCATTCCTACTGCAATGGCAAGACCCAAAATGGCTCCCTATTAAAACCTGCAGGGACTATGCCCCACATATTCTTTTTAGCTTTTTCAAATTCCTTACCGGTCCGGGCAAAGGGATTATCCAGTAATAGACGATTCAAAAATCACTGCCTGCTTTTCCGGTTTCCCTTCTGACTCCGGTGGCATCATACATTACCACAACAGCAAAAACCAGAGCCACCGCAAAAATAGCGCTATCCACTGTATGAAATTCCGGGCCGCCGTAGCTAAAGCCACCACTGTAGAAGAATGGCTGGAGGGCATTCCTCCCTGAACCAGTCATTTCTTTCCCAATTTATTCCCTTTATTAAAAATAAGCATCAATCGCTGTCTTACAAACCCGGGCAACAAACCCGTGATAGCAGAGCTGAGATCAATAAATAATTGTCTAAAAGTTGCTCTTGAAACGTCATGCTTTTTCTATGTTTCCTCTTCGGCATTTATCTCTCCACCAGCCAGTCATAAAGCTCCTGATACTGTAGAGCGGAACTCTTCCAAGAATAATCCTGTTCCATGCCCCCTGGCAATCATTTCTTCCCAAGCCTCCCTGATGGTCATAATACACCTGCTCCGCATAACGGATGCTTGCCATCATTTCATGGGCATTGTAATTGGCAAAGGAGAAACCTGTTCCCTTTCCTTCATATTCATTGTAGGGCTCTACCGTATCCTTCAAGCCTCCGGTTTCCGGACAATGGGAACCGTGCCGTAGCGAAGGGCAATCAACTGAGAAAGACCGCAGGGTTCGAACAGAGAGGGCATCAGCAAGGCATCACAGCCTGCATAGATTTTTATGACTCTTCTCTTCGGAATAGTAAATCTGGCGAAACCCTCTTGGGATACTTCCATGCGTAATGACGGAAGAAATTTTCATAGCCGTCCTCGCCTCGTACCCAAAACCACAAACTGAATCTTTATCTTGGCAGATTTCATCAAAACTCTTACTAAAGATCCAGATCCCTTTTGGTCCGTTAGTCGGCTAACCATTCTGATCAGCATACAATCCCGTATCCACCTCAAGCCCAGTTCCTCCTGCAAGGCCCGCTTCACCTCCGGCTTTCCCATCCTGAGAAGAAGTAGAGTCGTAGTGGGCAGGCAAGAAAAGGATCTCGCTTCGGATTCCATTCCTCATAGTCAATCCTGTTTTACGATTCCCCGAAGGTCATGGTCTCTGGCCTGTAAAGTCCTTCCAGCCCCTCCCCGAAGAAGGGATATTGAATCTCCTGGCATAGGTTTTGCTGACGGTGGTAATGGCATCCGCATAAACCAAACCGCCCTTTAAGAGATTTACCGTTTCTATCGCATTCCAGCTTATCCGGTGTGAAATAATAATCCGACAGCTCGGTAAAACGCTTAATGGTCTTAATATCCCACACCCTTGGAAGCGAAGATTATGAATGGTAAATACAGAACGAATGGAACGGAAAAATTCACCCCCGCAAAACGATCCTTTAATAAAACCGAGAGCTAATCCGGTCTGCCAGTCATGACAATGCAGCACATCCGGATGAAAATCCAAAGAGGAAGGGCTGATAAAGCCGCATAACAGAAGAAACAGAATTTCTCCAAGTCCCAGTACCAGTTTCCCTATAGGGTCTGTTTCCGGAAAAATAATATTCATTGTCAATGGAAGTAGTAGAGAATCCCGTCTACTTCCTGTTCTAAGACTCCTACAGTAACGGACTGTCCCAATAGTCCATATAGAAGTGCGTCTTGTATTTCAGTTCATTCTTTTTCTTCAGGAATACACATGTATTTGGAATCATCACCCCTACAATCAAAGTAATTGAATCCAGAGCTTTGGGTAAAGAACCGCACACATCCGCCAAAACCTCCTGTTTTTGATAAAGGGAACTGCTCTGATGCAAGAAATAAAATGTTTTTCATCCTATCCTCCTTCCAAAATACCGCCTGCTTTTTCCGTAAATCCTAAACTGCTCTCATTCCGCAGAAGCTGCTTATATTTGCTTTTTCTGTCATTTCGAAACAAAAGTAGATCTCTATGAAGCTTTTTGATGCAAAAGCTTAGACACTGCTTCCTTATTCTATGCATTTGAAGCCTTGGTCTTCTTCGCCTTGGACTTAGCCTTCAGCTCTCTGGCATTTTTCCAGGAAGCCTCCGAAATCTCATCTCCCCAAGAAGTCTTGCCAGCTCTTCTATGGATTCCTTCTCCTTCAAGGGATGAATCTCGTGTGGGTGCTCCATTCTCCACCGTCTTTTTCAATGAGAAAATGATGGTCTGCCTTTGCCGCAATCTGGGGCAGGTGGGTAATCAAAATCACCTGATGATTCTTCGCAATCTTCTGAAGCTTTTCTCCCACCTTCTCGCGGTTCTTCCGGAAAATTCCGCTGTCAATCTCATCAAAAATTAATGTAGAAACACCCTCCGTATCCGCCAGTACCGTCTTAATAGACAGTATAATTCGAGAAAGCTCTCCTCCTGAGCCTACCTCCCGAAGAGGGCGAAGAGGCTCTCCCGGATTCAGACTCACATAGGCCTCTACCTCATCCAGGCCCCTTTTCCGTCAGCTCCTTCTTTTCCTGAAAATGAAATTCGAACTTGGTATCCAGAAGCCCATTTCCTGCATTTCCCCTTGATTTGCTTGGCTAAGACCTTGGCATCCTCCTGCCTTTCCTTGAAAGTAGCACTGCCTTCTCTCAGTAGGATCTTTTCTGTTCTACTATGGCTCTTTGCCTTCTCTTCGTCCTTCTCATAGTCCAAAAGAAAAGGTTCTTCTTTCCTCTTTCTTGGCAGGGCCGAAAGAGCCCTTGCTTCCGTCCCCCATGCTTCATCATGACTCTGCGGATCTGTTCCAGCCGTTCTCCCGAGGTGAAAAGTTTTTCCTCATCCACCTCCGCATGATCCAGATAATGGTCTAAGGATCGAAGACAATCCCTTCTCCACCGCCTCCAAATCATAGAGACTGTCGGAAAGTCCTTTAAGCTTTCATCAAAAATCCTTGGCCTCCACCGCCTCGAATGGGACGGTGAAAATCCATTTCCTCCAGGCATTCCTTTGCGGAAAGAAGTAAACTTTTTCAGCCTGTCCATATTTTCATAAAGACTGTATTCCTTTAGTGAGCTCTGCCTCTTTCCCCTCGGAAAGATGGGCATCCTCCAGCTCCTGAATCTCAAAAATCCAGAAAATCCAGCTCCCTTGTTCTTTCCGATTCCTGCAAGGAAAATTTCTGCAAGGCTCTCTTTTTTTCCTGTAGCAAATGGTAAGCATCCGCCACTTCCTCTAAAAGCTTTCCCCCCTGCTTTTTCCGAAAGCCGTCGATAATCTCCAAATGAGAGCCTTCCCGAAGCAGGCTTTGATGCTCATGCTGTCCGTGCAAATCTAAAAGACCGCCGGTAATTTCCCGAAGCTTAGCCAGGGTAAGCCCTAAATCATTGACCCGGATATCGGACTTCTTTTCAGAAATCTTCCTGCGAATCAAGAGTCTTTCCTCTTCCAGCTCTAAATCCTCTTCTAAAGCTTGAATCCGGCGCACTTCCTCCTCCGTTAAGGAGAAGTCCAGCTCCACAATGGCCTGTTCCTTTCCATGACGAATCAGGTCTTTATTGGCCTTTTGCCCCAGAGCCAGCTGAATGGAACCAAGCAAAATAGACTTTCCTGCTCCGGTTTCTCCGGTTAAGACATTTAAGCCGTCGGAAAACTCTACAACGGATTTTTCTATCAAAGCCAAATCTTTTACCAGCTAGTCGATCCAGCATGCCTTCCTCCTTGTTGTAGCCTCTCATCAGGCTTTTCAATACTATCCTTTAAAGCCTGACTATCCTTCTCACCGGAAGTTACACAGAAAGATGGTATCATCTCCCGCAAGACTTCCCACGATCTCCGAAAAATGATGCTGGTCAATGGCCATAGCCACTCCATTTGCCATACCGGAAAGGGTTTTGATGACCAAAATATTACCTGCCACCGCCATGGATACCGTGCCATCCCGCATAACCCGGACAAATTTCTCCAAATCTCTCTCCGGAGACTCCTTTAAAAGGCTCTGGTAAACCATCTTGCCGTGTTTTTGCATTTTCGTAAGCTGCAAAGACTTAATGTCCCGAGAAACAGTGGCTTGGGTTTACAGAGTATCCCTCCAGCTGTAACTGCTTAGCCAGCTCCTCACGGGTTTCAACATCCTGTTCTTCGATTAAAGAAAGAATTCTATCCTGTCTTGTCTTTTTCATCAAAAACCTCTCTTATAAGTTTGCCATCTTCTCTCGCAAAGTATGAAGAAAAACTTTCCTTGGAAAATTTAATCAAAACCGTTTCTTCCTGGCCTTCCTGATTCGTACCACATCTCCGGCCAAAAGTTCGATAGGAGCCTCTCCGTCAAAGGACAGCACCTGATCTCTCTCCATCACAATCTCCAGGGTTCTCCGATTATCCAAAACCACCACTCTGGCATTTAAGAATGGGCGCAGATAGGATTCTATGATATATACCGGCGCTTCCGGGGAAATGATGGGGCCTCCCGCAGAAAGATTATAGGCGGTGGGACCTGTAGGCGTGGAAATGATGATTCCGTCTGCGGAATAGTGAACCATTCCATCCCGTCGCAAAAAGACCTGAAATGATGTATGGACACCCCTCGCACTCTGGAAAGGTAAAAGCTCATTCAGAGCGGACCTCGAAAATATCTCCTTTCCTGTCGGAAAAGTGCCGGAGCATGGCTCTTCGATCCTCCACATAATCCTCCGGCCACAAGCCGTTCTATAGCTTCCGCAATTCCTCACTTCTCTCTGGCGAATTTCCGTAAGGTAACCAAGATGTCCTGCATTGATTCTAAAATCAGAACCGGCATTCCCTGTAAAAACTCGGTGGTATGGAGAATCGTGCCGTCTCCTCCCAGGTAATCAGGCAATCCATGCCACAAAAATCTCTGGAAAAATCCTTATTCATCTTGGGAAAGAATGCTTTCTTCGCTAATTCTCTCTTCTATGATTTTCTGGAGCTCTCTGCCTCTGGCTTTGTTTGATTCACAATGAGTGCAAATTCATGTGATTTCTTCTCTCTAGTATAGCATATCTTCTCTAGCTTGTAAACTATAAGTTCTGCAATGAATTTTTATTTAAGCTTTTATTCCTGCACTAAATTTTATTTTAACTCGAATTTCTACAATGAATTTTTATTTTAGCTATAAACTTTGCTGTACAAACTTTACGAAAACGATATGTCTTAGTAGGACAGTGGTCAAAACTATAAATCGGTGGGAAGCTTCCGTAATTCGCATAAGCTCATCTTCCCAAGCTTCCGATAATGCCTCCTCAGCATTTCCCCTATCCTCCAAAAAGCAAAGGTGACTCGATATTTCCTCCGGTCCCCTTAATAGGAGAAAAATCAGTCCCTGCACCCGAAAAGCCGATAGAAGATGCGAAGGACAGTACCTTTTCGAGATCACTTCCTGATGCACGGCAATGTCCCGTACCACGCCTTTCTTTCCACCTGCTCTTCCCGCCTCTGAACTGCGCTTAATCAGAACAAACCACCTGAAGGGCTTTCCCAGCTTCTTCACTACAGGAAGCATTCGCAAGGTTAAACTAATAAAAGAAACATCTATGGAAAAGAAGGGGTTTTTCTCCCAAAGCTAAAATGTCTCTTCCTCCACATGGCGAGATATTACACTTTTCCATGGAGTGCACTCTTTCATCGTTTCGATCAACTTCAATCCAGCTGTCCATAGCTACATCTACAGCATAAACGCATCCCCAGACTCCGTTTTGAAGCATACGACTAGTAAAGCCTCCGGTGGAAAGCACCGATATCCATACAAACTCTGTTTCAAGGAAATCGGGAAGATTTTAGGGCTTTCTAATTTTAAGCCCCTCTGGACACATAGGGAAGAGCCTCCCTTCACAAGAATCTCGCATCCTCCGGAAAGCTGCTGCCGGCCTTATCTTCCTTTTCTCCATTTACAGACCTGCCTGCCATATGGCCCTCTTAGCCTTTTCCGGCTTTCATAAGCCCCTCTTTCCTGCAAAAGAACATCCAATCGTTCCTTCTTTTTCCAGCCATGCTTTCTCCTTTACACTTTAAAATCCACTTCTCCTGCATTTTTCCGGATAATGCTGTCGGAGTCAATGCCTAAGATTTTCCCCGAAGGCGGAAACGCTTCCGTGCTCGCATAGGCATCCGGAGAGCCACCGTTTCCACCCTATCCGGATGACTGGCATTCATATATTCGAGGACAGCCTCACCGAAGCCGCCGTTTCGTACATTTTTCCTCTAAAGTAATGATGCAGTGATGTCCTCTTCCACAAGCGGTCCAAAATCTCCCGTATCAATAGCGCATCAAAGCGGAGCATTCACAAGCGTTAAGTTTGCATCCCTTCTTCTCCATCTTTTCCGCAATATGGGCTCCGGTGGAATAGCCATGGGACAGAGCCAAAGGCAATGCTCTCCCTTTTTCAAAATTCCGCTTTATCCCAAAAGGATTTTCCTCCTGCTCAGAGCCCTGATAAGCCTCCTCTGGATAGCGAAGACAGATTGGGCCGGAAGAGGCTAAAGCAAAACGAAGCATTTCCTGTAACTCCAGAGCATTTTTCGGTGCCATCACCGTCATGTTGGGCATTAATCGAAGGTAGACAGGGTCAAAAATTCCACCGGTGGGTTTCTCCGTCCGCCCCAACCAACTGCCGCCCAAGTCAACGGCAAAGACTGCGGCAGCTTCTGTAGGCACATCATGCCACCAACTGGTCAAATCCTCTTTGCAAAAAGCTGGAATATACCGCCATCACTCAGCTTTTAAGCCCATACTGGCCATCCCTGCCGCAGAGGTGTTACCTGGGCTTCTGCAATCCCCACATCACGTCTGGGAAGGACTTTTCAAGGCATCCAATCCGGTGCCGTCCGGCATAGCTGCGGTAATGGCTGCAATATTCCGATTCTTCCGGCCCTCCTCCACCATGGTCTGGAAAATACCTTGGTATAGCTAAGTCCTGTACTTTCCGCCTTGTCCTTTCCGGTGGACAAAATGGAAGGACTTACCCCATGGTAATGGCTTGAGGACTGCTCCGCCGCACATAGCCCTTTCCCTTTTGGTAAAGCACATGGAATCAGCACCATGATCCACCCTTTTCGCTTCCTGTAACACCGTCTCAACGCCTTAATATCATGTCCGTCCACCCGGACCCGAGATAAGTAATGCCTATGTTTTCACATGCCCTGAACAAGAGCTGTTTGATGGAGTTTTGGTGTTTTTCAAACGATCCACAAGACTTGGTCCAAGGATAGGTACCACGGAGAAGCCCTGCCGCAAAAATTCTCTTTTGAAAATGTTGTAATTCTCATGGGAACGAATGCCGTTTTAGATAGGTGACTCCCCACATTCTTGGCGATGAGACTATTTCGTTGTCATTTAATATGATAATGAAGTTCTTCTTCATTTTCGAAGCATTGTTTAAAAGCCCTCATAGGCCATGCCTCCGGTGAGAGCTCCGTCACCAGTACCGCTACCACCGTTTCCTTTCCTCCCAAAATATCCACGGCCGCGGCTGTCCCCAGAGCTGCGGAAATGGAGGTGGAGCTTGACCGGTATTAAAGCAATCATCGGGACTTTCTCTCGTTTAGGAAAACCGCTGATTCCCCCAGCTGTCGAAGCCCGTCAAAGTCATCCCTTTCTTCCGGAAAGAATCTTGTGGGTATAGCACTGGTGTCCCGTCCCACAGCAGCTTATCCTGTGGCAGATTTTAAGCCATGAAAAGAGCAATGGTAAGCTCCACCACCCGGTTGGAGGCCAAGTGGCCACTCATGCATGGAGTTTTTTCAGAATAAAGCGTCTCAGCTCCTTGGCCAAGGTCTTTTGTTCTGGAAAGGGACAGACGTTTTTATCCTCCGCCCCATGAATTGACTCTAATATCATGAAAATCTCCTACTTCTTTCATAAAAAGAGACTTTAATGCCTCTTACAATAGATTTCTTTATCCTGCTTTGCAGAAAAATATTCCATAGCGAAAGCAATTCTCGGAAAAACCGAATTTCTTCTGTATCAGTCTTTTATTCTCTTCAGCTGCTTCTAATTTCTTCTGGAACAAAGGTACTGACTAAAGGAAAGAGAAAACTCAATGCTTCCCATCTACCAGCATTTCGATCCAAGCTTGTAAGAGGCTTCTGCCCTCTCTCGTATACTGCTCACTTGGCCTCCGCCTTCTCCAGTCTCCATAAAGGCTGAGAGCCGTGGTTTTCTCCTGTCCGCATCAGGTGGATAGGCTTTCCAGCTCGGAAAGCGCAAAATCTCATCAAAAACTATCATCCCGAATCTGGAAGGCGAATGATTTTCTCTCCAAAGGAAGCCAGCTTCTCCTGCTCTTCGGATTAGCCTCCCAGTAAAAGCCCGATTTCTAAAGAAGCGGAAAGGAGCTGCAGGTTTTTTCGGTAAATAAAGAAAAGCTCTTCTTCCGTTAAGGGCGTCTGTCTTTTCAATATCCAAAACCTGTCCGCCAATCATCCCTCTATTTCCGGCGGATGTCGCTAAAATCTTCAGCCCCTGCAGCTCGGGAAAAGAAGTTCTGCGGAATTACCCTTTTCCTTCCTTCTCAAAAATCTCAAAAACCCATTGAAGGCATAAAAGACTTAAGGAATCCCTGCCAGTATTCCTGGGCCTCCGTAAAACGGTACGGTAGCTTCCTACCTCTACGATACTTGTCATTATCCATGAGCAGGTCATCATGGCAAAGAAAAACTATGAATCATTTCCATTTGCCAGCATAAAAAGCCTCAGCCAGGGTAGGAAAAGTTCCGTCTTTCTTCCATGAAAAGCAAAAGGCCTCTCGAAGCAGGATGGGACGATCCTTTCTACCATAAGGCTGTAGTTCATGGCTTCTATTCCGGTTTTCATAGGTCCTTTTCCTCCGGCAAAATGCTGTCAGAATAGCCTCCACTTCCTGCCTTCTCTTTTGAAAGTGCTTCTACGGAAGGAGAATTTTATCGCTAAATTTTCAGTGGATTTCATTCCCTGCAGACCGGCCTTTTCAGATTCCGCACATTCTTTTGGGCAAGCTTCTCTTCCTCAAAAGCCCTGATTCTCCTTAAGCATCAAGCCACCCTTTTGCTCACTGTCTAAAAGCTTACCTGCTTTTCAATCTGGTCAATGCTTTCATTGGCTTCCTTACAAGGAAACCGCCTTCTGGTAAAATGGCAAGCTTTTCTCAGCTCTCCTCTCCCTCCATCTTCTCCAAAAGTCCGTCCAAGTTTTTCAAAAATCTGTTTAAGTCCTTCTTTTCCTTCTGCTCCATAAGCTCTTCCGGCTTCTTCTCCACTTTACCCATACAAGCTCCTTTCTCGGGCGATTTCCCATCTATACTAAGCTGCTATTCGACTTTTATGCTTAAGCTCTATTTCTGCTAGCTTTTTCTTTTACCTATCCGCTATTCATTTCAACTTTTTGGGTGAAGCTCTGTTCCTCCGACCTCTCCGGCCCAAGCCGCTCTTCCTTTTCTTTTCTAAAACCTTGCGCCTTGGCAGTACCGTCCGTGAAATGAATCTGTAAAATCTCTCCATTTCACCTGCTCCACACTGCTCATCCGCTTGCCGTCTTCCGCTTTTGCACGCCGGAAAAGCCCTTGGACAATAGGCGCAGGGGAAAAGGGCATCAGTGCTCGGAAAGGATGGCTGACTGGTAGCTTCTTCTTTTCCAGCTTCCCTTCCATGAGGCCTTGGAAAATGTCGATACCGCTCCTCTTTGTTTTCGCAGGAAAAATTTTTCCTTCATCTTATGGGAAAGACCTGATACTCTCCCATCCTGTCCTTGGCATTTGTAAGCTTTCGCTCCATCCACTGAGGAATACGGTGAGGAAGAAGCGCCGATTTATTTTCCTGAATGCATAGCTCCATCTGCCTTTGAAACGACTTTTCCAAATCAAAATTCTGCATAGCTCCCTGTAAAATGTTCCTTGGGTGAAGGACGGAAAAAGCAAGCTCCTCCTCCTTAACCGCTGACGCATTTTCTGAATAATACGCTCCATCCTTTGATGGAAGCTATAGGTATAGCTTGCCAAATCGTCCACAAACTGCGTATAGTCGAAAACCGCAAGCTCCCGCCGCCGCAGAGAGTGGGTGCCCGCAAATCCGATACAAAGTCCGCAATGGTGGCATCCGTTTCGCATGTCCCACAGCGGAAATGATGGGAGTGTCCGCATTGAAAATAGCCTTTCGCCACCGCCTCTTCATTAAAGGCCCAAAGGTCTTCTATGGAACCGCCGCCTCTGCCTACAATCAGCACATCCAAGCCCATCTGGTCCAGACGGGCAATCCCCTTGCAAATGGAAGCCACAGCCCCCTCACCCTGTACCAAAGCCGGATAGAGGAAAAGCTCCACAAAAGGATTTCTCCGCTTTGCGAGTTTGGATAATGTCTCTTACCGCCGCTCCTGAGCTTGCGGTAACAATACCGATTTTTCTGGCATACTTGGGAATCGGCTTTTTATACATAGCGTCAAAAAGCCCCATTTCCTGTAATTCCTTCTTCAAGGCCTCAAAGCGAAGATAGAGGTCTCCCTGTCCAGCTCTTTGGGAGGAATCACATAAATCTGATAACTGCCTCCTGCCTCCTCATAAACACCGATACGGCCGGAACACAGCACCTTCATTCCATTTTCCAACGGAAAAGCAAGCCCCGCCCTCTTTCCCGCAAACATAATGCCCGAGCTGCAGAAGCTGGTCGCTTTAAAGGTGAAGTAAATATGTCCAGAAGGATGCATTTTCAAGTTGGAAATTTCCCCACTGACGGTAATGTGGGAAAGGAAGAAGTCTTCCTGCATCATTCGTGCCAGATAGCGATTTACCTGACTAACCGTATATTCTTTATTTGCCATAGGCTGCTGCTAATATCCCGTCACATTTCAGGCATAAAGCTCTCGCCCGAAGTGCACTTTCTCCGCAAGGCATGCGCTTCAGACGTTCTAAAGAGCGAAGTCTCTGCAGGAACACTTTCCCCATAAATAAAACAATCGCCTTAGTGAAATTGTGATTGGGGATGATTCTATCCTCTCTTTGGCGCTTTACTATCTTTAGCTTTTGATTTTTACGATATGGAAAGACTTTTTCTCCGCCTTTCCGGTTGCTCTTGGAAGACTTGCCCTTCTCTTCTCCCTCACTCTGCTTTCCGGTGATACGAGCCGAGGACACCATTGACAAAGGCGGAATCTGCTCCCCCGTACTTCTTCACCAATCTCCACCGCCTCGTTAAAAACCACCTTATCCGGGGTTTCTTCCTGATACTCCAGCTCGTACAAAGGCAAACGAAGAACAGTTAAGTCTGTTTTTGACACTACGGCTGGTGGTCCAGCCCTCTGTTACCGCGTTGATTCGCTCATCAAATGAGGAAGCCGTTCCAAAATCTTCATGACTTCCCTGAGACAAAAATGCCTCCTCCTCTTCGAAAGATGCTCTTCTTCCTTCTCCGGAAGTACAGTCCTCATCCTCTTCCTTGCTATAGGAATAATGGCTCAACTGCTCCTGTTTTCCCTCTTCCGGGTAAAATAAGGTGGAAAACAAGTTTAAATTTATGTCTCTTTCTTCTCTCTTATTCATTCTCTTTTATTCACCACTCCGGAAATCTTAACGTTGACTTCTCTAACCGTTAAACCGGTCGTACTGTGATGCTGGAAACCACTCTTTCCTGTACTGCCTTGGAAACCTCAGGAATCGCATAACCATGCAAATGTTTAAGCGCAAATCCACAGCCACTTCCTCACGGAAATCTCACCTTGACACCGCGAGCCAGATCGCTTAATTCCCATACGAGAAACAGGGCTCCGGACCAGCCGCCATCCATGGAATCCACGCCATCCACCTCCGTTGCCGCAATGCCCGGCAATGATGGAAATAACCTCATCCCGCAATGATAACCTCTCAAAACTATCCTGATCCTGTTCTTCTACTCTATATGCTCTTTGTTCTTCCATGAGAGACCTCCATAAATAACAACAATCTTTTGGAAATTTTACCATAAAAACAGAAAAAGGAAAAAGAAAATCGTTTTCCTGACCAATATAGGCCCTGAAATCAGGGGCACGCTCGCTAGCCTCGCCCTGCAGGGGTTCTAAGCTTTACAAAACACAGAAGCTAAGAACCCGCGGGCTCGAACTACCCTTCTTTCAGACCTATTGTCGAAAAGCTATTCATTCAGCTTGGTTTTTATGTCCTCAACTGCTGCAGGAAAATATTCAAGCTAGAAATTTCACTATATTCATGCTGCTTTCTCATCAATCCTTCAAAAAGGGCAGCTAAACTCCTCTTATCTTTTTCTTCCTCCCTGCTGAAAATAGAGTCTTGTTTCTCTACATCCATCTCTTCGTCTACTTCCTCTTCTTCGTTTTCATTTTCGCCTTCGTCTTCCATTTCTATGCTTACAAGATGAACTTCTGCTTGAAGATAATTATTATATAATTATACTGTACCTATGAAGGTGGTGCCCTATGGAATTCAGATGGGATGGAGCAAAAATCGGATAAAACCAAATCAAGCATGGGGTATCCTTTGAAGAAAGCAAAAACAGTATTTATGATTGAGCAAGCAGCTTTGCTGGAGTATGACGAGTTTCATTCCGGAAATGCGGACCGTTTTCGTATCGACAGGTTGCGGCGATGAGGGCAATGTTCTTCTTGCTGGATTCATTGTATACGGGAGAGACGACAATACGCATTATCTCATCAAGAAGGCAACTGCAGCTGAGAAAGCAGGCTATGAAAGGAGTGTAAAGGTGATGAATAGATAGAGATGATTTTTAGAAAAAAGAATTTCGATTTTAGCAAGGCTATAAAAATCCGTATGCTAAGGCTCTGAAAAACGCAGATAACCGATTAACCTTGACGAAAAAGATAATTCTCTTCTTTAAGAACAAAAGCAGAAAACACAGGGATTCCATATCGGACTTTAATTAACCTATATCTAAAGTTGTGTGAAAAATAATCGTGAACTGGAACTATCATGGGAAATAGAGAGCCTGTGATTATATTTTTCTACGCAATATAGGCCTGAAATCAGAGGCAGGCTCAGGCTACCCATTTCAGACCTATAGTATATAAACTATTCATATTTTTCTATAGATACTCTTATTCAAACACCTTCCTTTATTTCGCTACATCCGCCTCTTCGTCTACTTCCTCTTCTTCATTGTCATTTTCACTTCGTCCTCCGGCTGTTCTTCATCCGGGACTTCAATGGGGTCTTCTTCTTTTTAAAGTCATACTACTCCATGTCCACCTCCACCTTTTCCTGCGGGGATTTACCGGACCGGGGTACATAGATTCCCATCATGAGTATTTCCGTAGTGAGCCTGAAAAGGTTCCATTGGGAAGAGCGTGATTCTAGGAACGGAATTTTCTTTGAGTTCACGCCTCTGCCTTAGCCAAAAGCTCATCCAGCACGATACTGGGCTTTGTTCTATAGGTACTTTTGGAAAAATACGTAGGCTGACCATTTGCTCAAGGAACTGCCCCTGATCATTGACAGGATACTGGCCTCCACCTTGGTATTTACTGCCATACTGCCGTTTTCCGAAAAATAATAGGCGTAGCCGTCGATCACAACCCAGCCCTTCATCATTTCCCAAGATTCTTCTCTCTGTTATTGAGAAAAATGCCACTGCTCCCCATCCTTTAACCAACCGATCAGCAGCTCTCTCTTTTGGGGACTGATGTAATGCCAGTCCTCCTTATCCAAAATCCAGCCGGTTAAAGGCGTGCCAGCTTTGGTGTGATAGTCCCCACTCTTTGTTTTCATAAACCCAAACGCCCTGCTCTCTTTCCTCCACATGAACAAAATGCTGCAAAGCAGGGAATAAAAATAAAGAAAGAAAAGACAAGCCAAACCACGTAACGCCGGTGCAGGAAGAAAACTATCTATTCTCAATCCCCATCTTTTCCAAAAATCCCGAATTTTCTCATCAAAAATAGAGCGCGTAGCCTTGCTGATGGCATAGGACTTCTGAGCCTGCTGCATTTTCTCTGTCAAGAGTCTATATTCTTCTTCCCGTCTTTGATATGGATTCATCTTTCGCGATCTGATTCTTTCCCCTATTCCTTGGATACTTGTTTTTATTCAAAACATTATTTCTATTAGAGCATTATTTCCATTAGATTATTGTTTCTGATGGATTAATGTTTCCTATGGAATCATTAGCTCTACTGAATCATTATTCCAATAGATTATCGGTCGGAAGCGGGAAAAGAATAAAAAGGAGCAGTAGACCAACATAGTCTACTGCTCAGCCAGAAACTATGGAAGACGATGCCCCGATTTAAACCTATACTGCATAATATTCTTCTCTTGCTCTGCTCCTTTAACGCTTTTTACCCCTGCGAAATCTGCTCTGCCATATAGCTTAGCATTTCCTTGTGTCATTCCGGGGTAAACGCCAATCCAGAAAGGTGTGCTCCATAATATAGTCGGTTTCCGTTAGATCGCCTACCACCGATACGCATCGGTGTTTCGAATCTGAGTTAAAAAGCGAGGGTGCTTAATCAGGTTTCCGGAGAAAACAACAATCAGTCTGGATATTTCTTTCACTCAAATAGGCGGTCAAACGCGTTTCTCTTTACCGAGAATCCTTCTTCACGGATAGTGAAAAACCAAACCCGGGGAGGGATCCGCATTTTCCGCTGGCTCGGAAGAATCAAAGTCCTCCGTGAAGAAAGACGCTTGTTCCGTAAAAGGCTCGCAGTTTTTCATACGCCTCTCAATAAAGCTTGAGAATTTCTTCAGCTGCTCCACGCCAACCGCAGCCTGCATATCCGTAACTTTCAGATTATAGCGAAAGTGGCTCAGGTGTATTTGTGGTCATAGCCCTTGGGAAGCTCCCCGTATTGTCCGAGGAAGCGGTGCTTACGAAGTTGTCCTGTCCGGAGGGCAAAAGTGCAGTCCCTTCCCCAATCTCCTAAGGACAAAATCAACTTGGACAGCTGAGACATTGTTGGTATATACTGCTCCACCCTCTCCCATGGTCATGTGATGAGGAGGATGAAAAGGAGCTGGTTCGATATCTCCCCAGGTTCCTGTAAACTTTGTTTCTCCGTTAATGGTGTAACGGCTACCTAAAGCATCGCAGTTGTCCTCTGCAAAGCCAGAGGAATGCCTATCACAAAATGCGCTTTACCGCCGATAAATCAAAGGGATTTCCCAAGGTATGGGCAATCCATCACCGCCTTGGTTTTCTCGGACAAAGCCTCCTCCAAACGGCGAACATCAATGTTGTACTGGGGCACGGTCACATCCACAAAAACAGGCACAGCCCCATACTGCAAAGCAGGCGTTACCGTGGTGGGGAAGCCGCAGGCTACGGTAATGTTCATCTCCCGCTTAATCTGCCGCTCTCCCAGCTCCGGCGCGGTCAAGGTCATAAAAGCCAGTAAATTGGCAGAGGGCCGGAATTTTACCAAATAGGCATGCTTCACCCCGATCCACTCCGCAAACTTCTTCTCAAAACTCATCCGCAAAACGTCCGTTGGTGAGCCAAAAGTCCAAGTGGCATCCGTTAAAGAACAGCATTTCCTTCTCATCAAATACACGGGAGGCATAGCTCACTCTGTCCCCCGCTGAAGATCCTTCTTCTGCTCCTTAAAGGTGTGGTAATACTCTGCCACCAAAGCCTTAATCTCTTCCCGGCCTCCGCTTCATTTTTCCAATTCTTCATTTATGAATAGTCTCCTTTGTTGCTTAGTTTAAACTCAAACTTTTCTAATGGTCCTGTCCGTTTGTTGCCTTGGTGCTTTTCTCATCCTATAGGCACTTTCACAGTCTATACAGAATGATGATCTATCGTTAAGAGTAAAGGAGAATCCTTTCCTTTTGCAAAGGTATTTCCTCTGAAGAAATCTTATCTTTTCGAGAAATTAGAAATAAAGCAATCATAAAAACAATTATTCTCTTACTCATTTAACTTTGCCATAGCATCTTTTCTATCGAGCTATTACTCTCTATATGTGATAAGATATGTAAACTGGATAAAGAAGTACAAAGGAGACCAAGAGAAAAGAATGGAAGAAAGATTTGGCATTTTCTAAAAGCAGATTCCAGTAGCTATAGCATTTCCAATTTCAGGACGATGTTGTCAGCTTTATGACCTCTCCTAGATTAGAAAAATATCAGAAAGGTCATAGAATGGGATGCGGGCTGTTAGTTGTGATTGCGAAATATAAGGGACTAGCAGAAATGGAAGAGATATATTGATTTAAGTCCCTATTCTGGAAGACCTTTCTTATGATGTCGATTCCTTTCTGTCTCACTGTATTAAGGAGGTGAAAATCCGTGAAGCTTCTGGGATAAAGAAAATTGCAGATGAAGCCGATATGATTATCAGTGAGCTATGCAGCCTTCACAAAAGGATAGCAAAAGTCTTCGTTGTCACTTAGAATCCTTTCACCATGTTGCTGTAATTTTCCATGATAATATTATTGAAACCAATATGGATGAAAAGTAGATGATCAAATCGTGGATGATTACCATAAAAACTAAAGAATGGAGAAAGAACTATGCCAGTATGATTATAGTTACAAAATTCGTGGCTGTGTCTCTATTACACAGCATCTTGCATCATCCGAAGCAATGCATGTTCATGCCAGTGATGACGCGACTTACCGAAACAGGAGTCATGCAAAATGTCAAAGAAAATGGAGATACCACAGTGAGCCCATGAGCAGCATTCTCTCCCAGAGAGACATTCGCCTTATTCAAAATTTTTATAGAATTATAAAGTATGTACTTAACGTGGCGTGAATTATCGGATCAGATACGGAAAGAGGAGGGCTAATCTCCACTCCTCTATTCAGACAATATTCCTTGCAAAAGCCTGCAAGAGCTCGCTCCTCATATTCCTACCCAATCTTCCAAATCAGCTTCGCCGCCAAAACGGAATGTTGAATGCTGTTCACTAGGTGCCCTCGAGGACTCACTAATGGCATTACTAAGATACGATCTCTGTCCTTCTTCCTTCACTCGATAGCGCTTCATGGCAACATCAACTCACCCCACCACCACACACAAACCCACACGACCATTCGCATCATACTCTGCTCAGGGTAACCACATGGTTATGGCTAAAGGTTTTATAGGATAGACACAGAGACAAAAGCCATTGGACAAGTAATATTGCAAGCTCTCCCCATATCCTTTACATCCTTCACAGACCGTAAACCGGTTTGCAGCTTTCCATAAAATGCCGTGTAAGAAACCACCTCTCCCATCCGGTTGCTCCAAATTCTTATCTTCTATATTTGCTTCTTCTGTCGTCCTTTGGAGTATAGCCGTTTAGAAAAGGTCCGCATAGGCGGCACAGTGTAGAAGCCTGTCTTGTGTTTCCGTATGTTTCCTTAAACTTTTCTGGTGATTAGGCTTTCCTGTTTGCTCCACCTCCTGATTTAGCATTTCCTTCAAGCTGTAAGTGGTTCTCTCCTGTCTTCTTAACATCTCCATTGTCTTCGATGTACTTTTCGATTACCTCTCTATTTTCCTGCAAATACCAGTAATGTAGTGTGTCTGTAGCCGCTGCCGCATAAGCAAAGATTTTGATCGACTTCTTTATTCTTTCAGAGGCCTTATTCACATCAAAATAGCCCTGTCCGGTCTTAAAGGGGCTTTATAGTCGATGCTATCCATGTTCCTCCTGTCTTACGAAAATCACCGTTTTCTCTAAGTCAGGCGGAATAACACCTTTTACAGACGGTACGCTTTTTCGCCCTCCTCTGGCACCATATTCCACTACATTGCCCTGCTTTTCCCATTTTTCAATCCTAAAAAGCTTCTTTTCAGCGCAAGCTCTTGTTCCGCCTGACTTTCTCTGCTTTTCAGCCCTTCTTGCCAGTTCTTCTTCGGAAAATGTGTTTCTTCATCCGTTGCTTCAGAGGAAAATCCTGTATTTTTCTTCGATATTGCTCTCATTATCGGAGATGGACTCTCCACTGAAACCGAAGCTGCTTTTGAGCCGGTATCCGGAGCACCTGACGCACTGCCGGCGCGAGGAAGGCCGATACTACCGAAATGCAAAGCCGCTACCGGAGCCAGAACCTGTGCAAAACCCAAAGCACTGCGGAACTAAGCCCAGCTCCGGGCTCGATCGCCGCCGGAACTTGCCCGAGCCACTAAAGCCGCCGCTGCTCGAACCCAGCACCACTAAAACCGCCTCCGCCACGGGAACTTGATCCACCACTAAAACCGCCTCCGCCGCCTGAACCGCCGCTTCCACCGGAGCCGGCAATCCCATAATTACGGGATTTTTGTTCTTCTCCATTTGCATTTTACCTGCTGTCCCTCTACAGTTCCTGCCTTGATTTCCTTCTCTGTATCTGTACAGAACGCGGGAAGAAACGCTCTCCTCTTCATGTACCGGCTTTTCCATCGTCAACCCACTGTCCATTTGCGGAAATGCTGTATGCAAGTCCGGAGTCTTCTCCTCAGTAGCCATTGTTCCATTATCCTTTAGAAAATAACAATAGCCGTCCACCAGGTCCAGCCCTGAGCCATCTTTCCCCAGTTCTGCAGTATCCGTCTTCAAAAATACCATTTTTCCGTCTGCCAGAATCAGCCATCCTGCATTCTCCCGTAAGAGGATCAAAATAATACCAGCTGCCGGAAATCTCCTTCCAGCCCTTCTGATTCTGCTCTTCCACCTGATACTGCCACTGTCCCTCTGCCTGTGCCCATTTCCCTCTGCTTGCGCCGTTGAGAAAAGAACGGAAGGGTCAGAGCCAGAGGAATGAGACAGCATAAAGGGCGAGCGAAAAACGGATAAGGGATGTCCCCGTCCTTTCTTGCCCCTATAGTTTGTATCATTATATTTTTGTGTATGCTTTCGCACAGGCTTCTGTGAATGCTTTTCAGCTGTATGATGAAAAGCTCTATATTCTGCCAAACCGTCCATGGCTTGACTATCCTGATCCCATCCCATGATGCTCTCCTTCTATAAGCGAGTCCAGTGTCCTAGGATAAAAACTAACAATCTTCTTCCAATCATATTTCTTAGGAATGGGCATCGCTTAAACTGATTTTGCAAAAATGCCAAAGTAAAAAGCCGTACATAGTACAGAAGATTGAAGATATTCTATACTACATACAGTTTCGGCAAAATTATAAAAATGATAAGCAGCTTTCACAAAATGGAATCTATTTAATTGTTTATTCATAGTAATCGTTACGAAGTCGAACACCTATCGTATGTGGTGCAAAAGCGGTCAACTTATCTTCCAGTATGCATTCAACGCTTGGAACTACGACCTGTAAAAATTATGTCAGCATATTACAATCCCATTCTTAAATCCGTTTTTATCTAAATGTAGCAACATCTTGCTCTTTGCATTCCTCCTGCTTGTATATCGAAATAACTTACTCTCATCAATATAAAAATCTCGAAAATGCCTGATGAAAAATATCATCTACTCCCTCTACTGACACAGGATAAGAGAAGCTTATCTGCCACAAGATCTCACCAGCATCTTTTCAAGCTTTGTTCCCAGACAGCTCTTCCACCCTTCGGGGATTCAGAAACTAATTTTTATAGAATAATCATATCATCTGACCATTACTGATGAAATGTTTCCACGGAAGGATTCAGAGAATCTTACCGATATATCGTTCTTTCAAAGAATCAAAAACATAAGTTCCCAGTCCTGATTCCACTGAGACAAATATCACATTATGGGCAATCTGATGATTTACAGATTCATTTAATTGGACCAGTTCAAAAACGCGAAAAATCAAGTTCCGGATATTGTTCCTCAATCTTTTTGAAAGGCATGTAATAAAATCTTCTCTGGAGAAATTTTCTCTGATGTGGAAAATTATGTACCATATTATTCTTTTGCTCTACCTCGATATTCTGTAAGTCGGCAAATTTTTGTATTTTTACCGACTTACATATGATCGATGCACAATGACCACGATGATTATTCCGACGATTGAGAGCCACTGAATCCGATACTCAGAACCACCAAATCCGAGTGGCGGAGCCATGCGGAATCAAAGTAAATAGTATAACCTGTCATCTTTTTCTCTCCATAAAATTGAGATAATCGTGAAAAAGTGCGAAAAGTTGAACGCACTTTTCACACTTTTTCTCTTTCACACTATCTCAGGGCAGAATTCAAGATGAACACAAAACTTGCTACATACAGGATGCGAACAGGGCGATGGGCTGAAATTATTAAAGATTGTAAGACTAACTATTAATAGTCAACACTTGATTCCGACATTAAGCGAGTAAACTCGCACCGGTAACTAGCTAATACGATTAGTTTCCTATTCCGGACAAGCGGTTTCCACTTTTCCGGAATACTCAATAGAACTCCCCCTACTTGATTTGATGGCTCTTAGTATCGGATTCAGTGACTATCAAGCGCTGGGATAAGCAGGCAAGAACGGTCAGGACATTCAACATTATGCTCTTTTTAGTTTTTCCAAGATTCTCCATAATCCATTTCCTTTTTAAAATGGAGAAAAATAAAATGAGAAATATAAATCCATACTTCAAAAATGGGAATATTCTGAATAAACAATATTATGAATCCAAGAAGTGAAGTTACTAAAGACAATATTAATAAAAATATTCCATCATAAATTAGCTCTCCATTATTTTCTCTTAATGCATGTTCTTCTATAAAATCCATAATGAATCAAGCAAAATATAGCAAAGCAAGCAAAGGTGGTATAAGAAGCAGCTATATAGCTGGTATATCTTAATAAAAATATAATTAAAGCAAAACATTAAGAGCGGCACATATAATTGAAGGAATGACTATGGTTATGTTGTAATACTCCTGAACCCTGGAAAATAACTGAAACATGTAATTGATATACCCCTTAGGCAAATCGGTACTATCGCCTGAACACTTGGTAGATATCTTACCCCCACCAAAAATAAGAACAACTTCATATCCAAAAAGCATGATTAGTAACAAGATTCCCGCCAACAATGCCATAAGAAAATTTGTTGTTTCGCTAGAACTCTATTATTATTTTTGACTGAATCATTTGGTATTGATAAGGTACAGAATTAAGCGCAGTAGCAAACAAGAGAACTAGTGAACCGACGGAATAGGCGACACTATAATACGCAACATCCGATGAACCACACTATCTATCATTATTTTATCAGAGCTTTGAAGAATAAATTCGGAAAAATAATGTAGCATTAATCCTAAGCAAAAAGATAAGGAATAAGCCATACTCCTTTATCATAAAATTTTCGTTCCTTTAAGATTAAAGATAAATAAATTATTACCCTAGTATGCAAATACCTGCGGATATATCCTCCATTCTGCTGTCGCAGCAATAAAGATAATACAAAAATACACCCCAAAACCGGATATAATAGTTATAAGCAGGGAGAGAAATAAGAGCAGATTTATAATCATACACATACATTTTTATAATTCATCCAACATCGAATGATAGAATCTCCTATCGAATATAGAAAAAGCATAGAATGAGTGACTTAGACAACCCAATAATTTTTGATGAGAGGATTCATAAATATCATTGCAAGAAAAGTCCATGATAGCGTAATTATCATACTCAAGCTACAAACGGATGATAAAACTTTCTTTTATTTTGATATTTAACGATATGGGTTCATTATAGATCGACTTAATGACAAAGGAAACGAGGTGAAAGTTAATTACCAGTTGCCACGCCATAAAAGTATTAACAATGACTAAACTGCTCTTTGTTAATATTCTAGTAAAAGGGCGTGTATAACATGGAAATCCCTTTTTGTAAAAACCGCATAGCGTAAACCAAAGTCCACTTAAATAGCTTTTGACATATATATCTTTGATAAATCGGTTTTATCATAACTTTTCTCTAATCCTTTTTCTTTAAATGAACTTTATAATAAAAAGTCTCGAAAATTCTTGTATCACAATAAACTCCATCATCTTAACAAAACCATGCTCCTTTTTCAGAATTAATTCTAATCCTTCTTAATATGTTTCTAATCATATTGCAACGTATAAAAGAGTATATTTTGCAATAATAGGATACAAATTGCCCTTCTTAACCATAGTGCATATTCCTTTTTCCTTTTTCAGAATAATTAAACTCTTCCGAAAAAGATTTAATACTTGTTTTGAAAACATAATTCTTTTAATGGCATTAAATTTCTCTTTTTATTCCATAATGAGATGTTTCATGTTCACTTTCCATAAAGTAAAAATACGTGTTTGTCGAAAGGCTTAAGTATGTTTTTATTCATCTGATGTATCGTTTTAAATCATTATCTATAGGATAACTATTAATCTCTTGTATATTTATTTTTAATTCATATAATCTTTGTGTAGGATAAAACAATTTGGATGCATCCATTTCTACACCTGATTTATTCTGCTGATAAAAACTCTTTTGACGCATACTTCCAGACTTCATCTATATAAATAAACATTTTTCCATAGCATGAAATTCTACCTAAAAACAATATCGTGTGGATGTATTCCCTTCATATCTGAAAAATATCATCTAAATCCCTTATTTTCCTGTACTGCTCCATATTTATAACTATTCCGGTCGGATGAGTCGAAAAAGGAACATTCAAAATAGCTTCTTCTGGATCTTTTAAAAATAAGCGTATCTATATTCGATGATGATATGTGTTTACACACCCCACCACCAAGATTCTGATTTTTCCTCCAAAAATCAAGAGTCCAGTAAAGTTCTGTAACAATAACTCGTCTCTATCATTAACATGCATAGCAAATATACCATCTGCATGGTCTAATGCTAATTTCCAATTTTTATTGCTAGTGTAGAAGAAGCACAGCGATTAATGACCACTCTAGAATCATGATGAGACCATCCAAGTTTTCCCCCTCATCTGAGGAATCTGAAATAACAATATCATATCGATCATCTTCAAGTTTCAGAATATTCTCTATCAACTGAATCGCTTTGTCCGTCCTATTATGTAATGGAATACATATGGACAAAATCTTCATCTTGGCATCCTTCTATGGTTCCATTCTATTTTTCTCATACTCCTCAAAAGCTCATCAGGTGCATGTCTCTTTCCGAAAAATATCGCTTCATTTTTCCTTAATTGGCCATTCTATTCCAATTGCTGAATCGTTAAACTTAATGCCCGTATCTGTTTCTTTATCATATCTTCCATCACACTGATAAAGCATAATTGTTCCATCTTCTAATGCAACAAATCCATGCGCAAAGCCTCTCAGAACATAAAGCGCTCTATGGTTTTCACCACTAAGATCTACTCCAATCCATTTCTTATAAGTATGACTATAGGGTCTTAAATCAACTATAACATCCCACGCTTTTCCCTTTACCACACAAATTAATTTAGCTTGAGGATTATGCGTTTGAAAATGCAAACCTCTTACTACATTTCTCGCTGATACCGATACAAAAGTCTCATTTAATTCAAACTCTATACCGGCTTCAGCATATATATTTTCAAAAACACTTTGTGAACCCGCCGCGATTATCACCGGCATGGAAATTCTCAATAAGATAAGCTCCCTGATAATTCTAATTCCTTAAAGGCAAAACCTGACATCAACCTTCCTCCATAATCCATTGAACAGTATTTTTATTCCCTCACGAAATGAAACTGTCGGAATAAATCCCGTATCATTTTTTTACAGCATGAATATCAAACTCTTTATAGGTAAGCGAAACGCCATGTAAAAGGTTTCCCCTATTCCTATTTCTATTTCAGGATCTACAGCATCTCTCATTTCATACAAAAAACTCTTTTAAAGGCCTAGGGTTCTGACTTCCAATATAATAAGTTCGACCGTTAATTCCTTTATCCGCTATTGCAACAAATGCTTTTACAGCATCATCTATATATATAAAATCATAATGCTGTCCCCTGCAGAGAAAAAGCACAGTGTTCACGTAATAATTTTCTCAAACTTGTATTAATTAACCTAGGGCTAGTTTCACCCGGGCCATAAATGTTTGATATAACTGCTCCGGATATAGTCAACACCTAAAAATCCCGCAATAGTCTTTGCAGAAGTCTGCCGAGAGTTTTGCAGTTGAATAAAGTGTGTATTAATATGGGAAAGACCTCTATAGCCATAGCGGCTTCAATTTCATATTCCATTATGCTGGAAGCAAATATGAATCCTACCTATTTCTGCGCTGAGCCTTAACAACATCGCAAGTATATGTGTGAACATTGTGCAATTGAATATCAATATCACCTCGCGAGGTCCTGCACTTCCTACCCAAGCAAAGTGATATAATGCATCCACGTCCTTATCCGTATATATATTTCGAAGATTTTTAAAATTTGAAATGTCACAATATATTATTTTAAGATTGTGAATATCTTAATGGTTTTCAATGTCATCATCTTCATTTCGAACTACAGCTATAACACTAATCATTTTCCGACAATGCTCTGCATAATGCTTTGATCCTATAGATCCATTCGCACCTGTCACTGTTACCTTTTTCATTAAGAACTCCTTAACAATTTTGCCATGCACATAATTAATCTTCTTAAAGCAATCTTAAATATATGAACTTTTAATTTTTATACAAAGCTTAGAACTATAATAACGCCGTGACATTATACATAATATCTGTTTTCAATCAACTTTTCTTCCATGGTATGATGGAATGTGCTTACATACTTCATATTCTCTAGAATTTATAGTTCTACACAAGAGCCATTACTAGAATAATTCATTGCGTTTTATAACGCTACTATTCTATGGTAAAAAGCTCCAATATTATTTCCATGTAAATTAAGCGTAAACCGAAGAAAATGTATAAAACTAATACTCCAAAAATCAAGAATCTGAAAAGCCAATGTTTTCTGCATTCGGTAATTCAAAACAACTGTGGCAATAGAAATACCTCACATGGGTAAATGGTGAAAGCAGCTCTAGATAGCGCAATTGAGAATTCCAAGGAAAGTCACATATATTGTTTCCCAATATATAGAATTGTAAAATATCCTCGAATCTATTAATAGAAATAACATTGCTATCAAAGGCTATACTGTTTCTTTCTGAAAATATATCCAAAAACCACAATAAGTAATAGCATGTTGGCCATTCCTTAATCATGGTCGTTCTAATACTAAACCCCCATACAAACATATTGCTTCTATCAAGCTTTAAATAATGTTGTAACGCTCTTTTGAATAAGGATTGGTGAAATGTTCTTGATTCGAATCAATATCTCCTAAACAAAGACGGGATAAGGATTGGCAATAAACAGGCAATAATCACAGATCAAATCATCTCTTCGAACAATGATACACAAAATATGCAAAAATCCATACAATACTCATTTGTATGAAAATATGATAATAATTGCGGTAACAATCAGAAAGTAATTCTTTTGTTTCAATATATCACCAAGCTAAAATGCAAATAGTCATTGCAATAGTACTTCGTGCAACAAAAATATTACCTATATCTAACATCCATAACATTAGTAAAAGTTATGAAAACTATTCTTTTGTGAAAAATAATATCGCTTACTTGGTAAAATACTAAACCATAAAAGAGAATATAATAATAGCAAGAACAAAGCGTGAAAAATATATGTTATAAATCCACTTGCACAGTGATACAATAAAGTATACAAATATTCAAAACCATCCGTTAAATGGATGGAAAAGCATTTCTCGCTGCTTGCTGCATTAAAAATAATTCATAGGACTCTTTGTCACCATACTTACCGGAATATGTTGTGAGACATCCATACCAGAAGTAAACTATACATAAAAATAATACCATTTCTTACTTCTTGTAGAAAGATAAAAATCTTTCAATAAATGCAAGAATCACCAAACATCGTATAATATATTATCATGACGGCTCCACAAAGTTTCATTCTAATTAACCCCCATAAATACGATATTAATCATCCATATTAGAGGTTTTGTTAACGATGGGGAAAACTCTTTCACAATAATATTTAAAGAATGATTTTTAGAAAATTCTTCAAACTCTTTTGTGAATCCAAGTATATTTTGAAAATGAAAATCTTTTATAATGTCATCTATGGCAACCCCTATCTTACAAATATCGGGATATAATTTGTGATATTCCACTATAATCGGAATACTTGAACCTAAAACTCTCTTATGATTGGAAAATGCATCTACAACACTGCCGCTAACTCGATATTTGAAAGTTTTCTGGAAAAAGGCACTAAAATACATTTGCTTCTTAATATCATTTCATAGTATTCACTATCTTCTAATCTTCCTTTGAACACTTTCGAAACTTATTATCAAACTCATACTTCGTTGATCTAAGTATAATTTTAATTTTCATTCCTAAAATTTTCTGTTTTCTCCTCTTCTTCAATTAAATATTTCACAATCCTCATCATTACTATTACTAATTCCTAAATAATCTATATCATTAACTATATCTCTGTCTATTTTTATTTGAGTGGATGAGGAGAAATAATAAATTTGGGCTCTGTCAATCTTTCTCATTTCCAAAAATTTTTCCGGCAATAAATTTCTCTATGAATATATGGTTAACAGATTTCTCCTAAGTACCAAGAAAGCGTTTAATAGATGACACTTCTAACTGATCTAAAATATTATGATGGATTAAAAAGAGTCTGCTTTTGGATTCTTTAAACATCCATCGTCCAATAGTCATTGCATACACATTATAAGCAGCAAAAATAATACAATCAAAATGTTCTTTTTCATCTATGCGTATCATAAACTAATCTAAACTTTTTGGGATTTGCGCCACATTTTTCCTTTATTGGATATGTTTCATATTCTATGAATTACCACATTATCCGGAATATCTTTAATCCAACCTCTTGGAAACACTATATGAACTTTTTCCCAGTTTTTGAAAGGACATTAATAATCCATTCGTTTATTCTGACGTGGCCAAATAAATTTTTCACGTGCCTCCATAAATAATATTTTCACTTGCTTATTTTCTGATTTTTCCATACAAATTCACAGACCTATAAAAACATAGGAACATATCCTAATAGTATCGCACTGAGTGTAGTAACATTCCATTTTTTAAAATACAAATTTTGCATATCTTTTTGAACATTATACTTTTCTAATAATTCGATAAAATAACTTTCCCATAAAGGGCAAACTCCTTGGCAACATAAAATTTTGTCCTTTGAGGGCATATATGATTTAAATAAATTTATTTTCTGAATATTGATGAAATATAGATATTGCCTTATATGTCCTTCAATAGAGATCCGTAATTCTCCATGATACTTGGTGTACTGCCGAATTTTCATTCTGTTTATACCAATAAACCGGACATCTATATTCCACCCCCCATCTTTGTATAGCATAAATACTGCCATAAAAACAAATTATCCTCTCCATATTTTAAATCCTCGTCAAATTTTTATCTTGTTGTCTATAATAATACCTCGCCGATATAAGAAGGATGTAAATACTAATTTTAAATTTCTAAACATGTAGGCACAATTGATTTGCTGTAAGTTAACGTATCTTCCTTCATCAAGTCCCTGATTTACACTATTTATATTATTCGTCCACGTTCCATAGGTAATATCTACGTCTCTTTCTTCTATCCCATGTACTAGAGTGAAATGCTGTGTGGAAATATCTCATCATCAGAATCAATATATATACTCCCCCTTTTGCCTCTACAATCCCTTTATTTCTAGCACAACTCCTCCTTTATTTTTCACTGCTTATAATCCGAATATCCAAATCGCTTTTGTCTTTCTTATTTTTCTATTAATTCAAAAGTTCTATCTGTGAGACCATCATCTATACACAAAGTTCTATATTTTTATAGTCTTGTTTTTCGATTGATGTAATGGTATCTATGACGCTATCTTCGGAGTTGTAACATGGCATAATAATACTTCTAATTTCTCATTCATGCAATTTTTGCCCTTATACATCTGATCTTAAATATCGTTTGCTAAGCTTATTCGTTAAACTAGTTGGTAATATAAACAATGATATTTGTCCTAAAATCACATACAATAAATCCGCCAATCCAATATATCTTCTTTTATAATACTTATACATGACCTGAATATATTCCTTACAATTTATCCATGTTCTTCTTCTGATTGCCATAACTTGTTCGATATAATAGTAAAAGATTCTTTTAAATTTTTCAGAATACACACCATTACTCACAGCCAACACTAAATAAGGCTAAATCTTCTTTTCCTACACGGGATGGATACCCTCAGACAGTGATTACAGACTTTTTATACATTACAGTTGGATGATTGAAGGGCTTCGTCTTTTTGCAAATTTTGTATCTCTTTAAAGGTTGTGTACTTTCCTCTGGGAAACTATATTTGACAGTTCCCCAACAAATTCTTTGATTTGAGTTCCTAATATAGATAGTTGTGGATTAGACTCAAATTTTTCAAGTTGCATTCACACCTTTGAGGGAAGTGAAATATCATCCGCATCCATCCTAGCTATTAATTCATACCTACATTCCTTCATTCCTATGTTAAGAGCATTTCCCAACCCCCTATTCTCTTTTAAACGAATAATTGTAAACATGTCAGAATACTCTTGCTCATACTTTGTAATTGTTTTTCAATCTCCATTCCTACCGGACCATCTACTACAACTACACGTATTGTTTAGGCATTACAGTTTGAGTTAATCATGGATTTCAATTGCATTTTAATATATATATCCTTATCATTTTATATACTGACATAAGTACAGAATAATCAAAATTGTTATTTTAAATTCATCTTCCTCTACCTTTTTAATAGATGTTCTTACATCAAAGCAACTGATAGTCAAAAATCATAATTTGACATTTCCTTATCATAAGTTAAATTACCAAATGCCTTATTCGTAAGCCCTTTGAATCTCCGGCAGCTTACTGGCTAACTTAATACCCGGTATTCCAGAATTTAGAAATCAAGATTCGATGATTATTCTCCCTCTGCTATCCATTTAACAAGTTCACAGGTGTTGCTATATTCTGCATTCTGCGGCCAAAAATCCCTCTTTCTTTTTCTAATCATTATTTGACATAAAAATTCAGATAAAATTGTCTATATAAAGCATAGATCTTTCATTCTTTATATCCGGAAAAATTGAGTAATGTCTTTGCTAACTTTGATAAAACTGGATAATTCCCTTTGCACCCTTTTCCATATATCATTGGGGGCGTAGTACTACAACAAAGAAATCCTCTATATCCAGTTCCCTTATTGTTTTATCTGCCTGCCATTTACTATCACCATAAAAAGTTTGCCGGGGAGGGTTGAGTATTTCTAGTGATTCTTTTTCTTTTTCCAAAAGGGTGCAGAATCTCCATAAATAATAGAGGAAGACATGAATATAAACTGCTTAACACCCTCTTCCTTTGCTTTTTGCCGTCTCTATAGCAAGGTCTGTATTTACCGCATAATATTTTTGCTTTTAGTCTCTTCTGTAACACGCCCAACATCAGCATGGGCTAAGCCTGCCACATGAAATACTATATCATACTTGAAAAATCCAGATTTTTCCATGTATTATCTCTCATGTCTAATGTATCAATAAGGAAAGATTCTCTGTAATGCTTGTCAACATAGGCTTCGAAACTTGTTCCAATATAAGATTCAGCTCCGGTAATTAAAACCTTTAGCTTATTTTCCACTTCTACCCTTTCTCCAAAGCCGATGGACCCAATCAAATCTTTTGAGTTCTTTCCTTTCGATATACTCTCTTTTGCAACGGAAGGCGTTTTCTATAAGATCTTGAGAAGTAGGATTTTTGAAGTGCTCCCGTTCCCCTTCTACCACGCCGTCCTTTCGTAGCACAGAAAAGATAGTTCCGAAGAAACAACGAAGATCCATAGAAATCCGATTTTCTCCACATATTCTCCGTCCAGCTTAGCCTTATCCGGAATCTCGATGGAGTCTCTTCCGTTAATCTGCGCCCAGCCGCTAAGCCCCGGCTGGATATCGTTGGCATTGTATTTATCTCGCTCTGCGGTAAGCAAATCCTGATTCCATAAGCCCGGTCTTGGCCCGATGATAGACATATTTCCCACAAAAATATCCCAAATCTGAGGAAGCTCATCTAAAGAATGAGCCCGAAGGAATTTACCATGCGAGTAATATACTGCTCCGGATTCTCCAGCATGTGGGTTGGGGTGTCATGGGAGTACACATCTTCATGCTACGGAATTTATGCAGGGAAAATAGCGTTTGTTCTTCCCTAGACGCTTTTGGGTGAAAAAGATGGGTCCCGGATCATCCAAAAATATAGCAACAGAGAGGAAAAGAAAAACCGGAGACAGTAAAATCAAAGCAAAAGCGGAGAGGATGGTATCTCCTCCCTTTTGATCACTCTTGTATAAAAAGCTGAGGGATATAATCACTATCTCCTACCGCTTCCAGATGCCCTCTTACCCCGTCAGCATTCTCCGCTTCAAAAGGGTTTTCCACGAATATAACCTTCTTACCCTCAAAGGGATTCCGGTATTCGGAAGATTGATTTTCTCGTTTCTTATGTCGAAGAATAGAAGTCTTTTTATTTTCCCGACAAGGCTCTTATTCTCGCTGGGAAGTGCGGAGGAACAGGATTTCTTTTTCCATAGAAAGTAAGAGAGTAAGGCCTGCCAGACATCCTCCCGAGGATAAACGCTATCCAAGCTTTCTTATTGCTATCTTTATGACTCCGCATAACTCCTCCACTCTCTTGTTTTACAGTCTCCATTGCTTTGAGCCTGTTTTTAGATTCCTGTTTTGTAGTTTCCTGTTTTTAGATTCCTATTCCCAACTTCTCATTCTACAAACTTATTCCGTCTTAGGATTCCACTTAGCATTCTGCTGTTTTCACAAGAATATAGGTACTGTCTAAGACTTTTCCTTATTCCGCCGGCTTATAGGTTCCCACAATATCCTTCACCATTTCCCGGATATCCTCCTTGTTCTTATAGGCGGCTTCCATCAGCTCGTCCACCTTTCCAAGGAAGGCATCAATGTCGAAAGCTTAATGGCTTTTCCAATATGAATACGCTCATTGGCAGTGTTTTGAAGCCCCTCCTCCGCCATCAGCTTTTCTTCGTATAGCTTTTCTCCCGGGCGAAGTCCGCTGTACTGCACCTTGATATCGATATCCGGCTTAAATCCGGAAAGGCGAATTAGGGTTTCTGGCCAGGTATCGATCTTTACCTGGCTTCCCATATCCAAGACAAAGATTTCTCCCCCCTTGGCAAAGGTTCCCGCCTCCAAAACAAGGCTTACCGCCTCCGGAATAGTCATAAAATATCGAATAATATCCGGATGGGTTACCGTGACCGGTCCGCCCTTTTCGATTTGCTTTTTGAAGATGGGAATGACGGAGCCATTGGACCCCAGCACATTTCCAAAGCGTACTGCCACAAATTCCGTTTGAATATCCTGGAACACTGCTCGGTTCCGTCTTTATCCGCGTTCTCCATGCCCTTATGGGTAAAGAGCTGGGGAATATCCTGCACCCGTCCTGCCTTAATCTTATTGTCAAAGGCCTGGATAATCATTTCGCAAAGTCGTTTGCTGGCTCCCATGATATTGGCAGGATTCACCGCCTTATCCGTGGAAATCAGCACAAAGCGCTTACAGCCGTTCACCATGGCTGCATAGGCGGTTTTTGTAGGTTCCTAAGGCATTGTTCTTAATGCTTTCGCAGGGGCTTTCTTCCATCAAGGGCACATGCTATGAGCCGCCGCATGGTAAACGATTTCCGGTCTGTACTCCTTGAAAATCTGGAACATTCTCCGGGAGTCTCGTACGGAGCCAATCAACACCAGTAAATCCAGCTCCGGAAAATTTTCCCGTAACTCTAATTGGATATTGTAGGCATTGTTCTCATAGATATCGAAGATAATAAGTTTCTTAGGGCTGTGGCCTGCAATCCGCCGGCAAAGCTCCGAACCAATGCTGCCGCCCCCACCGGCAACCACTACCGTTTTTCCGTTAATAAAGGAAAATACTTCCCGAAGATCCACCTTAATCGGATCTCTTCCCAGTAAATCCTCCACGGAAACCTTCCGCATGGCGCTGGCACTGACCTGTCCGGTAACCAGCTGATACATTCCGGGAAGGTTCTTCAGCTCTGAGTGGTTTCGTTACAGATTTGCAGAATATCTCTTCTTTGAGAAACGGTAGCGGAAGGAATTGCTAAGAAGATTTTATCCACGGCAAATTTTTCCACCGCCTCCAAAATGCTTTCTCTCCTCCCACCACGGGGATATTGTCAATGAGTCTTCCCCATTTGTTTTTGTTGTCATCAATAATACAAACTACCGCCCCGTCCACTTCTCCGGGAGCGTTGAATATCACGAATCAGCATTTGCCCTGCGGCTCCTGCTCCAATCACCATAATCCGATGATGGCTTTTTCTTGTTATTGACCTTTCGGAGAAGCAGGATAAAGCGATAGGAAAAGCGAATGCCCAGTACCGCCAGATACTGTAAAATCGCTCCGATGACGTAGTAGGAAATGGGCATTCTTCCCCAAAAACGTGATACCGATGATATGAAACATGGAGCAAATGACGGTGGCCATACTTACTCGAAGGAGCTCGGAGTAACTGGCAAAGCGCCAGATGCTTTTATAAAGCTTTTAAAACCAAAAACCGCCAGTGACCCTAGAATGTAGAAGGAAGAAACGCTTTCCAACGTTCTATATATATCGTGTCAATGGTGCTGTAGCGCAAATCATAGCGAAGCCAAAGGGCAATCAAATAGGAAAAGCTGAGGGCAAGGGAATCATAAAGCATCAGTCCCAAAGCAATGATATGCCAATGCTCTAATCGAAAAGCCCTGCCCTTTCTTTTCTCGTTGGGGTACTTTTCCCCTATCTTGATTGTCTATATTTTCGTTAGACATCTTGTCCTTAGTATTTTCCATGAAGAATGATTTCTCCTATTGCTACAGTCCTTGTACTTGTTGTTAAAATATCTACGCAGTGAAGGGAAAGCTCTCTCCGGGCTGCACGGTAACATCCTCCACAGTCTCTTCTCCCTTGGTGATTACATAGTGTATACCGTATTTTTGGAAGAAAGCTTCCATAACTGTCGTCTGTGGACTTGCTATAACGGAAAATCCTGTACCGCTGCCGCATTGGAAATCTCCCGCATCAGCTGATCCAGGAAAATGGTCAGGGCTTCATTGCTGACATTGTCCACAATCTCGCATTGAACTTCCACCATATGGGTATCATTACTTCCGGAAATCGTCAAATTCTTTACAAAAGGGAAATCCTCAGGATCCATGCTCTCTATCACATCGTCGGAAATCTGGTCGAAATCGATAAGAATGACCTGATCAGCAGCTGCTGTAGTCATAAATCAGGGGCAGAATTCACTCCATACTTGGGTTTACAGGATACTAAAGATAACAAAGCTATAAGGCATAAAAGACAAGCTCTCTTCTTTCAACATGGAATCTCCTTAAAAATTAATATCTTAATATATTTTTCTCTGTTCTTATGCTAAAGCAGTAGCATTGAACGGATCTTTTAGCAATATGAACAATGAATCCCGTATATTTCTTCCACGGAGTAAGGCAAAGGCAGGTAAATTTTTCCCGGTAATCGAGCACATAATAATTATTGGAATTACGAAATCGTTTTGCAAAATCCTTTAGTTTTTAAAAACCTGCTATCCTCGTCAACAAAGACTATGGAATCATGAATATTTTCCAGCGTCTCCTGCCAGTATTTCCCGGATATAGCTACACAGGCCTTATCGCATTGAATCTGCACCCCGAATCCTTGCCAAGATTTCCATATTCTTCAATCATAGAGAACAGCGTTGTTTTTTCCTGTAGCACTATCTCCTCGAATAATAGTGATATTTCTTTTTATAGAAAATGCAAATCGAATCCGCTTATTTTGTATAACAATGTGGTGCATTCCCTTCATTTTAGAAATCCTCCAAAGGAATCTTAATAGCCTCCTCTAAATACGCCTCCTGGCTCTCTGTCATTTTTCCGGTATTTATGATAAATGCGGAAAAATCCTTCCACCGTACTAAAATCCATGATGTGATGAAGGTTGATTGTCAAATCTTTATGTGTTCCAATGGTAGAAATCCACTTGGCGCAATTGTCTCCACAAGCTGAACCATTAAAAACACGACCACTATCATCAAAAGCCATCAGCAAAAGAGTCTTAACTCCTCCGGAAAAGCTTTTCGGGGGAATGGGGCCCAATATCGGACTCTCAATTAAATGACTACTGACCACCTTGGATTGATCACATCTTCTATCATTGCCTTGGCTAAATCCTCCTCTAACCATTCATCCTCATATTGATTGTTAAAGTATATAGAGGGCGTATAAATTGCATTTTTCCATTTCTCCAAAAATCTTTAACAAAGTACTTCCTCCCTAAAGTGAAAGTCTGCAAAAAGCGATTTTACACCTTACCACACACTTCAAAAATATTTTTCACTTATATATGAACAACTCTTTGCAATAATTATTTTTGATTTAGAAGCTTTTATTTTCTAAACTATCCTATCACATTTTCCTTAAATCTTGAATTTAAGATTTTTCTTTTCCCTGTAATAAAAAGACGTATCCCTTAAAAGATACGCCTTTTCTATACTTCATTCTTTTGGAAAGTACAAACAGTCTTAACACTGTGTTGTACTGACTTTATCTAAGTCTTAAACCAAAAATCCGATTACTTTCTTGATTCTTAATCTGCGCCTGTGCTGCAGCAAGACGTGCTACCGGCACACGGAATGGAGAACAGGAAACATAATCCAGTCCGATATCGTGGCAGAACTCAACGGAAGAAGGATCTCCACCGTGCTCACCACAGATTCCTACGTGTAAGTGAGGATTTACAGGCTTTCCTAATTCGATAGCCATCTTCATCAGCTTTCCTACACCAACCTGATCCAGCTTTGCAAAATGGGTCAGACTCAAAATCTTGTTGTCATAGTAAGCATTCAGGAACTTTCCTGCGTCATCTCTGGAAAAAGCCGAAGGTCATCTGGGTTAAGTCATTGGTTCCGAAGCAGAAGAAGTCTGCATTTCTTTCGCAATCTCATCCGCAGTAAGGCAGGCTCTTGGAATCTCCACCATGGTTCCTACCTGGTATGCAAGATTTACGCCGGCCTTCTTGATTTCCTCGTCAGCAGTCTCTACAACCACCTTCTTAACAACATTGAACTCCTTCACTTCGGAAGTAAGAGGAATCATGATTTCCGATTCATCTTCCAATCAGGATGCTTCTTCTGTACGTTGATTGCCGCACGGATAACTGCCTTGGTCTGCATAACGGCAATTTCAGGATAGGTAACAGCAAGACGAAGTCCTCTGTGTCCCATCATGGGGTTGAAACTCGTGCAGGGAAGTGATGATATCCTTGATTTCCTGTACAGTCTTGTTCTTTGCCTTAGCCAACTTAGCAATTTCCTCTTCCTCCTGCGGAACGAACTCGTGAAGAGGCGGGTCTAAGAAACGGATGGTAACAGGATTGCCCTCAAGTGCCTCATAGAGTGCCTCGAAGTCTCCCTGCTGGTAGGGAAGAATCTTCTCTAATGCTTCTTCTCTCTCTTCCTTGGTGTCGGATACGATCATCTCACGGAAAAGCGAAGATTCTCTCGGGATCGAAGAACATATGCTCTGTACGGCAAAGTCCGATTCTCTGCACCAAGCTCTCTTGCCTTCTTAGCATCCCTGAGAGTATCTGCATTTGGTACGAACGGCAAGCTTTCTGTACTTGTCAGCCCAAGCCATGATTCTTCCGAACTCTCCGGCAATGGAAGCGTCCACAGTAGGAATAACGCCGTCATAAACATTTCCGGTAGAACCGTCTAAGGAAATGAACTCTCCCTCGTGGAAGGTCTTTCCGCCCAAAGTGAAACTTCTTATTTGCCCTCGTCCATGACAATGTCGCCAAGTCCGGATACACAGCAGGTTCCCATTCCTCTTGCAACTACGGCAGCGTGGGAGGTCATACCGCCACGAACGGTCAGGATACCCTGAGCCACCTTCATTCCGAGTGATATCCTCAGGAGAAGTCTCCAAACGAACCAGGATTACCTTTTCTCCAGCGTGCTGCCCAAACTTCCGCGTCGTCAGCAGTGAAACACAACCTTACCGCAAGCAGCTCCGGGAGATGCGCCAAGTCCCTTTCCAAGAGGAGTAGCTGCCTTTAATGCCTTCTGATCAAACTGTGGGTGAAGAAGGGTGTCCAAGTTACGAGGATCAATCATAGCAACTGCCTCTTCCTCGGTACGCATTCCTTCATCTACTAAATCACAAGCAATCTTTAACGCTGCCTGAGCGGTTCTCTTACCGTTTCTGGTCTGCAACATATACAGCTTGCCGTGCTCTACGGTAAACTCCATATCCTGCATATCTCTATAGTGCTTCTCTAAAATCTGACAAACTTCTGTAAACTGCTTGAAGGCCTCAGGGAACTTCTGCTCCATCTCATTGATGTGCATAGGAGTACGAACTCCGGCTACTACGTCCTCATCCTGTGCATTGGTTAAGAACTCACCGAACAATCCCTTTGCTCCTGTTCCGGGGTCTCTGGTAAATGCTACACCGGTTCCGCAATCGTCACCCATGTTTCCGAAAGCCATGGACTGAACGTTTACAGCGGTACCCCAAGAGTATGGGATGTCGTTGTCTCTACGGTAAACGTTGGCTCTTGGGTTATCCCAGCTTCTGAATACCGCCATAATAGCGCCGTAGAGCTGCTCCTTAGGATCGGAGGGGAAGTCGGAACCGATCTTGGACTTGTACTCTGCCTTAAACTGCTCAGCCAGCTCGTGTAAGTCCTCTGCAGTAAGATCAACGTCCTGGGTAACGCCCTTCTTTGCCTTCATCTCGTCGATAAGCTCTTCGAAGTACTTCTTTCCTACTTCCATAACTACATCGGAGTACATCTGGATAAATCTTCTGTAGCAGTCCCAAGCCCATCTTGGATTGTTTGACTTCTCAGCCAAAACTCTAACAACATCTTCATTTAAACCAAGGTTCAAGATGGTATCCATCATACCCGGCATGGAAGCTCTCGCTCCGGAACGAACGGACACTAACAATGGATTCTCATGATCTCCAAACTTCTTTCCTGTAATCTCTTCCATCTTCAGGATGTGTGCATCGATCTGCTCACGAATCTCGTCATTGATCGTCTTGCCATCCTCATAGTACTGTGTACAAGCCTCGGTAGTAATGGTAAATCCCTGAGGAACCGGTAAACCGATCTTGGTCATCTCCGCCAAGTTAGCTCCCTTACCACCCAAAAGCTCACGCATGCCTGCATCACCTTCTTTGAAAAGGTAAACCCATTTTCTTGCCATTGTGCATCCTCCTTAATCGATTAGGGAAAATGGAAAAATTTTTCCATCCCTGTCATTTGAAGTAGTTGTCAGATTGTTCGTGATAAAATACGAAAATCATACTCCGTCATTATAAACAAGAATAAAATGATAGTAAAGGGAGGAAACAGGTAAAATTCAGCTTTTCTATTTCCTATGCTTTTAAAGCGATATCCCACACCCCAGATTGTTTCAATGTATTGTGGCTTCACCGCATTTTCCATCTCAATCTTCTCTCGAAGCTTCTTGATATGTACCGTAACGGTGGCAATATCTCCGATGGACTCCATTTTCCAGATCTCCTGGAACAGCTCTTCCTTGGTGTAAACCCGGTTTGGATGAGCCGCAAGAAAGGCCAGAAAGGTCAAACTCTCTGGAGGTAAAGGGCACCTCTTCTCCGTTTACAAACACTCTTCTGGCGGTGGTATCAATCTTTAAGCCTCGGATTTCAATGATTTCATTCTCTTCCTTTGCCGCTGTCTCGAAGTCTTGTGTATCTTGCCAAGTGGGCCTTCACTCTGGCTACCAGCTCACTGGCGGAGAAGGGCTTTGTCATATAGTCGTCTCGCCCCAAGGCCTAAACCATCTGAATCTTTATCAATATCATCTCTTCTTGCGGAAACCAGCAAAGATAGGGATGTCCTTCTTGCTTCGTACCTCCTGGGTAATGGAGAAACCATCTCTTCCCGCAGCATCAAATCCAAAATCAGAAGGTCAGTAATTTCCTTCCAAAGCCTTCTTTTAAGCCCCTTTTTCTCCGTCCCCTCGGTCTCCACCTGAAAAGCCGGACAGCTCCAAATAGTCTTTTCCAGCTCTGCGATGGAGGCTTCGTCCTCCACAATCAAAATTTTCTTCTTCTCTTCCATAAACTTTCCTTTCTTGCTTCTCTATTTACTTTGTCTTAATGTGATTCTTGTTCTGGGAGAAAAGCATTTTCGTAAATACAAAATGGATGCTCGTCCCTCTCCCAGTTCACTTTCCGCCCAGATTCTGCCGCCGCTGTCTTCGATAATCTTCTTTACGATGGACAGACCAATGCCGGATCCGCCGGTTTCAGTATTTCTAGCGGCATCTGTTCGGAAAAATCGTTTCAAAAATATTGGGTAAATCTTTTTCTCGATTCCCTTTCCATTATCGGAAATCTCCACCTCCACGAAGTCTCCGCATCGGAAAGCACGAAGCGAATCTTCGGATCCTTCTTGTCCATATACTTAATGGCATTGGAAATGATATTGTTCAGTACCTTTTCTAGCTGCTCCGGATCTGCAATCACCTCCACAGATTCTTCCACCAGAAAGTCCGTTTCAACCGGTAGCCCATGGCATCCGAGTCCATCGCCACCTCTACGCTGAAATCCTGAAAATATTCCAAGGGCGGGAAGCTGGCAAAAATGATAGGGAATCCTATTGGTTTCTATCTTGGCGTAGTAATTCAATTCATCAATCAGGCGATTCATCTCCACCGCCTTATGGTAAATGGTTTGGATGTATTTTCGTTTTCTCCTCGGTGGAGGCTACTCCGTCCAGATTCCTCCGCATATCCCTTTGATAGAGGTAATGGGCGTCTTTAAAGTCATGAGGCAATATTGGTGACAAGCTCCTGTTTTTCCTGCTCATCCTTTAGCTTTTTCCTCCTGATTCTGCTTTAGGCGAATCCGCATTTTCTCAAAGGCCTGGGTCAGCTCTCCGAAACTCATCGTGACTTTCCGCCTCCAGACTGAAGTCTGAGTCTCCGTCTCCGATACGTTCTTGCTGCGTTTTTCAGTTCATCCACCGGCTTTCACAATGCCGTTATAAATCAAGCAATAAAGAACAGTCCCGCAAAAATCAGAATAAAAATTCCCTGACTGATTCGAAGAATCTTCAGAAAGGAGAGGTAAAACAAGAGGATGGGCAAAAGGGTGGTTACCACAAATCCTACCGCCACACGCCCCATAAGTCCTATGGGTTTCATTGTTTCCTCCTTTCCGACAAATACCGTTTATCCTAAATGCTTTTTGAAAAGTCCAGGGCGGAGGCAATCACCATATCCATGTCATAGTACTTGTACTCTCCCCAAGCGGCCTCCGAAAAGCACCTTCTCTTCCTTTTCGGAAAGAGCCTTATACTGCTGATACAAAGCCTGGTTTTTCTCATCATTTACCGGGTAGTAGGGCTCTTCTCCCCTCTTCCACTCCGCACTGTATTCCTTGGAAATGATGGTTGTGGGAATATCCTTTCCTTCCTGATCCTTTCCGAAGGTAAACCACTTATGCTCGATAATCCGGGTATAGGGACTTTCCTCATCGGTGTAATTTACGCAGCATTTCCCTGATAATTCTCCATAGGAAGCTCTTCCACCACGAAAAGTCCACCTTCTGTATTCCAGCTCTCCTGAGGAATACTCGTAGAAAGCGTCAATAGGACCGGTGAAATACAATTTTCTCCGCCTTTTTCCATCCACATTTTCCCTATTCTCAAAGAGTTTTGAGACAGTTCCACAGGGATATCGGAAAGAATATTTTTCACCAGCTTTGGTATAGCCTGCCTTGGGAATTCCCTGATATAGGCGTTAAAGTAGTTATTATCATAGGTTAGACGTGCCGGAAGTCTTTTTGATAATGGAAGCCGGAAGATCCTTACAGTCCCTGCCCCACTGCTTCTTTTGTATAGCCCTTAATCAATTTCTCATAGATTTCCCTTCCCACCAAGGAAATGGCCTGTTCTTCCAGGTTCTTCGGTTCGGTGATTCCTGCCGCCTTTCGCTCCGCCTCAATTTTTCTCTTTCGCTTCTTCCGGACGGATTACCCCCACATCCGATTGAAGGTATACATGTTAAAGGGCAGGGAATAAATCTCCCCCTTATAATTGGCTATAGGGGAATTGGTAAAGCGGTTAAACTCCGAAAAGCGATTCACATACTGCCAAACCTCTTCATTATTGGTATGGAAAATGTGGGCCCCATAGTGGTGAACCATGATGCCATTTTTCTCGTAGCTGTAAACATTTCCCCCGATATGATTCCTTTTGTCAATGACCAGAACCTTCTTTCCCCGTTCCTTTGCCTCTCTAGCAAAAACAGCGCCAAAAAGTCCCGCACCCACTACCAGATAATCAAACTCTGCCATCTATTCCTCCAATCTTGTCTCGAACTGTACACTGTTCCCTATTTTACCAAAGCTTTGGGAAGAACGATAGCGGAAAACATAGTCTAAACAAAAACAAACCTGCTAAACAAGAAACCAAATACCAAAAGAAAGGAGGACCTTAGTCCTCCTCCAATCCCTCTAAGGTTCTATGCAACAATTTTTTCAGTACCTGCATTTCCTCTTCGCTAAGAGAAATGCAAGCCCGCATCCCCTCCGGAATGCTCAGGGCTTTTTGCTTTAGTGCTTCTCCCTCTGCACTAATGCGACACAAAGAGCTCTCTCATCCTCCTGATTGCGAGAGCGTGAGTAACCCCTTTCTGCTCAATCTTTTTCAAAAGGGGAGTAAGGGTTCCGGAATCCAGATATAGAGCTTCTCCCCAAATCCTTTACCCGAACTTCCTTTTTCTCCCAAAGTACCATCATGGCAATATACTGGGTATAGGTCAGACTCAAGGGATCTAAAAACGGCTTATATTTTTCTTGTTACCTCCTTTGCACATGCATAAAGAGGGAAACAAAGCTGGTTTTCCAGTCTCAAACTTAAGTCGTGATCTGCTTTCATTTATAGTCCTTTTTCGTTGATATAGCTTACTGCTGCAAGTCCTGCTACTGCACCGTCGGAAGCTGCTGTTGCCAGCTGACGGATAGCCTGGTTCTACAATCTCCTGCGGTGAAAATGCCGGGAGTCTTGGTCAAGGTACTTTTCCCTGCAGAAATGTATCCCTTACCGTCTAATTCTACCAAGTCGGAAAAATGCCTGATTGTCCGGCGCCTGTCCGATAGCCACAAATAAACCGTCCACCTTCAGGGTTCTTTCTTCTCCATCCTTGTTTGCCACTACAACACCGGTCAAACCGGAGGCATCACTTTCCAGCCTCTTTACGGTTGAATTCAAAACCAGCTCTACATTTGGGCTTTGGAGGTCAAACGATCTACTTCCGCCTTGTCCGCTCTGAAATTCATCTCTTCGGTGAATCACATAAACCTTCTGCACATAATCGGAAAGGAAGGTGGCATCCTCTACTGCTGTGTTTCCACCACCGTTTACCGCTACCACCTTGCCACGGTAGAACATTCCGTCACAGGTTGCACAGTAGGAAATGCCCCTTTTCCCACCAGCTCCTCTTCCTTTTCTACCCCAAGGCTTCTGTTCTTGCACCGGTAGCAAGAATTACGGCTTTTTCCTTCGTAGCTCTTTGTCCTTGGTCTTGACTTCCTTGAACTGCTCCCTTGTCTTCGATGCCCTCTACCTTCTCAAAAGCAAACTCTGCTCCCAGGTTTTCGCCTGATTATAAAGTTTGGTAGCAAATTCGAAACCGGAAATCTTCTGGATTGCCGGATAATTTTCAATTTCTGGAGTATTGATAATCTGACCGCCGTAAGAAGCCTGCTCTAAAACCAATACGCTTTTTCCGGCTCTCAGTCCGTAAATGGCTAGCGGATAATCCTGCTGTTCCCCGCTCCCACAATGATAATATCATGCATTGTTTTTCTTTCCTTTCTATAAATCCGCTATTCTAAAGTTATATTTTTCTATAGCGCTAATTTCTATAGCTCTAATGCTCTATAGCTCTAATGCTCTATAACACCTTCTCTATAATTCTTCTTTTCAATGATAAGCTAATCTGCTGATTTTATACAAGAAAGGGCGACCGCAGTCACCCTCTTCTTCCCCTCCTTATAGAGGATATATCTTATGACCCAAACTACTCATCTTCCTAAAGAATAGACTGCTTTTCCTTCTTTAAAGAAAAATATGCTCCGTTAAATTACTTTAAAAGATCTAAAACCTGATCCTTCTGAATAAATCCTGTATTCTGCTTGTATACCTGGCCATCCTTAAATACGATTAAGGTTGGGATAGCGCGAACACCGTAGCGAGCCATCAAAGTCCTGCTCTTCATCGGCATTAACCGCGTATACCTTAAAGCCCTGTGCCTCAGCTGCGATCTCCGATAATTGGAGAAAGCATCTTACAAGGTCCACACCAGTCTGCCCAGAAATCCACTAATACCGGTTCCTTAGACTGTAGTACCTTCTCTTCAAACTCTGCTGCAGTAATATTTGGTGCTGACATATTCATTCCTCCTTAAAGTAATTTATAAAAGTGATTATTGATTTTCTTTTACAGGTTTGATTGTACGCAATTAAATAGACTATGTCAAGTTTCTCATTTCTAAAGAGTTTATAAAGTACAGAATATCCTCCTGTATAGCATTAAATTTGTAAGTCTGCATTATTTAGCCTTTGCTTTTGTTTTTGTAGGTTCCTTTTAATACAGTCATTAGCATATAAATTCCTTGCTCTGTAAACGCGTAGGAGATATCTTCTACCGCCAGGATCCTGCTCTGATCTTGAGGTCCGAATTTTTCGACCTCAAAATTTCCCACTCATCTCTTGTGAGTTGAAACAGAAAATCTTCATCAAACTTGCTCAGCATTGTTTTTCACTTGCTCATTAAATCTCTTCGTAGAATAACCATATATTTCAGCAAGTTCAAAATCAAGCATAACCTTTTTGATGTCTATATTGAAAACCTTTTTCTTAATTGTATTTTCATCTATTACAATATCTTTTTGATTCCTCCATGAAACTTCACCTTCCGATATACTTTATCTATATTACTCTAGTGATAACTTCTCACTTAGTTTGAAAATATATCCTCTATTTTTATAGGTTTCTCCTCCTGCTGCAAATACTCCTGAATCATACTGTAAGAAAAAGCGCTTTTCGAAGAGAGAGAGGCTGTAGCTTCGCTCTCCTTCCAATCCGATAGATCCATGTTTCTGCTTTTCTTCTCCATCCAACGCTTTAAAGCACTCTTTCCGGATCAGTTTCTTCTTGCTCTTCAAAGGAGTTCTCTACTCTCTTCTCATGTCTTTCTTTGAAAATCCTCATAGCTTCTCGAATCACAGATCATCAACGCCTCTACCATGAGAGCTTACTCTGCATATCCTTGCGGAACGGCGGTGAGCATTTTCCTCCAGATATTGCATACAATAGCGATAGTCATTGATATAGTCGTATTCTTTTAGAAAGGCAAGGGTTCTCTCTATGATTTCTTCCTGTATAATGCTCGATTTTTGCAGTTTTCTCGAAGTCTTCGTTCAGTCTTTGCCGCCCCCTGTTAAGAGATAAAGCAGCTTCGTTCTTTGCAGTCGAGTCAGCCTAGAATCCGCTTTCCCTTCCTCCGGACAAAGACTTTCTCTTCGTAAACGTTTTACGTACCGATAAATCACTCCGGATTCCATTCCTTCAAGTTGTTTCCTCCTTTTTCTCTGCTCTTTTAAAGCTTTGGAAAAAAGGACTGCCGTCCACGCTCCTCTTCAAACAAATCTTATTCTTCAGCGTCCTCAGCCAGGCTAACCGTAAGATCCATATCCTCATCCTCAGGAACAAAAGCTAAAACCTCTTCCAAATAGGGTGCTTCCTTCAAACCGTATTCTTTGACGAAGTTGAATCTCCAAATCCGCCATAATTCTGGGATGACTCTTTAAGAAGGCCTTGGCATTCTCACGGCCCTGACCGATCTTTATCCCGTTATAGGCAAACCAGGCACCGCTCTTCTCAATCATCTTCTTTTCTGACTGCAGTCCAAGATTTCTCCTTCCTTGGAAATACCGGAACCGAAGCTGATATCAAACTCCGCATTCTTAAAGGGAGGGGCAATCTTATTCTTGGAAATCTTTACTTTGGTACGGGCTCCGCTGAAAATCTCCGTCACCGGTCTTAATGCTTTCTCCCTTTCGGATGTCCACACGAACAGAAGCATAGAACTTTAAAGCGCGTCCGCCGGTGGTGGTCTCCGGATTACCGAACATCACGCCGACCTTTTCTCTTAACTGATTGATGAAAAGATAAGGATACAGTTAGACTTGGCGATAATGGCGGTAGCTTCTCTTAAAGCCATAGACATCAAACGAGCCTGTAAGCCCACATGACTGTCTCCCATCTCTCCGTCAATCTCCGCCTTAGGTACCAATGCCGCCACGGAGTCCACAACCAAATGTCCATAGCACCGGAACGAACCATGGTCTCACAATATCCAAAGCCTGCTCTCCGGAATCCGGCTGTCCCACATAGAGGGTTATCAATGTCCACGCCGATAGCCTGCGCATAACGGGATCCAAAGCATGCTCTGCATCAATAAAGGCCGCGATTCCTCCACGCTTTTGTACCTCTGCCACTGCATGAAGGGCAGGTAGTCTTACCGGAGGATTCCGGTCCATCAAATCTCAATACGTCGCTTGAAACCGCCTGCTCAAGAGCAATATCCACGGATAAGGAACCGGTGGGCACTACGGAGATGTCTTATTCCTCCGGAATCTCCAGCTTCATTACGGAGCCTTTCCGCAATCCTTTTTCAATCTTGCTGAGAGCCGCATCCAGCGCCTTTTAACTTTTTCATCCCGATCTTTCCATGATACTACAGGAGCCTTGCTTACTTTGTTTGCCATGATTTTCTTCCTTTACTTTTTGTATTGTTACTTGTACCGGTTTCGCTTCTACCGGACTACTGTTCTTTCCCTTTATTTCTTCGTTTTTGCTTGCCAGAGATTATATCATAGAAACATATATTCTGGCTATTGGAATTTTTTCTTCAGCTTCTTCCGTTATAACACAAAACACTCCAATCTCCTATACTCCACATTCGGATAAGCTTTTCTTAAAAATACGCTTCGACTTCACCGGAATGGCTGTTTATGTCCAACGACTGTCCCGCGCTGCACGTGAGATCTCGTTAATCAGAGCTGCATTTTTCAAATGTCAGCTCCGATACCGGCTAAAGTCCATCTATAAGAAAAAGGGGATTACTCCCTGTGGAAAGTATCCCTCTCTCTACCGCTTCTTCGTATTGGAAGACCGCCTGATTATAATCCAGTTTTGCCTGAGCTGCTGCATTTTCCTTGGATAAGGCTTCTAAGGATAAGCCTTGGAAATCTGCCCTTCCCAAAAGTCCCAGAGCGTTCATCCACTCTGCCTTTTCCTTCTGTAAACAGGAAAGCTCTGAAACGGATTCTGCCGCATTTAAAGCCGCTTCCGCTTCGCTAATATTCCGTCTGAGCTCCTCCATGGAAACTCGAATCTGCTGCTCTTTTTCCTTCTGACTCTGCTTCTTCTCCGTCCAGCCGGTGATATTTCTGTCCTTTGTGCGAAGAATGCTTCCCAATTCACTGTTATGACTTAAAGCGGAATCAATGTCCTTTCCCCAGTCTCTTGTTGCCAGATAGTTTCTCGGGTAGTCGGGAATGGCTTCGAACTGAATATTAGAATAGGTATTCATGCTCCAGCCAAGGCTCAGTCCCATATTTCTCTTCATGCTTTCCAGGCCGTCCTTGGCCTTTTGCAAATCCGACTGAGCACTTTCCAGAGCAAGTCTTGCTGCACTCACATCATTTGCCGTAGCCTGTCCAAGGCGCGCCTGTCTTTCCGTCTTCTCTAAGCCTGCCTGTAGCATCGCCACTCTTTTTCCAGCATAGTCTTGTTGTTTTCCAGGAGAAATCGCACTGAAATAAAGATTTTGCATACCGTCACTTAAAAGCTTTTTTCCGGTATAGAAGCCGGATTTCACGGCTTTTTCCGTCTTGGCTTCCGCCTTCTTCATGCTCTTTTCCGTCTCGGAAAGCTGCACCAGTCCCTGATTTACCTCTGCCAGACTGCTATCTATATCCGGTAAAAATCTTCTTACTGTTCTTTACCTTTTTCTAACTGATTAATCTGACTTTGCAAAAAGCTTTGGTCGCTAGGGTCTGTGCTATCCTGCTTCTGCTCCTTTAAGCTGTCAATGCTCTCCTGCAAATTCGCAAGAATATCCGCCTTTTCGTCCTTTACCGCCTTCTGTACGGATGCCATGCCTCCGGTACTTTGTGCCAAAAGCATCCTGCTCCATCTTGGCTACGGTACTGAATTGGTCTACAAGATCCGGGATTTCTCCTGGAGGAAATGATATTGTCATTCACATCCCAAGGCTTCTCCTCTGCTAAGGCGAGGAAGCTTTGACAGAGAAGTCCAAGGCTCAAAAGCCAGAGCAAATGCGGATTTTATCTTATTCTTTTCTCTTCTCCATAAAAGATTCAATGCATCCTTTCTCTTACTCTGCCGTCGCCAAACCGTTCTTTCCGGCCTGATAATCCAAATGTTCTTCATAAAGCTTCAAATCCGCCTGCTGCTTTTTGAAGGCTTGCGGTATCGGAAGTATTTTTCGCCTTTTCAAAAATCCACACGGCTTACACTTCCCAGCTTATAGCCTCGTTCCGCTTTTTGATAAGCCTGCTGTGCATTGGACGCCTGCAGTTCCGCCTGTCTTTTCGCCTCTTCTACCTGCTTTAAGCTTTGGTAGCGAGAAAGCATATCGGACTGAATCTTCTCCTTTGCTGTGGAAATGCTTCTTGTCAGATTCTGTCGGTTGGCATCTCCTGTGGAAAGATTCAACTTTCTTTCTGAAATCCGAAGGCTGTAGTTATTCTGTAAAGCTGTCTTACTGTCTTCCTCTAAATTCACTGCCGTAAGCTGCTCTGCACTAAGGCTTGGAATTACAGGCATCTCCGGGTATCACTTGCCTTCCAGCCCAGATTCACCCGTAAAAGCTCCGTCATCTTATCAAAAGGCGGAATTGTTCTTTGTAAGGCTCAGATTCGCTGGTCATAGGCTTCCTCAGCAGTCAGCACATCAATCTGTGTGGCCTTTCCGATAGCTCTCTCTCGGTGCTTTCCTGTGCGCTTTTCGCATCTGCTAAAGATAAGGCATCGATTTGCTTCTGAAGGTCTGTACTTTCTCTGCTAATGAAGGACTTTTTAATGGTCTCAATAGTATTCTGCTCCGTTTGTTCCACGGAAAGCTTGGCAATCTCGGTCTGCATTCTGCGCCACGGTATCTGCGGAAAAATTGCTGCTGTTGCTCTGGTACTGCATTTCTGCCAAAGCCTCCGCCACACTGTTTCCGTCTGCAGCGGACAATGCCTTTTCATGAGCTTCTTCCACCTGATTTCTGGCATCCTCTACATTGACATTGTAGCTTCCCCTGCTGTCACTTTCCCGGAAGTTTCTCCAAAGACTGGATACTGTGGGGTTGTATTCATGGACCAAGTCCCCGATTTCCTCCCAAGAAATCACATTGTCCCGAAGCTTTGCCCACTCCTCCTCGGAACGCTGCCGTTCAAAGGAAGTCTGCATCTGATCCACGGAAACATTATCGGAAAAGCCCGGTACCTTCTGTGCCATGGCAGGCATGGTAAAGGAAAGGCTCGCTAAAACAATTGCTAAACTAATAGGATATCCCTTTTTTCTCATCTTCTTCTCCTATCTCTGATTCTCTAAGCATGGGGCTGTAAAGCACAGTTGACCGACCTTACAGCCCCCACTAAGAGAAAAGGAGTCTTCTCTACTATAACATAATATTCCTCGGAATTTCTTAACGAAAATCGTCAATCCTGTGAACTTTTAGTGTTCTTTCTGCTAAATAAGTTTCAACTATCCTGCCAAATATCGCCTTACGCTATGCACCAAAGCCGCGCTGCCGGCTTTAAACTTTTATCATATGTTTTTTCCTGCCATAGATAATCATGTAGTACACCGGAAGCAAAAGTAGTGCCAATAAAGTAGACGCCACCAAGCCTCCCACGTTTACCAAAGCCAGTCCCTGCATCAGGGCACCATTGTCTCCGAAGCCCATAGCCATGGGAATCATAGACAGTACCGTAGTCAGGGTGGTCATCAAAATCGGCCGAAGTCTGGTGGCACCTGACTCTGTCAAAGCCTTTTCCAAAGGCATTTCCTGACAGTACTGATTTACCGTATCCACATAGAGAATTCCGTTGTTTACCACCGTTCCCACCAGCATCAAAAATCCCAAAAGAGAGGTCATGGACAGAGTTGCGTCAAAAAGAGCCACAAGAGTCGAAGGAACCGATTAAGGAGAAGGGGATGGTGGTCATCACCATAAAGCTGGAAAGCGTGTAGACTCAAAACTGCGCCGCCATGACTACAAAGACCAGGAAGACCGCAATGGCGATGGCACGGAACAAATCCGCAAACTCCTCATTCATGCTTTTGGGTTTGAGAATTAGCCACAACGATATTCTCTCCCAGATTCTTGCTGACCAGGTCGTCAATTTCCGCTTTGGTATTGTTGTAGGCCTGCTCCGTATAATTTGCCGTAATCGTCGCCTGATACTTTTTATCTTCTCGTTCAATGCTGGCAGGAGAATCCGCATACTTTACAGTAGCCAAACTTTCCAGAGAAACCTGCGCCCCTGAGGCGTGGTAAAAACGAATGGACTTTCACCTTTTTCCAGGTTATCAAATTGATCGTGGGATATTTTCACCCACACATCTACCTTTTTGCCCCTCCACCGTCATTTTCATTGCTTTTTCCGGAAGATCGGTGTTTAGGGACTGGGCAATCTGGATGAGGACTTAAACCTTCCGCCGCCGCCTTAATGGGATCAACTTTAACCTGCAAAAGAGGGGCTGCATTTTCCAAGCTGGAATGAATGCCGGTGAGGCTGCTCTGCTTTTGTAATAAGGAAAGAAGTTCATTACTCTTTCTTTGCAGTTCTTCAAATCCGATCCCTGAATAATAATTTCATAGTTATTGCCGGTGCTGTAATCCCCTCCGCTCATACTGGTATCACTTACGGATTTTATGCTTAAAACCTCCTGAGAACGGTTTTCCAGAGCCTTTTTCCATGCCTTTACCTTTTCCTTGGTTTTCATGGAACGGTCCTTTTTCAGGTATACTGTAATCGTAGGGGATCGGTGCTTCCGCCATAGAGGGCGCTAAGGGGCGGAGCCTCCTGCCGTGCGAGTATAACGGTCTGTATCCGGATCGCTTTGCCACCAACTCCTCCAACTCTTGAATGACTCTTTCTTTTTCTTCTATGGAAAGACCGGGCTTTTGGGTAATGCCGATTTCAACGGTTCCTGTATCAATATCCGCCATCAGCTCTGTTCTGAGCTGTGTCGCCAGGAAGAGAAAAGCAGCAAAATTCCCGCTGTAGCCACCAGCACGAATTTATGCCGTAAAAACTTACTGATGGTGCTTCTATAGGCATCCTGTAACAGACGTACTCCCCGATAAGCTACCGCCTTACTGTTCTCCTTGGGTTTGTAAAGGGTAAAGCAAAGGGGAACGATGGTAACCGCGGAAATCAAAGAAGCCACCATACAGAAGACAATGGTAAAGCCCAGGGGCTTAAAGTATTGTCCGGAAATTCCCTGTAAAAATCCCAAGGGAAGGAATACTACACAGGTGGTAAGCGTACCTCCGAAAACTGAGGCTCCCACTACCCTTACGGAGTCAATAGCCGCTTCTTTAAGACTTCTTTGCCGCTCTCCGTAATCGTCCATGGCTCGGAAGCAGGCCTCCAATACAACGATGGAGTTGTCCACCATCATACCCACGCCCAAAACCAGGGCGGAAAGAGTCAGCATGTTCAGGCTATAGCCCATAGCTCCCATAAAGACGACGGCTCCTAAAATCGCCAAAGGAATGGAGGAACCTACGATAAGGGAGGCCTTAATATCTCCGAAGAAAAGGAAGATAATCAGCATGGAAATCACGATAGCCATAATCATGGTCTGAAATACGCTGGACAGGGAGCTCTTGATGCTGTCCGCAGAATCGGAAATCACGTGAATTTCCAGATTGGGATTCTTCCCTTCCAGCTTCTTGATTAAGGCGTTCACATCCTTACTCATGGCAATGTCCGACTTACTCTGCAGCTTATTTAAGCTTAAGGTAATGGTCTCTTCGCCGTTAGTATCGTCCTATGCTGCTTTTATCCGACAGGGCGGAACCCACTGTGGCCAAATCCGAAAGAGTCAGGGTATTTCCTGTTCCGGTGGTAATGGGGAGCTTTCGCAATTCCTCAATGGTGGAATAGTCCTGGGAGGTACTGATGGATAATTCCTGGTCTCCCACCTTAGTGTTTCCTGCCGGATAGGTAAACTTTGCAGCCTGCATCATTCCCACCACCTGTTCTATGGTCAAATGATACTGTTGCAGTTTTTCAGGAGAAAGCTCCACTCTTACATAGCTTTCCTGTCCTCCGGAAAGAGAAAGGAAGCCACGGAGGATAATTTTCAAACTCAGGCCTAATGTTGTTTTCTACATAATTATAAAGCTGACTCTCATTTTTATTGTTGATGGAGAGAACCATGCCCGACCTTTACATTGATGTCCACCTCCATAATGCTGATGTCCTTGGCGTCCTCCGGCAGAGAGGATTTGATGGCATCCATCTTTTCTTCAGGCTGTCATGAGGCCTTGCCTCGTGTTCATCCGTAATGTGTAACAGAACAATAACCATGGAAAAAGTTCTCTCATTGGACTGGGATGCGACCTGCTTTACATCGGAAAGCAGGAAACTTCCTCCTCAACGGGCTTGAGTTGCCAGCTCGTCCACTCCTCGGAGGCTCAGGATGGGTGGTAGTCACGATAAGGTAGGGAAGTTCATATTGGGGAGCAGCTCCATTTTCATGGTGGTGAAAATGTAACGAAACCAAAAGAAAATAAGGGTGATTACCACAAGAAGGTAGTAACCGGTCGTCTTAAGACGAATTTCGTCATGGAAAGCATCCTTAGCCCTCCTTTTCGGTTTCCGTAGCGACAGAACTAAGCGCCGCAATACTGCTATCTGTTTCTCCTGTCGTCTTTTTCATCAGAAGAAGCCTCTGTTTCCGAGCTGTTCAGCCTACCTTTGCGCCGTCATACATCTCATTATTCCAGGGAGCTGACAACTAAATCCTTCTCCGAAAGACCGGAAAGTATCTCCACCTTTTCTTCTCCCTGCAGGCCAAGCTCCACATGTTGCTTTTTGATGGTTCCGTTCTCCCCTCCCTTTTTCCAAAAGGTAAACGTAGGGAGAGCCGTTGTCATAGTAAATAACGGATAGAGGAGAAGATTTACCCCAGGTTCTGCTATCCTTCGTTACGGTTAATTTCACCCGCTTCCCTCCGGAAGAGAAATTCTCTAAATTAGCCTTCACGGTGAAAAAGGCCGGTCTGGGCATTCATCACCCCGGAAATCTCGGTAATGGAGCCGGTATACTGTTTCTGTCCCTTCTCCACCTTCACTTCCTGACCTAAAGACAAGTTCTTCATCAGTTCCTCTGTTACGGAAAAGACAAGCTGCTGTTTTCCGTTCCCCATAAGACTAGCAATCTGGGTGCCCTGGGGAATCATGGCATCCTTCACCAAAATGCTGTTTTGCAAAACCCGTCTGCAAGGAGCGGTAATGGTGGCAAACTCCACCTGGTATCATGAGTTCAGCTTTTGCCGCCTTTACCTGGGCTTCCGCAGCTTTCGCCTGAGCATCCGCCGATTCCAAAGTCCTGGGCGGAAAGATATCTCCGGAGGCTTGGAGCGCGCCAAACGGTTTCTGGCATCTGAGCCGCCTTCGCCTGGGCCTCTGCCTGCTCAAAGTATATTTTGCCGCATCAATCTGCTTTTGATTGTCTAAACGGGCAATCTTATCCCCTTTTTCAGCTCTGCACCATTTTTCCACATAGATTTCAAAAACCTCTCCCGAAACCTTGGAAGCCAAAAGCATACTGCTCACTGGCCTCAATGGTCCCTACAAAGACTCTGCTAATGGACAGGTCATCCTTTTCCACAGAGAAACTACCGGTAGCCAAAGGGAAGCTGCGTATGTTCCACTTCCTCTTACAGGCTTTCTTACGCCTTCCTACCAAAAATGCCACTCCTAAAAGGGATAAACAGCAACGATTTTCAGATTTTTACCCCTTTTTCTCTCTACTATTCCTCCTAACGCTTTCTCCAAAGTTGAGATCTGCTTTTGAAACACATAAGAATCTTTTTGCAGAAAAACTTCGCTCTTTAGTATCCTCCTCCTGCAATCCCTCTTTTCGCCCTTCTATGGAAAAAGGCCTGTAAAAAGCTGAGGAAGCCAGTGATGCAGTTTTGAATCGATGCCCTTTTCCTCCTCCGATAGTGTCTTCGGAAAATAATCTTTGGGTATCGCCTCTAAGACCACATCAATGTTGTCTCATTCTTCCCTGATTCATGTGACTTCTCATACTAGCCCAAGGAAGATTTTTAAAAATCCGGAGCGATAAAACATGGCAAAACTGTCCTGCACAATCTGTCAACCTTTGCACGTTTTCGAGTGACCCATTCCTGACTGACTAGATCCCTCGATTTCGCTGCATGATTTCCGAAATACCTGCACTTATCCTCTTCCGCCTCAAAGTGCCGTAAATCGTCCTATCCAAAAGTAGGTATAAGAGCCTCTGGAAATCTCACTTTCTTGAATAATCGATTAATGGACACTTTGTCATAATCATAGGAAGAAAAATTCTGCCGCTTCAAATACGTCTTTTCTTCTCTTCTGGCAATTTTTTAGAAATCTCTGTGTAGGGCATGCCCCTCCTCCATAAAGTAGATGATAGTGACGAGATCATCCTGTTTGTATCTCCTGTGTGGTGACATCACTATTGGTGTCGTCTCACGGTGCAGTGACAAGTTGTCACCAGTTTTATCGACTCAGTATAGTGACAGCTTGTCACCAGTTGTACCGACTCAGTATAGTGACAGCTTGTCACCCCATGTAAGTTTTTATTTTATCTGCTTTAGTAACACAAAAGGTTGCACTTGCAAAAATGCAATTTAACCTTTACAATAAAGTAGCGTTTGTATGCAGGATTTTTAAGAAGGAAGAAGCATGGAAGAACAGCGAATTCAGAGCTTACGGAAGATTAATCTTTTCCCTGGATGTTAAAAAGAAAAAGGCCGGATGGATATCATGATGTGTGCATGGTCATGCAGACCGTTAAGCTTCATGACCGGATTTTTCCTGACAAGGGAAAACTCCGGCATTGCTTAAGCGGTGATGGACTCTCCCCGACCGCGGATAATCGGTGTCGCCAGCGCAAGGCTTTGGCAGAAATTTTCCATAAGGAGGCTATCCTTCCGACTGGGCGTATTCAGTTTTCCGGAGGAATGTGCGAGGCTCCACGGATCTCGCCGCTGTGCATTTTAGTGAATCAGGTTTCTGCTCTGGGACTTAGTGTAAAGTTTAGAAAGAGAATGAAGCTGGGGCGGACGTTCCTTCTACTACTGAGGTTGCTATCTCTTTCAGAAGGCATCGGAGAATTCTTACCCTTAACTTACCGGCTTGTTCTTCTCTTGCATCCGGCATTTTCCCTGTCTACAAGGCTGTTTTATGAAGCCTTGAACGTAAATGCTCATTTCTAAGAAGAGCATCCGGATGTGGAAAAATTTCTGCATTTTTCTGAAAAAGGAGATTTATCAAGGTACTCCTCTATGAGATATTTTGGAAAAAGTCAGTATTGCCATGCCGACCGGAAATACAAGTTCTTGGGCGTCTCACGTCTTACAGACGGAGTAGCCTTGATGAGCGGTTCAGGTCCAGTCTTCGCTCTTTTCCTTTGGAACGCACGTCCGGGCGGAAATAGCTATCAGGCGCTTCACTGCTGGCGGGATCGACATTTTAGCTGTAGGTATATCTTACAGGCCATGGGCAGAAGAGGAGGTATAGATGGTGGTGAGTTTTACCATTAATATGAACAGTATCTTCCCTACGGATTTGGTGTTCAACACCTGGGACAGAGCAATTCTAAAGGGAGAACTGAAGCCCGGCGAAGGCTATGGAAATTCAACTGGCTGAAAAACTTGGCGTTTCCAGAACCCTATTCATTGAGGCGATCGAAAGCTGGAGCTGGAAGGTTTGGTCCTGATGATTCCCAGACGAGGGCAGAGGTGAAGATTTCCCACAAGTCTTTGCAGGATGTGCTGGAGGTTCAGGGGTGCCTTGGAGAGCTGGCTGCTAGACCTTGCCTGCCAGAGAATCGACGAAGAGCAGCTTGCAGCCCTACAGAAAGGCGGAGGATTCTTTTAAGAAGGCCGTAGCCACCGGCATCTGAAATGGAAATTGCAGAGGCGGATGGGGCCTACCATGACATCATTTGCAATGCCACCGGCAATAAACGTTGATTCAGATGATTAACAATCTTCGGGGACAGATGTACCGCTATCGTTTAGAATATATTAAAGATGAGGCTCGAGAGGAACCCTCATCAACGAACTGTGAGAAGATTCTGGAAGCTATCCGTATTCTGTGACATTATCCGTGCAAAGGCTCTGATGAGGAGCATATCGATAATCAGGGAAATGACGGTTCCAAAAACCCGATGAACAGGAAGAAGCCGGAAAGAAATAAGCAAGAAATAAAGCAAGAAATCAGGAGAAAGCTAAACCAAGAAAGCGGATTTCCCAATCCTCATCAAATCATACTCGTTAAGAATAAAAACACCTTGGAAGGAGCCCCTCGCCTTTCGGCAGCTCTTTTCCAGGTGTTTTCTCTAACCTTCCGATTCTTTCTCTCCTAAACCAAGAGGAGAAGGCTCTTTACTCTCTCTGTTTTGCAGGATTTTCATCATCCTTACTGCACTTCTTCACCTGGTAGCTCCAAAAGCGAAGCTTCCCATGGCCAGCGGGCTGATAGTCCATAGAATACCACATCACTGTCATCTCCTGTGGCAATCTTTTCTGGCCACACCCAATACAGCAGGTACCTGACTGATGATTCCCTCAGATGGGTTTGGAGTTTCTCTGCCCACTCCCAAAACACCAGGATTCTTGGGCGGATTACCGGGAGGATTTTTCATTTCCTCCTTTCGGCCCCAGTCCGGGAGCCGGAGTGGAGGGTCTCGATAGTAGCTGTTTTTAAACAAAAAGCTCACCGGACTTATCCTCTTCTCCTTCTTTCTCCGCATAGGACACGGCACTAAAGATGAGGAGATACTTCATTTCCATTATAGTCCTTGTTCTTACTGTATGCTTCAATCACAACGGAATATACCAGTAGTGTCATAAAGTAAAAACCTTCATGAGTTTCGCTGTTCTGACTGAACACGATAATGATCTCTCCTCACTCAAAAACTACATCATTTCCAAAAGCTGAGACTGCTCTTCGGGTCCATGTAGGAATCGCCATATGTAGGGGTTTGGTAGCGCATTGGAGGCTTTTCACAGCTCTTTCTATAGAGACGCAGGAACTCTGACTCAGGAACCTCTTCTCCTAAAACAGAGATGCATGAATCTGCACTTCTGCAGGCTTCTCCAAGCCGAAATTTTCTTCTGTTCACTGGCACTGCAGGACCAGTACCGTGGACTTCCCCGTCCCATTGAAGGAGGCACATGGTCGCTAAGATTTTTGACATCGAAACAAAATTCCCTCACCCCTTATGGGTTTGTTCTAGCAAAGACAATCATCCTACCGTTGGTGGATGCAGATACCTGGTGGATAAAGCTGATTACCTGATCAGTGTCTTTCATCCAATATCTCTATACTGCTGCATGATGATGTAATCAGAGACTTCCTGCATATTCCCTGTTTTATCCATAACATTATAGATATATAGGGAGTCATAGGCATCTCCCTCTATACAGGCAAGATCTCTAACTGCCTTGCCTTTCCGGGCAAATACAAGTTCCCGTCTATGTTCTTCAAAATAACTGTTATCGATGAACTCCATCCATCTCCGTACATTCCGCCATTGTCCATACCAGTGTCGACAGGGTCAGGATATAGGGGTCCGGAAAAATCCGGCATTTTGTATGATAGCTCATAAAAATGGATGCCGGATAGGGAAAGAGTTTCCCTCACATCCTATTGACGTATTCCATATCATCCTTTCCCTGTACCACCGCGGGTGGTGATATTGGTTCCGTCCAGGGTAATCCAAGCTCATGCGTATCTGTTTCATGCTAGAGTTCCTCAAAGCTTAGAACTGCCATCCTCACTTACTACTGGTTTTGGGACATTAAGTCATTGTTTAAAGAAAATCCTTCTTACTGGTCATATAGTGTGTACCAAAGGAAAATCCCCGTAGCTCATGAGTAGAATCATTAGAATGGCAGCTGGATATGGTAATCATGCGATCTCCCAACCTACGCTCTCACGCAATGTTCATATTTGCCTCTCTACTCTTGTATCGGGATACATGCAATACTTTGTTCCCGAAAATCTCGCATCTCTCCGGGATGACCGGGATGGATTAGGAAAAAGGATGAGGAAGAATCCGGGAAAAGAAAAACCATAAAGGCTTTCCTTTTGCGTCTCCTCTATCTAAGTAGGGATGAGACTGACTTATTCCTCTTCCTTCTTCCGGTTAAAGAACATGAAGCCCATAGCTTCCTGCCTGCCAACATCATGGCATAAGGAGCTACAGTCAGTACTACACCGGTTGGTGTGATTTCATCAATGTGGTTGTGGTAGCCACATGGCTTATCCTTCAGTAACAAATTCTTATCTCCCTCCTCTTTCTGTGGAGCTTGCTGCCAGGAGCCACTGTTTCAGTGTCTACATGCGCAGTATCCGGAACCGGATTTGCCACATCCTCGGAGAAGCGACATCAGACTTAATGGTTAAAGCGGTATTGTTGGTCTCCTTTACCTTATGAGGTAGTGGTTTTTGGCAAACCGATGATTTCCAGGGAATCTCCATCCTTTTAACTTTGCTCTAAACCGGAATATCACTTGCCTTCTTAACGGTATAAGCAGTTGCTCCCGGCATCTTCACCTTAACCTGCAAATTCAGGTTGTCATCAGCTGCTCCTCAGTGACTGGATTATGAAAAGGTTGACTGTGAAGGGAAAGAGGTTATTCTTGTCAATCATTCCTGCTGATTTTTCTTATCCACCTTCAGCTTTCTCGGAGTGTAACGGGTATATCCCTGAGGGGTATCCTTCTTACCGCCCTTTCCTTTGTCACCGTCAAAGCCGCTGTTCTTGTCTCCGGTATGCTTATTTCCTGTTACATTGCTGGTAACCTGAGTATCTCCACTGTGGAGAACGTAGCCGTAAAATTTCTTTTTCTCCTGTGGTACTACCTTCCTTCAGACGTACACACATCCCGAGGAAACGCTGAGTCTGGTACTGACTTTGCCGCACCATCCACGGTAACCTTCACTTAGCTTCCACGTCTCCACTGTTGAATCCTGTTGCAGGTCCTTCTGTTACTACGAGAGCGATATACTCCCGGGTAGCAAAAGGCAGCCGGCTTAAAGCCGATCTTACCCATCTCTAAAATCCTCTGAGGTTTTACCAGTAAGCTCTTAGCTATCTGCCTTAAACTCCGCCTTTTAAATCACTGGTTGCCCGTATCAATCCTAGAATCCTGTCCGGCTAAAACAATCATTGTTTGAGTACCGTCCGAAATTGTAGTAGTTCCTGCAGTGAAAGGTGCTGATACTGCCGGATGTGGGTGTTCCATCATCATTAATCTTCCTGACCGTTTACTACTCCTTTAACCGTATAAGTCCATACCACATCCGGCTGATCGCCATCTCATTGTTGTCCGTTTCAACACGGATTACCTTATCAAAGGCATTGTTTCCTACTTCCAGCTTATTGTTGTTTACCTCTTACCTCGTTAGCTTCTTCTCCTTTCCACTAACGTACATTTAAGTTCGGATCGGTCTTGTTGACATTGGTGCTGGATGCGAATACCGGTGCGGCGGTGGAAAGTACTAATCATTCCGCTTAATGCCAGTGTTGCTAATCTGTTCATGTTCTTCTTCATTAAGTTATCCCTCACTTTTGCGTTCTTTATAAAATGTCTATACAGACAATTTTTCATACTCTTTTTCGTTTGCTTTCGTTTTATTTTCTTACTAAGAAGAAATTCTTCTCTACTCCTTAGAAAAAGAGCTATGCATTTATAAAAGTTTTTAAGGGACAGGAATCTCACCACGGGCTCTTCTTTTTCTCAACGCCCTCGGTTCCAGGCATAAATAGTGCTGAACTCTCTTTGCCGTATATTCTGTGCTCCCACAGGGTGTTCCCCGAGTCCTCTTACCGTATTTTCGAAAGAGTAGAGTGTGTGCAGCTACCCTCTTAAGCTCTTCCGCCGGCGGTGCTTTTCCGCCTTTCTCTCCCCTCTTCGGGGCTTTCTCTAATTCCTCTATTTCTTATCTTCCTCATGTTTTATAGCTCCTTTTTCTTAAATTATTTTGCTATGTATGTATATCGCGTTATAATATATATAAGCAAAAATCATATTCTATTTTTGCAAAAATAATTTTTCTTTATAAGTTTTTGCCTCGAAAAGGCATAAAAAGGCACGAAAAGCCACTATCTCTCGATAACGGCTTTCGTTTATAACATTGCTTATGCCTTTCGTTCCTCCTTCTAGGTAAAAAGTAAAAGATCGACGGCTCTCAGTCAGCTCCTCCAATAGGACTCTGGCTCTTGCTCCATTTTCTCATCCAAATGGCTAAGGGATCGATCCAATAATAAGAAGGCTTTTTCCTCCTGAAACATGGCATCAAAGATGGCCAGCTTTTGACAGAAACAGCAAAGATCCTACAAGCCTTCACTAGATAGCCCTGCTCCCGGCTTAAGCCTCTGTCCACAAAAGCTAAGCTCCAGGTCCTCGCTCATCTGGATTGTGGGGGCTCTGTGCAGATGCTCTGAGAAAATACTTTTTGGAGGCTTCAAAATGAAACTCCCTATATGTTACAGGGCAAACCGTTTCATGGCCATTTCAGATAGCTTTGGTCTTTTGCAAAAGATTTGTAGCCGCTTTTCCAAGAGCCTCTAGCTCTTCTTTTTCTGTGCCAAAAGTCTTTCCTGCTCTTCCAAAAATCGAGATCTGAACCTTCCTTCTCTTTTTCACTCGTTTCTTCGAATCTCTTCCCGTCTTTCTTCCTCCTCTTTCGGAAAGCTTCCAGCTTTCTCCTGCTCTCTCCTCTAAAGAAGGGCCTTCCTCCCATTCCTTCTGTTTCTCTTCCAATAAAGAAAAAGGCCTGCTCTCCCCTTCCTCTTCCACGAAGCAGAGGAACTCTTCTTTCCGACCTGCTGCTTCCTTTTTCTAAATCTGCATATCTTCCAGCTTACTTGAAAACGGGAGAGCAGCTCTTCAGGAAGCATAAGCGGATTGCCTGTTGCTTTCTTTGTCTGAGCCTCTTCCTCTTCCTGCTTTTCGCCTTTTGCCCCTTTTTCTGTTCCCGCTCCACAAAGGAAAACAAAGACTAGAAAAGTCCCCAGCAACAGGGAATAGGGAGCTGGAGTCCCAAGGGCATTCAAAGCTTTCCGAAGAAAAGAAGAACAAGAGCGAGTCGGTCTGCTGACCAAACAGCACTGCTGGAGATGTACGGACGGTTCGCTTTCGATTCACGGCCTCTGCTCCTATTACTCACGATTTTTCTACACCGACCGATACCTTTTTCGATTTCCTTCTTTATAGAACCGAATCTGTTCCTGGAAGACTGCATTTCCTCCTTCAAAGGGTGCTTTCTTCTCCTCGGAATCTCGGAAAGAAACGATCCCAATAATACCACTTTAGCTATTTTCATACGATACTCCGCCTTTTCCCGATCGCTATTCTGGGCATAGAGCACATCACTTTTCAAAGTCCTTTTCCGAAATCCTTTTGGCTAAGCTCCTCCTCAAGCTTCCCCTCTTCCTTCCTTCCACCCTTTTCCGTAAAGAGCAAGCACCCTTCTCTATAGAAAGAACTGCATTTTCAACCTCCTTGCCGTAAAGACGAGGGACAATTCCTGCCCTCACCATCTTTAATTTGAAAATGTTTTCAGAGTGCGACGGTTGGGAGACAGGGCATTGATACCATCCTTGAATCTCGTGCACCTGCTGGAACTTCTTCATATCCTCCTGATCCTCAGCCACATTGCCAAACAGCATGCATAGCAGGGTTCATGGAAAATACGGGTCCTCATAAACTAATCATGCAAACTCTTTGGAAGGAGCTCTACTCAAGGAGCTCTTCTCCGATATTTTTCGGAATATTAATCACTTGGATTCCTTCCCGCTGTTCTCATCAAAAGAGTCAAGGCTGTCCTCAGACTACTAGACCGAAGCTTCTTTTCAGACGATAACGCTTTCTCCGATACGGAAAATAATCCAGCCCATAAAGGATGCTCCCTGAAAGAGCATATAGTGCTTACGCTCATTTTTCCTCAAGTCCTGTTTTCTATCTCCGAGCCCATGAACATCAGCTTAAGTAGATAAGCTGGTTTTTCCATAACCGTTGTCCAGAGGCTGTTCTTTCCGGGAGAAAAATCCGCATCCATTTTCAGATGGGCAATGTGGCATGGCTTCTATAATCATAGTTCCCCTCCTGCAAAAGCCCCATTCCTAAGGCAATGATTTCTTCCTGCTCTTCCTTGGAAAGATTATCCGCATCAGCACCCAGCTTAGCAGAAACTCCCCTTCAGGCTCCTTCTCCTTCGTAAAACTAGCGATTCCAGCCTGAGCTCGCTCTCATCCTGTGTTCCAGGAAAAATACACTGTCCTGGAAACTGTGCAGTTGCAGGGTCACTTGAGATTTCTTTCCTGCTCAAGCCCTTTTTCCTTTTAAAATGATGCGAAGAGCTGTCACCTCTTTGGATATGCCGGCCCTTCTCCACATTCCTCTTCTATCTTTTTCAGGCAGGCAGCGTTCCCTCATCTTTGCAAGCTCAAATCTCCAAAGATCCGGAACTCCCCCTTGCTTAGCAATGGGGATAAATTCCTAATGTAGTTTCCTTCTTCTCTTCCTCTGCCTTAGAGTGCAGAAATCCCTTCCCTTCCTCATCAAAGACCTCTGCCACTGCAGGCAAACAAAGTGACGAGCGATGATTTAACTTCCCTTGCTTCTCACTGGATATGACCAAAGAGGCAATATAGGATAGAAAGCTTTTCCAAGGATTTTCGGGAAAATGCCTTTGCCTCCTGCAAGCTATCCTTGTATTTCCCTGATACAGGGCTCGCCATGAAGCGGGAGGATATTGCAATCCTCTTCTTTCAGCAGCTGTGAACTTGGGTTTCTTCTTCCGACTCCAGTTTCGTTTTGCTTAGCGCTTCCGCTCCATGTACGGTTTCCTGTCCTACCGGCCTGCTCAGCAGCTTGTCCCGGCTCCCTGTGCAGCCCTTCATTTTCTCCAAAGGAAATATCCTTGGTGCCGTATTCCACCCTGCCAAGTAGTCTGTCGTTTAAACGGTATTTCTTCCCTTTTTCCGAAAAAAGAAAAGAGGTTACACAAAGCAGATTTTCCTGATAATGAGTACTTTCCGTGTCATGGTTTCCTCTTAAATGAAGAAAAAGGAAATCTCCGGATAACCCGCAATAGTGGATGAAAGAGTCCATGGTTCATGAGAAACCTGGACTGTCAAAAGATCGCCGGCAATCAATATTCCTACACCTTTTTCTATGAGACGATAACTCCTTCAAAGCCATGAGCTGCTTTTGTCTCTATTACCGCCTCTTCCTTTTGGTAAAGCGGGAGCAAAATGCACTGTCAAATACCGTCTGCGAGCATGAATGAGTTTAACCATGAAATTGCGCCTTTCTTGAAACACTGCAATGCATCGATTACCGGTACCCGAAAGCTTATCGTTGTTCTCTATTGACTTCGTTGACGCTGCAGTAACTTCTTTGGCGATTTCTTTATTAATCTACTCGTTATGCATTTACAATATAACATCTCGATGAGCGTTCAAAATACCCGTCATCACTTATAGCCGGTCAAAAGCGGTACAAATGGAGATAACTTCTTTCGAAGAAAAATCACGATAACGACTCTTTCCGCTTCTTTTTTCACTAAGCATGCAGGCGCCGCGGTGAATCATATCTTCACCCGCTTCTGTTCCTCCTCCGGTGAAATCCACCCTTACTCCGAGTATACAAATTGAGAGAAAAGCTTCTTTCCGGTATATTTTCCACAGCATCCGTGGAAGCTTTTAAATATAGAAATATCTCCACTGCCGATGATGACATACAGCCCTCTGCAATGATAAACCGGTCTCCATCTTCCAAGGTGGAAGAAAGCACGGCACATCCCTCCGGAACGCATGGCCAAAGCCTTGTATTTTGCCATCAGAATGGAAAGGAGCCATTAACAAATCTTAGGAAAATTTGATTCGCAACGGAAAATGCCTGATCCGTAACCCGCGACGGTTTATCTCCCAAGTTTCCAGGAAGCTCCTCACTACAGACCAGAGGATTCCATTATAATCTAAAATGTCTCGAATCGCCATTTTGTTTGCGGTAAAATCAGTCTTCATTTCGAACGGATTGCATCAATAGAGCGTCACCAATACCACAAAATCTCCGGCTCTACCAGTCCGTGAAAACGTTTTCTCTTCCTGGCAAACGCTAAGGGTGCAAAAGGCATTCTTACTGCTTCTACTCTCCCTCTGGTTTCAGAACTTTTAAAAATATGCCCTGAAGAACGATCCTTTCCTGGTGGTCTGCACTCTATCCACACCTCAATCTGCCCTCTTTCTTCGGAAAGGATTTATCCGCCACAAAAGCAATAAGAGGAATGCAGGAATTTTGTTTTCCTGAAGAATCTGAGTAGGAGGCCTCTTTCTCAAACGAAAAGGACTTCACCTAACTCCTCTCTTTCCTTGCAGACAAGTCCTTGGCAGGAGAGAAATAAGGGGGCAATATCAGACTTTCCCGGCACCTCTTTTGTTCTTTCCACCCTCATGCTTGCCCCGACTCCCCCTCATCGTCAAAGCCCGGGTGTCAATCAAAGGTACCGGTCCCAAAGGGCAAAATCTCCATGGTTCACGGATCATCGTGGTTCCTAAGATTTCCGAAATGTAGAGACAATTTCTGTCCTGCAATGGCATTAAACTGGTTTTCCCGCATTCTCCTCCCGAAAAGGCCGATATGGATCCACTCCTGGGGCAATCGTGTGAACTCATCTTTTCCTGTTATAAAAAGTCTTGGCTATAGCCCTACATGAAAGACTTCCTCTACGTGCGGGCATAAAAAATCAAAAAATTTCTAATCAATAAAAGGTCTGAGAGGATTTGGGGCGTTCGAACTTCCTGCGTTCAGACCTTTGTGCCGAAGCTACTCTAAATTATCTATAGCCTGCTGTAATTTCTTTAGAAATAAAGTCCCTCTTATTGGACTCGTAAATATTACTGATCGGCGATCGCTTGTATACGATCGTTTTCATTAGGAATGGTAGAAGCTCTTTCTCGATTAAGTCTTCTCCGCGCTTTGGTACCCTCACTGGCATAGTCGGTGGGGCTCATAGTCATTAATGCATTAGGGATGACGCGGTTTGAATCTGTCCGGATTTAACGCCATAAACGTCTCTCCGGTTCTTCCACTCCCGATAGCAGGCGGTACAGAAGGAAGGCAAATACTTAAAGGTATGTTCGTTACCACCTCATCCAGACTACTCTGGTCGAAATCAAACTGTCGTATCATAGGGACGCTCCTCCTCAGACAACCCTCCTACAGAGGTTCTGGATGTCGGAAATCTGAGAAATACCGATAGTTGCCCCTTCCTCTTCGCTTCTCAGGACTCTCTGGTGGAGATAATCATACCGGTAGCAGGGCACGGCGATCCGAGGTGCTGCAATGATTTTCTCAAAATCTCATCATCAGCACCATTGTCCAAACTGGCTGGGATCACATATCGGAGGCTCTCTTCCAGTCTGGGCACGGAAATGGTGTGGGGTGCTACGCTGTACTGCTTTCAAATGCTCCGCATGCATCAAGTCCTGCAAACTCATAGCGATACTTGTCCAAACCGAAGAGTACGCCGATGCCTACGTCATCGATACCGCCCTCCATGGCTCTCCGTCCATGCTCCGATATAGTAGACAGATAGTCATGCTTCGGTCCGGTTGGGTGGAGCTGTTCATAGCTTTCCTTATGATAGGTTTCCTGGAACGGGATATAGGTACCGATACCGGCTTCCTTAGCTTGCGGTAATTTTCCACAGTGGTTGCCGCAATGTTTACATTGACACGGCGGATATCTCCATTTTATGGTGGATACTGTAAATGGTTTTAATACTCTCCAAAATATGCTCAATGGGGTTATGAACAGGATCTTCTCCACCTCTAATGCCAGACGCTTATGCCCTATCCCGAAGAGCAATGACCTCTTGTCAGATCTCCTCCTGGCTTAGTTTTCTTCTAGCAATGTCCTTATTCTTCGCATGAGTAAGGACAGTAAACACAACCGTTTACGCAGTAATTGGAAAGGTATAATGGCGCAAAAAGCACGATACGATTCCCATAAAAGGCCAGCTTAATCTCCTCCGCCAATTTAAACATTTTCTCATTTAAATCCGGTAATTCGCAAGCCAATAAAACGGAGGCCTCCCGATGGCTCAAACCATCACAATGAACTCTGCCCTTCTCATCATACACCGGCTTTGCCTTTTCCAAGATTGACTCTATATAGGCCCGGTCATTCTTATGCTCATCGGCAAACGCCAAAGTTTCCAGGATTTCTTCATGGGAAATAAATTCTTCTGCTTTAGTTGATTTTGGATTATAGATTGTACTCATAGTCTCCCTTCTTCGGTTCGACTTCCTTTTTAGGAAAAATGTGTTTTTACGTTCCGTTCAGATTGGAAGGCATAAATACTTCCACCTGATTAATAGACTATTTGATTTTTTCTGATTTTGCATATTTCACGCATACCTACTTACATTTCGTTAAATCCGATTTTTCCTATTCTCTATAAATGCTTAGGTCTATGCGTCTATGCTCTCGTATACCTTTTATATACTTTTCGTATACTTCTTTGTTTTGCTTCATTTACTTTCTTCACATCTCCTCTGTCCACCAAACTTGGCTCCCTACCGACTCCATCCTTCGACTTAAAGCTTGAGCTTTTGACTTTGAGCACCTCATCTCCAGTACGAATTTTGTTGTCATAGAGAAGATATCGTACCGCAAACTGGAGACAGATTGGGCATCAAGAACATTTGCCCTGCTAAAATCCCAGCTCCCTTACTCGTTTATGTCGATGGTTCCCCAAACTGTGGTGGCGGGAATCATTCAGTTGAATCAAACGAAGCATGGATAGGAGAAAGGGTGTCCTCCAAGCTTCCCTGCTTTTCGCTTTGCGACAAATGGTGCTGTGCTGGGGAATGAATAGAGCCCAATCCCGCACATATCCGGCTAATGGTCCTGTATAAAGTACAGGTCCTTCGCCAAACTTTTACTGCTCTGCCCGGAGAACCTACCATGCAAACCGCAGCCCACCTGAGAAAGCCGATGTCGCTGGGTCCTGAAACAACGCATCCTGTTTTGAAAGGATAATTCATGCGGGTGGAGCTTCACGATAATAGAGCTTCGATCACGCCGTTTCATGCCGAAGAGAGTAGCGTTGGGTCTGCTCCTGCCTGAGAGTATATTTTCATGAGGATTCTTTTGGGTTTTCTCCAATGGAAAGGGGTGACGGCACCAATCCGGAGAGTGCTTCTTTGGCATTGCTTCTAATCTCGGTAACTCATCCGTAAAGTAAGTTCACTCGCCTCCTATGTAAATAAAGGTACAATCCCGGTTGATGCCCTTCCGGCAACGGTCCGAATTTCCTCCTTCGTCGAGGCGATAGCGCTCCCACCTCTTGGTTTCCTCTGAATCCCGCAGTAGTGACAGCCGTTCTTGCAATAGTTGGTGAACTCGATTAATCCTCTGGTATACACCCCATTGCATGTAATACTCTTCAAATTACAGTCCTTCGCCCGGAGTTCTTTCGCCAGCTCCTACATCCTCTTTCGTCCTATTCGAAAGAATCAGCTCATATTCTTCCAAAGACAAATGATGGGTTTTTGCAGCTGACGAGGCTGAAATCCCTTCTACTGCTGGCATGGGCAGTTTTACACTGATTTCCGGGATGTTCCCAATCTTTCCCGCCAAACGCGAAATCGTGTCGTTAAGGGGCATCGAGGCAATGGATACAGTGTTTACTCCCTTCTTCTCTGGGGCAATCCATTCTCCCTACTGATATAGTCCCCATATTCATGAAGAGATGATTCAGCGTATCCACGGACTCACGATTCTCAACAATAATCGCCATTACCGCAATTCTGTCTTTCCTGTTCCGCCATTGGAACCTCCTTTAGATATAGTTCTGTTTGATTGTTTATCATGTAATGCCGGGGAGAGAGCTATACTGGGAGTTTATTTTGGAGAATATGTGTGAATGATAAAATAATAATCATGCCATTGCTTAAATTAAGGATAGGGCCTATGTTTTTATGATATGGTATGTGTATGCTACCACCTAAACAGGTACAGAAAGCGTACCTACATGAGGAATATTTTTGTCTTTTAATCTCTGTTTTGGCGGGTATTGTTTGCCACTTTGTCTGCAAATGGTTGGACGGAGATCGATGGCTGTTAGTCAACCTAAGGTCTAATCCACCTTGCCCACAACGGATCCCCCGAGGGTTGCCGCTCCTGATTTGCATACCCATGAGAGTACTTCTGTCTTTTACGTTTCTAAAGTATAGCATAAGCAGACAAAAATCGAAAAATGGTGTAATGAAATAATGTAAGCAGCGTATGATTATATATAGATTAGGTGGCATTGTGGACATTAGTGGTGACGTATCCTTTGCTATTAGCAAAATCCACGACCAACTTCATGTACTTGTATATGTCTTTTCGATGGAGAATGTTATCCGCGCAAGAGATTTGCCGTTCACTGAGTTTTGCGTCCTTCATAAGTACTTCTATTTTCATTTCCTTGTCTATACATGAATCGCATCGGATTGCATTTATAGAATAGGGTATTGTGCATGCTTCAAAGCATTCCATGTTTCTTATTTTTGGCCTGCAAGCATTAGCACACAGGAAGTATAAAAAGACCTTAATGAAATGACAGGGTGTCCAAATCACAGTGTTTTCGAGATTGAGCAGATTTCGTTACAACTCCATAAAGTAAAGTAGAATTCAGAATCAGAATTAAATAGTTGTGGCTCAAACTAGCAGTCATTAGATTCGTCAGATATTTCAGGATGATAAAATTTTGCATAGGCCAAAGATAAAGAAATGTTGTAAATACAAATCGGCTTATACATCTTTCCTGGATAAACTACCAGTGTTTTTCGATTATAAAACAAAAACTTTTTCTTACATAATGGGCTTCATTAATCCATGTACATGGCTTCACAGCAGTGAAATTTCCGTCAGGGCACTGTAAATCTATTTTACAAAGGTAAATCCCCTCCTCACCAATGCTGCTACACATTTCCAGCTATAAAAAGAAAATAATAAAATGAGAAAGGGCAGTTTGACGAAAAGGATATGGTTTATCTCCTCCTGACCCAATACTATACCATCCCTTGAAAAAGACTCGGTTTCTCACCACTCTTCTCGGTAATAGTCCAAAGGAAAGAGAGGAAGGATCGCTAACGATAAACAAAATGGTAGCGATAATAAATACTATGAAACTTAATTCCTTTTTCATCTAAGCACAGAAACTCCAACTCTATGCCTTAAACCTGTCAAAAGATCAGGCGCTTTCAATCCGAAACTCAAAAGATGCCCAAAAGTTCCTCCGCAGGTACAGCAAATTCCTCAGCAGTTCTTTAAACGTTCATCAATCAAGTACTTACTTTGCTTTTGATAACGCCTTTAGTCGCTCTCCGTGAAGAAAGCTTTCGCTGAATTCGTTGGGCGCGCTACTTCCGCATCATGCCGATGGAGACTTCATTGATCCCGCATCCACCCGAAATCCTCTATGGAACGGACATACTCGGTACGGCGCTTTAAAGGCCTTCATCAAAGCCTTAAGCTTTCTGTGCCGATTCAGATCGCTTGATACTGTTTTCAGAGAAATACACAGTTCAAGGACTTGACTGCGAATTTCCGGATTCCACAATAGCTTCAGAATAGTCCATTAAATGAAATATATCTGTAGTCGGCTCTGTTCCTATAGTGGCTGCTTTCCAAAGATTCTTTAAAACCTCTGGTCGGAAAATGCCGCCTTAAAGAAGGAAACCATCGCATTCCACTTCCTTATACCCTTCCACTATCTTCTTCTGCAATTCCCAGCAGACAAAGGCTTTCCTCCTTCCGCCAAGTTCTCCTTCCTTCGGCAAGCCATACTTTCGTCAGAGGAAGTTTCTCTCCTCCAGAACTTCTTCCTCCATGAGTAAAGTTCCTCCTCTGAGTGCAGAAAAGAGGCTGCCAAAATCGGCACCTGCTGCCCTTCCTTCTTGTCACCCTGTTCAATCCGATTTCTTTCAAACGCTATCCAATATTTCCGAGAACAACATCTGTTCCTTCAAGTGAATATTTCTGTCCTCCCTTCGTCCTAGCCTATACACACACACCTCTCTGCGGTCGCCGTCCCACGCTCTATAATTCTCCAAGCCTGATTGCCGGAGAATATTTCTATACCGAAAAGGCTATCTTTCTGGCTTTGAGGATACACCAAAGAGTATGGGATTTTCTACACTTTAGAGCATAAAAGTGCAATTCGACTAAAGGCTTAATTATTATTTTCAATTTTACATAACCGCGAGTTTTCTATGTCCTGTGGAATTCAAAGCGTGCCTAAATTTCAGACCTATGATGCACGCAAAAGACTCTCATTGCTATATTTGCAATCCTTCCTTTATTCACCCGCATAGAAAATCCTTTGTCCCGCTGCAGCTTCTTTGAGCGATTCGATCGAGGCCAAATCCTACTCCTTCTTTCGGAATAGCACTCTCCCAAAATCAATTCCGCTCCCTCTTCATCTGCCTGCAAAGCAGTCAGAAACAAAGTATGGGTCATGGATAGTTCCTCTCGCCTACCTAAAAATTTTCACCGTAAAACGACCACATCCCCTCATATAGAGCAGTATCTTCTCGCAAGAATCCCAAAGTCTTTTCTCTCCGGAGATACTCCGATAGTTCTTTCCCCCATAAGAAAGGATGGCTTCCGCTATCAGCTTTTCTCTTCGTACGGTGTTTCATTTGCCTTTTGACTCTGAGTCGGAAAGCGAGTCTTAAAAGTAGTCATCATCTCCGCCTTAGGAGCATGTGCCTGTATTTCATGCCGGTGCCCTTTGGGATAAAGCCCTCTGTCATGCTCTTTCCCAATAAAGTCGTCAATGGCCTGCCTTTTCCTAAAACTTCTTCCAAATCCTCTATCGTGATAGCTCCCGGACGAAACTGAGGTGGGACTGTCTACTTAAATCCACAGTGTGGATTCCACCCCGATGCCCACTGCACCGTCCTCTAAGATGCCCTCAATTCTACCGCCTAAATCCTCCAAAAACATGGGCAGCCTCTGCTTGAGGCTGGGCCAGCGGAAGGTTGCAGGAAGGGGCCGGCAATGGGAAGCCGCAAGGCGCGAATCAGGGCGAGGGTTGAGGCATTTTCCAGGAAGAACAGAGGGCGCTCGGTTTCCAGCCCTCCGGAGGTGCTGTCCTTGGGCACTGTGTCCGGACTTTGGCTGAGCACCAGGAGTTTAAGGTCCGGCCAAAGGCTTCCATCAGTTTCTTCGCCTTTTCGGTAAAGCCTTCACCAAAGGGTAGACCTCTTCTTAGTGACGATGCAAAATCAAAGGAGTTGTCGAGAGGTGCCTGCTTTAGCGGCATAAATCTTTTTGCCGCTTCCTTATCAAAGCGTTCCCTCCACAAGCCAGTATACGGTTTCCGTGAGGAAAAGCCACTATACACCTCCTGCTTTTGAGACCTGAGCGGCCTCTGAAATTCCTTCTTTTCCAAAGATTTTTGTCTTCATCCTGGCGCTTACTCTACTTTGAGATGTTTCTGATAAATGCTGCTGTTTAATCATTGCTGTTTTATGAGGCCTTTTCTTTCTAAATTCAAGAATGGACCAAAATCTGGGGCTCCTGTCCCCAGCTTCAGCTCCTATAGCTTTACCTTGAATGCCCTTTTCCCGAAAGCAGGCTCATCTTTGCTTCCATGGACACTAAGCATCCTCCATCGAGATTTCCCTTTTTCTCATTTTCCATCCTGAATCACACCGTAGTATTGACCAATATCCTCTTTTCCACTCTAGGAACATTTTCTCTGTAATCCATTCCTTGGCGCTTTGTGATGGAAAAGGAGCCTCGGAGACAGAGGCTTTCCGTTGCATCCCGGTAATCCACCTCTGGTATAGAAAGGAAGGGCGATAATCACCCTGTTCTTATCCATCTTCGAAACACTTTCGTCAATTCCCCTCTCCACATAGCTTAAAGAGGGACACGGGCACTGCTTCCTCACGGATCCCACATAATGCTCGTCACTTAGCACATAATGACCACATGGTCGTCAAAATTTCTCCCCAGCTCCTTAATGTTGTAATGGGCGTATAGGCAAAGGGAACATAGCAGTCTACACTGAGGAAAAGATCGCTCGTACGGCAGGCGATGGACAGCTCTCATATAAATTCAAAATAATCTCTGGCTGCGCTTTCCGGTAGCTCAGTGTCCACATTGATACCGTCAACCTGCTTTTCCTTCCGTCCTTTACCAGATTTTCAATTAAAGCAGCTTCGATGCTGCCGCAGAGCGCCTTGGCATCCACCTTTCCCGCATCAAAAGTTGTTCAGGGTGGCAAAATACCTTCTTTCCTGCTTGCATGAACGCCTCGCTGCTATGGTTGGCATCACTATAAAATAAAGTTCCAGCATTGTCGGAAGCACGCACATACCTGGTGGGCGCCACAATATTTTGCCTCAGCGCTGCATTGGGAAGCAAAGTATCCAAAAGTATTGTGGCTTCCCGTTGTTGTAGTTAATCACAATGGTGGAAGGCCAAAGTCGGATGGACTCCTTCTCCCATACTTTTATGAGAATAAAGCGGGCGGAGGTCGGGGCTCTTTTCAATCTCCCACCTCATCCCTAAACGACTGTTTTCCGAAGATAACCGATAAAACCGATTCTTGGTTTCCACCTTGGACCACTTCTCCATTTTCTCCCAAAACAAGAACCTTATCTCCCTTTTCCGCATCCGTAAGGATAGGGCTCTTCACCTCCCTGTACGCGAACCGCCTCTTTCGCGATTAAAGTAGCCTGCTTTTCCTTACCAAAATCATTGTAGAAGACTACTCTTATGCTCCGTATCCGTAAAGTTCTCCACTTCAAAAGCGGTATGGGACTGAATCAGAGAGGCTGAGGAAAATGTTTTCCATCAAAATAGAGGGCTTTCCAGCCTTTCCTACGCTCTCTCTCAGAGCTGATAGATTTCCACAGAATCCGGCAAAAGCATAGCGAAGGGTTTTCTCATCATCGTCATGGTAAAAACGAATATTTAATTGCTTCACCACAAAAGCCATAGGAAGATACACCTCTCCGTCCTGCATTCTTCCCAGAGTCAGTACAAGGAATCTTCCACCACCTGACTTTTCATGGTTTCAAATACAGCTCCACATTGTCTCCGGATGCAGAAACTAGCTATTTAAATCCCGTCACGACTCTGGCTTTAGTGGGCATATGTTTCTTCACTATATAGTAAAAAGGCTGTCGGCAAAAGCAAAGTAAAGAGCAGAGTCGAGAGAGAGGAAGCAGGCTGCTTGCCTCATTCTTCGCTACTCTGCTCTTTCCTCTTTGTTCTTCCATTCCTTACCTTCTAAAGCTAAATTCACTCTTTCAGAGTCCTATGTCCTCTTTTTGTTTTGCATCTTAATCCTTTTCTCTTATAACACTGCGTAAGGAAAGACTTGAAAATTTCCTTAACACACTCTATGTGGAAACTTTCATTTTATTGTACAAAATCTTTTCATTAAGAAAAGGAGGCATTTTCATAATTCTTCTCTTCAAACGAGGCAGCTTCTGCACTGAGTCCTCGTCCAATCGTTCGATTAAAAGGTCCGAATCGCCCAAGAGCGCCGCATCAATATTGGCAAAAGTAAGCAATTCTGTGATGCTGTCCACTCTTCCCTGAGAGAAGTTATGAGGTACTGAATCTTCTCGGAGACGAGTGCTCCCGTTCCCAGCTGAGGCTACTTTTTCCGCCGCATTTTCCGACTGCTGCTTTTCCAACTCTCCCGAATTTCACAAAGTCTTGCTCTCAAAAGTCTCATAGCCAACTTCTCTCGGTGCCGCGAGAACGCTCTTCCTGACACTCTGCCACAAGACCTGTAGGCTCCGCGAGATCAATCCGAACCACCAGAAAGAAAGTCTTGTTGATATGCTGTCCACCTGCTCCGGAGGGTGCGGAAAACACTCCACAGACGCACATCTGGGATTGTTCTACCTGCACAATCCCTCTACCTCCGGCATAGCGCCACAGTTGCAGTGGAAGTGTGAATTCTTCCGCTCACTTTCCGTCTCCGGAACACGCTGTCCAGCCCTCATGTGCTCAAGGACTCATATTTTTAAAGCGGGGAGTAAGCACCGTGGCGTCTAGCAATAAAGACTACTTCCTTTAACCCCCAAGGCCGGTTTCATTAAAGGAAACAAGCTCTGTCTTCCAGCAACCTCTCCGCGCAGCCTGGGTATACATCCTATATATAAAGAAAGGGCAAAGATAAAACGCAGCTTCCTCTCCTCCACTGCAGCATACACGGATTTCCATTACGATGTTCCTTATCATCATTTCTCATCCTTAGGTAAGAGGAGAAAGCTGAATCTCCTTGTTAAGTCTCCTCTTGGTCTTCCTTGTTGCTGCTGCAATTTCTTCCTTGGCCGTACTCGAAAATTTCCTTATCCTTTTCATTGTTCAAAGAGGAAAGAGCCTCCTCTTCACTTTGCTCCGCCTGCGAGAGAAGCCAGATGCGCCTTATAAATCGGCTCGAGGCTGGTCTGCTCAAAATCAACTTATACTGACTAATGTCCGGAAACCACCTCGGAATCAGTCAGGGTTATGCATAGACTTTCTTCGTAATGCTTTTTACTACTTCTAAATTTTCAAACATGCTTTTACTCCTTGTATGGAGATCCAAGAGGATTCAAGCTGTAGACCTGCACGCCTAAAGGCTGCCTTGGCTCTGCACACTAATGCGCCTGCAGGAAGCCTCATCTCTACACTATGCACTTGCAAAGGGAACTATATAGCAAAAAGCCATCCCTGTCCGATGCGGTTCCGCTTGACTCCGTGCTACTTGTTTCGATATAGTGATAAGGAGAAAGAAATTCACCAAAAAGGAGAAATATGAAAGGTTCAAATCGTTGAGTAGTCACATGTAGTCCGGGATGCATTGGAAGAAATGAGAAAAAGAAACGTAGAAAGTGGATTTTGTTAATATTCTGAGGACTTCCCCTCCTGAAATATTATCTGATGTTGCGGGAGCAGGAGGACTGCTATGCGGAGATTCGGAAACAGGCCCTTCAGTCTGATTATCCGGAAAACGGCAGACTGCACTTGCATGATTCTTCCAGACGGAAGAGTTTTTGAATATGGATGGGGACATGCGGGAAGGCTTTGGAAGCAAGCACTCCAGCCCGGATCACCCTTTCTCTGCTCCTTCGCCGGTACCGCAGCGCCCAAGGCTCCGGCATAGCGGGCATTTTATGCGGAATGAATGGGCTTGCTGATTTTCTCGATAAAATCTCCTGAAAATAGGCCGCTTCGAAAAGCCCTCGAGTCAGATAGACCTCCGGGCTGATCTCAAAGTCTTCCAACATTTGCACCACCTTTCCTGCAACGGATTGCAGGATGACCGTAGTCAATATTGGCTCGTTCAATCCACGCCCACCAGGAAATTACCTCTGATTCGCACAAAAACCGTACACATAGAGCTGATTTTAGCACTTCCAAAGTGCTCCTTGGCAAGAGTTTTAAAAGTCCTCCATGGAGATATTTAAACGGTTTGCAACCTGCAAAATTTCCGGTTCCTGCGGAGCATTTTGTCGTTCATAAAAACTCTTCCACGGTTCTCCTTACAGGTAATGACCTTGGTATCCTGACCGCCCACATCAATCAGCATTCATGGCCTCATTACCAAAAAGAGCGCGGCTCCTCAGCATAACGAGTGATTTGCCCGTCGTGGTTTTCCATAAAGCCACTGCATTTTCTGCCGTACGTGCAATACAGAAAGCATAGTGCTCTTTCCATCCATTGGCTCTTCAATCGTTCTCAATAGACTTTAAGGCTTCAAAAAGCTACTCCAGCCGGTAGGCTGCACGGAAAAAGGCTTGAAGAATCTCCCTTTCCGTCTAAAACCACCGCCTTTCCTGCTGTGGAGCCTATATCAATCTAAACATTTTTCTCTCCATCTTCACTTTCTATACTATGTCAAAAGGAATTACAGCATCTCGATAAATGCTGCCACACGGGTGTTAACGTCCTACATCAGACTGAGTAGTCAGTCTCCACGTTAAGATCAGGAATACCCTTTTCTTCATTCACGAAAGCAGCGAATCTTATTGGTTTCAATAGCATAGGTATGACAGGCCTGCAAGGTCATATCCAAAAACACCGCTCAGCATGATATTCCGTAATCCATCTCATCAGGGCTCTTCAAAACGATTGTGGTTTTGGTGTCCTTAACAGAACAGCCGATAGCCAAGTATCTTCTCGGAAAATTGCCTCATAGGATGATCTTCAGCATTTTCATCCACCTGAATGCCGATAGCCTTTTTCTCCTGTGCAGTTCTCATAGCCTACAACCACACCGCCATTTTTCCTCAACGGCACGAATTACCTTCTCGGTAGCTCCTCCGATAGGACAGTGGTAATTAAGATGCGGGGACGCTTCTCAAAATGCTTACCGCCTTATATTCCTCTTCGGTCTTCTAGCCAGGGCAATCACTCCCTCAACCAATGCCGCTCTATCAAACTTAAAGGTGGAGCCATAAAAGCACCTTAAAGACATCATAGCCGGAAATCGGTGTGGGGTCCTTCATTAAGCCGTAGAAATCCTTTAATACCTGATTTGCCCGGTTATTGACTCTGGTAGCTTCTTACCATCTCATCGGTAATTTCCATCTGGAACTTCTCGGAAAAGATAATCCTTTAAGCGGATAACTCGTTACGAGCTGAACCGCCGCCTCTGTCTGCTCGTGCAGGCGCAGGAGAAAACATCCTGAACTCACTCATCAGTTCTATACATTTTCTTCTTTCCGTCGCAGGTACTTTCTCCCACAACCACATCGGAAAAATAAAAGAAGGACACCTATCGCGTTTTTGCAAATCGTAACTGGACTTTAATCAAGGACAAAAGATTCTTGGGAAGATCCTTCTCCGCCTCTGCAATGGTTTCATCGGAAGTGGAACAAAGAGAAACGCTGGCTGCTCCTGCCGCCATGGCGATTTCCTTCGGAAAATAAGTACAATAGGATCCCACAATAGGCTTTCCCCTGATCCTTCCATTCCTTTACCATTAAGAAGGACTTCTTTCTCTGCTCCCGCAAAGCTCTCAAAAATCTCCAGTAATTCCTGTACAGTTGCATGTTTAGCTCCTTTCCAAAATAGACGATGTAAAATATATTGCTGCTACTCCTCTTCCCTCTGACAAAAGAGAGAAACTGTTGTAACCTTTCCGTTTGGTATCGGACTCCTCCGGCGGGGCATCCACCTGAATCTTTTCCCTTCCATAAATAAAATCCGGTTGGCCACCTGTCTGGCAGAAATTTCATGGTGACGATAATCATGGTTTCGCCCTTCCTTCGCTACCTCCTGTATGGTGGCTAAGACTTCTTTACCCATTCGGATCCGCGGAGGTGGGTTCGTCAAATAAAAATCACCTCCGGATTCACCGCCAATGCCCGGCAATTCCCGCTCTTTTGCTGCTGTCCCCCGGACAGCTTGGACGGAATAAGTCCATTCTATCCCCCATCCTACTTGCTCTAAAAGTCGCTTGGAAATTTCTTCCGCCTCAGCTTTTGGGCATCTTTGCACCTTCGTTAAAGGCTTCCCATAACATTTTCCAAAAGCAGTTTTATTCTTGAAAAGGTTGAACTGCTGAAAAACCATGGAAGATTTCTCGATAAAAGCGTATACCTCTTCCTTTGTATGGGACTTTGCATCCACCCTACATTCCCCGATGCGAATCTTTCCTTCGCTTGGTACTGTAAAAGGTAATTTTAAGCAACGAAGCAGGGTGGACTTTCCCGTTCTGAGGGCCAATGATGGCTTCAATATGCTTATGAATCTCTAAGGAAATATCCTTTAAAACCTCTGTGCCTCCCAGAAGCTTTTGGACAAATGTTCTGATTTCTATAAGTACTTCTTTCTCCACGGACTGTCCTCCCTACTTCTATCTTCGTATCTATTCCACAGCTTATGTCTTAGTTCTCAATTTTTGTTTTACTTTCGATATAGCTAATTACTCCACAGTAAATCCAAGCTCGCTGGTAAGGAATGATATTCTTTGTCATGTCGGAATACATATATTTCTACACATCTCGCCACTGGTTCCATCCCTCCAGCATCTCGGAAGAACCACATTTACCTCATTTTCTTAAAAGCCTTGCCTCATCAGTCTTGGCAAAGTAGTAAGCAACATCGCGTTGGCATAAAGACGCTCATCCAAGAAACGAAGCTTATTGTTGCTGGCATTTTCACTTATAGACTGCGGAGTCCGTGAAGCGAAGGCATCAGTCTGCCTAAGGAACATCCTGATAACCTGCGGAGCACATTCTCTCCTTCATACAGAGTTACGGTAAAAGCCCTTTTCCTGTCCCATTCTTTCAATGGTCGCTGGAGCTCCTGTCCGTTTAATACGCCAACCTTCTTATCCTTCAAATCATCAAAGGTCTTAATACTTTCTCTTCCCTAACCACTACGCACTGTGCATCTCCCGCAGTAAGGCACGGAAAACCAAATACTTCTGCACTCTGTCAGCATTTACCGCACAACGGTTTGCCGCCACATCCGCTCTTTTTCGCATCCACCTGTCCGAAGGTTGCTCCGGAGCCGCGTGGCCTGCATCACATCAATGGTCCAACCGGTTCTGTTTCCTATTTCCTCCAGATTTCCGCATCAATACCGGATCCAGTTACCCTTGTCATCAATCAAGCTGTGAGGCTTCCCCACCGCTGGTCGCCACATGGACGGTTCTTCCTTGGTTATTTCCACCTTGGCACTATCACCTTCTGCCCTTCTCTGTAACTTTGCTCACTTTCTCCCGGCCTTCTCCTCAGCTTTCTCAGAAGCCGCCTCAGTAGCCTTCTCACTGGCATTTTCGCTTCCACAGTTTGTGTTGCCTCTTTTCGGCTCCTCCACAGGCATTTAATGCCAATGCAGCCAAGGCCAAAAGCAATCCATAAATTCTTTTTCTTCATTTTCTTCCTCCTATACAAAAAGTTTCGCTTTTCAAGCAGTAGCCAGGTCTCTTTGATTTCCGTATAAAGCTCTTTCACGGAGCTTTTATCCCCAAAAGCGCTGTCGATAAGCCAAATACGCCTACAGAATTTCTTTCCCTTTAGTAAGCTTCCTTTAGACGCTTCTCCACTATTTTCCGGAAAAATCAAAGAAACTAATCACAACCCAGTACACCACATCACTGCCCTCACACTTCAAAATAACGGTAACTTTGGGAGCCTCCGTTCTGGCTGCCCCATGATATCTGGAACCCCAGCATAAAAGGCTAAGGGAACTGGATTTGATCAGATTGATAAAGTCATTAAAGAGGGGTGGTATAGCCACACGAATTGCCTGAGGCAAGACAATGCGGTATACCACCTGAAAGTGAGTCATCCCTAAAGACAGCAGCTTCTTTTCTGTCCTTCTTCTACAGACATAAGGGCTCCTCGGATGCTTTCTGACATAAATGCTCCAACATTGACACTCAGCACAAAGGCTACTGGTGGAAATCGGTGTCATGTCTCTTACAAGAACACGTAAACCGCCAACCCGAAATAAAAGAAATAAAGCTGGGCAACGATGGGGTTCCCCGCATAAAAGGAAACACAAAAATTTACATAAAGGGATTTAAAATCGGAACCTGACAATAAGAAATAATGGCAATCAAAATGCCTAAAACCAGGAGAAAAATGTTGCAATTAAAGCGATTTCCAGAGTTACGGGAACCTTTTAGGGAAAATCTTGGGAACCACAGATAAGAAATATCAAACATTGTGCTATCCATACCTCTATACAAGCCTTTGTAAAATTACGCGACAAAAGTATCTCTTTTATAGGATAAACGAAAAATGCATAGCATGACAAATTCTGAAAACTTATATTTCTCATATTTATAGAGAATTTAAATATGCCGCGTTTTTATGAGTCTCCTTAGCAGAGAGAGTGCATCCACTCTCCTTGCTGATATTTTCTATTCTATATACCTATATCTGTCTTACCCTTATGCCTCCTCCGCCAACGACCTTATGGACTGAGCATACTCGAAGGAGACATGTCACACTTCTTTTTAAACTGCGGAAAATAATGAATGGAGGAATCAGCTCAGCTGGTCTGCAATCTGGGTAAGTTTAACTGCCCCTCTCGAATCATCCGCTTGCGGTATCAATCTTCATCTTATGGAAGAGTTCCATCACTCCCATAGCTTCCACTTCCTGAAAGAGCTTTTGTAAATGAGAACGTCCCAAAAGCATGTCCCGACAGATTTCCATAGTAAGCTTCTCCTGAATTCTTCTTTCCAGATACTCTACCACGCTGTTATAAAGCTCTTTCCGATTTCCCTTTTCACAAAATACTCCGTACTTCTCCCGGTAAGAGCAAAGAGAAAATACCGTCTGTATAAGGAAATCAAAAACTCCGCCAAATACTGCCGAATCAGCTGTTGCCCGCCGAATTTTGCTCCGGAGAAAAAGCTTCTTTTGGTGGGGCTGATCATTCTTCCGCTGAAAAACGTTGCTGCCTTCTTGAATAATTTTTCGATAAAATCCGTTTTTCCTGCTCTGTGACGGAAAGACATTTTCTGAAAATGCCAAAGAGCCGGACTGTGACAGTAAAACTGATGACCACAAGGCTGGGCGCACTTTCCATTGGTTAAGACATTATGAAACTCATTGGGTTCATGAAAGAGTATTTCTCCCTTTTTCAGGGAATCTCTTCTCTCGTCAATAGCGGTGATTTCTCCGGAATCCACACTAAAACAAATTCGCATAAAGGATGAGCCTCTCCGGGAAAAGCAAAATCTTTATGGTATTGAAAAATAATGAAGAGATACCGTCTCGAAAATCTCTATAGAATCCTGCAAATACACACTTCGTAATCCATTCTTACCTCCATAAACTTGCCTTTACCCCAAAAATGATACTTTTTGCTTTATTTTCAGCAGCTAAAAATGCGGTTAAAATGTGCTTAAAACGTACTTAAAACGTACTCGGAAACGCTATGGAAGCTTAATAAACTGTTTTTTCCCTATTGGCCCTGGCATCGCTATACTATTCGATTATACCAATTAAATCGCCAATCATGCAAATATATATTCCCATTTTTATGCTTTTTGCACTAAAAATACTGGGATGAATTTAGAAACAAATATACAGAGGAGCAGCATTATGGGAAAAAGAACAGGACAATTAACTCTTCCCGGAGAAGAGAATGAAGAAACCAAGGAGCTGGTGGAGCGTTTGGGAGCGGATGCCATCAGAGACAGTGACGGCACCCATTTGGATCCAAAAAGCAAAACCCTGCCGGTTAAAATTTACAGCACCTATTTTGTAGCCAGAGGGCACAATGAATTTGCAAAAAGCATCCGAGGAGGTCAGCACCTACCTGATGTCAAAGCCTCTAACCGCCTATTCCTCCCACTTGGAACCCTATATGGAGGCTTCTTTCCAAAGCAGGTAAGTCCGGACTTTGACCATGATCCGAAAAATGGTGGGAGCTTATAGACCGTAGTACAGGGAAGTGGTAGAGCCCTCCCTTTGGAGTTTAAAAACGGAAAAGACGGAGGAGGGAAATCAGTATCTCCTGATTCTGGAAAATGCTCTTCCCTTCCATCGTTATACCCTGAGCTTTTTGGCCTATGCCCTTTGGGACCACAGAACTTTATGAACCATTACCAACCAATGGGGAGATAAGCCCGGAGACATCCCTTTGACATTCGGAAGCCCCACAGTAAGACTCCTTCGCAAAATCCTGTCTCAGCCAGTGGCTGGCAGAGCATCCGGATACGGATGTGGTGCGCTTCACCACATTTTTCTACCATTTTACCCTTCTCTTCAATCATGAAGAAAAGGAAAAATATGTGGACTGGTTTGGCTATGGAAACACCGTTTCCACAGATGCTTTAGAGGCCTTTTGAAAAGGAGTACGGCTATGCTCTTCGGCCGGAGGATTTGGTGGACGAGGGATATTTTCAACAGTACCTTCCGCATTCCCAGCAAGGCTTATCTGGATTACATGGATTTTATCAACGCTTTGTTGCAAAGGAGCCAAGGAGCTGGTGGAGCTTTTGCCATAAAGAAGGTAGAGAAGCTTATGATGTTCCCGGGAGATAACTGGATCGGTACAGAGCCCCATGGAAAATATTTTTCCTCCATCGGCTTAGACAGTGTGGTGGGAAGCGTGGGAGGAGGTGCTACGCTTCGTCTGATTTCCGACATTCCCCGGAGTCCGTTATACCGAAGGGCGCTTCCTTCCCTACTTCTTCCCGGACAGCTTCTCCCTGGCATGCATCCTGAAAGGAAGCAATAGAAAACTGGATCAGCGCAAGAAGAGCCATTTTCAGAAGTCCCATTGACCGCATCGGTTACGGCGGATATTTAAGCTCGCCTCACAAATTCCCCGCCTTTTTGGACAGCATGGAAAGGTGGCGGAGGAATTTAGAGAAATTCATCAGGGAAGTAAAGGGGCAGAAGGCCTCACAACAAATGTAAGGTAGCCATCCTGAATGCCCGGGAAAAATTCGCCCTGGCAGGCTTATATGGTGGCGCACGCCCTGTATTATCAGCAGATTTACAGCTATTTCGGTATATTGGAAGCCCTGTCCGGTATGGCGGTGGAGGTGGAATTCCTCTCCTTTACCGATCTTTTGGAAAATGGTATCCCAAAAGACATTGATGTCATCCTGAACGCAGGCGATGCAGGTACCTCCTGGTCCGGTGGAGAAAATCTGGCAAAATGAAAAGGCTTTTGCACCATGATTCGGCAATTCGTCTCATGAGGGTTGCGGCTTTTATCGGTGTGGAGAACCCCTGAGTTACGCAGTATCAAGGCAGCTTCTTCCAGCTTTCGATGTCCTCGGTGTAGAGAAGGAACTGGGCTTCAGCTTATCTACAGACAAGTATTTTAAAACCGAAAAACCGCTCACTTCCTATTGGAAGACTTCTCCAAGGAAGAGCTTTCCTTTGGGGAAAGTAAGAAAAACATTTACGCAACGGACAAGGATACAGAGATTTTTGGAATATAGCGACGGTTCTGTACACCTTTCTGCCCATACTTTCGGAAAGGGACGAGGCATCTATATGGCAGGACTTCCCTACTCTCCGAAAAATACCAGACTTCTTTTACGGGCTCTTTTATATAGCTGCGGTAAGGAAAATGAATACGCTCTCTACCAGGCCACAAACCCGAGCTGTGAAGTTCATGCTCTATCCGGAAAAGGGACTGCTTGCAGTTTTAAACAATAGTCAAGAGCCCTCAAGATACCGGCTATTATGACGGAAAGGGAAGGTTACAGGAAATCATTTGGAAGCGGAAATGCAGTGGCATAGGGCAGAAAAACTGCAAACTATATACGTAAAAGAATAACAAAAATAAAGCAGAAAAGTACATAACATGATAAGCCGGGACAGCATCGCAGTCAAAAGGACAAATGCTTTTATACAATCGTATAAAGATTATTTAGGAAATTCTCCCTATACTTAGAAGAAAAATAACAGATGTTTTTGTGTTCTTCTATATAATTCATATAAGAAGAAGCAGAACAAAAAGAGGAACTCTACTATAAGTAAGGGTTTTTCCGGAAAACGGAGGAAAAATGAAAAGAAAAATTATTGTATCCCATCGCCGTATGGCATCCTTAGCCCTGCGCTTACAGCATGCGGCGGCAGTCAGCAAAGGGAAAGTGCAAAGATGAAAAGGGCGAAAGCAAGGCTGATGGCAGGAGTGAAGCTGCAAAGGCTGATGCTTCCGCACAGAGTGGAGACGGATTAGTATACTGGTCCATGGGAAGCTACAGAGCCACAGGGACAGGCTTTTAAAGGAAGCGATTGACGCTTTCACCAGGATACCGGCATTGCCGTAGATGTGCAGTTTAAGGGAAGAACCGAATCCGTGAGGGATTACAGCCCGCACTTGATGCCGGAACCAACGATTGACCTTTTCGATGAGGATATCGACCGTGTAAACAAGACCTCGTCTGCTTATCTTTTAGATTTAGAAGAATTGGCAAAGGCAATGACTACGAGAAACCGCAAATGCCGGCCTTATCGCGGCTTGTAGAGAAGTCAGGTGAGAACTTTAAAGTCTCATTCTTACCAGCCAAATGTAGTTGCTTTCTTCTACAATAAGGCAATCTTCGATGAAGCAGGCATTAGAAGTACCAAAGACCGGGAAGAGCTGGATAAGGCTTGTGCTTTTAATCAGGAGAAGGGCTATGCGCCTATCACCAGTGATGACGCTTATATCTTAAGCGTTTCGGATACCACCCTGTCCAGAATCAACGGCTATGAGAAGGCTCTCAGATTGTGAAAAGGACGGAAATGGGATGATCCTTCCGTTCTTGCAGTAGCTAAAGGCTTATGAAGACTTTGCTAAGAAGGGCTATTTCTCCGAGCATTGCTTCCAATGTTTGGCCGGCAGGGCAGAACCAGGAATTGCTGCAGAACTGCTGCACTCTACTTAAACGGTTCTTGGCTTCCAAACGAAGTGAAAGACATTGCCGGCGACAACTTCCAGTGGGGATGCTTTTAGCTATCCTGCAGTAGAAAATGGAGTAGATGGCGTTGAAGCGGCAAACTTCGGAGCACAGGTATTGGCAATCAACAAGAATTCCAAGCATGCTGGAAGATGCATTCAAAGTTAATCACCTACTTCACCAAGGGTAAGTACGACCAGAAGCTTTCGAGATGTCTTTTGGGAATTCCTGCAGACAGCGACAATAAGGAATGGCCTGAGATTTTATCCTCTGTAAAGCCTGTTATGGAGAGCTTAAAGACTCGTTATCCATGGGCAGCTTCCGCAGAAGATAATGCGGATATGACTCCGATCTTAAAGGAGAACTTCACAAAGCTTTTGCGGTAGCATCACTGCTGAAGAGTTTGTAAAGAATTTACAGAAGTAATGAAATAGTAAAAACGACATTTGACGCTGTGAAAAAGGAAATCAGGGCCTCCTCTAATCCGGGAGGGAAATGCCCTAAAACTTCTTTTTCACAGCCAATTCTAGGAGGCTACAGTGAAAAAGAATTTCTGCTATACTATTTGCCTTTTGTCAGTCCTGCGGCAATTCTCTTTCTTTTGGTGTTTCTTTATCCCATCCTGAGAACCCTTGTGTATGAGTTTCTTTAAGATCGACAGGGTAACGGATACCTCTTTTCAAAAATGGCACTCAGGGATTGGAAAACTATCAAAAGCTATTAAGCACCACACTTTTCCGGATTTCTATGGAAATCTCTTCCGGATTTGGGCTTTAGGGGGAATCCCGGTGCTCAGCCTTTCCTTCTTTTGCCGTAATTATAACCTCCGGCATTCGTGGCAAAAAGCTTTTTCCGTGCCATGATTTATCTTCCCAATATTGTTTCTGCAGTAGCCTTAGCCACCATGTGGCTCAGTAGTGTTACAGCCGAAATTCGGCTTATTGAAGAGACTTTTTCACCATGGTTCATCTGGACAAGCTGGCCAAGATTCAATGGCTCAGCAATGACCATAAGTTTATGGCCCTTTTTGATTGCCTATTGCTTCGGTATGGTGGGCTATCATATGTTGATTTTTCGCCAGCGGTATCGAAAAGAACAGTGGAGACTACTTTGAAGCTGCCACCTTAGACGGCGCCAATAGACTCCAGCAATTCCGACACATTACCCTTCCTCTTTTTAAAGGGAATGTTCCATACCAATATCACCATGTGGTCTGGTCAGTCAGCGTAGGCTTCTTCGTCTGGTCCCAGCTTTTCCACGGTAACGGCGGATACCCAGACCATTACTCCTATGATCTATATGTATATGCAGATTTTCGGAGCGGGAAACAGTGTTACGGAGCGAAATGCGAATTGGAGCCGCGGTGAGGGGTTTGCTTAAGCCTTTGCGTAGTCCTAATCTTCCAGCTTTGTAACCGTCTTTTCTCGAGACAAGGATGAGTTCTAGATTTGCTGAAAATACTATCGCTAAGATTCCAAAAAGTATTTCCGTTATAAAAATCTTACTCCCAAATCCAGATGGCTAAATCATTTTTCAAAAAGTCCATAAAGCTAGTCTGTAAAGATAGAATTGGAACATAAACAAGAAGGAGAAACAATATGTCATTCTCTTTTTCCAAAGAAAAACTTATAGAGAACCCATGGCGGTGGCAGAAGGAGTTGCATTTTGAGCCTGCTTATCTACTGCTTTTTGATTTTGGATTTTTCTTCACCGTGATTTTGCTGGGTTGGGTGGTTTTGGCCAGCTTTTTCCACCACCAAGGAGATCTTTCGCTCAATAAGTTGCTTTCCTCCGGTTTTTCACTGGGAGAATTATGAAAAGGTCTGGTCAATTCCGATGTATCCACCATCTTTTTAACTCTCTCTCTATTCTCTGAGCTCCGTTTTCTTTTGGTTGTAGTCTGTGCCCCGCAGCCTATGCTCTTTCTCGATTTTCCTTTAGGGAAATCAGCTCATGCAAAATGCCTTTGTGGCTTCCATGGGTGTACCGAGTGGTCATGATTAGTTTCTGCCCCTCTTTGCCATGGTGGCAGGGACTGGACATTTTGAATCATGTAATTCCCAAATAAAGCTTACCCCTGATTTTTCCTCTATGTGAGGCATCAATGTACCTTACACCACGATTTTCCTGATGGGATTTTTGCCAATATTTCCAGAGCCTTTGAGAGGCTGCCGCCATTGACGGTTGTCCTCCCGGAAAATGCTTTGCAGCGATTATGCTGCCTGATGGCACAACCTAGCATTATCACTGTCAGCATTTTCAACTTTATCAATGTTTGGAACGAGTACTTTATCTCCTTAATCTTCGGAAACTCCGACCGTGTGCGTTCTGTGGCGGTTGGACTCTACTCCATGATTAACTCCATGAAATATACCGGAGAGCTGGGCAGGATGTTTGCCTCTGTCATCATTGTCTTCTTACCCACCTTTGTACTCTCTACCTTCCTTTCGAGCGAATTATTGCCGGAGTAACTCGGAGGCGGTGTAAAGGGATAAAAGCGTAAATCTTGCAGTGCAAAGCTGCAGTTTTTTCCTCATGCCATTTTTTGAAAAGGAATTCCTATGAAAAACAAATTAACGAACGAAGAATTGCAAAATGCCCTTTCCCGATTTGCTTTGGAGGGAGAGATAAAATCCTGTACTCCTATGGTTCGGGGCATATCAGCTGATACCTTTTTGGTGAAGCCGGCAGAAACTATATTCTGCAACGAATCAACAGTGAAATCTTCACAAAGCCCGAGAACTGATGGAAAATGTAGACCCTTGTCTGCCGCTTTATGACGGAAGAAATCAAGAAACAGGGCGGAAATCCGGAACGGGAAAGCTTGCAGATTATCAAAACTAAGGACGGAAATCTTTATTACGAAGACGAGAAGAAGAATTTTTTCCGAATGTATCTCTATATTACCGACTGTAAGGCCTTGACCTTGTGGAAAAAAACCGGAGCACTTTTATGAAAGCGCCTATGCCTTTGGGCATTTTTCAAAGCTGCTTTCAGACTCTTCCCTGCAGAAAAATTACATGAGACCATCCCCACTTCCATGACAGCCCGCAGCGTTTTTCAGCATTTTCTGAAGGCTGTGGAGGAGGATAAATTCGATAGAAAAAGATTGTGAAGAGGAAATTCGTTTTTCTCTCCCATGAGAAAGACTTGTCCTATGCTTTGGAGCTTTTGAAAAGGGAGAATTGCCACACAGGTAAGCCTACAACGACACCAAGTTAAACAATGTGCTCTTTTGATGCCAATACGGAAAAGAGGCTCTTTTGCATCATTGACTTGGATACCGTCATGCTGGGACTTTTCATCTTTGATTTTGAGATGCCATCCGCTTTGGTGCCATACAGGGGCGGAGGATGAAGAGGATTTAAGCAAAATCTCTCTGTCTCTTCCCCTCTTTTCCTCTATACCAAGGGCTTTTTCAGAGGGCCTGCGAAGGCTCCCCTTTGGGAGAAAGATTCTTTCCCTACCGGAAGGCGCAAAAATCATGACTTTAGAATGCGGAATGCGCTTTCCTCACCGATTATTTGCAGGGAGACAGCTATTTCCATGTAAAAAGACCTGGGACATAACCTCGGGATCGTGCCAGAAACCCAGATTGCCCCGGTAAAAGATATGGAAAAAGAAATGGACGGAGATGAAGGAAGAAGTACAGAATATTTGAGATAAAAAGCAGGAATTCTTCAGAGTAGAGCAAATAGCGAGTATAGGTCTAAAAATGGGCACGCTCCCGCTAACCTCGCCCTGCATCAGTACTTGCAGAAAAACTGTAGTACCTTTGTTTTTCGCAAGGACCTGCGGCCCAGATTGCTGCTTTTAGACCCATACTGCATGTAAAAACTATCTATTTTGTTATTTATAATCCCCTGCTTTTTATCTCCATATAAACCAGACGAAAGATAGCCGGTTCCCTGCCGCGCCGTGGTAAAGGGAATTCCGATTTTCATAAATTCACCGAAGCCTACTTTGTAGCCCTTCCTGCTTTAAAGCATTCCTACTGCGGTGATATTGGCACTGGCTCCGATGGGAGTGATATTTCCGCCCAAAGTTGCTCAGTTAAGAGTCCAAAAATACAGAAGATAGGGTTCAATCTGTAAAAAGCTGGCAAATACCGGTAATGATGGGAAGCTATGGTTGCCACATAGGGAATGTTATCAATAAAAGCAGAAAATATTACGGAACCCCAAACAATAATACTGTACAGAAAGGAAAAAAGATTGTTTCCTCCCAGCTTTACGATTCCTTCCGCCGCAAGGTCTATTAAGCCCACATCGGTAATGCCCTGAATCACAAGGAAAAGCCCCATTAAAATCATAAGAGTTTCTCTATCCACAGAAAGCAAAGACTTCTTTGAGATTTTCTGGCATTTTCTTCACATGAAAATCCACCGCCATACAGATGACAGCGATAACGCAACAAATCAAGCCGTTAATAATACCCGAGTGTTGGGAATGAAGAGAGGCCACAATCAGAGAAACCACCACCCCGATTAAAGCAATACTGGGAAAATATCCCTCTACCTCGGTTTTTCCGTAGCCTCCACCGGCTGACGGAATTTTCCTAAACAAAAAGCATCATAATCGCACGGTCGCCATAGCTCCCAGCTCTACGGAAAAGAACATTCCGGGTTTTCCCTTCATAAAGAAAAACTCCATGAAGTTCATCTTGGCATAGCCCCCCAACATAATGGAAGTGGTATCGCCCACCAGGGTTGCCGCTCCTTGTAAATTGGAGGACACCGCAATGGATAAAAGCATGGAACCGGGCTGATTTTTGATTTTTCTTACAAATGGCAAGTCCCACCGAACAATCATCAAAAACCGTAGCTACATTGTCGATAAAGGCGGATACTGATCCTGCAAATAAGGACATCAAAATGATAACCCACATCACATTGGAACATTTATCCAATATAATCTCCGCCAGACAGGTTTGGGCATCTTAGATTCAATAAAGTAATACACGATGACCATGGTTCCGCCAATCATCATAATCACATTCCAGTTAATGACGGACAGGAGGTAGAGGGATTTCTCTGTAATATACCTAATCCCACAAAAAGGAGGGCCACTGCCTCAAAATGGCATAGAGCTCCATTCCTGTTTTACAATCATCACCACATACATGAGAATAAACAAAATCAATGCAATCACTTTTGTAATGGCATCCCTACTGCTCCTTTACTCTACAATATCCACTCTTACTACTTTGTTTCCTATACTACTGTTTTTGTAGTCGTTTTATGGTCGCTCTATGATCGCTTTATGCGGATTCATCTAACTTTCTTACCCTAATACTCACTAGGCAAAGAAAAACTCCCCAAAGCAGGAGCTGTTTTTCCTTTGTTATGCTATTGTGCCCTAAGCTATTAAGAATGTCAAGAATTCTCTTCTTTTTGATACTTTGCACCATTTCCAAAGGGGAAAGTTCCTCTCTACCCTTTCAGAAAAATGATACTTGGCAATACCCTAAATCCACCATGTCCATATCGTAGTTATCCGGCACGGAAGCTCGAAGTTCCCCATGCTCATAAAAAGAACTTCGGCTTTTGCTTATTTAAAAGCACTGGGCGCTAAGGCTACCGCCTCCATCCCCTCCTGAATCCAATGAGGTAGGAATCCTGTCCGAAATGCGTTCATGCCAAGGCTTTTTCTTCATAGGGAATAAACTGCCAATCAGCTTTCTACCGATTCCCTCTTCTCCACTGTGTCCAAGCGCAATTACCGCCTGAATATGCTCATCCTCCGGATAGCAGAAGCTTTTCCCGGTCAAAGGTTCCTCCAACCCAGCAGCTCCCTATTCCCAGCTCTTCCACAAACAGTACCAGCTCTTCCCCATCGAAAACCGATTTTCTCCCGAAAATGGGCAAGCCCGCATTTCCCTTTAAGAGAATCAAACTGCGTACATTTTTCGAAAAGTCCCGTAGCTTTTTCCGAAAATCCTAGAAATGCTCTACTGCCGTCTTCTTCAAAATTCTATCGTAAGTCCTGTTTCCAGATTGATTGCAGAAATTTTATTTTGAATCGCCTCCATTTCCTCCTCGGACAGAGGGCAGGAGTGAAAAATACGATGTGATTTACGATGTAGGATTGCGTCTGTCGTGCTTTTCTTCTAATTAGCCTTTCTTTCAGCGTTGATTTCTTTAGCTTTTTACCAGCTAGTCTTCTATTTTCAAATAGAAGAAAATACTCCTTCCTAGTATAGAAAGTTTTTGCAAAAAGCAAGGGAGAGATATCACTTCCTCTCCTCTTTTCAGCTTCTCTTCCTCATTCTTTTGATGGTTTTCGAAAAGCTCTATTAAAATGCCTTAGGAATCTTACTGATATACTGTCCGTCTTTTCCGGCTGATACAAGCCGTACAAAAGGTCAAAGGACATTTGTATACATCTCCCATGGCTCCAAGATCCGTCAAAACAGGCAGACCATAGTATACATTCTTCTTGTTGCTTAAGTTGATAAACCACTTCCCTCCAAGATGTTTTCGGAAGGTCTCTCCCTACATAAATAGACAGCTGGTCCAGAATTTCCTTATCCTCAATTAACTTATGGTGATCCTCTATAATGCTCAAGAAGCCAAGCTTCTACTGCATCCAAGGACTGAATACTGTAATCCAGAGTAAGCTTTTCTTTCTCTGCAAATTCTCCGGTAACATAGTCCATCTTGAAGCCGATAAAGAAAATCCATTCTTGAAAGTTTTCTTCAGTATAGGCCATACCTTCACTCCTTTTATACTATTTTTCCAATATCTATTCATAAACGAATCTGAAACCATTCTTTCCCTCAGCCCAAAATTAGAGTCCTTATTGTTCGATTGATAAATGAAAGTATCTCCTATAATCACTTGCGCAAATAGCACTCTCTCCACAAGAAGCTTATCTCCTCTATTCTATAGAATGCCGAGTAGCTTTTAAAGCTATATATAATAGTAGCCGATAAATAAATCTTCGTAATATAGAGTCCTTTGATTTAGGATATATTGCTCTAGCTTCTATTTTTGTCTAATAAATCATTTAAGTACTTCTCGCAAATATCGTATCCTTGATGCTTCAAAAACCTCATACCAAACCCAGTCAAGGTCTTTTCGTGCTGATAGTGAATATTCTACATTATACTTCATTTCCAGGCTTACCGCGAAAATATGCCCGTACCTCCTCAGCAGGTAAATACCCCTCTCTTCTCCGGAGCGCCTTCCTTCATTTAGTTTATACATAAGATGAAGTATTGCTTTAGATCTTTCAAATTCCTCTTGCTCTGCAATATCTCGACAATTTAAAAGCCATCCTTCCTCTCCTATTCTGCCTTTAACAATGCACTTACCAACGCAGGAATCGCCGCAAAATCCTCTCTTCCTTTGCCGTCCATTCGCCCTGAATATTTTTCAGAATCACATTAAAACCCGCAGCTTTTTAAATTCTCCTGTAAAAACCTTCTACAGACTCTCCGCTCCAGCCATAACAGCCAAAAGGCAGCTGCCTTTTTCTTCTTAAACTTCAGCTGCTTTAAAACTCAAGCCATCCTGCCACAGGAGAAAGAATGGAATTTGCCACCGTAGGAGAACCCACTGCGAGGGCTTTCGACTTAAAGACCTCCGTCATTACTTCATTTTTATCCGACTTGGAAATGTTAAAAACCTTCACTACCGTATCCGGACTTTGCCGGTGAATCTCTTCCGCAATGCTGTAGGCAATCTTTGTCGTGCCCTCCCACATGGTATCAAAGGCAATCGTCACCTGATCTTCCTGATAATCCTGAGCCCATTCCGCATATTTCTCCACAATCTGCATGGGATTTTCCCGCCAAATGGCACCATGGGAAGGAGCAATCATTTCTATCGGAAGATTTAAAGCCGTAATCTCTTCCAGCTTTTTCCGTAGAATCGGAGCAAAGGGAGCCACAATATTGGCATAGTACTTCATGGCTTCCTTCATGAGAACGCATTGATTTGCCTTATCGTTAAAAAGCTCCTCCACCGCATAATGCTGTCCGAAAGGCATCCATGGAGAAGAGGATATTATCCCCGGTTAAGAAAGTTGCCATGGAATCCGGCCAGTGGAGCATCCTCATTTCAGGAAAAATAAGCTTCTTTCCGTTTCCGATATCCAAGGAATCTCAGTCTTAACCACATGGAAATTCCAGCCCCTCTTGCCATACTGCCCCTCAATGCTTTTCACCGCATTTGCCGTGCAATAAATAGGCACATCCGGAATCTCCTCCAAAATGGTAGTCAGAGAGCCGGAATGGTCGACTCCCCATGATTTGCCACGATGAAAATCAATCTTTTTCAAAATCAATTTCTTTTTCAGATTCTCCACAAAGTCAAAACGATGGGGTGTCCAAACCGTATCCATCAAAACCGTCTTTTTCTTCCTCGATGAGATAGGCATTTTTGGCTGGAACCGTTGATGATGGAATAATCATCCCCATGAAAAATGCTGTAATTCCCAGTCGATATAGCCTATCCAACTGACATTTTCCCTTTACTGCTTTTTTCTCATCTTATTCTCCCAAAGAATTCTCTTATGTACTCTAAATGTTCTCTTATGCCAAACTGATTAATAAAAGCCATTTTAAAATTTCCCTTGCTGTTACTGCATGCCGTCCTGCCTTGGCAAAAATGGAACTCTTCTCCCGCATGAATCACATGGTCAACGCCCTCATATTGAATTACTGCCTCTCCTTCCAGAGCGAATACCATCGCCTCTCCCGGAGCTGCGTGCTCAGAAAAGACCGGTTCCCTCGGCAAAGGACATCAGCACAAACTTCATTTTCTCATTATGCATCAAATCCATGTTCACAATCTTACCCTCCTGATAGGGGAGTAAGTCTGCCAAACGAAAAACCCTCACCTGCTTTTTACTGCTTCATTCATAAAATCTTCCCTCCTTATGGAAATTTCGTGTATACTGCACCTTTTTCACTACGGATTCCCACCGGTTTCTCCACCGGGGTGAGAATGGTTTGCCCTTTTGATAGGAACTTTCCCTCCTCCTTCTCCGTAAACTTCTATCTCCTCCGCTGACAGTAACTTATGATAGGAGTAAAAGCTCTGCACTGATATCTGTCCTCTCCGCCATGGAAAAATAAATGACGGCGTTTTTCTCCCGGATGAATCTGCTTGGATACTGTACAGCCCCGTACCGGCGGATTCTCTCTTGCTATGGAAAACACTTCTCCGACTTTTTCTTTCATAAGCCTCCTTTCTTTGCTGAAGGACTTTGATTTTGAAAATGCTTTAAGCTTTAAAAACATTGCTCTTGAAGTCTCTTTAAGCTCTAAAAAAATTTGCTCTGGAAGCGCTTTAAACTTTAGCTTTATAAGAGGCTTGCATCTTTAAATCCTTCTTACAAAGTCTATTGTATACAATATAGAGAACTTATTCGTTGCAAAATGCAACAAATTTTAAGCTTGCTTCCATTTCCAAAGAGCCGTTCCGAAAATGAGGGCATAGCCCACAAAACTATAAACGTCCGGAACTTCCCCAAAGACCACAAAGCCCAATAAAGCCGCAAAGAGCACCTGGGAATAGTCAAAGACAGAAATCTCCTTAGCAGGTGCGTAGGCATAAAGCCTTAGTCACAAAAGATCTGCCCCACCGCCGCACTGCAGCCCGCTAAAATCAAATATACTGTTTGCTGTATAGACATTGGCTTGTATTGCAAAAGAAAAAAACGGAAGCAATACCAGCACCGAGAACATGGAAAAAGAAAAAAACCACTACCGGCCCTTTTCACACCACTAATCCCCACCTTACGAACAAAAAGTATAGGCTGTTCCCGCTGAAAAATCCACCAAAAAGTGCCACCAGTGCAGGGAAGCCCCACGATTCCCTGCCCCGGGCTTCACCACAAAAGGCTGCTCCCAGCAAAGCTAAGAGTACGGAAACAATCGCCATCTTATTGGGTTTTTCTCCCAAGATAAAAATAGACATCACTATGGCAAAGAAGGGCGCCATTTTCTGTAAAATACTGGCATCTCCCAGCTTCAGATACGTAATGGCCCAGAAGTTACAAAGAATCCCCAAGGTTCCAAAAACAGCAACGAAGAAGTAGAGGAATCCTAAGCTCCTTTGGGACAAAAGTAACGTAATCCCTGCTGCCGCATCATCATAAAAGGCAATCAAAGCCACCACACAATTTCGAAACATTGCCTTCTGCATGGTAGGCAGATCTCCGGAAAGCTTCACAAAAAAAGCCATTCCCGCAAAGCCTGCCGCAGAAAGGATTATGGAAATGATTCCCTTTATTTTACGGTCTTTTTCTACTCTGATTTCTTCTTTCATTTATACTACTCTACTTTCTAAACTAAATATACTGTCTTATTATAACGAAGATAAAATAAAACAGCCAGTGTAGTAATTCATCCTTGCTCTATTCCTTTTCTCCCGTAAAGCCTTTATACTGAAAACACTTGAACCAGGCAACTTCTATTCCTATAGAAAATATACAGAAAGTTTGACGGCATCCTATGTACAGCGCTATTGATAATATTCATTTTCATTTTTTTATATATTGATCGCTATTCCTTTGGGCGAATTGGATATTTCGGAAAGCAGCATTCCCTACAATATGCTCCGTTACATTGAATCCGGAACCGCCAGTTTCTTTATAGATTCTCAGGAGTATTCTGTAAAAAGACCAAATCATCTATATTCCCAGAGGAAGTCAGCTCTCCTGCTTTGCCACCAGCAGTCATTTTTTTCCTTCACCAGTATTCGTTTTACCAGTTCTGTGTTTTTTTGAAGGAGGGACTTACTGGGGGATTATTATCATTTGCCGAAGATTATGGAGGGTAAGGGAGAAAGCTTTTATTTTTGATGAAATGTATCAATGGGTCAAAAAAACAGTCCCGCTAAGATGTTCTTTGTCAGGGGGTATTTAGAGCTATTTGATTGCCTCTCTCATTGCCAAAGTGAATCCGGAAAGAGAGCAAGAAGAGTTTCCTCCTATTTCTTTGAATACTAAAAATGATATAGAAGAACAAGCTAAAAACTCATCTAATTTATCTTCTCAAAGTCAGCCTTCTTCATGTTCAAAAAAGGAAGCCACAGAAGAACAGGACTTAGCAAAAATCAGAAATCAAATCAAAAATCCGGTACCGGAATGGATTCTCGCATCCAAGGAGTAGTGGATTATATTCTCTTACATCCCAATGAAAAATATTCTCCTACCCGTTTAGCGGAAATGGCGGAATTAAGCAAGCAAAGATTTACGGCTCTATTCAGTTCCCAGCTGGAAAGTCTCCTATGGTCTATATCAAAGAGTTAAAGCTTACCACTGCTGCCAGAAAATTACTGGTTTCCAACCTTCACATCAACGATATTGCCTATGAACTGGGCTATGAAGATACCAATTACTTTATTCGTGAATTTAAACGAGCATTTGGCTGTACCCCCAAGCAATACCGTCAGATTGCAAAAGAATAAAAATATTTCTTATCTGAATATGGTTGCAAAAAAGATATATCTTATTGATAGTAAAAATTCTGTTTTTCAAGTGTAAAATGCTATTATTAAGTCTATTTTCTATGGAATCGTCTAATTTTTTCCTATATCCCGTCTTTGACAGTTGCAGAAGAGTCAAGAGCCCATAAACGGCGTAATTACGCCATTTATGAGCTCTTGTTTTCTTTTGAATTCTAGCAATATTTCTACTTTCTCGTTGCGGTTAAAATCTTTTTATTTCTCTTTGAGATACAATCTCGTAATCCGTTCTAAAACTAAATGTGTCGTGAGTTTGTCTGTAAGGTCGGTTCGTGTATACTCAGGGATATATCCTTCACCGGGAGCTATCAGCATGTTCATTTCTTTCAGTGTTTTTATAATGCTTTCAGTGGTATAACTCTCACCTAACTTCTTCTCTAGAATGCGATAAAGAATCAGGGCGGTGAAGCAGGTAATGAAATGTGCCGTGATTCGATCTTTCCTACTGAGATATACCGGTCTGGCCTGAAATTCACTCTTCATAATCCGGAAACATTCTTCAATCTGCCATCGTTTTTGATTAATACTTATAATCGTTGCCACGTCATCTTCGAGTTTGTGCATACGGCATAGAAACCGTCATAACGTTCCTCTTCTGTGGCAACATCTTCTATCTATCGAAGGATCATTTTATCTGCAATCTCGCCGTCAGAAGTACAGTGATTCTGACGTATAAAAACGCTTGGGATCGTTTGGACGTTTTTATTCAGAGAAGAAGGATTTTCGACGAGCTTTTCAGCGCGTTCAAGCTGACGATTCCGTATCTTTCTCATATAGTCCCTGATATTGAAAGGAAAAGGTGACAACGAGATGTTGCTCCAAACCGTCTTCATTAATCCACCGGTCTTTATAGAAAGTCTTCTCGTAATTCTCGACCTCATCTAGTTCACTGAGCTTGTACTCTTCTTTATCTCCGATAAGGTGCCATCCGTCTTCATCAAGACAGTAATCCTTGAGGTATCCTTTCAGCTTTTTGATTGGTTGCGTTATAACAAATTTTTCGGTTTGGAGTGTTGTTGAAGACACGGTTTGAAGTTGATGATAGCCCTGCATCTGTACAAACAATAAACTTCGTCATTCCAAAGTCAGAAAGAATCTTTTTCTCCAATGGTTTCATCTGAAGGTTGTTCATTCTCGTTTCCGTTAAAGAGGGAGAAGGTGAGGGAATCCCATCTGCATCCATAAATAGCCCCATCTGTACAATCGGATTCGGACGGTTTTCTTTGGAATGACCATATTTTCTGAAATCATCCGCTTCCCTCAATCTCGAAGTAATAGTTAGTACAGTCATAGTAAAGAACTCTTTTTATGTCGATTCAGTACCATTTCGGAATTCTTGTAAAGTTGAGACTGGAAAAATCATTCTCTTTTGCAAGGATTTCCAGTGCACGGTAAACGTGATGGAGCTTTGCAGTCAGGCTTTTCAAGAAACTTTTGAAAGTTCAAGAGAAGATCTCTTGGATCCGGGATAAATAATCCTAGAGAAAAGTAGCATAGACAGGATTTGATTCAGATCAAACTCAAACTTGTACTTTTCGGCAATCTGAGCACAGATGTCATGGATTTTTAAATCATAGTAGATGTCCTTCAGAAAGAGGTAGCCTACGTTTACGCTACGGCAGCTTTCTTTCTTAATCAAGGTCGAAGAGGAGTACTTAAGCATAATGTCTTTTTGAAGCTTTTTCTTCTGCGGAGCGTTTGAGCAGCGTACTGCTTTGTCCCACTCCAGCGGAGTAAGATCTCCGCAAACCTTCGAAGTTCATCTTCCGAACCAATCTTCTCTATAGTCTTAGTAGTGGATTTACCATCTACCCAAACTGATTTACTCAGGTAATAGATGGTCTGATTTTTTGATTTTGATACAGATACTTTCATGACGCAGTCCCTCCATGCGCCCATTATACCAGTATATAGCCAAATATAGCTAGTAATATTTTCATAAAAATTTGATCAAAAATACAGGCTTTTCAAGGCCTGAGGAGATTTTTGGAACTATTTAACTGTCAAACTACCGAGTTAAAAGCTTACCACTGCTGCCAGAAAATTACTGGTTTCCAACCTTCACATCAACGATATTGCCTATGAACTGGGCTATGAAGATACCAATTACTTTATTCGTGAATTTAAAACGAGCATTTGGCTGTACCCCCAAGCAATACCGTCAGATTGCAAAAAGAATAAAAATATTTCTTATCTGAATATGGTTGCAAAAGATATATCTTATTGATAGTAAAAATTCTGTTTTTCAAGTGTAAAAATGCTATTATTAAGTCTATTTTCTATGGAATCGTCTAATTTTTCCTATATCATACAAATTAATCAGTTATTATACACTAAAGAAATATTGCAAGTCCCAAAAAGGAACTTGCAAACAAGATGCCCTAGGATTCCCCTATAGCACTTGCATATTAATAAGGAGGACGATTTATGAGAAAAGATTTTTAAGCGCTATGCTGAGTTCTGACAATGCTTTGCACAGCTCTGAGCGGATGCGGCAGCAGTGCCACAAAGGAGGAAAGTAAAGCTCCGGAGCAAAAGAGTAGCGAAGTAAAGGGCAGTGAGGAAAAGGCGGAAGCTAATGCTGAATTGAAGGAGATATCACCTTCTGGCATTCCTTTACCTGTGGGACCAAGATTGGAAAACCATTCAGGAGGCTGCGGATAAGTTCATGGAGGAACATCCAAAGGTTACTATCAAAGTTGAAGACGCTGGGATGTTTCGCTCATGAGGCAATCCTGACATCAGACCTGGAGGCAAAGGGAACCTTGAAGGTGACTCAGTCGGCATTCCAGCTCGCCACACGCCTCGCTGCTCTTTAACTCCAGTCTCCTCCTTTATGCGCTGCTGCCGCATCCTCCAGGCAATGCCGTGTCGGGCAAATCTTTCTCATCGTCCTCCTGTGTGAAGTGCTATGAAATCAGGGCTCTTATTTGGGTTCGCGCAGAACGCAATGTTTCTTTTGATGTAACGGTGTTATGAAATATGGGAAAGAATGAACATTCATGACAGACCAATAACGGCGTTGCCAGCTGAGGCCTATCGTAAAATATATCTTTACGCTGTCGGGTAAGAAAATATTTTATTCTTTGCAATCTGTTTGACCGCGAGGGGCTCTGACAAATATTCGTTAAACGTTCGCGAGCAAAGTAATTATCTTCATGGCCAGTTCCTCGACAATATCGCGACGAAGAAAGGTGGCTTTCAATATTTTCTGGCGGCGATGGCAACTCGACGGTTGAACGATTAAACGGTTCAGGCTCGGTGTGAAAGCCTGTGACCACGGTCCGTTGTGAGCTGTTACTGTGGCCGGCATGCTGGTGGGACTGCATCGTAATGTGTCAAAATCAAATCGAACCGTCGACCGCAATTAAATCGGACTGAATGGATATTGAATCACTATGAAGATGATTCGAATGAACTGCGGGGATTTCGCGGTCTTACTCGCTGAATTGAACGACCGGCAGCCAGGCATCGCAGAAGAAGCTTTCGAACGTTAATAACGGGGAATATCCTCTTCGACGATGAAGAGCTGCCGTAACGGAAGCGCGTGGGCTGCGGACATCTGTTTAAAATCCGTGACATCTGCTCGAACCTGTCGGTTGATTTGATCTGAATCAAATCACCTGCTGCTCTGGGATTATCCCGGATCAGAGATCTTCGGTTTCAAGGACTGTTGGCCTGACCAGCTCATCATTACCGTGCGCCGATCGCTGGCGTTTCCGGTCTCTTTACAAATTCGAGAATGTTTCAATCATTTTATCAAGTTCTTCTCTATTTCATAGCTCTTCGAGATGAGGAAGCGGATGTTCGAGAAAAATATGGTCGTTCAAAAACCGTCAAATCGGTAACCACGGTGGGGAGCTGTATGGTGAATCATGCTAACGGCGGAGGCAATGACGCCGATAACCGTTGAAGGGACTACTGTTTAGACGACGAGATTGTGACTGGCACGGGTTGAGGTATCGTAACCGGAAGCCGTATCAACGCGCTCGAGCCGGTGCAACGCAACTGTCAAACTGATACGATGAAGACGAGATGACACCTGTCGAGATAAAAGAGCCTGGCGTAACAGATGATCGAGGCCGGAAAACCGGTGAACCAACGAAGGTGGACTGAAGCAACATCGTGTCTGCTACTCGGGACTATGAGAAGGCAGAATCGCCGGCAGCTGCTAATAATCGCTCTTCTCTGAATAAAAACATCACTGGCATTGCCGTCGGGAATCGCCTTCTGACGACGAATTGCAGGCGTGACGCTTCGATAAATAATGTTACAGAAAAGCCGGCGATTTCTATGCCGCAATACCTGAAACCCTGGAAGGTAATCAAAACGATAACAGATGATGTTCCGGATATCGAAGGTGGAGCTGGTCAATTCAGTATCGGTGAGAAAGATCGATCGCGGCATTCGTTATATGCTGATGCTGTCGCGGTCTGAAAGAAGAGGATTGAGTTACTGCCGCTGAAGCGGGCACTGAAGAATGAACGTGCTGGCTGACCGAAGGACTGCGAACCGACCTGAACGACTCCGCGACATTGGTTGAACGGACCGCAGACCTCGAAATAAAGTTTGCAACCTGACGATGAAATATTGAAATCAAAGGAAAACGGAAGCTCGCAAGTGGCGCGTGATTACCGTTTAACAGGCTGTGACTCTTTCTGTTATCGGGTGGGACTGCGTGAACGATTCATGAAAATGAATAACTTTACGCCAGCAGGAGTACTATCGATAAGATATCTTTACTGGCTCGCCTATTAAATAACTTTGCAATCTGACATTGCGGAAAATACGCCAAAATATCGTTCGTCACGAACCTCGTAATTAGTATCGCAGGGCAACCGACCGATGTGAGTTGAAGCTCGGCAACCTCTGGCAGCTCCAATGGCTGACTGCGATCAGACCGCGGTTTTCAGGCGGAATAAACCGTCAATCTTTAACTGGCATGAACCGCCATTGACAGGCCGGAGACTATTTTCAGGATGTGAGATGCCGTCGCTGCTCGCGGATGCGAAGATCGTTCCGTGCCGGATTGTTTGTTCTGATTTTGAGTGCAATGACTCGCACGTGAAGGGCTGACGAGAAGACAGAGATGGACGGTTTAACGACTGGCTTCTATGTCGTTGGCTCGAAAGTGGGAATCTTCTTCGCTCTGCTCAGTTCGCGGCGATGAGGCAACTCGTACCCTGATGAGCATCTTAACCCGGGACTGACGGCAATCATTCATCGAAATAAAGAAGCTTTCTCGCCGCCTCCGCCAATCGACGGTAATCGATGGTCCTCATCAAACCGTGAGAATATGATGACGACTGCTGGTAACAGGAGAGCGACGCAGGGGTATGGAATGATTTTGAATATTTTACAGGTGCTCTGATCTGTGGTCCGCGAGAGCGGCGATCAATATAAAATGATGGTGTAATGGCGTCTTATGCGGATGTAAATCAAACTCTTCTGTAAATGAGCTGGACCAGTGATTTTCGATATGAAAACTTTGGGAGAAAGGAATGAGGCAGGATGAATGCTACATGACTGTTTATTGTCTTCGTGTAACAGACAGTATGTTGATTTGAAATGAGTATAGTGAAGGAAGTCGAGAATGAAAAGACCGTAAAACAGGGGTCATTCCATAATCACTGCGCGACGACGCGGGCGACGGCACGTGACTCGAGACCGTGCGAAGGTAGTGTTCGGTGACGGCTGGTGCCGCTGACGATGCGGCGCTGTGCGCTGTCCCGAAAAACGGGAACTCTCTGCTTCTTCGTTACTGTTTACGGAACGAGGATTCTTCAGCGGGCCGTGCGTATCTGGCGGGAGACCGGTATTGCGGAAAATGGCCGCTGCTGCCGTAGTGTCTGTTATCTTGGGCGGCAATAAGAATGACGTTATTCCGCGCTGCTGGGAGCGCTGGCGAGAATAAATGAACTTCCACACTGTCTTTGCCTGATGGTTGTGGCGGCACAACTCTACTGTTCGTAATGAGATGATGATTGATTTTTCTTTCCGTGATTTGTCGTTAACTGTTATTCCGTTTTATGATACAAGCCAGTGTCTATGCAACAAACAATGTGTTGGGCGCGGCGGACGGCGATGGGCTGGTTTGTGACCAGGCAGCTCTTGCGCGCTGGTAAAATCTTCGACCCCAGCTGCCCGGTGAACTGTGGTCTTTGAGGAGTTCGGACGTTGGGCTGTCTTCGTTCGGAACGGCTGGCTGGAAATGAACGAGCCGTTGTTGCGTTGCCAACAGACAGTTCTATGTGTGTGATGGACTTTGTGAAGGACTGAATGCTGGTATAGCAAAACGGGGTTCAGGCGCTTCAGTGGGTTTGGAAGCCAAAGACTCGGGCAATGTTTTGAAGCAGGCGTTCAAATCGAGATCCTTCGGCAGAGAGAAAGGGCTGTCGAAGGATCGGGCTGTAACGGAGGAATCACCGGTGGCTGCCGTATCAGCGAACCATCCGGGCGGCACGCCGTCATTCCGTGGCGAAGGACATCAGTGCGAAACACCTCTATCATGGTTACTTTCGTGACGAAGGATGAGATTGAGTTCGAACAGTCTCGCGGTGGAGCCGATGGTGTGTGCGGCTGAAGGAGGAACTGAGATGAAACGATGGCTGGTGATTTTCATTTGACGAACACTCTGTCGGAGGGCAGATGATGAACATGGTTGGTATGAAATGAGGATTTAACGTCTCTTTGCCGAGGCTCGACTCTTCGACGCATCGGAGGGCGATATTCAGAGGAGAACGGCGATCAATGTGAGGGCGTTGATATGTGTTCATGCGGGCGGTTCCATTGCCAGGCAGAAGACAACCCGGCGAGAAGACCCACAAAGTAACACCGTGTCGGTTTAACATGGTGTTCGTACGCCAGAAGTGCTGGAATAAGATGAAAGCACGGTAAAAATGTCGGTTGTGGGCTATATCGGCTGGCAACGGCCATGGGGATGAACCTCATCGGCGGTTCCAGCAAATGCCGCTCATCGAGAAAGAACGGCTGTGGATACGGTTGAACACCAGACTGACTTATTAATCGAAATTAGATTATTTCATCGTGAAAAGGAATACTCTCTGATACGTTGGAGGAGATTCGGATGCTGACCGCGGGCTGCGGTGGCGTTGAGGCAGTGTGGAGAGACAATTCCCGTGGTGGGTCAGGGACCCGGATATCGAACGGAAAACGTTACTCACGGAGTGAGGGATGCTCACTGGCCGGTTGGCACGCGCAACCGGGGATAATCCTCTTCTCCATGGATGCCTCGGAGGCACTGGCAGGCGGGCAGGTCAGCTGGTGAAGGGAAACCGTGAGCTGTCGGCTGTGTTCCGCGCTCGGATGCGGGCTGGAAGAAGATGCGGCTTCCGATGAAATTAACCGTAATTGCCGAAATATCCCGTACGGTGTGGTAGATGGGCTCCGTCGGGGAAGATGGGTAGACGTTGCCTTGTTCTGATTTTCCTGACGAACCGCCGCAAAGGGGTCCAGACTACGGCTGATGATTTTCTTGTTCAAGTCGAATAAAGCAAACAAACAGATGCTGAAATCAGCCGCGGTATTACGATGTTAAAACCCTGTGACGCGAAACAACAGTTACAAAAGCAGCTGAGGACTGGAAAGGCAACTTCAGCTGTGCTCGACAGACAGGCATTTACAGGAGGGTAAGCCAGTGCAATGATTCTAATGGGGCATGGTTGGCTGAGGAAGGTTTTGACGTTCGTTGAAGTGCATTGATTAAGGCGAGACAAGGGAGGAGGATAACTAGTGTCGGACGCCACAGGCAGGGCTGGACGAGAAGCAATGCTTCATGTGTAGGCTAAATGAGAGGAAACGCTCCGGAGAAGAGGAGATGTTGCCAGTGCAGGCATGTTTTCGCGGTGCTGAAGTGAGCCTGTAGATGATCGCATCGGCGCAGACCTTGACCGGTTTGGCGTGAGCCACGAGCATCGAGACCACGACCATTGCGAGAATGCTAAGCCGTTGTTAGTTCAAAATGAAGCTGAGCAACTCTAAATCGGCGACCAGTTTGTCGTATGACCAGCTGAAAACACCTCGGCATTCTGCTGGGGCGGAATAACGTGAGAGGTGCTGTTGCCGCGAGCGATATGGGGAGACTCTTCGTTGAACAATGAGACTCTGATTTGGGCTGATAGACTATGAATAGATATTGAATAGTATAAAGGAGTGATGGCCTGCTGCGAAGAACTCAGAATGGATTTTGTCGCTGAATGGACTGTTACCAGGCAGGCACCTCTGGATTACAGTGGGTCGCGGACGGCCTGGCGGCGTGTGAGGATGCCGTAGAATGGTGAGGATAAGGGGTCTGGACCAGCATGGGAGGAAGACGCTCCAGCTGTGGAGAAGTGTTTATCAACAAGCAACAGGCGATCTGCTGGTCTGTTTTGACGGATCTTGAGCCATGAGCGGGCGGGCGTGCACCGACAATGGTGAGGCAGGTCGGTGGCTGTTCGTGCAGTCGTCCCCTGATTCGTGTC